>Ga0302140_10005079_pt1 | contig 16702 bp, 16 predicted proteins | sample I_Bog_E1_1_FD_202095 | JGI IMG/M metagenome (GOLD analysis project Ga0302140, IMG submission 202095) | Peat permafrost microbial communities from Stordalen Mire near Abisko, Sweden - I_Bog_E1_1 | ecosystem: Environmental > Terrestrial > Soil > Wetlands > Peat | place: Sweden: Abisko, Stordalen... | reverse complement strand
GTAAACGGTGCACCGCAGAAGCCAATGATCCCCAGCGAATCACCAAAATGTGCCGCCACCTTCTCGATGGCCTGCCCGACGTACTCAAGAGCGCTGGCACGATCCGTACGCAGACGGTCAATCGCCTCCACATTGCGCAGCGGGTGATGCACCATTGGGCCTTCCCCGGCTACAAACTCAAAATCCAGCCCCATCGGTTCCAGCGGCAGCAGCAGATCGGCAAAAATGATCGCCGCGTCAACCCCCAGCTTCTCAGCCGCTGTAATAGTCACCTCCGCCGCCAGTTCAGGACGCTTGCAGATCTCAACCAGGGTGTGGTGCTTGCGAACTTCGCGGTATTCCGCCATGTAACGCCCAGCTTGGCGAAGAAACCATACCGGAGGGCGGTCCGTAGGCTTACGCAGGCAGGCGCGAAGAAAGCGGCTGCCCCCAGTCATTTCCAACGGAATATCAGGGGTGTCTATCAAAGGAGTCATTCTCCTTTGATTTTAGATGTTGCACATCCAATCGGTCAGCAAACCACCGTCTCCGATTTGATTTCACGCAGAATCCCCGGCTCTGCCGAATGGGAACCCGCCGTCCCCCCTCGCCGTATCAACACCATGCTCAAGAGCAAGACCGCGCCGTTCCAAACCCTCGCCATTGTAAGTGCAATCCTGTGCCTGTCGCCACTCAGTTCCTCAGCCTTCGCACAGCAGGTTCCCGTTTTTCAAGCGGAAACCCACCTGATCGACTCGACTGTCAGTGTGCATGACACAAACGGCGGCCTGGTACTCGATATCTCGCAAGACAATCTCTCCATCCTCGAAGACGGCGTGCCGCAGACCATTCGCTTCTTCTCCCACGCCGATCAGCTTCCCCTCAGTATTGGCCTGATCATTGACTCCAGCGGAAGCCAGGAAAAGTTCCTCAAAGAACACGAACACGATATCGCCGACTTCCTCCACCAGGTACTCATGCAGGATGATCGCGCATTCGCTCTTTGCTTCGGCAACCACCTGCGCCTCGTCAGCGACTGGAGTAATGACCAGGCAGCCATCCGCTCCGCCCTGCACAGCTACGACAAAGGCGATCGAAACTTTCCTGAACTCGGCCCCAAAGAAGATCGCGAACTGGGCACAGCCCTCAATGACGCAGTCTTCTTCGCCGCCACGGAAAAAATGGCAGGCCTCCAGCATCGCCGCAAAATACTTGTGGTCTTCAGCGACGGAGAAGAAAACTCCAGCGAACATGACCTGGTCGACACCATTGAAGCCGCCCAGAACGCCGACGTCCTCGTCTATGCCATTCGCTACACCGAGCTCGAACACGGCAAGATGAACGCCCGCGACCGTTACGGTATGCGCGAACTAGACCACCTGACAGCACAGACCGGAGGTAAATCCTACGACTCTCACAGCATGAAAGTCAGCCAGGCCTTCGCTGAAATCTCCGGAGAGCTCCGCTCTCTCTATGCCGTCGCATATCACTCGACAAACACAGCCCGCGACGGCTCATTCCGCAAAGTAGTCATCCAGACGAGTCGCCCTGGGATTATCCTTCGAGCCCGCGCCGGCTATTGCGCTAAGTAAACACTCGTTTTGCAACATACACAAAAATCTGATCGGCGACAGGAATAGGCAATAGATCGGCAGAATCGGGATACCGCTGACACCCCATCCTTCCGTACCCTTGGGATTGTGGAAGAACGAGTACTGCCCGACGCTCTCGCGCCCACAATCGGATAGACCGGCCCATGGCAACCTTGTATCTTGACTGCGGCTCAGATCGCCGACAGAAGACCCAGACCTTGAACTAAGTTCCGCCCCTGAGTAAACGAAAGGTAAATCAATGCAGAAGCGCAAATTAGGGAACAGCAATCTCGAAGTATCCGCCCTCGGTCTCGGCTGTATGGGCATGAGTTTCGGATATGGCGCCGCTCACGATGAGAAGGAAATGATTTCGCTCCTGCACGCAGCCGTGGATCGCGGAATCACGTTCTTCGATACCGCGGAGGTCTACGGCCCGTTCACCAACGAACTGCTCGTCGGCAAGGCTCTCTATCCCATCCGAGACAAAGTAGTCATCGCGACTAAATTCGGCTTTAATCTCAACCCCGACGGCAGTCCGGGCTGGCAAGGCTTGAACAGCCGTCCTGAGCACATCAAAGAGGTTGCAGAATCCTCTCTGAAGCGGCTGAATATCGACAGTATTGATCTGTTCTATCAGCACCGCGTCGATCCCGACGTTCCGATAGAAGACGTCGCCGGAGCAGTGAAGGAACTCATTCAGGAAGGAAAGGTCAAGCACTTCGGCCTCTCTGAGGCTGGAGCCGGCACCATTCGTCGCGCCCACGCCATTCAGCCAGTAACCGCGCTGCAAAGCGAGTATTCGCTCTGGTGGCGCAAGCCAGAAGCCGAAGTAATCCCGACACTCGAAGAACTGGGCATCGGACTCGTTCCGTACAGTCCACTGGGCAAAGGTTTCCTGACCGGCAAGATGGATCAGAATACGAAGCTGGGCGAGGGCGACTTCCGTAGCACGCTGCCGAGATTCACGCCCCAAGCTATGAAAGCAAATCAAGCTTTCGTTGAACTTCTCAGCTCAATTGCCAAACAGAAAAATGCCACTCCTGCCCAGATTGCCCTTGCATGGCTGCTCGCTCAAAAACCCTGGATCGTTCCAATTCCAGGAACAACCAAACTCTCTAGACTGGAAGAGAATCTTGGATCAGTCTCCGTAGAACTCACCACGGACGACCTGAACGAAATCGAAACCGCAGCATCCAACATCAAAGCGCAAGGAGATCGGTATCCTGAACATATCGAGAAGCTGACCGGTCGCTAAGCCGACCACTCTCAGGGGCATGCAAGCTTGAGCCCCCGCGTACTCATTCAGAAAATTCATCACAGCGGAGACAGAAAACATGGAAATCAAACGCATCGGCTCGCAGCCATCCGGCAAAGGGTCGTCCGAGTGGTTCACAGGAACAGTGCGAATCGATCAGCCCTTCCAAGGCACCGATCCAGCCCGCGTCGGAGGAGCAGTTGTTACCTTTGAGCCGGGAGCACGAACCGCATGGCACACGCACCCATTGGGCCAGACACTCATCGTGACCGCAGGCTGCGGATGGATACAGAAAGAAGGCAGCCCAATTGAGGAGATCCATCCCGGCGACATCGTCTGGTTTGCGCCAGCCGAAAAGCACTGGCACGGAGCCACTGCAACCACTGGCATGACCCACATAGCAATCGCTGAAAAGCTGGACGGCAAAGTTGTCGACTGGCTGGAACACGTGACCGACGAGCAGTATCAGCCCAACTCTCGTTAAGACCAGAGATTCGGAACTACCCTACTCGTCGTTACGCAGAATGTTTGCGGCTAACGGTCGCCGTAGTTCTGATCCATCCACTGGCGATAAGCCCCCGAAGTCACCTCTTCGACCCATGCCTGATTGTCCAGGTACCAGCGGACAGTCTTGCGAAGTCCGGTAGCGAAAGTCTCCTTCGGCCGCCAGCCGAGTTCGCGCTCAGCCTTGGTGGCATTGATCGCATAGCGGCGATCGTGCCCAGGGCGATCCGTAACCGAGATCATCAAGTTCGCATGTGGCTTGTAAGGCGAGTCTGGCAGGAACTCATCCAGCAGAGCGCAAAGCATCTTCACCGTATCCAGATTGGACTGCTCGTTCCATCCGCCAATGTTATAGGTCTGCCCCGGAACGCCCTTTTCGAGCGCGACCCTCAATGCAGCAGCATGATCGCCGACATAGAGCCAATCCCTTACCTGAAGGCCGTCTCCGTAAATGGGCAACGGCTCGCCTGCAATGGCGCGGGTAAGAATCAGAGGCAGCAGCTTCTCAGGAAATTGCAACGGACCGTAGTTATTAGAGCAATTCGTCACTATGGCCGGAAAACCGTAGCTCTTGCCCCACGCGCGAACCAGCAGGTCGCTCGAGGCCTTTGAAGCCGCATAAGGACTGTTCGGCCGAAACGGGAACGTCTCCTCAAACGGAGCATCGCCTGGCTTCAGCGAACCGAAAACCTCATCCGTTGACACATGCAGGAAGCGAAACTTTGCCTTGTCCTCGGCATCCAGCTTGTCCAGATAGGCACGGGCAGCTTCCAGCAGAACGAACGTGCCATTGATGTTTGTCGAGAGAAATTCTCCCGGTCCTACCAGAGACCGGTCTACGTGGCTCTCGGCAGCCAGGTGCACAATGGCGCGCGGGGAATGCTCCGCCAGCAACCTGTCGATCAGTTCGCGATCTTGAATATCACCGCGAACAAACGTGTATCCCGGATTATCAGCAATCGGGATCAGGTTGCGCAGGTTCCCGGCATACGTCAGCTTGTCGAGATTGACCAGCGGAGTACCAACAGTTTCAAACCAGTCCAGGACAAAGTGGGAGCCAATAAATCCGGCTCCGCCAGTAACAAGAATGGGGCTTTCATGTTTAAGCATCGACCCCAGTGTACCCGCCAGCCCCTCCCGAATCTATGACGGATTGGTGGTAGAAACTTGAAATAATCTACTCGCGGCATGAGCGGCGGATCTGCATTGTGAAACATAAAAAAATCGGCCCCCGATACCATCGGGGGCCAAGTTGCCTTGGTTCTCTCGTGTTGCGAGAGCTTGTTTGGCGGCCAAACAGCCTTTAGGGCTGGTGGCGCGGATGTGAAGCCTCGGGGTGGCTGCGACTTTAGGGTCGCGCCGCACCAATCGTGGAAGCGTCTGACCGGGGGGTGGACGCATCCTTGGCCGCCAAGCTGTTTTCCATCACGCGAAGCTCAACGTAGTTTTTGTGCACTGGCTTGGTTTCTGTAGTGGTGCTGTCGCCAGTTGCAGCTACTGGGGCGTTGCCCAGGGCTACGGAGTGCATACGGTAGACGGGAATGTCATGTTGAGTTACAAGGTAGCGCTTAACAGCAGCAGCCAACCGGTCAGAGCTTTGAATTCCTACACCACCTGCGCCGGGGGCGTGGGCTTCAATCTCCAGGAGATAACCTTGCTGGCCCGAAATATTGGAGGCCAGATCATCAAGCTGCTTCTTTGCATCTGCCGAGAGAACAACCGATCCTGAGCGGAAAGGAATCGTAACGGTGTTCTTTTCGGAGTACTGATCCAGTCCGCTGACCGTACCGTTCAGGGTATCGACCTTACCACTTGCCTGCCCGGCAATCGTGTTGGCCTGCTGTGCTTGAGTTCCCGCAGCGGTAGCTGTCTGATTGGCTGCATCCGCAGTGGACTGGGCCTTGTTAATTCCGGCCTGAGCACGGCTGTCTACGTCTTTAATGTCCTTGGCATTCTGAGCATTGACCTCATCAAGCTCATTCAACTCACCGCGAACCGGCTCCAACCTGCGGTCTACCCACTTCTTACGAGCAAACGGATTCACGTGTCCCCAGAACCCTTCCTTCGGCGGCTCGCTCAGTTTGCCTGGAGCGTTAGCGGGGGAGGGCTGTGTCGCCGAAGGGGCCGGGTTACTGGTTCCTTCTGCAGGTTGCTGGGCAACCGCAGAAACTGATAACGCAGATGCCAGAGCGAAAATAGCAAGCTGGCTTGGGATCAAATTTTTGGATGCTTTCAAAATCGTCATGGGAAACTCCCAAGTTCGTTTTCTTCTCTGAGGTGAATACAGAGGGAAGTGGGTCATGCCCGCTCGCCATAAAACATTGCAAGGCCAATGCCAAACTTTTGCGAGTATTGAATTAAATACCTAAAATGTTCTAAATGAATAACTTAAATACATCTGGGGAACAGGGCCACACGTAAAACCTGGCAGTTTCCCTTTGCCCGTTATGTAGTTTTTTCTAATTTAGGTAATTTTTACCAAGTAAACCCTGCAAGCCGCAATTCTAGAACGATTTATTTGGTTTCAACCTGCACGATTCGCACTTCGGGATACGCCCCATCCCAGTCCGCAGATACTTTATCGAAAATCAACCTGAAGTCCTGTTCGCTTCCCGGTTTTAGCGGAGCAGCAGAAACGGGCACAGTATCGATATACGGCTCCCTCATGCTGATCAGCTTCAGTGGCAGAGTCTCGTTCTGTGCAATCTCGTGGGTGTAGCTGCGAAAAAGCACCTGCACCTGGATGCCGTTCACCGTCTGCGTTCCACGGTTGGCAATATGACCATCCACATATGTCACTTTGCCGCCAGCCAAATTTCCCGATTCGCTCATGACTACATTTGTGATCGGCAAATTCACAGCATAAGGATCGGGAGGGCCATTCAGAGCCACAACGACGCGCTTGCGATGGCCGCCGAGAACAAGAACAAGCACGACCACAACGATTAAAACGCCCGCAGCTATCCCTATCGGAAGCCAGTTGCTTTCTCTCGCTTCGGGAGCTTCCCCAATCCGGGGACCATTAACTTGCTCGCTTGAAATTCGTTCTTGGCGGGATGGGATCTCAGCGCTCACACCGTGGATTTTACACCGTTGCTGTGTTCGGTTTCTTCCGGCTGCGACCCATGACAAAAGTACTGCACCCAATCAAGTTTTCACTAAATCTGCCGATGCTCACAGCACGTACAAATGTAGACAACTTTTCACGCATCGTAGTGCAAGAAAACCGCGTCTAATTTGCATCGGGCGTGTTCAACGTTGTATCTGCTCGAACCGCTTCACTCATCAACGCACAAACATAGTTGAAATCAGATCCACCGAAATAGAACCACCTTTTGGAAAATGGAGCCAGCGATGCAGGCACACTGTTCAGATCAATCCGTAGCTAGCCTGGCCGCACCGAATGAAGGCGAGCACAAGGCTGCACACATCCTCTACCAATCAGCGACTGTTGTAGCGATCCTGCTGTTTCTTATCAGTTTCTGGTCCTGCTGAACTTCCAGTCTTCGGCGGACTCACGTCAACGTCAAGACGCAGGTTCCTCTTTCATCCGAAACGTGCCCGACCCGCGCTTTGCCGAAAATCTCCGCCAGTCATCTCAACCCGTACACACATCTCAGCCAGCCTTGACCGCATACGTTCTCCAATGCGATCACCCAGCGTTTCTTCCCGAGTTGCTCTCTGCGTAGCCGTTCCGCCTGCCCCACCGGGGGCCTGGTCTGGATAATTCGTCGTGATGATCGTTGTCCGCTTGTCGTTGTAGCGCGTATTGAGAATGAGTGCGACGGTGTCCCACACCCAATCAGTCGGCTTTTGTGCACCAAGCTCGTCCAGAACCAGTACCTCGGCCTCAAATACCGGCTTCAGCACATCGAGTTCGGTTGAGTTCACCTGCGGGTTGTAACTGTGCTGGATTTGCTTCAGCAGTTCGCGATAGTCGTAAAACAGCGCCTGAGCGCTCTTCTCCTCGACCAGGGCCAGCAGCATTCCCACCGCGAGGTGAGTCTTGCCAACCCCAATCGATCCGGTAATCAGCAGCCCACGACCATCGGTTTCAACAGGATAGGCCTCGACAAATCGTCTGGCCATCATCTGCGCCTGGATCATCGACGGGTCCGCTCCTCGAAAACCGGTTTCATAGCTATCCAGCGTGCAATGTTGGTATCGCTTCGGAATCCGTGCAGCCGCGACCCGATATCCGTTGCGCAGCGCCTGCTGGCACACGCAGACCCTGGCCACACGAACGCCCGCAGCGTTAATCGCCAGCACCATCCCGGCGCCATCGCATTTGGGGCAAACTTCTGTGGTCAATTCAGCCATCATTTTCTCTCTACCAGCGTAGCGCAGATTGCTCTACGGCGCGCCAACCCATGAACCTCTGGAAATGTGGATTGCGCCCAAACTGACCCACTACCCCACTTTGAATCCGATTGCCACCAAACCGAATCCAAGATACACTGAGTAGATTGCAGGAAAGGTATCTTCAAGTCATGCCAAAGCCAGGGATTCACCCCACATACGAGACGACGCAGGTTTACTGCTCGTGCGGAAACACTTTCGAGACACGCTCCACCCACAAGGGCAAGATCGCGCTGGAAATCTGCTCTAACTGCCACCCCTTCTTTACCGGCAAACAGCGCTTGGTAGACACCGCGGGCCGCGTAGAGCGCTTCCGCCGCAAGTATGCCGAGAAGGCAACGCCTGCAGCCAAGTAACCGCCAGCAGTCGGGCATCTGAGACAGGGCCTCCGCTGCAGCGGGGGCCTTGTTGTTGTTACGGCGGTCTGATTATCCTTGCGCCAAATTTTTCTCGGCTCACTCACAGTCGTCCCGCTCGCACGTTGAAACGGAGCACAAATCATGGCCGGTAAGGGCTTTACGGTGAAGAAGGACTGGGACAATCCGCTCGAGCACGCCATGCCGGAAACGGCTCGTGTACCCGCCGAGCTGCACATTGGCCCCGAGGGCAGCGCAGTCCATGTCGCTCCTGCCACTGTGCTTGCCCCCATGGTCGGCGTCACGGACACCGTTTTTCGCCGCTTCATTCGCCACGCCAGCCTGTTCACCGCTACAGCACAATCCGAACCCGGAACGGAATCATCAACCGCCGAAACGGTAGACGCCGAAGTCACAAACCAGCAATCTGGCTGCGGGCTGCTCATGACCGAGTTCACCTCGGCCGATGGGCTTTCGCGCATGCGCGAATCAAAACGCAAGCGCTACCTGACCTTCTACGACGATGAACACCCCATCGGCGCCCAGCTCTTCGGCTCCAACCACGAAACTCTTGCCGACGCAGCCCGCATCGTCCAGGACACCGGCTTCGATACCGTGGATCTGAACCTCGGCTGCCCTGCCAAACGCGTCGTGGGCTGTAACGGCGGCAGTGGATTGCTGCGCGACCTGCCCAAAATCGCCGTTATTTTCAAAGAGATTCGTAAAGCCGTCACCATCCCATTCACCGTGAAATTCCGCCTGGGATGGAATGACTCCAACATCGTCTGTGTCGAACTCGCGCGCATGGCCCAGGAAGAAGGCCTTTGCGCAGTGGCTCTCCATGCCCGTACCCGCGAACAAGGCTATACCGGCCAGGCTCGCTGGGAATGGATCGCTGCCGTAAAAGACGCCGTAACAATCCCTGTTATCGGCAACGGAGATATCCGAACCCCAGAAGATGCCGCTGCGATGGTAGCCCAGACCGGCTGCGATGCCGTCATGATCGGCCGCGCCGCACCATCAAATCCATGGATCTTCCGCCAGATCGCCGAATACACGGCCACAGGCGCATACGCCAGGCCGACCGAAGCCGATCGCTATCGCATGATCCGGACATACTTCCAGATGCTGCTCGACGATGCCGAGGCCAGCCAGTCTCTGCCACGCGATGCGCGCCACGGCGAAACCGCAGGCAAAATGAAGCAGTTTGCCTCATGGTTCACCCACGGCGTAGCGGGAGGATCGAAGCTCCGCCAGCAGATCTTCATGTCCAAGACCGGCAACGCCGTACTCGACGCAGTGGATGAATTCTTCGACGTCCGGCTAAACGCGGCGACAACAGAAGAGCCTTCCGCAATTGAGCATGCAGAACTGGATCAGCACCCTGCAGAAGGCTTCCCCGAAACAGCGCTTAGCTGCGCCGATTAGCAGCCTCTACTTTACCGGCTCCGAAACCACTTCGATGTCCTCGTGCCGCGTTCCGCCCGGCAGATCCAGCGACCCCAGAACCAGGGACTTGCCTTGCGTAAGAACAGATGTAGCTTCCAGCGATGTTTGGCGGATCACAGGATTCTGCGGACCTACTCCGGACTTTTCCTCAGACGGGCTTGATTGCTCCACCTTGGTACGCAATCGCACTCCATCTGCGTAGTCGTCGACCGACGCTTCGATATTTAGTCCCACATCGACATACTGCACCTGCTGATTTTGTGTCGACGTTCCGGCATCAAAAGTGCCAGTGATGATGGGAACACGGCTGCCCTGCTTGAGCACCGTTTTGGCTCCTGCAATCACAATGACCGCGACATGTTGCGTTGCGACTCGCTTACTACCTTCTAACTCGGTGATCGTATAAGTCAGGCGATAAGACTTCTTCGTCCGGTTCAGATCAGCAACGATCTTCTGAGCAAGCTGCAGATCCTCTGGAATGCCTCGAATAAGTAACGCATTTTGTGCCGGAACGTAGTAAATCTTGGCCCTACCAACCATGTTGCGCACAGCCGTCTGAATCTCGTTTGCGTCGTTCATCTGACTAATATTTGTCAGGTAAATGACCTCGTAACCCTCCGCAGGTTTAACACTATCCGCAGACTGCGCCAGAGCGCACGGTGCAGCGATCCCCAGAGCCAGCGTAATGCCAAGCAGCATCTTAGGTGGAATAACTCTCCACCTGCCATTCGCGTCATTTCTTACTTTCATGTCTAGCCTCTCAAAGTTATTCACGGAAAGAATTAAAAGCATCGCGCGGCAACGCAGAGCAACAGCCGCTGCCATGATTGCTCTCTGAGCAGACAGACGCTGCAACGCTGTCTCCGCTCAACATTTTTTAGATACGAGTCTTGCCTGTTCATCCGTGATAGTTATCAGTCGTGCATAACTTACCTGGGCATGAGAGGTGACCGTCAGGGAGCATCGCAGTAGAATCTACCTGCCAACCGGTATCGCAGATTTCCAATCAGGCATTCGGATTTGTGCTAATCTCCGATCTTATAAGGCCCTTTGCTCCAGTCACGCGAATCGATTGCGGCAGCGAGCCATCATTATCCCTGAGCACTTGGCAAGGAGATCCCATCCCATGCGGTCCTTAAGCCTGGCACTTCCGTTACTTGCCGCATGCACCGCAACCGCCAGCGCAGGAATCCACCCTGCGAATCCGTCAGCGGATGACGCCAAGGCCGTCGTCGCCTCCCTGGCGGGAAACTGGGACCCCGCCGCAGCCGCAAAGTATCTTGATAGCCGCGAAGTATGGTGGCAGGAGTGGCCCCACGCACAAAAGGATCATGGCACCGTCTGCGTCTCATGCCACACCCAGGTTCCCTACGCACTCGCCCGCCCTGCACTGCGCGTCACGCTCCGAGAGCAGAAGATCTCAGACCCTGAGCGAGCCATGCTCGACAGCATCATCACGCGAGTCAATCTCGGCAATGAAGCCGGCACCTTCTACACAGACGCAGAGCACGGACCCGGCAAGACCGAAGAAGCACGCAACGCAGAGGCAGTCAACAACGTAGTCATTCTCGTCGCATACGACGCGCAGCAAGGCCACCTGCAACCCGTAACCCGCAAGGCTCTTAATGCGATGTGGGCTACCCAGGAGCAAAGCGGACCGAAAGCCGGCGCATGGCTCTGGCAGAACTTCCACTTCTCTCCCTGGGAAGCACCAGAAAGCGAATACAACGGAGCAGCGATGGCGGCACTCGCCGTTGGCATGGCCCCAGACAATTACCAGAACGATCCTGCCATTCAAAGCAATTTGAAACTGTTACGCGCCTATCTACACAGCCAGGAAGACTCTCAACCGCTGGTCAATCGCATCACCCTGCTATGGGCGTCATCCAAGCTTCCCGGCCTCATGACCGTCCAGGAACGCGAAACGCTGGCCAATGAACTCAAGAGCAAACAGCATCCCGATGGCGGCTGGAGCTTGACAGAATTAGGGCAAGGCACATGGAAGCGCCACGACAACACTCCCTTTGACCTGCGCAGCGACGGCTACGCAACAGGCCTCATTGAAGTGGCGCTGGAAGAAAACGGTCTCGGCAAGACTTCTGAATCCAAACGCGGCTTGGCATGGATCCTAGCCAATCAGAACAAAACAGAAGGTCTCTGGCCCGCCTGGTCAGTCAACGTAAAGCGCGATCCAAATTCCGATATCGGCAAATTCATGAGCGACGCTGCTACCGGCTTCTCTGTTCTCGCATTGGAGAAAAGCCACTAGGTCAGTCCTGCATAGCTGCGTGTCCAAACAGGGCGTGCAGAGAATCAGCCCTGGCCCCGCTTGCGGAAGACAACCTTAAGCTCGCGCCGCCAATGTTCGCTCACCGCGATCAGTTCCCAATCAACTTCAGGTGAGAAGTAGCGAAGAACGATCTCGTTCGACGGGTGAATGCGCAACGCCGGAGCAACTAATAGAAGCTTCGGAGAGCGATTCGCCAACTCCGCGCCAGTGAAATAGCCCTGTCGTTCGAACGGTCCGACTTCCCGGCTTCCGGCCATTCGCCTGTCAGCATTCAACGCCCGCACCCGAATCCAATAATCCAGCCCCTGTAGAGGCAATTGCATATCTTCATCCGCTTTGATCTCGATGACCGTGAGCCGTCCGCCCCGATCTATCGTGAGGAGGTCAAGCATCCCTCGCTCATCCGTCGTGATAGCAGGCACCTGCGAGTACAGAAACTCTCCGCGCAACGCCGGAAGCATCTCTTCCAGCGACATGCGCAGCCGCGATTCAAGCCATCGCTCGGGTTGCAAACGATAGAGAGGATCTACATGCGCCCCGTCTGGATCACGGCTTTGAAAGAGACGAGCAAGCAGTTTGCGGCACAGTGGCTCGGATTGATCGTCAAGCACCATCTCGTTAGCGCCCGCACCAAAGGTGATCTCATCCTGCCGGGCAAAGGAATGCGTAGCAGAACCCTGTCGAATGCGCGCAAATTCAAGTCCGTGCAACAGCATCCCAACCTCCGCCGCGGAGTGTGCCCGAATCTCGACGCGTGCTTCCCCTGTATTAGGAATCAGAGCCCGCACCCGCGCAATTCCATTCGCACCACGTTCTAATGCTGCCTTCGTATCGAACGCATGAACTAGCCGCGAATCCACATTGCCTACATCGCGGAAGTCGATCTCGATCAGCTCCTCCGACCGCTCATCCAGCGTGAAAAGCTGAAAGCCCGCGGCAGCATGGTTGAGCCAAACCATCCGCTCAGCAGTGGTCCGCCATGCACCTGCCGGAACCACAACCTTCAATCCGCCAAAATGTCGACTGCGAGTATGCCTCGTCGTGCTGTGCTCGCGGCAATGATTCAGCCACAGCAACCCAATAGTAAGAATTCCATCCACTGTTGCCGCTGATTCCTCAGCACCCACGCCAATCACAGCCTCCGCTGTCATTCCGCGTACCTGCTGACCCCGCGTGTATGCCGGGCCAAAGCTATGCTCAAGGTCCGTTGCCGAACGAAACCCTTCCAGCTTCCACTCCGCAAATTTCCTCTGCAGCACACGCTCCAGCAGACGCATATATTGGCGGCGCGTCGTATCGCGTGAAGTAGGGGTCCGTCGATCCCTGTTTGCAACAAGCTCCAAAGCGACCGGCTTCGGTGCACCCATCCGGCGCGTCATTAGCCGCAACGAACCAGCCCGATGCTGACTGCTCATCACCGAGCGCACCAGGTTGCTCTCTGCGCTCCACAACTGCAACAGGCAGCGACCATGCGACTCCGTCACGGAGTAGCGGGCGTGACGCATATCGAACAGCACACGGCCGTCTTCGAGAATCGCAGCCGCGGGATATTCCACCAGGTAGCTCTCAATCGCTTTAACCAGTGCAGAAGGCGACGGCGGATCATCTGCTTCTTTTTCTTTAACCTGCGGCACCCGCAGCTACCAGCCCATCCGGCCACGCAGGTTTGTGATGTGGGCGGTATGGTGTCGGCTGTGCCAGTCATACATGGCCAGCGCACTATCCAGCGTCAGGCGGCCATAAACAGGATGTGTAAACCCCAAAGCGAACTGTTCTTCCGTCATCGCCTCAAGCAACACCACCCAGCGTGCATGAATTGCAGCCACCATATCCAGCGAAACCTGCACAGGCATCTTCGAATCAGTCAGATTGGCCCACGCATCCTGATCGTAGGCCTTGATCGTTGGCCAGTCCTCAGTCAGAGCAAGTTTGAACCGCATATAGGAGTTCGCGTGGCTGTCAGCCACATGATGCACCACCTGGCGCACCGTCCATCCACCCTCCCGGTAAGGAGTATCCAACTGTGGATCGGTCAGCCCCTCGACTGCCGCATCCAATCGCTGCGGCAGCATCCGCAGGACTTCGATATAAGCCGCACGATCTGCGGGAGTCGTATGTTTAGGCGCACTGAGCTCGCCAACCGGAAACTGCAATTCATTCAAAGGAGTCATTGGCGAAACGCTATCAGATCGGAGGCTGGTCGACAAAGCCTGATGAATTGACTGACTTAAGCCGTCATAAGAGAAAGACCCCAAAGCCTGAGCTTTGGGGTCTTTCTCGCGTCGCCTTCCGGCTGTCGTTAGGCGGCGCGGTGATGGTGGTGATGACGATGATGATGGTGGTGCCTGCCCGCGGCGAAAGCAGGGCTTGCGCATACCAGCAACAAGAGAGTGGCGACTAGGAGCTTCTTCATGCTGGAAGCGTAGCATGATTTTGCCTGTGAATTGTGGCCTGAAAGACACAGGAATCAAGACAGCCAAGTACAAACGTGACCCGAATCAAGTCTGCTTTCTGTCCCGCGCAAACTCCGGACCCACCTGAGAATTGCGAATCCGGAGAGGGCGCGCGGGTCCGTTCCTGTTGAACTATCGCTTCCGGGCGTACACTGGTAAGTACGATGAGTGCTTCTCCGGTATTGACCACGCAACCTGCCGCCAGTCACAAACGCTACTTCTTTCAGAAGTTTGGAATCACTGAAAGCCTGCTCGAACGCTGCCTGGGCGAAGCCTTATCTGCCGGCGGCGACTACGCTGACCTTTACTTTGAGTCAGTTACAGCAACCGCACTCGGCGTTGACGAACAAATCGTAAAATCCGCCAGCCAGGGCACTAGCGCCGGTTGTGGCATTCGCGTCCTTTCCGGAGAACGCACCGGCTACGCCTACACGGACAATCTCAGCCCGGAACGCCTCGTCCACGCCGCCAAGACCGCCGCGCTGATCGCCTCAGGACCAGCCAAACACCCGATCCAAGGCTTCAATGACGCTCCAGTAGCGGACCTTTACCCCGTCCCGCTCGGTGGATTCGATCTCGACCTCGCCGCAAGACTCGATCTCATCCAACGGGCAGATCGCGCCGCACGCGCTTTTGATCCGCGCGTCATTCAGGTCCGCGCCAGCTACAGCGAAGAACTGCGGCGCATCCTCATTGCAGGCTCTGACGGCGCGTTTGCGTCAGATACCCAGCCGCTCTGCCGCTTGAACGTCTTCGTCATCGCCAAGGATGATAACAACACCACTCGTGGTTCAGGAGGCTGCGGCGGTCGCGGCGGTCTGGACATCTTCGTCGGCTCCAAGAGTCCCGAAAATCTTGCGCGCGAAGCAGCTCGCGGAGCCATCCTGCAACTCGGCGCAGTAGCCGCGCCCGCTGGAGAGATGGAAGTTGTTCTCGGCCCCGGCTGGCCCGGCATCCTGCTCCACGAAGCTGTCGGACACGGTCTCGAAGCCGACTTTAATCGTAAAAAGACTTCAGCTTTCGCCGGACTCATCGGCCAATCCGTAGCCAGTTCCAAGGTCACAGTAGTCGACAACGGCACCATCGCCGGTCGTCGCGGTTCCCTCAACGTGGACGACGAAGGGTCGCCAACCCAGGAGACCGTGCTTATCGAAAACGGCATCCTCAAGGGTTATTTGACCGACAAGCTCTCCTCCCGCTTGACCGGGGCAGCCAACACCGGCTCAGGCCGCCGCGAAAGCTATCAATGCATTCCCATGCCGCGCATGACCAACACCTACATGCTGGCTGGCGATGACTCCCCTGAAGATATTATCCGCAGTGTCCGACGCGGCCTCTACGCGGTAAACTTCGGCGGCGGACAGGTCGATATCACGAATGGCAAGTTTGTCTTCTCGGCTTCCGAAGCCTACCTCATTGAAGACGGCAAGATCACCGCACCGGTGAAAGACGCAACCCTGATTGGAAATGGACCTGAAGCACTGAAGTATGTCTCTATGGTGGGTCACGACCTCAAACTGGACGAAGGCATCGGCACCTGTGGCAAAAATGGCCAGAGCGTGCCCGTCGGCGTCGGAATGCCCACTATCAAACTCGACAAAATGACCGTCGGCGGAACAGGACGATAACTCTCCGCAATAAAGGTTGACTCAAATGGTTGAAGAAGTAGAAGTAAGACGTTGGCACGGTACACCCGACAATCGCGTATTTGGCTGGCAACGCATGCCCGTCAAAGAAGCCCTGCGGTTGCAGGACGACACTTTTCGCTGCCCCGAGTGCCTCGGAAGAGTGCGTCTGCGCGCCGCAGCCCCGGAAAAAGAACTGGCAGAACGCGGAGAGCACTTCAGCAAGAACCCCGGCTGCAGCCTCGGCGATTGCTTCGCTGGAGAAAAGAAACTCCACACAAAGCCTCTCAATTAAGCGTTTTCGACCCCACATAAAGCTTTCGGCTTGTCTGTTCTAAGCCCCACGTTGAAACTATTACTTCGCTTGGGGAGCCAATTCCACAATTGGCTCCCCAAGCGAAGTGCGGCTCGCTATAATCAGCGGCCATGTTCCCCTACGATCAACAACTGCTCGCCAGTCTGCAGACTCCGCCTGCATCCATCGCCGGCGTACTCAGCACCATGCAGGCGATCGACTCCATATCTATCGACGGAGACGGCCTCAAGTGGTTCAACTGGCTCTACTTCCAGGTGACCCAGGCTGTAGAAGCACGCGTAGTCACCGGCGGATTTACCGACACAGCTTTTCTCGCCGAACTCGATGTCCAATTTGCGACGCTTTACTTCACAGCGCTCAGAAACTCCCTCTCAGGACAGCCTTTGCCCGATTGCTGGCGAACCCTCTTCACGCAACGCAGCCAGACGGAACTGACGCGGCTTCAATTTGCCATGTCCGGCATTAATGCCCACATCAATCATGACCTGCCCATCGCAATCGTCTCAACCTGCAAGGTCACCAGT
>Ga0302140_10005078_pt1 | contig 16702 bp, 19 predicted proteins | sample I_Bog_E1_1_FD_202095 | JGI IMG/M metagenome (GOLD analysis project Ga0302140, IMG submission 202095) | Peat permafrost microbial communities from Stordalen Mire near Abisko, Sweden - I_Bog_E1_1 | ecosystem: Environmental > Terrestrial > Soil > Wetlands > Peat | place: Sweden: Abisko, Stordalen... | reverse complement strand
TGGCGCCGGCGCCGGAACAGAGCGCGACACGCTCGCGCATTCCCATTCTTGGGCTGGCGCACGTATGAGTCGGTGAGAAGTTTCCTTCTCGCGGCCACTTCCTGGTAGATGAGCCAATATGCGACCACCGGCAGTGCGGAACCGAGGTCCGGCATCAGCGGCGAGGTCGAGGGAGACGCTTTTGGGAAAATGACCCAACTGGTCAGGTGGCTGGCCTTGCGGGTTTATGCCGGGTTGCCTGTCGGCTCCGGTATTGATTTGGCGGATCTGATTCAGGCGGGCAACGTAGGTCTCATTCAGGCAGTTCAGACGTTTAAAGAAAAGAGTGGCACCCCTCTAAACGGCTATGCGCGTTATCGAATCCGGGGTGAAATGCTGGACACCGTGCGGCGTCACAGGGGACGTGGGAATTCGCGGCCGACCATGGTTCGAGGCTCGGTTGAAGAGGGCGAGGGAATTGAGGAGTGGGCTCCCGCTCCGGCTGAAGGCTCTCCCCACCGGTTGTTGGCCTGCCGTCAACGGTCCGACATACTGACGCAGGAGCTGGATCGGCTTCCGGTTCGCTACCGAATGGTCCTGCGCCTTCGTTACTCACGTGGCCTGACTCTCAAAGAAATCGGCGCGACGCTTCGGGTCAATGAGAGCAGGGCTTGCCAGATACATCGGAGTGCTATTTGCCGGTTACGACGTGCACTGAGTCAGCGTGGAGTCAAAGCACTTTGGCATTTGCTGTGAGCGTCCTGTGAACGGAAAGGCGGATCAGGTGTGAGGCTGCAGCTCGATACTTCTGTCGGTACTGCCAACTCTTCTGTCGGTAGTGCCAACGATCTGCAGCAAACTGCCGCTACCGGCACTGCGGGAAGTTCCCGGTCCTTGGCGACGAATGCCGACCGGGGGAACGATCAGGCCCAGATTTCAGGAATCGCCAACATTCTGGCCAACTCGGCTACGGAGCGGTCCGCCCGAATCGAACAACTGAAGACGTCTGTGCAGGCAGGAACGTATCAGGCATCCAGTACCGCCACGAGTCAGGCGATTGTGTCGCAAGCGCTGCCATGAGTACTCTTTTTGCTTCGCTTCAGACGGCCTCGGCTGCGCTCGATGCTTTCAGCCAGGCGCTGGGGGCTTCTCAGACGAATATCTCGAATTCATCCACCGCCGGTTATGCCGCGATTAAGGCAACCATTCAGCCGATTGATCTGTCGGGGGATGGGAGTTCAGCAGGCGATTTCGTCACGCTGAGTTCCACCGGTAGCCTGAGGGCAGACGCTCTGGTCCAAACTGCGAGTTCCCAAGCCTCTGCCAGTCAGACGACAGTGGCTCAGCTCACGCCGGTGAATCAACTCTTCGATATAACCGGTGCCAGCGGAATCCTCGCGGCACTTCAAAACTTTAGTTCTGCTTTTTCGAGTCTGAGTGTGAGCCCCAATGACTCAACTCTGGGTGCTCAGGCACTGACGGCCGCCAGCGGAGTTGCTTCGGCATTTCAAACGGCTTCCAGCAGTCTTACGAGTCAAAGCCAGCAGATCGATTCCTCCATCCAGAGCACTACTCAACAAATCAATTCGTTGGGCGTGGACATCCGGCAGCTCAATTCACAAGCTGCCGCGCAAACACAGTTCAATCCGGGCATTGACGCCAGCATACGATCGGACCTCGACCAACTTTCCTCATTAGTCGATATAACGGTTACGCAGAATTCCGATGGCGCTGTTTCCGTTCTGGCGGGCGGTGAAATACCTCTTGTAATCGGCAACCAGTCCTACGCGCTTTCAGTGGATCCCACGGCCGCGGCGGGGTCTCAGGTCTCATCAGCGGCAGGCGGTACATCGCCGGCCACATTCTCCGGACAGCTCGGTGCTCTGCTGAACACCCAAAACAGTACTATCAACACACTTCTGGGAACGGGAACCACGCCCGGCTCTCTCAATACTCTGGCCTCTGGTTTTGCAACTCAGGTGAACGCGCTGCTCTCGTCCGGGGTCACGGCGAGCGGGGCTCCCGGCGGGCCGATATTTACTTTCGATCCTGCTAATGCAGCGCAGTCTCTTTCCCTCGACGCCACGGTTACGCCGGGCCAGCTTGGTCTCGCGACAACCGGGAATAATGCATCATCTAATGGGATCGCCAATCAATTGGCCGCGCTCCCATCCTCGACGGCCGTTACCGACCAGATCGGCGGCGACTCGGCAGAAGGCTTCTTCAGTTCCATCGCCGCCTCCGTCGGCCAACAGCTTTCGGATGCTGAAACGGCATCCACGGCTGACCAGACCACTCTGACTTCAGCCCAGACCACCCGCCAACAGAATAGCGGCGTCTCGCTCGATACGGAAGCGGTCAACATCACCACCTATCAACGCTCTTATGAAGCGGCGGCCCAGGTCGTGTCGATTCTGGACGAACTCACCAGCGACGCGGTTCATATGATCGACGGAACATCCTTATGACAGTCAGTTCCGCGACGGCGGGCAGCCAGTGGTTCCTCAACGGAGTCGCCAATATCCAACAGGAACTCACGACTACGGAGCGCCAGTTGTCGTCCGGCTACCAGATTCAGGATGCATCGGATTCTCCCGCGCAGACGCCGGCTCTGGTCCAGCTTGGCTCTCAATTGGCTACCGTCCAGAATTACCAGACCAATCTGACCCGTGTTCAGGCCGAAGCCAATGGAGCGGATCAGGCGATCGGCTCAGCGATTTCTTTGCTTGAAAATGCCCAGACTTTGGGCGCCGAAGGTGCCGATTCAACGGCTACCGCAGCCACTCGGCAGACTCTGGCAGGTCAGATTCAAAGTATTCAGCAGCAGGTGGTGGGTCTTGCCAATACTAACGTGGCAGGCCGGTACATTTTCGGTGGCAGCGCGGATCAGAGCCCTCCTTATCAGGTGGACACCGCCAGCGCTTCCGGAGTGGACTCGCTGACTACGTCGAACGGAAGCGAACAGGTTGTAAATCCAGGCGGACAGCTCGTATATCAGCCACTTACCGCGCAGCAGATCTTCGCGCCTCTCGATGTCACGGGCGCCGCGACGGCCGGCAATACTTTCGTGGCTCTGCAGTCGCTCGAAACGGCTCTCACCAATAACGATCAGGCGGGCATCACGTCCGCGCTCACTTCGCTCCAGAGTGCCTCTACCTATGTGAACCAGCAACAGGCTTATTACGGTACTGCGGAGAAGAACCTGACAAGTGAGCAGAACAGCGCCGCGAACCAGACTACCGCGCTTCAGGCTCAGATCTCGGGAATCAGGGACGCCAACGTCGCCCAGGCCGCCAGCGATCTGACAGAGGAACAGACGGCTCAGACGGCGGCTTATTCCGCTGAAGCCGAGATTTCGACCAAAAGTCTTTTCAGCTATCTTGGCTGATTTTGCAATGATCCGGAAATGATGTGACCAGCCAATGAGCCGCCAATTAACGCAACAGGAAATCGACGCCGTCTTCCAGAAGACCCAGGGACAGCAGGCGGAACGCGCCGGCGCTAAACGAGCCGTTCCCTTTGACTTTCGCCGGCCCGATCGCATTGCGAAATCTCAACTGCGAGCCATTCATCAGTTACACGACAATTTCGTTCGCAACCTGGTTTCCAGCTTGTCCGCTTATCTGCGGTCCTATCTCATCATCAATCTGGTCAGCGTTGAGCAACTGTCGTATTCTGAATTCCTCGAATGCCTGCCTTCTCCCACATGCATCGCTTCTCTGGGATTGAAGCCCTACGACGGCAACGCGGTTCTCGAACTGAATTCATCCCTGATCTTTCCCATCCTCGAAATTCTTTTGGGTGGAGACGGGAAGATGCAGTTCAGCGCTCAGCGCGAAGTTACGGAGATCGAACAGGTGTTGCTGGAGGGTTTGTTCCGCCTGATCCTGCATGATCTGCATGAGGCCTGGACTTTTGTCACCCAAATCGAATTCAGCATTGAGACGGTAGAGACGGAGCCGCAGTTTCTGCAGATATTGGCGCCCACGGAAGCTGTCGTAGCCGTGGCGATTGAGATTCGAATCGGCGATTCCATCGGCATGATGAACATCGCCATGCCCTCGATCATCATCAAGATGATGCGGCAGAAGTTCGATCAGCAATGGTCGCTTCGCAAAAGCGCTTCCACCGACCAGGAGCAAATGCGCATGCTCGGGCTGATTCAGGGTTCCGCTCTCCCCTCGCAGGTGTTGCTTTCCGGTCCGGAACTGCGCTTGCGCGATCTGATCAACCTTGAGGAAGGCGATATTGTCAGTTTTGAGTACCCGGCGACCCGGCCTATCGAACTCCTCCTGAACGGAGAGAAAAAGTATCGCGGCGAGATGGTGAATACGGGGCGGCGAGCCGCATTCCGTGTCGGCGAGCGCGTTTCTGAATTGCTCCTATGAGTCCAGCCCAGACAATCACCTCGCCCTACATGGGATGTGTCTCGTGGGATCCCTCCGACGAACTTGTGTTCCCAGCCGGCCTACCCGGATTTGAACAGGAGCGCCGTATGTTACCGGTGGAAATTCCCGCGCACCGGCCTCTCGTTTATTTGCAAAGTCTGGATCGGGCGGACATTTGCTTTCTGACGCTGCCCGTTTTCACGATCGATCCGTCTTTCTCCCTCCATCTCTCGGATGATGAGCGGCAAGTGTTGCAACTTGGTAAGCACGTAGGCGACGAAGCGGCACCGGCGATCGGCGTGGACGTTCTCTGTCTCGCGATGCTGGTTCCTTGCGGTAAAACCGTGGAGGCGAATCTGAATGCTCCGGTGGTTATCAACCTGCACAATTTTCGCGCGATCCAAAGTGTTGCCAGTGGCGTGAGCGCGCGAGTTCTGCGTCTCTCCGATGCGGGGAGTTGGGTGATTGTGTGTTAGTTCTGCGGCGCCGCGCGGGAGAAGCCATCGTGATCAGCGGGGACGTCGAAATCGAGATCATCGAGATTTCCCGCACCAGAGTGAAGCTGGGGGTGACCGCGCCGCGGACGGTACCGGTAGTTCGGAAAGAAACCATCCCGGTCGCGGAGCAAAATCGCAAAGCTTCGGAACTGCTGCCTGCGTGCGGACGGGAGGGCATTGCCGGAATTCTTGAGGTTCTGAACGCGCTGCCTCCTAAAGTTTCTGACGGTTCAACCGATAAGAAAGACAGCATACCTGAGCGCGGAAATCGCGAATGAATCGCGACGATCCGGCTCCCGGCACGATGTCGGGACGGTAGCAAAAGAGGACGCAAAGAATGTCGTTATCGATTCAGACCAACGTCGCTTCACTCGAAGCCCAGGACGCGATTCGTGTTAATACGAATTTCCAGAACAACACGATTCAGCAACTTTCTTCCGGTTACCGTATCAATTCTTCGGGCGATGACGCCGCAGGACTGGCGGTTGCCAACCAATACCGGGCCAGTACCTCGGAATTGACCCAGGGAGTTCTGAACGCCAACAACGGCATCAGTTCTCTGCAGATCGTTGACGGCGGATTAAGCAATATCTCCACGATTATTGATCGTTTGCGCACGCTGGCCACAGAATCCGCTTCGGGTACTTTTACAGGCGATCGCACCACGCTGAATACTGAGTATCAGGGTCTATTAACCGAAATCAATCGTCAGGCGTCGAACGTCAATCTCAACACGGGCGGCACAGCGAATACGAATCTCATCACTTACGTCGGCGGCGGCAGCACTCAGAGCAACGCTCAGGTGTCGGTTGATCTCAGCGGCGCCAACAACGCCGTAGATAGCACGGCATTAGGTATTGCGAATACCAGCGTCGCTGGGGGTGGCACCGAATTATCCGTCGCCGGTGCTCTGCTTAACAATTCGGCGACATCATTTTTAGCCGGCGGCAACACCCAGGATCTCACTTTTCACGTGGGTACTTCGACTGGCAATTCTGACGTGACAGTCGCTTTGGCGGGCGGCAGTTCTGGCTTATCCGGTACACAGGTAATCAATAGTCTGAATTCTCAGTTATCCGCATATGGAATCAATGCGGGTATCGCGAGCGATGGGCAGGTTCAGTTCTCGGGAAGCACCGCTTTCACGGTCAACGTCGGCTTGCAGTCTGGGGGGAACTCGGTTGCCACCTCTGGGGCAACAGCGGTCAATACTGCGGACTACAACCTCAATAGCGCTTCAGGCGTCGGCGGTGCGTTCGCTGCCTTCACCGGTGCATCAGCGGAAACAGCCGTATTCCAAAATGGGAGCACCAGCACCTCGGTTACCCTGAATGCCGGCAACGCCTCAACTCAAGCCTTTGCTCTGTCGGCGCTCAACACCGCGCTGAACGGACAAGGAATTTATGCAGTAACCGCCGCTAACGGAACTGACATATCTTTTCAGAGTACAAACGCCTTCAGCGTCAATGAAACGGCGTTAACCGGAGGCGGCACGGGTAACCTTTTCGGTGCAGTGGGCGCGGTATCGGTGACCCAGCCGGCGGCGGGGGCTTCCAGTACCGGGGCCTCGCTAGCGGCACTGACAGCCCTGACGCAGGCGGTCACCAACCTTGGTCTGGTTCAAGGCAAAGTGGGAGCAGGCGAAAACAAGCTGAATTACGCAGTGAACCTGGCTCAATCGCAAATCACTAACTATTCGGCTGCTGAGTCGGGTATCCGGGATGCAAACGTGGCGGCGGAAGCGGCTAATCTGACCAAAGCCCAGGTGCTCCAACAGGCATCACTTGCAGCACTGGCACAGGCTAACTCAGCCCCTCAGGCTCTGCTGGCGCTTCTCAAACAATAATCGCAGTTTAAAAAAAAGGCAGGAGCGGGTAACCGCTCCTGCCTCCGTTAAGAACCAATGTCTACTTCTTCCACCTCGCTTTCTTCTCCGGTTGTTGCCGCACCGATCACCTTTACCGGTGTGAGCAAGTTTGCATCGAGCCTTCAACAAGTGTTGGCTCGGGAAGTAAGCATTGCATCACTTCCGCTCACGTCACTCAACGCTGAATTGACCACATTGCAGTCTCAGCAGTCCGCTTTAGAGGGTCTCGATACTACGTTCCTGAGTTTGCAGCAAGCGGTCACCGGAATTCAAACTGCTGTCACCTCATCAACCCTGAACTCCTCGATTTCCGATGCAAGCATCGTAAGCGCAACAGTAGGTGCCACGGCTACCGCAGGAACTTATTCGATCGAAGTCGACAATTTGGGTTCTTATTCGACGGCTTTGAGCACGGCAGGGGCAACGCCTGTAACTGACCCTTCGACGCAGGGAATCAGCGCCAGTACTTCCTTCTCACTGAGCGCGGGTGGTACGCCTATTACGATCACCCCCGCCTCGACATCTTTGAACGATCTCGTAAGCGCCATCAATACTCAGGCAGGCGCTCAGGTCCAGGCCACGATCGTCAATGTCGGCTCCACTGCGTCACCGGATTACCGGCTGTCACTGCAGGCCGCGACTTTGGGAACTTCGGCCGTTGACCTGACCGATAGCTCAGACACGAACCTGATTTCCAGCTCGGCGAATGGCGCACTGGCCAGTTACCTCGTCGACGGTCAACCTACTGAAATCACCAGTTCTACGCGCACCATAACTCTTTCGCCCGGCCTTACCGTCAGTCTCCTGGGACAAAGCGTATCCGGGCAAGCGGCGACGATTACCGTCAGCGATGATCCAACAGGAATTGCTACCGCTTTCAGCAATTTTGCGACGGCCTATAATGCCGCGGTAGATGCCGTCCAGGCGCAGCACGGCCAGGATGGCGGCGCGCTCGAAGGCGATAGTATTCTCGGTTCCGTTGCGGATACTTTGAACCAGTTGGCAACCTATAGCAACGGATCGCCGGATAGTTCATTAGCCAATTTCGGAATCACCGTCGATTCAACCGGGCAGCTCTCGGTGGATTCCGCAGCCCTCGGCACAGCAGCTAACAGTAACTTTTCCTTATTTCTCTCCACGCTGGGCACCTCAACGACCGGCGGTTTTCTGCAGACCGCGACCAATCTAATGAGTGGTCTTAACGATCCGATCACCGGAATCTTAACCGACGAAGGTACCTCGATCGCAAGCGCGATTACAGAACAGCAAACCAAGATATCCAACGAGCAGACGATCGTAAATAATCTCCAGACGAGTCTTACCGCCCAGATTTCCACTGCGGACTCCACCCTCGCTTCTCTGGAAAGCCAGTTCACTTATGTGAGCGGTTTGTTCGCCCAGTACACCGGTTACAATGCCAACAGCACCAACGCCGCCCAAACCCTCTGAGTCTTTCACGTTTCTCGCATTGATCGAGGAATCCACTCGGCGAGGCGATTGGAAAGCGGCGGAGAATCTTGCCGGCCAACTGCCCCGACTCACGCTCCCTTCTGAGCCAGAAGAACTCTGCCATTACCTCCATCGCCTCAGGGAAACCATCGTTATCGCGAGATCCGCACGCGCCCACATGCTTGCTTCCCTGCACCGCATCAACGCCGCTGCCGGTTTTTGCCGTCTCCTCGGCGCTCCCGCCGAAGAACGCCAGAATTTTGTCGATTCGGCAGAAGTTTACCGCCCTGCCAAAGCCTAAATCCATTTAGCTCAGTTACTTGCCTTTGGTGCCGCACCTGCAATAGCCGATGCGATGGATCTGGCATCTACCGGCGCTCAATTCGGACAATTCCTCAGTTTCCTGACGCATCGCCAGGAGATCATCGCTTCGAACATCGCTAACGCGGATACACCTGGCTACAAAAGCCGCGATGTGACGCTCCCTTCCTTTGCTGCGGCGTTGACCGACGCTGGTTCCGTAGTCGAGTCAGAGGGGCTCATCGCGCGCAGCGATGGCAATAACGTATCCATCGACAGGCAAGCCCAGTTGCTCGCCGAAACTACCCTGAAATTCAGTGTTGCGGCACAACTCGTGCGCAGCCAAATCAAAAACCTCCGCGCTGCTATCGAAGAGGGACGCAGCAGTTAAGGACAAAAACAACAATGTCGATATCTATTCAGACCAACGTAGCTTCACTTGAGGCGCAGAACGCGATTCGGGTGAATACAAACTTCCAGAACAACACGATTGAGCAGTTATCATCCGGTTACCGAATCAATTCCTCGGGTGACGACGCCGCGGGACTGGCGGTTGCCAATCAATACCGCAGCGATACGGCTGAGCTGACGCAGGGAGTTCTGAACGCCAACAACGGCATCAGCTCTTTGCAGATCGTAGACGGTGGACTGAGTAATATCTCCACAATCATCGATCGTCTGCGCACACTGGCGACAGAATCGGCTTCGGGCACATTTTCGGGCGATCGCGGTACGTTGAACACCGAATATCAGGGTTTGTTGTCGGAAATCAATCGCCAGGCGTCGAACGTCAACCTCAACACTGGCGGCACGTTCAATACGAATCTGGTCACTTACGTCGGCGGCGGGAGCACTCAGGCCAATGCCCAGGTTTCTGTCGATTTGAGCGGAGCGAATAATGCAGTGGATGCGACCGCGCTCGGAATTAGCAACACCAGCGTAGCCGGGGGAGGAACCGAACTTTCGAATAACGGTGTAATCCTCGGTAACGTCGCGGCGTCATTTCTCGCGGGCAACAACACCCAGGCCCTCACTTTTCACGTGGGTACATCGACGGGCAACTCGGACGTAACGGTATCGCTCGCCGGGGGAAGCAACGGATTGTCCGGTCAGCAAGTGATTGACAGCCTGAATTCCCAGTTATCCTCTTATGGAATCAGCGCGGGTATCGCCAGCGACGGGCAAGTTCAATTTTCCGGAAGCACGGCATTCTCAGTCAACGCCGGCCTGCAGTCCGGGGGCACCGCGGCTGTTCTCAGTGGTGCAACCGCAGTCAACACGGCCGATTACAACCTCGGCAGTGCCTCGGGCGCGGGTGGGCCGTTCGCGGCTTTCACTGGCGCATCGGCGGAAACAGTCGTATTTCAAAATGCCGGCCAGGCCACTACGGTAACGCTCAATGCCGGCAATGCTTCAACTCAGGCGTTTGCTCTATCGGCGTTGAATACGGCGCTGAACGGACAGGGCATCTATGCCGTCACCGCCGCCAATGGCACGGACATATCCTTTCAGAGTTCGAATGCGTTCAGCGTCAATGAAACGGCCCTGACGGCGGGGGGAACGGGTAACCTGTTCGGCGCGGTAGGCGCAGTATCGGTGACCCAGCCGGCGGCGGGGGCATCCAGCACCGGCGCGGCGCTCGCGGCACTGACAGCGCTCACTTCGGCAGTCACCAACCTCGGTCTGGTTCAGGGCAAAGTCGGCGCTGGCGAAAACAAGCTGAACTACGCTGTCAACCTGGCTCAATCGCAGATCACCAACTATTCGGCCGCGGAGTCGGGCATCCGTGACGCGAATGTGGCGGCGGAAGCGGCCAATCTCACCAAGGCGCAGGTACTTCAGCAGGCGTCATTAGCCGCTTTGGCGCAGGCCAACTCAGCACCCCAGGCTGTCTTGTCATTGCTCAAAGGCAGTTAATCCATTGGCATAACGTTACCGAGGTCCCTTAACTCATGAGCCTCTTCACTGCGATCTCCATCAGCGCTTCCGGTATGGAAGCCCAGCGAACGCGCGCCGAAATCATCACCGAGAACCTCGCCAATGCCGACACCACGCGAACTCCGGATGGCGGCCCCTACAAACGCAAAGATGCCGTCTTCTCGACCTCACCAGCCGCGATTTCGTTCGCCGACGCCATGGCATCCGCTTCCTCCGGCACCGGCCAGGGCGTTTCTGTCTCCGATGTGATTACCGACGAAAGCGATCCCGAGCGTCGCTACCTGCCAGGCCATCCGGACGCCGATGCGGAGGGCTATGTGTCTTTCCCAAAAGTAAACCCGGCTTCGGAGATGGTCGATCTCATGGGAGCTTCACGCGGATATGAAGCGAACGTCGCGGCAATATCAGCCGCCAAAGACATGATCGCGAGGTCCATTGATTTATTCCGGTAGTATCTCGCTCGGCTAAAGACCCCTCCTATGAACGTAAACCTCACTTCTGCTCTGGCCGCTGTTCAGCCCCTGCCTGCAGCTTCCTCGACGCCCGGCTCCAGCGGATTCGCCGGTGTCCTCGAAAATGCAATCGGTGAGGTGGAGTCTTCACAGGAGACGGCCCAATCTGCCGCCACTGATTTCCTCAGCGCAGGCAAAGGTGACGTCCACAACGTGGCGTTGGCTTCGCAGCGAGCCGAACTAAGCCTTGAATTGTTCCAGCAAGTGCGAAATAAGTTCGTTTCGGCCTATCAGGAAATCATGAAAACGCCGATGTAAAAACGGACCATGATGGACCGAAAGGCTATCGAGGTTTTCAGCCGGATCCGCCCCACGCATGAATTCACTAACAAGACTATGGACGTCGCTCTCACGGAGCCAGCAGATTTCGCTGGTCCTCGTGCCGATTCTTGTCTTCGCTTCCATTGCCGGTTTCGTCCGCTGGAAGCATGACAGCGGCTTTCGTGTTCTTTACAGCTCTCTGTCCCCGGAAGATGCCTCGGGAGTAGTCCAGAAAATGCGCGAGGCGGGCATTGAATATCGCCTTGATGAAACGGGAGCCAGTGTTCTGGTCCCCGTGGAACATCTGGCGGACGCGCGTCTGGCCCTAGCGGGCGCGGGATTGCCCAAGTCCGGCCGTATCGGCTTCGAATTGTTCGATCGCAGCAATCTCGGCGCCAGCGATTTCGCGGAACAGGTGAATTACCGCCGGGCACTTGAAGGAGAACTGGAGCGAACCGTCGCCACACTCAGCGAGATCGAACAGGCTCGCGTCCATATTACTTTCGCGAAAGAATCGGTTTTTCTGGATGCGAAACAGCCGTCGAAGGCCACCGTTGTTCTCCAGTTAAAACATTCTTCTCAAATCTCCCAGGCGAGTGTCACCGCAATCGCGAATCTGATCGCCAGCGCAGTGGAAGGACTCTCACCCACGGCGGTAGCGATCATCGATTCGTCCGGTCGCCTGCTCAATCGGCCTCGCGCCGAAGGAAGCAGCGACATGCAATTGGCGGAGGCCGACCTCGATTACCGTCAACAGGTGGAATCGGCGTTACTGGCCAAGATCGATTCGGCGCTGACACCCCTCCTCGGTCCGGACCGGTTTCGAGCTAGTGTCGCCGCCGATTGCGACTTTACCACCAGCGAACAAAGCGAAGAAGTCTATGACTCCGCGAAATCCGCTGTCCTCACTTCTCAGACTACGGAAGAATCGAGCGGCGGCCTTCTGGCAGGCGGGACGCCGGGCACGGCTTCCGCTCTGCCGCGCCCCACCGGAAAGACTACGGCTGGTTCAGCCGGGTTGACGCGCCGCACCGAAAACGTCTCCTACCAGCCCAGTCGCACAGTCAAACGAACCGTAACGCCGAAGGGCGAAATCAAGCGGATCTCCGTAGCGGTCCTGCTCGATCAGACGGTTCACTGGGAAGGCTCCGGCGCCAAAGCGAGGAAGGTAATCGTGCCGCCTTCGGCGGAAGTTCTCAAGGGTATTCGCAGCATCATCGCCGGCATCAGTGGATTCAGCGAACAGCGCGGCGATCAGATCGCCATCGAGACACTCCCCTTCGATTCCACTACCAACGCTGAGCCACCCGGTGCCTTGTCCAAACCGGCCGCACCGCTGCTGCCGCAGGCATTCGATTTCAAGCAGCCTTTCGTTTTGGGGGGCGCAGCCTTCATTGTTTTACTTCTCGCCCTGATCGTATTCCTTTTGGTCCGCCGGGGTCCGAAAGTTTCTATGAATGAGGCAACTATGGCAGCCGCGATCGCTGCGGGAGATTCCGCTAAAGCTTCTCTCGAAAGCGGATTGTCTTCCGAGCAAAAGATGGAGCAGCAAATTGCCGACAACCAGGCCCAACAAGCCCAGATTGACGCGGAGGCGCTGCGCGGCATTAAGCTGCCACCGAGTTCGCGGAAGACGGAAGTCCTCGTAAAGCACATCAGAGAATCGGTACACAAAGATTCTGGTAACGCCACAAACGTGCTCCGTACCTGGATTGCCGAGGCTGACGTAAGAAAAACCTCATGATCGCGAACTCCAAACCTACTGAGACAGTAACGGGGGTTCGCAAAGCTGCCATGCTCCTCATTCTTCTGGGAGACAAGGCGAGTGGCGAGATCGTAAAGCAGCTTTCCGACGATGAAGTTCAGCTCGTCAGCCGCGAGATTGCCCGTCTCGAATCCATCTCGTCCGAACAGGCCGAAGAACTGCTCGAAGAGTTTTATCAGATGAACATGGCGCACGATTTTGTCGTGCGCGGCGGCCTCGACTATGCGAAGAAAATGCTTCTCAACGCATTTGGGCCCGAGCTTGCCAAGAAGCTGATCGATCGTCTCTCGAAAGCCATGGGCGGTGAAATGGCGAGTCTCGATGTGCTGCAAAAAGTGGATCCGCAGCAACTCTCCAAATTCATCCACAACGAACACCCGCAGACCATCGCGTTGGTGCTCTCGCATCTCAACGCTTCGCAGGCCGCGGCACTGCTCGTCTCGCTGCCGCCTGAGATGCGCTCCGATGTAGCGCTTCGCATGGGCAACCTCGATCAGATCTCTCCCGAAATCGTCAACAAAATCGCCACCGTGATCGGGCAGAAGTTAGCCGCCATAGGCGAATACAGCCGCGAATCGTATGGTGGAATTCGAGCCGTCGCCGAGATGTTCAATCGCCTCGATTCCGGCACCAGCAAAGAAATTCTGGAAGTGATCGAGAAGCAGAACCCGAACCTTGTCGAAACCATCCGCCATTTGATGTTCGTCTTCGAAGATCTTCTTCTCATTGACGTAAATCAACTCAAGGAAGTGATGGCCCGCGTCGATCGCAAGATATTGACTCTTGCGTTGAAGGGAACCAGCGAGCAATTGCGCGATCACTTCCTGCAGACAATGTCCGCCCGCGCTTCCGAAATGCTGAAAGAAGATATGGAGTCGATGGGGCCCGTTCGCATTAAAGAGGTAGAAGGCGCGCAGCAACAAATCATCGCCACGGTGCGGCAGCTGGAAACTGAAGGCGTCATCAATCTGAAGGGTGCGGTCGGTGAGCAATATGTTGTCTAGAGTTCTCAGCGGCCGTAATCATTTGAATGTTGAAGCCGCCGTGTTTCCCAGGATCGAACGCGAGTCGCAAAGCGGTTCGCAGGACAGGGCGCCTGATTCGACTGACGACACCGCTCATCTGCGCGAACGTCTGGAGCACACCGAACACCGAATCGCTGGGGCTAAAAAACAGGCCTTTGAAGAAGGCAGGGCGCAAGGTGAGCAGCAGGCGCGTGCCGAGGTCGGTCCGGTTCTCGAGAAGCTTTCCGCGGCTATCGTTCAGTTAGCCGAGCTGAAGCCCGACTTGCGGCGACGTGCCGAGCACGATGTCGTGAGACTGGCCCTGCTCATCGCAAAACGCGTTTTACACCGTGAGGTCACCGTTGATGACGAGGCTCTCACGGCGATTGCCCACGTGGCCTTCGCTCGTCTTTCGCGAGCCGAATCCTATCGCGTCAAAGTCAACCCGCGTTTCGTCAACGCGATCCGCGCGGCGCTTCCCGTCAATCAGGGATCGCGCGTCGAAATTGAAGCCGATCCGTCCTGCGCGCCCGGCACCTTGATCATCAACACGCCCGAGGGCTCGGTGGACGCGTCCATCGATACGCAACTGGAAGAAATTGGCCGCGGTCTCACCGATCGCCTTCTGAAGAGCGCGAAAAGCACATGACCGAAAAGCCTATGACAGCGACGATGGCAACAACAATCGAAACGCTCGATCTGAGCGGCTATGAGGGAATTCTGAACCGCCTTGAGCCGATTCGTCTCACGGGCGAAGTCGTCGAGTTAGTCGGTCTGATCGTCGAATCGCGTGGCCCCGCCGTCGCACTTGGCGATTTCTGCGAAATCCGCACCCGCAATGGCCGAAGCATTCGCACTCAGGTGATTGGTTTCCGTGATGGCCGCGTCTTGTCCATGCCGCTCGAAGAAACCGGCGGACTGGGGCTTGGTGATCAGATCGTCGCGCGCGGCGGCGATGGGCAGGTTGCCGTCTCCCGAGCTCTCTTAGGTAGGGTACTCGACGGATTCGGCGAACCGCTGGACGATGGCCCGCCTATTTCTGCGGGGGAGTCGCGTCCGCTTTACGCGGAAGCCGTCAGTCCCATGGAGCGTGAGCATATTGAAGAGCGCCTCGTCACCGGCATTCGCGTCATCGATGGTCTGTTGCCCTGCGGTAAGGGACAAAGAATCGGTATCTTCGGCGGCAGCGGCGTCGGCAAAAGCACTTTGCTTGGTTCCATGGCGCGATCCAGTTCGGCCGGAGTCAACGTGATTGCGTTGATTGGCGAACGCAACCGTGAAGTCCGCGCGTTTCTGGAGCATGACCTTGGGGCCGAAGGCATGGCTCGATCCGTAGTTGTGGTCGCGACTTCCGATCGCCCTGCACCCCTGCGCGTCCGCGCCTGCTTCGTGGCGCTGGCCATCGCCGAATATTTTCGCGATCAGGGTGAAGACGTCCTGCTTGTGATGGATTCGATTACCCGCCTTGCCATGGCGCAGCGCGAAATCGGTCTTGCTGCCGGCGAGCCGCCCAGCCAGAAGGGCTATACTCCCTCTGTCTTCAGCCTGCTTCCCAAAGTCTGCGAGCGAGCCGGGAATTTCGATCGCGGCTCCATCACTGCGTTCTTTACCGTTCTGGTGGAGGGTGACGACTTCAACGAACCCATCTGCGATGCGGTGCGATCTATTCTCGATGGCCACATCACGCTGGCTCGCGATCTGGGTGCATCCGGCCATTACCCCGCGATCGATGTCTTGCACTCCGTGAGCCGTCTGCAATCCCGCCTGGCTACACCGGAGCAGTCCGAGTACGCGCGGAAAATCCGCGAGTCGCTCACCGTTTATCGCCAGTCCGAAGACCTGATCAATCTCGGAGCCTATGTTTCCGGCTCCAACCCGAAACTCGATACCGTTATTCGTTCGCGCGGCGAAATCATGCGCTTCCTGCGTCAGGGCCCGGTCGATGTCTCCCCGTTGAACGACACTATCCGGCAGATGAGCGCGCTCGCCGAACAGGTTTAGGCAGAGGCATCTCCGCGTGAAGGCCTTCGACTTTCGATTGAATCAGGCTCTCCGCTGGAGAGAGCTTCAGGTGAACCTGCAGAAATCACGCCTTGCCGCCGCCGCTGTTGTCCGGGCACAAGTGGAAGCAGCCATCACCGCGCATCGTAAGGAATCGCTCCGGGAACAAGGTCTCCTTCTGCAGGGAGAGACAGGGCTGGCGCTCGAATCTTACGCGGGATTTCGCTCGCAATCGCGGCGTGCTCTGGGGGCTCTGGAGAAACGAGCCACCGCCGCCCGTACCGCTGAAGCGGAAGAGATGATCCGCCTTCGTGATGCCGATAGGAAAGCCCGCCTGCTCGTTCAAATGCATGACCGGCAACTTGCGGCCTGGCAAAAGGATTTTGACAGGGAAACCGAAGCGTTTGCGGCCGATGCGTTTCTTTGCAGGCTACAATCGAGAAACATACGGGCGCGTAGCTCATCTGGATAGAGCACCGGCCTTCTAAGCCGGTGGTAGCAGGTTCGAGTCCTGCCGCGCCTACCACTCCGTTTAGCCTCGCTTAGCCGGTGGTGATCTTAGCCGGTGGTGGCCTTAACCGGTGGTGGCCCCATCACCGTCATCACAATCAGCCGCTCCGGGCCAGGATTTCGGATCGCATGCACCACGCCCGACTTCGCCAGCGCCGCATCGCCCGGTCCCATCCGCTGCGTTTCGTCTCCGATCTGGATCTCGCCCGCGCCCTCCAGTACGAAGTACAG
>Ga0302140_10005076_pt1 | contig 16703 bp, 15 predicted proteins | sample I_Bog_E1_1_FD_202095 | JGI IMG/M metagenome (GOLD analysis project Ga0302140, IMG submission 202095) | Peat permafrost microbial communities from Stordalen Mire near Abisko, Sweden - I_Bog_E1_1 | ecosystem: Environmental > Terrestrial > Soil > Wetlands > Peat | place: Sweden: Abisko, Stordalen... | reverse complement strand
CTCTCCCACGCACGTGACCGCGCTATTTTTGAAGCCACCTGGTCCCGCCAGCTTCACAACCCCAAAGCGTTCTGGGCGCCGTTTCCTTTTTCCAGCATCGCCATGGACGACCTCACCTTTGTCCGTCCTATCCCGCGCAACTCCTGGGGCGGAGCATCGCAGGCGCTAACCGCTCTGCGTGCGCCGCGCTGGATGGCGCACTACGGCAAGCAGGCAGAACTCGAATACCTGATGCGGCAGTGGTGTACTGCCATACTGCGCCATACGGAGTTTCGCCAGCAGATGGACCCAATGACCGGCAAATTCACGCAGCCAGACCCCGGCGGGTACTCGCCTGCGGCGCTGGTCTCTCTCTCGTTTGCCAGCGCACTGGGAGAAACTTTCTAGCAGGTATGGCAGCCATCTATAATGGTTCCTATGCAACGCCGTTCATTTGTTCGCTTCACTCTCTTCGTGGCCGCATTTGGCCTGATTGTCACGCTCCTTGCCGCCAGTGCCCAGGAAGCACCGCGGCGCGGCCGCAAGTACAAAAGCCCGCCTAAGACAGCCCGCATCGAGGTCACCATTCTGCGCGATGTAAATGGCAAGCCTATTGAGAATGCTGCCGTCATTTTTCACCCGATGCAGGGTGAGAAGGACGAGGGCAACATGGAGCTGAAGTCCAATGAGGACGGCAAGACAATCATCGATGTTCTGCCTATGGGCGACACAGTTCGGCTACAAGTGATTGCCAAAGGTTTCCAGACTTATGGTGAAGACTACAAGATCGATCAGGCCGCGATGGCCATTGAGATCCGGATGAAGCGGCCCGGCGAGCAGTATTCGATTTACAAGAGTCATGCCATCGCGTCAGATGCAAGCAAAACCCCCGATGCGGACAAGCCTGCGGCTCCCGCCAAAGATGCACCCCCGGCTCCGGCTGACGCTAAACAACCCGATGCGCAGCCCAGCCAGACCCCGTCGAAATAGAGTCTGCCTTTGCTTGCAGGGAGAGCAGGGCGATGACCAGCCAACCCCTTTACGGAAAATCCGCATTGGTCACAGGCGGCGCGCGGCGCATTGGCCGGGCTATCGCCTTGTCGTTGGCGCAGGCTGGGGCGGATGTGACGATTTCCTACCGCACCTCCAGCTCCGAAGCCGCACAAACTGCCCGCGACATTGAGGCTCTAGGCCGTCGGGCCCTGGCGGTGGAATGCGATGTTCGTTCTGAGGCCTCGGTGCGTGGCGCATTAGCTGCTGCGATGGACCGCTTTAGACGGCTGGATGTTGTGGTGAATAACGCTGCCGTCTTTGAGACCGTTCCGCTGGATCGCATCACCCTGAACGAATGGGATGCCGTCTTTGAAACCAACTCGCGCGGACCATTTCTGGTGGCTCGTGAGGCGCTGCCACATCTGCGCGCTGTTCAGGGCAGGATTGTGAACATTGGCTCGCTGGGAGGCATTCATGCCTGGGCCGGCCACGGCCACTACTGCGCATCCAAGGCCGCGCTGCACATGCTTACCCAGGCCATGGCCAAGGCGTTCGCGCCGGAGGTGAGCGTCAACTGCGTCGCGCCAGGATGGATTGAGCCAGAGGAAGGCTCGGGTGACGAGGCTGCCCGCTTTGCAGCCCGGACGCCGATGCAACGCAATGGGACGGCAGAGGATGTAGCCCAGGCTGTGCTCTTTTTTGCCACCGGCTCCAGCTTCGTCACCGGCCAGATCCTGGCTGTCGATGGCGGCTTGGGGCTCAGTTAAAACCTGCTGGCGGCCTACACAGCGTCTACCGAGCGAAGAGCCGATCCCAAAAGCCGCCCGCGCCCGTCCTGGGAGTGTTCTTGTCGTTCGGCGGTTTTCGGCTGGCGCCGTAGCGCTTAGGATCGATCTTCAGCGGCACATTCTCCCACAGGCCCACCGGTTCGGGTTGCGCGGGCCATTTGGCTCCCTCTACCGCAGCCTGTGGGTTGGTAACGCACAGCCGCCGGGCGGTCTCTTCGCCGGAGCGCTTGGCCACGTAGCCGAACGCCTTTTTCAGGTGGGGCGGACGCCAATCGGGGTTGTGGGCATCGGTTGCCAGAAAGTGAATCCAGTTGCGGTCCAGAAGTTCGTTGGCAATGGCTTGCGCCATGGGGCCGAAGCGTCCGTATAAGGCGCTGGCGGTAACCTGGACAAGGCATCCCTTGCGCATCCAGTCAGCGAGCATCTCCGGCTGGCGCTGTAAAGCTGGATAGCGCTCGGGATGGGTGACGATCAGGGTATAGCCGGCCGACTGCAGCCTGAAGATCGCATCAATCATCTGCGGCGGGATCGTCATGTTGGGGAACTCGATCAGCAGGTACCCCTTGCCGTCGATGGAGTAGCGCAGAGGCTTGGCGGCGGCCTCGATGACATTATCGCCGCTCATGTGGAAGTCGCATCCCAGGCTCAGTTCCACTACGCCGCTGAGCAATCCGCGAAGCTCGGCTAGCCGCTCGTGAATGATCTCATCGCGATAGGGGAAGTTGTCGCTGGCGTGGGGGGAGCAGACGATGCGGGTCACGCCCTCGGCGGCGGCTTCGCGCGCCATGGCCAGAGACATCTCCAGATCGGCAGCCCCGTCGTCAACCCCGTAGATCAGATGATGGTGAATATCGATCATCGAGAATGCATCTCCAACTCGGTCGGCAAGGGCCTCAATGCGTGGTCAGGGCTTGCACCATGGAGGCAAAAACCTTCCACCCGTCCGCCGATCCGAGCAACCGCTCGCTTGACCGGTCAGGATGCGGCATCATACCTAGGACGTTCCTCTTCTCGTTCAGGATGCCCGCGATATTGCTCAGCGAACCGTTGGGGTTGGCTTCCTGCGTAATTTCGCCGCCAGGAGTGGAATAGCGAAAGGCAATTCGATCCTCTGCTTCGAGGCGGCGCAATTCCTCTGGCTCGCAGAAGTAATTGCCCTCCATGTGCCCTATGGGCATTTGCAGCACGTCGCCCTTGGCCATCGCGCTTGTGAATGGACTATCGGCGGTTTCCGCGCGAAGATGAACCTGCTTGCAGATGTATTTGAGCCCCGCATTGCGCATGAGCGCGCCGGGCAGCAATCCAGCCTCGGTCAGAATCTGGAAGCCGTTGCAAATGCCCGCGACCAGGCCGCCACCGTCGGCGAAGCGCTTCACCGCCTGCATCACTGGAGAAAAACGCGCAATGGCGCCAGTGCGCAGGTAATCGCCGTAGGCAAAACCGCCCGGAACCAGAACCGCGTCGACACCTTGCAAATCTTCAGAATCGTGCCAGAGAAAGGTGACCGGCTGGTGGGCCACTTCGGCAATCACATGAAACGTATCGTGATCGCAGTTGGAACCAGGAAAGACCAGAACGCCAAATTTCATGCTTTTAGGGTATCAGTTTCGCGCCGGACCGATGAGCGGTTTTTGGCTACTTTAGTCTTCTCTTGGGAAGGTATTGCTTGAGCGGCCTATTTGTTTTCGGCTTTGCAGCGGCTGCGGATAACGGCCAGAATCTGCTTCTGGATTGCTTTCATCACCGCGTCCGTCCACTGGCCAGCATACGGATTGAAGTGGGTGGAAAGCCGTTCACGGCTGCTGAGGTGCAAGAGAATTCCGTCCGGGCGCTGCTCCAGTCGATATTCTCCGTCCAGAACATCAAAGAACGCGCCGCCGATGGTCCCATGCTCATCAAGTGTCGATCGTGGAATCGAATATGTATTGGCGTGGATCGAAAAACGAAGATCACGATCGGGCTCCCATTCATTGACGGTCTCGGTAAAAACCAACCCGCCGGTGAAACTTGCCTGGCGGACGCCGCCGATCCCTTCATGGGAGAGCGTTGCCGCCACCGGGCTGGGAAACCCAAGCCGCCCCACCCATGAGCCAGGCAACTCAGCTGGCTCGATCGCTCGAACGCTTTTGATGTTGTTCCAGACCACGCTCGCTGGGGCGTGAATCAGAATTTCCGTGTTGACCGTTCGAATCTCATCCGGGGCTGGAATATGGGTTTCTACCATCAACAACAACAAGGGTAGAGCAAAAGCGCTTAAGGTTCCAGGAGACCGGTTCTTAAGCTTGCCCCAAGCCAGTCTTGCAGCCACCCTGCCGAGTAGTGAAAAGAACAGCATGATTGGTCCGGCAAAGACCAAGCAAATATAGCCCTCCCACTTTACCAGCACGGAGACGAGCATCGCGACCAACACTGAAGCCCATGGAAGAAAGAGCCAGTTATACCATTCAATGTCTTCCTGAGAAGTGGGTAGCGGTATCGATAAACGCTCAGGTAACCCATAGCAAGAGGCACGAAGACCAGGAAGGCTATCGTCATGATCCATGCCGGCGAACTAAGACCTCTATTCAAGAACTTGAAGTCGATGAAGAGCCAGTAGATGCACCCGAGACAAGTCCCCGCCAGAATGCTGAGTGACCAGACCTTCCACCGTGTCCATAGTTCGGTAATTCCGCCCATTCCGCCTCCCACTCAACTGGAGTGTACCGCGGGAGCTGGAGGGCTGTTTCGATCCAGCCGGACCTACTGCCGGAAAATCGTCTCCACTGTGTCGGAACGCCGCCTTTCGCCCACCCCTCCCGGTGGTATACTCACAAGGTCAGGCGCGGGTCCGCGCCGGCATCTTTTTTTACCACTGAGGTTCCCATGTCCGGCCATTCAAAATGGGCCACAATCAAGCACAAGAAGGGCGCGCTGGATGCCAAGCGCGGCAAGATATTCACCCGCCTGCTCAAGGAAATCGCAGTCGCCGCCAAGGGCGGCGGTAACCCTGACAGCAATGCCCGGCTGCGCACCGCCGTCCTGGCCGCCAAAGCGGAAAACATGCCGCAGGAAAATATCAAGCGCGCTATCCTGCGCGGCACCGGCGAGCTGGAAGGCGTCAACTACGAGGAGATCACCTTCGAGGGCTACGGTCCTGGCGGCGTCGCCGTCATCGTCGATGTCATGACCGACAACCGCAACCGCGCCGTCAGCGAAATCCGCCATGCCTTCGCCAAGAACGGCGGCAACCTGGGCGAGTCCGGCTCGGTCCGCTTCATGTTCGCCAAGAAGGGGCTCATCGCTGTCGAGAAATCCGCAGGTACTGAAGAGCAGTTGATGGACATCGTGCTGGAGCACGGTGGCGAGGATCTGAATGACGAAGGCGACACCTGGGAGATCCTCACCGACCCAGCATCTTATGACGCTGTACTCGCAGCCGTAAAGGCCGCTGCCATTCCGACGGTCATGAGCGAAGTCACCCTGGTTGCATCCACCTATACCAAGCTGGAAGGCGCGCCAGCCAATCAGATGATGCGTTTGCTCGAAGTGCTGGAAGACCTCGACGACACGCAGAACGTTTACTCGAACTTCGACATGGACGCCGAGCAGATGGAACACGCGGCCGGCTGATCCGGCTTCAGGCAGGCATTGAAAATGGCCGCCCGAATGTGGCGGCTTTTTTTTGAGGGTTCTGAATCTTTGATTGAGGGAAGGGAAGAACATTGACTCGAACTGCAAGATTGCTTTTGTTTGTCTCGATGGCGGGGGCGGTAGTGTCCTCAGCGCAAACGCCGAGTGCGGCTTTTGTAGGCCAGACTGGCGCGGATAACCCCGTAGCCCAGGTCCGCGATGCCAAAAGCTGGGAATACGGCCCGTTCGTCAACTGGGGCACCGGCGTGGGCGACCGCTCGGACTTCAAGTTCCTCTGGGCAGGTTTTCAGGCCGGCAAGGCGCTTTCGCCGGTGGTTCATGCGGGCGTCTTCAGCGGCCAGTTTGAACTTGGCGGCAACATCATGCCGTTGTGGCAGGCCTATACTCCGGCTCCGCACCTGCAAGATTATCCCTGCGTCGTGGAAGGGCAGAACACCAATTGCCCGCTGGAGGTAGGAGGCGGTACCTTTCGCGGCGTCAGCCTTACTCCCCTGATCCTGCGCTGGAACTTTCTCACCAAGTCGCGGCGTTTTCAGCCTTGGTTCCAGGGCGCGGGCGGACTGATCTACACCACCCACAAGTTCCCGCCGAACTTTCTCAGCACACCGACGGTCAACGGCGTGCCAGGGATCGACGGAGGAACCTCTGTGTGGAACTTTACCCCCCAGGGCGGCTTCGGCGTCCACTGGTTCACCCGCCCCAAGCGGTCCATCGATCTCGGGGTCAACGCCGTACACATCTCCTCAGCCTCGCTGGGCGACCGCAATCCTGGCGTGAATGCCAGCATTCAGGTGCAGGTGGGTTACACGTTCTGGAAGTGACCTGGAGCCGCAGGCAAGGAATCCTTGCCGCGGCGGAGCATCGATAAAAGAATGAGCGAACCGGTAGTCGAGTGCGTTCCAAATTTTTCAGAGGGCACGGATGCCCGGCGCGTCGAGGCAATTGTGGCCGCGATGCGCGTGGAGGGAGTGCGCCTGCTGGACTGGTCAATGGACGCGGACCACAATCGCTCCGTGGTGACCATCGCCGGGCCGCCTTCGGCAGTGGTCGAGGCCGCGGTTCGCGGCGTGGGCAAAGCCGTGGAACTGATCGACCTGACCCGCCAGCAGGGGGTTCACCCACGCATCGGTGCCGCGGACGTGGTTCCCTTTGTACCCATCTCCGGCATCAAGCTGGAGCAGTGCGCCTTGCTGGCCCGTCAGACCGGTCTCGAGATTTGGAGACGGTACGGTGTGCCGGTGTATTTCTACGAGGCGGCGGCAGCGCGGCCGGATCGCGCCAACCTCGAGGAGGTTCGCCGCGGGCAGTTTGAGGGTCTCAGGGACGCGGTCAATAAGGAGACGGCTCTTCGGCCCGACCTGGGCGGCCCCGGCCTGCATCCCACAGCCGGCGCATGCGCCGTGGGAGCGCGCAAGTTCCTGGTGGCCTACAACATTTATTTCGACTCCGCGGACGTTGCCATTGTGAGGGCGATTGCCCGCGAGATTCGCGCTGCTTCCGGCGGGCTGAAGGGCGTAAAGGCACTGGGTCTGCTTGCCCATGGGCGTGCGCAGCTCTCGATGAACATCACCGACTTTCAGGTGACACCGGTTAGCCATGTTTATCGCGCGGTGGCTGGCCTTGCTTTACGGCACAAGGTTGCGCTGGCCGAGGGCGAGGTCATTGGCTTGCTGCCTGAAGCCGCATGTGAGCGGGAAAGTGAATGGATGCGTCAATTATGTGGGTTCGATCCAGAAACCAAGATTCTGGAGCGCAGATTGCAGGCACCGCTAGCCTGGCCGGGAGGGAGTACTGGACTCGTCTAGACGGCAGATTATGTGGACGGGAACCGGCTGGGCAAACGCTGCTGTGCCAACAGACGTCTAAAATATCAACGTGAGCTTGTGAGTGCTTTCCTGGGTTTCCTGGCCAGGAAAAGTGATGAGGTTGCAGGCGATACCCAATTGCTTGATTCGTAAAGCGATTGGATTCCGGAGGATGAAATTGTTCAAGGCTCTTATCAAGGCTTCGATTGCCCCGATCTTGCTGGCGGCGGCCACTCTGGCGCCGGCGGCGCAGTTGTCCACCGACGCCCGTACGGCGATTCCTCATGAAGTGCAGCAGTTGGTGGTGATTGACTACCGGGCGATGCAGAACTCGCCAGCCGCTATGGATCTGCGCGATCGTGTGATGCCACCTGAGCTAAAGCAGTTTGACGACGCTCTGCGCAAGTCCGGCTTGAATGACAACCACGACGTGGACGAGCTGGCTTTCGCGCTCTTCCGGACCTCGCCATCGAGCGACGTGCTTGCGACCGTGGGCATTGCGCAGGGCCAGTTTTCAGCGCAGGATATTTTGGCTAACTTCCGCAAGCAGAAGATCATTCCCGTCCGGATTCGCACCAACAGAGTGTATCCGCTGGCCAAGACTGGCATGGTTCTTTGTTTTGTCGATCCCTCGACCCTGGTCTTTGGCGGCAAAGAGGCTGTTGAAAAGGCTCTCGACGCGCGCGATGGAGTTTCTCCAAACCTGCTGACCAACGGATCGATGATGGACGCAATGAAGTCCGTGGACACGGAGCCGCTGTGGAGCATCCTGGACGAGAAGGGTACGCAGACCATGATGCGCCAGGTGCTTGGCGAGGCCGGTTCGGTTACAGACTTCGAGACCGTGCGAAAGCGGCTACAGGCCTCCTGGTACGGCATGGACTTTCAGCACGGCGTGAAGTTCAATCTCACCATTGCAACCGGCGATTCCTTTGCCGCGGCCACCATTTCATCGCTCCTTTCCGCAGCTGTCATGCTGCGCAAGATGAGCGGATCGGATGCGGAAAAGCAAGCGCTGGCTGACACATCAATCGGCTCCGATTCGGGTCGAATGTCCATTCACTTTGCAGCTTCCGACCAGGATTTCAGCAGCCTGTTGCACTCGCCGCTCTTTCAAAGCATGGTGCATTGAGGAAGCGGGTCTGTTGAGTCGGATTCATCGCGATTGAAAACAGGGCTGGAAGCCTCAAGACAGCTAGCGGCTAGCGGTCGACTTTGCGGAGGAAGGCGCCAAAACACCGCAGGGCTCAGGCAGTTTTGCCCATGGCGGTCTGCGAGGTTTCGCTGTTGGGGGATTCGCTTGCCGCTGCGGATATCTCGATGCCTTTGCACACGCGGTTGCGGCCCTCCGTTTTTGCCTTGTAGAGCGCCTCGTCGGCAAACTCAATCAGGTTAACTGAATGGAGCCCGAAACGGGGAGTCAACGTGGCGCACCCCACCGACACGGTCATGATCCCGAAGGGATTGCCGCTGTGCGGCAATTTGCGGCTGCGCAGAGCCGCACAAATCTCGCTAGCTACCTCCAGCGCGCCCTCGTTATTGGTATTGGGCAGGATAACCGCAAATTCCTCGCCGCCGAATCGGGCCACCAGGTCTCCCGGACGGGCCACCACATCCAAAGCCGCTTCGGCGATCTGCCTCAGGCAACTGTCGCCGCGCAGGTGTCCATAGGTGTCGTTGTACGACTTGAAAAGGTCTGCATCGATCATCAACAGGGAAAGCGGCTTGCGGTCGCGCAATCCTCTCCGCCACTCGCTGGTCAGGCACTGGTCAAATCGTCGCCGGTTCGCCAGCCCGGTCAGAGCATCCGTCACCGCGAGCGCCTCCAGGGCATTGTAGGCTTCCTGGAGCTGCTGCTCGGCACGCTTGCGCTCGGTAATGTCCCGGACGATATTCAGCACTCTGAAGGGCGCGCCTGTTTCGACATGGCGGACGACGCGAAGGCTGGCTTCAACCCAGATGTACTCCCCGCTCCTCTTCCTGACACGGCACTCGATCATGGCTCCCTCTGCGCCGCCAAGCAGTTGGCCCAACACTTCTTGCGCGTTTGGCAGATCGTCCGGATGAACCAGATCGAGAGTTTCCATCTTTGCGAACTCATCGGGTGACCATTCCGCCAAGCGTTGCACGGCGGCTGAGACATAGCTGCGGCGGCCGCTGAAGTCGGCGAGGATGATTGCATCCCGGGAATTCTCGTCAACCAGCGCGTGCAGGGTGACGATCTGGCGCAGCTTGCCTTCAGTCAGTTTCCGACTTTCAAGGACGACGGAAACGCTGTAGATCATGAAGATTGCGGAGGCAATTGCGATCTGTAGCAGCAATCGAGGTGCGCTTGGATTGGCTGCCCCTGCTTCTGCAAACGGTCCGCTGCCCAGGATGGTCAGGCCACCCGCTATGGCGGCCACAAAGAGCATTGAGAGCGATGCGTATCCGGTTCCAAGGCGAAGTAGAACCAGAACCAGGAGGGGATAGATCAAGACCATCAGCGGCAGACTGCTTTGGGCAAAGCCTGCAAATGCAACCGCGAGCAGGAGCGCGGGGAAGCACCACTGCCACGGGGAACTGGGTTTGCTCCTGAATCGGGGCTTGAGAACTGCCAGTAGCGCAGGCGTTGTGACCGCAATCCCGAGGCCGTCGTCGACAATCCATTGCGGCAGCGCAGTCGCCGGAGCGGCATGCAGCCAAAGAGCCGCGATCGGTGCATAGATCAAGCCTGCCGCCAACGGGCCGGCCAGGACTCCAAAGGCAACAAAACGGAACAGATATTCAGGATCGGAAAAGCGGGGCAGCATCCCGGAACGGGGACGCAAAAGAAGAGCGCCGATCAGTGCTTCGAGCAGATTGAGCACCGCTAGCGGCAGGTTGATCTGCCAATGCGTCCTTAACAGGATGCAGGAGCCTATCTGGGCGGCAAACGCGGCGCTCAGATAAGCGGGCCAGCGCCTGCGGGGCGCAAGCAGCAGATAGGCCAGAAGCACTCCGTTCGCAACCCAGAGTGGATGGTTGGCCCGAGGTGCGATGCGTGCGGCTCCCGAGGCCAGGCCGACGAGGAGAAAGCAGATGCCAAGGTGGATGGCAAAAGCGTGCCTCCGCTGCCATCGACTCCACGGACGGTTGTTCATGGATGCTGGCTTTCCGCGCACCTCCGCCCTCCTGTTGTGTTTATCGGAGAGATTTCAAAGGGAAAGAGCAGGGTAGGCCCATTTTGTGATCGATAAATTGAAGCAATCAATCAGCCTTGGCACGGGGAAGACTCTAAAGAATCGAATAGTACTTGTGTGGGAAGTCTGTGGCCCAAATTTCCACCGCCGGGTTACGCTATCCATCCGTGCAGAGAATTACCCCATCCCGGCGCACAATAGAAATGATCGGCGGAACGAGCTTTACTGCCCCTTATTGTCAGGACCGCCTGCCTCTTTTTTCACGTTTTTCGCGTAACACAATGAAAGTAAATATCTTAGGTATCATTTTTAGCGAAACAAAAGCGAACGAAAATGGCTTTGCACTGGAATCGGTGCAGTGATCCCCTGGTGTTCAATGCTTCTTCGGACAGCAAGAATTCTTTGGCATATATATGATTATAAAAGCTTAAGAGATTCTTCTCGGGGGCGTAATGAATCGAAATGCACGGATCAAGGCGCCGGAGTCAACTCAGGATGGAATGTAGCTTTGCCTGCCGGCAGCAGCACAATTTGCAGGCTACCCTCTTGACGCTCAGCCAACACGGGTCCGTCGATCTGTACTTGCCGCTGCACGAGGCTGCCGTCGCTGGCCGTATAGAGAACCTTCAGGGGGCCGCTGCCGCGCAACTGGATGCGGTAGTGGAAGGCCGCGTTCGCCGCCAGGCTGTCGGCTCCAAAGCTGGCGCTAGGGTAGTCCACTTCGAGCAGTTGAATGGGTGCACCGGTCCGGTTTTCCACCGTGGTTTCAATATGATAGGAGTGACATCCAGCCATCCCTGCTAGCACTGGCAGCGCAACTGCGGCGAGAAACCATTTCCGCTTGCCAAATAGATTCTTCATTTCCGGTTCACGCTTTCATCCTGTGTATATTCCTGGGTGGCTTGCGCAGCGACCTTCTTCTCCAACCGGTCAAGGCGCTTGAGCAGCTCCGGCAGCCGCTGAAAGATGGCCACAGCCCGCAACCAGACGCGGTTGTCAAAGCCCGGTGACCCAGAGATGACCTTGCCCGGCGGCACATCGTGTGAGACCGCCGATTGAGCCGTTAGAATTACGCCATCGCCCACGGCGCAGTGCCCAGCAATGCCCGTCTGGCCTGCGAGAATCACATTGCTGCCGACTACCGAGGAACCGGCTAGTCCCGTCTGCGCGCAGAGAAGCGTATTCTCGCCAATCCGCGAACCATGGCCCACCTGGACTAGATTGTCCACCTTGGTGCCGTCGCCGATCTGCGTTGCACCAACAGTAGCCCGGTCGATGCAGGCGTTGGCCTGTACATCCACGCGATTGCCCAGCCGCACCGGGCCTGACTGCGGGATCTTCTCCCAGTGCCCGGCTTCGTTTTTGGCGAAGCCGAAGCCGTCGGCACCGACGATGGCTCCATTCTCCAGCGTCACGTGGTCGCCCAGAACGCAGTTCTCGCGCACCACGGCGTGGGCATGCGCGAAGAGATGACTGCCCGCTCGTACACCTGCGTACAGCACGACGTGGGGCAGAAGCGTGGCGTTGGCGCCTAGGATAACGTGAGGACCGACAACGACATAAGCTCCGATATGTGCCCCGTCTCCGATCTCAGCGGAGGGATCGATGACGGCCGTAGGGTGAATGCCGGGAGCGTAAGCTGGAGGCTGGTAAAACAGCCCCAGTGCGCGGGAGAAGGCCAGATAGGGATTCTGGATGCGCAGAGTCGCCGCCGCGATCTCTTGAAACTCGGGCTCAACCAGCACTGCGGCGGCTTGGGTTTTGCGCGCCAGTCCGGCGTATTTGGGATTGGCCACGAAGGTGATCTCCGTGGGTCCGGCCTCCTCAATCCCTTTTACGCCAGTAACTTCCAGCTCCGCATCCCCGCGCAGCTCCGCGCCCAACCGGGTTGCCAACTCACCTAGCTTCATCGAAGCTGATTGTACCGGAAGGGAACCCGCTCATGCTGTGTCAGTTGGGAACAGCTCCGGTTGTTCAGTAGCCAGTCCAGCAGCCCCCGCCCGTTTACGCGCCGCCGCGCCGATCAGGCTCACCACCTCCAGGGTTTGGATGGCCTGACGAGGTATGTAAATCCTCTGCGTATTCGAGCGGGTATCGGGCGGAGTTAGCAGCAGGCCCGCGCCCTCGATCAGAGAGCGGTCGTTGGCGGCCAGGCCCTCCAGTTCCTCTCCGTCGGTCAAAGTCATCCGCAGCCAGAGCCCCTCGGTTCGGGGCCGGACAGTGAATCGCTTGTGCAGCAGCCGCTCGGGATTGGCCTGATCGCTGGAGGGGGCAGGGAAGTCGCGGACATAGCAGACCCATTTCACCTGTTCCCAGCCTATGCGCTGCACTTTACCGGTGAGGTCGAGGATCTCCAGTTCCGGCGCTTGAGAGCTGAAAACGGCGCCTGCATAACCGGCGTACCAGTCCCGCGAGAACTTGCGGACGATCACAGGTTTGCGCGCTGAGGCCATCTGTTTTGGATTGTCGCACGTAGCGGGGCCTCCGCGGTCAGAGCCATGTCAGTGCGCTAATGAACCAGCTGGATGCGGCGACTCAAAAAGCAGCATACTCAGTGCAACAAACTCTAGCCATTCGGCCCCGGTTGTGTTAATGTACTGGTTTGCCGCCTCTGCCGGTTTGCCCTGTAAGAGTAACTGCATCAGATACTTGGCAGATGATTGAGACGGCGGAAGCAGGAACAACGATGCCCGACTACATCTATCTTTTGGAAAACCGGCTATCGCGCGACCAGCAAAGCGCACTAAGCCACTTGCGCGAGGCGGCCCGCGAAGCCGGAACCATCCTCTTTTTGACCGGAGACGCGGTCCGCGAACTGACCAGCGGAAGCACTGTTCGCAGCCTTGAAGTATCAGTTCATGGAAACGCCCTTAATCTCAAGAAAACAATCGAGAAGCTCGGCGGCTCCATCTGGGGGCAGGACGAGGCTTCAAACACACTTTACCTGTGTTTTCCAGGCACAGTTCGCGTGGATGTGATTAGCACCCACCGCGCCGAATATCCCAAACCGGGCAAGCCGGTGATTCATTCTGCCTCCATCCAGGAAGATCTGCGTCGCAGGGACTTCACGGTCAACGCGATGGCCATCTCTCTCAACGAAGGATCGTTTGGCTTGTTGATGGATCCCATGAATGGGGTAGCGGATCTTGAGAGCAAGACCTTGCGTCTGGTCTCAAATTACGGTTTTCTCGAAGAACCCGCGCTGCTGATTCGAGCCAGCCGCTACCGCGCTCGGCTGGGATGGGAATTCGATCCAAGAACCAGCACTCGTTACGACAATGCCAGGAGCGAAGGCGTCATTGAATTCCTTTCCGGAGAGGCCCGCAGGCAGGAACTCGAGCAAATTGGCCACGAAGAGGAGGCCTTGAAAGTCCTGCGCGCACTTGAGGCTGAGGGTTGGATGCAGGTGTTGTTTCCCGCCTGGACCTCCTCAAAAGCCGACGAAGAGAGGCTGATTGCCCTGCACGCTTTGGCTGGGGAGTTGCTGGCGCAGGGAGTTCATGCCGACATGTCGGCCGCGCAAATGCAACTGCTGACAGCCGGATTGGCACCGAAAGATCGAGCCGCATTGAAGAAGCAGATGCTCCGTCCTGGATTTGTGACGGAGTGGAATAATCTCGACGCCATGGCTGCCGAATTTGCCAAAATTCTGTTGACCGCGGAAAATACCACGCCGTCAGCCTGCTATAAGCTTTTCACAAGCTACGATCCCGAGGCGATTCTCTGGCTAGGGTTTACCAGCAAGGATCCGGCGATTCAAGAACGCTTTAACTTGTTCCTCAAAGTGTGGCCGGAAACACGTCAGCGCATTCCGCACGCCCTGATGCAGGAGATGCGTATTACCCCCGAACTACCCGCCTATCGCGAGATTGTTCAAGCCATTTTCCTGGAGCTGATTGACGGCCGGTTGACAGCAACGGAAGAGGTTCGAGCCTTCCTTGAGCCGCATTCGCCTCCGGCGCCTCCGCCCAAGGAGACGATCAAGAGACCGCGCGCCAAGCGGGGCGCCGAGGCTAAGCTGAAGGAGCATTCCTACGACGATGAGGACTCTGAAGACGAATTGGATGAGGACGATGATTTGGATGATATCGGCGGAGATGACGACGATATCGATCTTGGCTTGAGTTTGCCAAAGGTGGACCTGGATGCGGATATGCCGGATTTGATTGACTCAGAGCCAATCGAAGGCGATGAAACGGAATCAGCCGAAGAAGAGCTTGAAGAGGCGGCTCCAGTTGCCGCGCCTGTGAAACCGGCCAAGAAAGCCCTGGCCGCCGCCCGCGAAAAGACTCAGAAGCCAGCTGCCCCCGTTCCGGCCGCCAAGCCGGCACAGCCCAAAACTGAGAATCCAAAGAAGCCTCTGCCTGCGTCCAAGCCCAAGACGGAGGTAAAGCCCGCGCCAGCGCCCACCAAAGCAACCGCGCCCGCCACTGGGAAGAAAGCAGCGCCCGCCAAAGTTGCGACGCATGGGAGCAAGGTTGCAAAGCCGGTTGCCAAGGCCGCGGCCACAAAGGGAAAAGCCGCAGTCAAGGTTCCGGTAAAAACGAAAGCCATTGCACCCAAGGTCAAGTCCGCGCCTGTAAAAGTCAAGCCAGCTCCAAAAGACAGCAAGAAGCCAGTGCCGAAGCCTTCCAAGGCGAACGGAAAGAAGCCCGTTTCAAAGCCGGCAAAGAAGCGCTGAGTTCCATGGAACCAAGCTCGGTAGCAGCGTTGACTGCAAAACAGCGGCTGGCTTAGGCCGTAGCTGCAACTGCCTCCTGAGCCGCAGTCACAACCATGTCGCGGATCGAGTCGATGACAAGTTCAGGCTCATCCAGGTGAATCCAATGCGCGCTGGCCGGGGCGATGACCTGTTGCACGTTGTCGCCGATGCGGCTCAGGCGCTCGGCTGAGAGTGGCGTAGATTTACCTGGGGTCAACACCAGCACCGGGATACCGTGGATCGGTTCCGTGGCCTGCATCTCTCTCACCGAGTCGGGAACCGCCTTCACGTGGCTTCTCATGCCGGCGTAGTAGCCTGGCCGCGACCAGTGGGCGGCGACGATCGGCCAAACCTCGCTCGGCATCTTGCCAACTTCGTCTGTTACCCGGCCAAGAACATGGCGGCCGCCATCTCCGGCTACTCCTGCCAGCCTCTTGGCGACTCGGCCCGAGCGGCATAGAAGCGAGGTAACGGCAAGGCGGGCCAGTCCGATACGAGCAATGGGAACCGCATAACCTGATAGCTTCATGCCGCGATCAACCTCGGGTTGGCGGCCCGGATTGAGCGGCGGCCATTCTTCACAGCGCATTGGGTCCACGAGCAATACGCTTGCCACGTCTTCGGGAAATAAAAGTGCATAGCGGCGCATCACCAGACCGCCAAAGGAATGGCCGACCAGGATATAAGGCGGCTTGATCTGGGCTTTCTCCAGCATGTCGTGGAGCTCGACGGCTATGTTACCGGGGGTGCGCGGGGTGCGGCACGGACTGCTCCAGCCAAGCCCGCAGCGATCATAGGAAGCGGTGCCGACAAAACGCGATACGGTTTCCTGAATGTGAAACCAGTTCAGATTGGTGGCGGCGATGCCGGCTTCAAACAGGACGGTAGGGCCGGCCGACCTCTTTGAACCCTTCTCAAGCAGATAGAGCTTGCAGCCGCGTCCGATCGTAACCCACCGCCCAGGGTGGGCAAAGCGCAGACGGTCGCGGTGGCCGCCGATCCACTGATAGAGAAATCCGACGCCGATCAGGGTAGCTATTGAACCGGCAATCCAGAGAAATGCATGCATGAACAATCCTAGAAGCGAGTGAGTTGCTCAGGGCTAAAGTCCCCGAGGTTGAGATTTGCCTTTGCGCTGCCGCGGTCGATAATGAGCAAGGTTGAACCAGCCCGGCCTCGCGTTTTTTCTTCCACTTGACTTGCCGACCAGATGCCGCCTTCGTGACGCAGGCCGAAATAGGTGAACTCCTTGACGACTCCGGTTCCCTTCAGCGTTTTCTCAACATATACAGGAAAGCCGATACTGCGGTCTAGCCATGTTTTAATTTCGGCGTAGTGCGTCTTCTCCAATGATCCCGGCACACTCTTCACGAGATGGCAGTCGCGGGCGCCAAATTTAGTTTCTTCCAGTAGCGTCTGGCCCGGCCAGTAATATTGCTGCTCGAGGAAATCTTCATAGCTGAATCCGTCGCCGAGCGGTCCGTCGCTCCACTTGTCAAACGGCAAAGGGGCAGGCGCCTTGTCGCCGGGATGAGCAATCAGGATGGAGTTCTGCCCGTTGGGACGCATTTCAAGCAGGATGCGGGCTCGGGTAGCTGCGCTGGAATTTTGCGGCGGCGCAATCTCCAACAGCACGCGCAGCGCG
>Ga0302140_10005073_pt1 | contig 16712 bp, 10 predicted proteins | sample I_Bog_E1_1_FD_202095 | JGI IMG/M metagenome (GOLD analysis project Ga0302140, IMG submission 202095) | Peat permafrost microbial communities from Stordalen Mire near Abisko, Sweden - I_Bog_E1_1 | ecosystem: Environmental > Terrestrial > Soil > Wetlands > Peat | place: Sweden: Abisko, Stordalen... | reverse complement strand
AGCCCCCGCTTCACGCAGTCCTTCACGTTCGTCAGCTTCACCCGGCTGTTGCCGATCGGGCTTCCCCCGTAGCGGTGGAGGAGGTGCGCCTTCTCGCGGATCTCCGGGGTGATCGTGTAGCTGTCTCCCAGCAGCAGCCCCTTGTAGCCGCTCCGGTAGGCGATGATCTCGACGCCCGGGGCGATCTCGGAGTAGCGCTCGATGAGCCCGCCGATGGCGGAGCTCAGGCAGGGTGCGAGGCCGCCGGCTGTCAAAAGGGCGACCTTCTTGGGGGGATTGGGATGGCTCATGGTGGAAGGATTCCTGGAGTGGCGCAGGTTCCCCGCAATCTCCCAAAAATGCATCCTGTTGTCTAGCCATTGGCCTGCGCATTCGTTGCCAAAGAATGCGCAACGGAAAAGCCGGGGTTCCGCCGGATCCCCCCGGGTTGATGCCGCCGCCGTTGGCGGTTCGGGCGCCGACGCCCTTGGCCCATTCTCCCCTAAAGCGCGCCCGACTTGAGCCGATGTAAGCTCGTCAAGCTAAGTGAAATGCTCACCTACCATCGTCCGGCGGGCCCGGGTCGGCAGACGCCTTTGGGCGCTCGGCCTCGGCGGAGCTTTGCCCTGACGCACCATGGACGCAACCCAGCCACCGGATAAGCCGGGCGTGCCCACGCTGACCGAGGTGAGCCCGGCCCTGTTTGCCCAACACAACGGCCCGAGCTACCGAACCCCTTCCGACCTGGCAGTGACCCCGGATCCCGGCCTCAGGTTTCTCGTGGTGGGCGCATGCCTGGCAGAAACCTTCCCCTATTTTGCATCGACCATAAACAGCGGCTACAGGGGCGACTTCCTCCTCCTGAACAATTTTGACCCGCTTCCCCCGATGCCGGCGACCCAGGCGGCCCACTACGACTTCCAGGTCATCCACATTCCCCTGAGGTCGATCCTCGGCAACGCGTACTTCCAGCTTCCCGACGACCCCGCCAGGCACGAGGAGTTCCTCGTCCAGACCCAGGACTACCTTGCGCGCTACCTCTCGAACGCGCTCAGGCTCAACACCGACCACAAGCTGCTCACCTTCGTGCTGGGCTTCATGGTGCCCCAGCAGAACCCGCTCGGTCGCCTCCAGCCCCGCTATGACCTGCGCAACGTCATGCACTTCATCGAGCGCCTCAACATGTTCCTGGCCTCCGAGGTGGCGCGCCACGAGAACGCGCACTTTGTCGACGTTGACCAGGTGTCGAGCGGCATCGGCAAGAAGACCTGCCAGGACGACATGGTCTGGTCGTTCACCCACGGCACCACGCTCAGCGACGGAGACCACGACCACGACTTGGGAAGGATGGAGGCCCCCGCGTCGATGCAGCACCACTACTCGGCCAGGTGGCTCGAGTTCATCGAGGCGGTCATGCGCGAGGTCTTCGCCATGCACCGCTCGATACGCCAGCAGGACCCGGTGAAGCTCGTGGCGGTGGACCTCGACGACACCCTCTGGCGCGGCGTCGCGGCTGAGGGGACGCTCGGCGTCATGGAGGGCTGGCCGATGGGCTTCATCGAGACGCTCCTCTACCTCAAGAAGCGCGGCATCCTCCTGGCGATCGTGAGCAAGAACGACGAGCAGTTCATCGTCTCGAATTTCAACCGCATGGTTGGCGGGCAGATCTCGCTCTCGGACTTCGCGGCGCGGAGGATCAATTTCCGCAGCAAGGCCGAGAACCTGGCGGAGATCCTGGCGGAGGTGAACCTCCTCCCTCAGCATGCGGTGCTGGTGGACGACAACCCGGTGGAGCGGTCCGCCGTCCAGCAGGGCCTTCCCGGGGTGCGTGTGCTGGGAAGCCAGCTCTACTACCTTAAGAGGATCCTTCTCTGGTCCCCGGAGACCCAGAGCGGCGCCATCACCCGGGAGTCCGCGCGCAGGACCGAGATGGTCCAGGCGCAGCTCCACCGCGACTCGGCCCGCAAGCGGCTCTCGCACGCGGAGTTCCTCCAGACCCTGGGCCTACGCGTCACCATCTCCGCGCTGGAGACCACGAGGGATGTGCACATGGGTCGCGCCCTGGAACTCTTCAACAAGACAAACCAGTTCAATACGACCGGCACCCGCTACACGCTGGAGCAGTGCCACCAGAGGCTCCTCACGGGATGGGGCCTCCACGTGATCGAGGCCGAGGACCGTTTCACGCAGTACGGGCTGGTCGGAGCCGCGTGGTCACGCAATGCCTGCATCGAGCACATGGTGATGAGCTGCCGGGCGCTCGGCCTGGGAATCGAGGACACCTTCATCGCGCACACGGCCGATTGCCTGGCAAGGGATGGATTCACGGCGATGCAGGGCAGGCTGCAGCCGACAGAGGCCAACTTCGCGTGCCGCCAGCTTTTCAGCCGAAACGGCTTCACGAGCGAGCTGGCCAACGGGGTGCTTTGGTCGCGGACGCTCGACCCGCTTCCGGCCACGCCTCACCACGTGACCCTCGCAACGACGCCCCCAAAGGGGGCCACGGCGCCTGAGCCGCTTGTGGCCGCCGGGCGCTGATGCGCGCCTGGCCTTCTATCTGGGAGGCCCGGGCACGAATCGCTTGCAGTCTGTTCCCGCTTGCGGAAAGGTCGGCGCCGATTCGCGGCCATGCCAGCGCAACGCGCAACCAACGGGTCATCAACGCCAACACCCCCGTCAAACCGGCGCACGGATTGGCAGGCGTTTGCCGGCGGACTGTTCCTTGCGGCGGCGGCGGCGGCGGCGTACTCCAACACCTTCGCCGTCCCTTTTGTCTACGACGACGGGCCGTCCATAGCGGATAACCCAACCCTCCGGCACCTGGGTAGCGCGTTCCTGCCCCCGTTCAACCTGACGGTCGGGGGCCGCCCCGTCCTGAACGCTACGCTGGCCCTAAACTTCCATTTCGGCGGGATCAACGTGGGGGGCTACCACGCCGTGAACCTGGCCATCCTGGTCCTCTCTGGCCTCGCGCTCTACGGCATCCTTCGGCGAACGCCCGTTCCGCGGCTGGGCCCGGGAGCCACGAGGGCTGCATTCTGCGCGGCGCTCCTGTGGGTCCTCCATCCCCTTCTCACCGAGTCGGTCACCTACGTGATTCAGAGAGCGGAGTCCCTGATGGGCCTGTTCTACCTGCTGACCCTGTATTGCTTTATTCGCGGCGCAGGCGCCCCCCAGGCACGAGCCGCGCCGTGGTATGTCCTCTCCGTGTGCTCGTGCCTGCTGGGCATGGGGACCAAGGAGGTGATGGTTTCGGCGCCGCTGATCGTGCTTCTCTACGACCGGACGTTCGTTGCCGGCGGATTCCGGGATGCGCTCGGGCGCAGGCGATGGTTCTACGCCGGACTCGGGGCCACCTGGCTCGCGCTGGCCTTACTCGTCCTTTCCACGCACGGCCGGGGAGCAACCGCTGGTTTTGGCAGCGGCATCTCGTGGTGGAGCTACCTACTGGCCCAGCTGCCGGCAATCGTCCACTACCTCCGCCTCTGCTTCTGGCCGAGCCCGCTCGTGTTCGACTACGGCAGCGCCCTATGGACCCAAAGCAGTGCCGTCGCGCCTTCCGCCGTTGTCGTGGTCGCCCTGCTTGCCGCGACGGTCTGGGCTTTGGTAAAGCGGCCCGCGCTGGGTTTCCTTGGCGCCGCCTTCTTTGCGATTCTCGCGCCCAGTTCGAGCATTGTCCCGATCGCCACGGAACCGGTCGCGGAGCACCGGATGTACCTGCCGCTCATTCCCGTGGTCGCAATGGCCGCGGTCGCGCTGCAGCGCTGGCTTGGCCGCGCCGCCCTGCCCCTTTGCCTGGTTGTGGTCGCGGGTCTCTTCGCGGCCACGTGGAGGCGGAACGAGGTGTACTCGAGTGCCGAGCGCCTCTGGAGCGACACGGCCGCCAAGGCACCCGGAAACGAGCGGGCACACAACAACCTGGGGTTCGAGATTGGAAAGGCGCCTGGCCGCCTGGACGAGGCGATCGCGCAGTACGACGAGGCCATCCGCCTTAGGCCTGACTACGCGGACGCCCGCAACAACCTCGGCTGCGCCCTGGAGAAGGCGCCGGGCAGGCAACAGGACGCCGTCGCCCAGTTCGACCAAGTGCTGCGCCTTGAGCCGGACAACTTCGAGGCCCGCAACAACCTGGGAAATGCGCTGTGTTCCCTGGGCAGGACAAATGAGGCGATGGCCCAGTACGAGGAGGCGCTCCGCCTCAAGCCCGATTACTCCGAGGCCCATTACGACCTGGCAAACGCGCTGAACTCCCTCGGGAGGGCGCCGGAGGCGGCAGCCGAGTACGGCGAGGCGCTCCGGCTCCGGCCGGACGATGCGTTGGCGCATAACAATCTCGGGAACGCCCTGGTCGCGCTGGGGAAGGCTCCCGAGGCGATGGAGCAGTACGAGGAGGCCCTTCGGCTGGATCCCCGCTTCGTTGAAGCGCACTTTAACCTGGGCAATGCGTTGGTCTCGGCGGGCAGGCCCTCCGATGCAATCGGGCAGTACGGCGAAGCGCTTCGCCTGAGGCCGGACTACGCCGACGCGCACTACAACCTGGGCAATGCCCTGAATCTCCTGGGGAGGGCCTCCGAGGCGATCGCGGAATACAGGGAGGTGGTGCGCATCAGGCCCGACTCCGCCGACGCCCATTATAATCTTGGGAACCTTCTGGACTCCGCGGGCCGCCCCGAGGAGGCGATCGCCCAGTTTGCGGAGGCCGTTCGCCTGAGGCCCGATTTTGCGGAGGCCCACAACAACCTAGGATGTGACCTTCAGCGGGAGCCCGGCCACCTGGACGAAGCGATCGCACAGTACGGGGAGGCGCTTCGCATCAATCCCGGCCACGTCGAGGCCCACTACAACCTGGGCAGCGCCCTCCAAGGCAAGCGTGGCCGAATCCACGACGCGATAACCCAGTACAAGGAGGCGCTTCGCCTGAGGCCCAGCTACCCGGAGGCCTGCTACAACCTGGGAAATGCCTATTATTCGCTGGGGAGGAAGCCCGAGGCGATCGCCCAATATGAGGAGGCTCTCCGCATCAGGCCCAGTTATGTCGGGGCGCACTGTAATCTCGGGATTGTCCTGGAGTCGCTGGGCAGGACAGCGGAGGCTATCGGCCATTTTGAGGAGGCGCTTCGCCTGAGCCCGATGGACGCAACGGTCCATTTGGACCTTGCCATTGCGTTGCTCCGGACCCCCGGCCGGGTCGATGAGGCAGCCGCCCATCTCAGGGAGGCGCTTCGTCTTCAGCCCAACAACGAGAAGGCTCGGCTGCTCCAGGCCAAAATCGAAGCGGACCGGCACTAGTCCCGCCGCTCAATCCCCTGGGACCCGGTTTAAGCGCATCCGGGTCGCACCTTTCGTAAACGGTTGATGGTAAAATGGTGGCAAGACTCGGAATCGAACCGAGGACACGAGGATTTTCAGTCCTCTGCTCTACCAACTGAGCTATCTTGCCATATCGCTGATTAAACGAAAGTTAGGATTGTTCGACTTTGGGAGTTATACCCACCTGTTATACCCACGAGCAAGAAATCTGGGGATAACCGTGATACCGACACCCAATAACGTTCGAGCCTGTCTCGTCAAATGGAAGGTACTTACTACGGACATTTCAAAAGGAGCGGCAAGAGGAAATTGGGAGCAGTCCATTGATTGGTCCAATGCTCTGCCAATCGCAAAGTCGAGCGAACCCGAAGCGAATGTTTCCCTGAATATTGATCCGGTGAAATCCTGGCCTCTCACAAAGCGATTTCACTTTTGCAGGTGTTTGGATTCATGGCTTTATCTGATCAAGAATTCCTTCCGATTCCGCCGGTTTACTCCGTGGACGCCTCAATCGCGAAAAACCGACTCGCCGTGGCATAGCCATCATCAGGTTAATCCGCCATGATCCAAGGCACCTTTTGGAATCGCCCTCGAAACAATCTCAAAAACATCCCTATTCCTCCCTACGCAGCCACATCATGCGGTCATGCCTCTAGGGTGATCTGTCGCACAACGGCGATAAATTTACGGGCAAGTTGCGCAGTATCGACGTCGCACCACAATGCGTCGAGTTCGAGGCAGAGATCAAGGCCCGTATCGCAGAGCGTCTTGAAGACGAGATCAGAGCTTCTCGACAATCCCCCAATCTTTGGAACCAACGAGACGCCGAGTCCGCCTTCAAGGAAAGCACGGAATGGCTCGGCTCCCTGGATTAGCATAATTTTCTGGACCTTCACCCCGTGCGCCGCGAAGAGGCGCGTCATGATCTCTCCATGGAGCGAACCGATTCCGCGACGGAGTTTGAGACTGACGAGTGGTTCATTCCGGAGGTCAGCGAGCGATACACGGGTCGCCTTGGCAAGCGGATGAGTCCGCGACACAACCGCACAGATCGGCGAACTAGCTACCGGGATTCTTTGAAGCGTCTGCGGGAGCTCCCGACCATTGCGCTGTGCGAAGCCTACCTGGAGCGTTCCATCTCGGAGTGCGCTTAACTGCTCATCGAGCGCTATCTCGATTAAGGAAATGTCGACCTCGGGAAATTTTTTGTGAAATGCCAGCAGGGTGGTGGGCATGAACCCCATTAGGACCGGCTCGACATAACCTATCGCAAGCCGCCCGTGCCGGCCGGTGACGGCCTTCTGCGCGGCCGTGACTGCGTGGTCGGATTGCCTCAGCGTAAGCCGGGCTTCGGCAAGAAACGCCACCCCGGCTTCCGTCAGCCTAACGCCGTGTGTATCGCGGTCGAGCAGCCGGACATTCAATTCCGATTCAAGATCTTTGATCTGTTTACTGAGTGCCGGTTGGGAGACGTGGAGGCGCTCAGCCGCCTTTCGGTAGCTAAGGTCTTCGGCAACTGCTACGAAATACCGCAAGTGTCGCAGTTCCACGGCGCTAAGCCGATAATGAAAAACGATGGCGGTGGAAACAACAAAGTAATACCCAGATCGCGACATCCGAGCGATAGTGGTCGATGATTACGACCTTGAGCAACGACGACCAGCCGAGGAGGCAGTTGCTAGAGGAACTGCGTCATAGCGAGGAGAAGTTTCGCCAGCTAGCCGAGAATATTGGGGAGGTCTTTTGGATCACCGATCCTTCAAAGAACCGCGTTATCTACATAAGTCCGGCCTATGAAGCAATTTGGGGGCGTGCGTGCGAGACCCTAGTCAATTCGCCCCAGGCTTGGCTTGAGGCGGTTCATCCTGAGGATTTCGACCGGGTGTCCGAAGCAGCGTTCAAGCAGACGACCCAAGAATACGACGAGACGTATCGAATCGTGCGGCCGGACGGCGCCATTCGATGGATCCATGATCGCGCATTTCCCCTCCGGAACAGTTCCGGCAAGATTTATCGGATAGTCGGCATTGCGGCCGACATCACGGAGCGGAAGGATGCAGAGTCCGCTCTGCGTAGGAGTGAAAGCGATTTTCGCATAATTTTCGAGAATGCGCCGATTGGGATGGCACTTGTCGGGGAAGACGGTCGGCCGATCCGTTGCAATCGCGCCGTGCAGCGAATGCTGGGATACACCGAGGCGGATTTTCGCGGTATGCACTTCCGGGAATTCACTCACCCTGACGACGTCGAATCCGATCTCGCGCTCTTTCAGGAATTGGTAGACGGGAAGCGGGCCTACTATCAGGTGGACAAACGATACATCAAAAATGGAGGAGAGGTTGTCAGTGCGCGACTAACCGTCTCGATGGTTCATGATCAGGACCGGAAAGCCCAGTATGCGATCGCGATGGTCGAGGACGTGACGGAAACAAGAAAGCTGGAGGACCAGATCTTTCGTGCGCAGCGGATTGAGAGTATCGGCACGCTCGCAAGCGGAATCGCCCACGACCTCAATAATATACTCGCGCCTATACTCATGGCGTCGGAACAATTAAAGGACAAATTGAGCGACTGTGACCGGAAGAAGTTAATTGATATTATCGAGGAGAGCTCGAAGCGTGGTGCGGCAATCATTCGACAACTGCTGACGTTTAGCAGAGGCCTCGACGGAATAAAACAGAACCTGATGCTGAATCATCTTGTTTGTGAGGTTGCGCATCTTATCCAGGAGACCTTCCCAAAGAGCATCGAGGTACAACGGTCGATCCCGTCAGACTTGCGGGTGGTCAAGGGTGACGCCACGCAGATTCACCAGGTCCTTATGAACCTTTGCGTGAATGCGCGGGACTCGATGCCCAACGGAGGAAAGCTCGGATTGGTGGCAACAAATGCGTGCCTAACTGAAGAGCACGCACATCTTAACTCGCTCGCCAAGCCCGGGCACTACGTGGTACTAAGTGTTAGCGATACCGGACACGGCATTCCGGCAGACATCCGAGAACGGATCTTCGACCCATTCTTCACGACAAAGGAAGTTGGAAAGGGCACCGGGATCGGATTGTCGACTGTGCTCGGAATCGTCCGCAGCCACGGCGGATTCGTCACTGTTTACAGCGAAGTTGGGAAGGGCAGTGTTTTCAAGGTATACCTGCCTGTCGTGGAGGCGACCGTGATTGATCTCGTCAAGGCAGCAAATGTGGAGGCCGACGGAAATGGCGAATTGGTGCTAGTCGTCGACGACGAAGGGCCGGTTCGCGAAACAGCCCGCAAAGTGCTGGAGAAGCATAAATTCCGTGTCTTAACCGCCGAGAGTGGCGAGGAGGCGCTGCGGCTTCTGTTTGAGCATCGCGGTGCGATCAAGTTGGTGCTCACCGACATGATGATGCCTGCGATCGACGGATTACACCTGATACGCACTTCGCGTGTCCTCGAACCGAAGGTGCGGTTCGTGGCGATGAGCGGATTGGACGAGGATGCACGGCGCAGCGCGCTAAGCGGACTAGGAGTCAACGAGATCTTGTTCAAACCATTCGGCTCTAATCACCTAATTCAGGCAGTTCAGCGCGCCTTGGCAGCATGAAAACCATCCTCCTAGTCGAGGATCATGAAGCTTTGCGAACGACGCTCGAACTGGCGTTAAACGGGGCGGGATACTGCGTTCGCGCGGCGGCGAACGGCGCCGAGGCGAGAGCGTGTCTGCCAGAATGCAGGCCGGACGTCGTTGTCACAGACATATTGATGCCGGAACGCGATGGGATCGAAACAATCGCGGATGTTAGGACCCTCATCTCCCCTAGTGTTCCTGTCGTAGCATGTCGGGTGGCGGCCGGATACCCGCGAACCATTACCTAAATCTCGCGGGCTTTCTAGGGGCAAGACTCGTTCTCGAAAAGCCGTTTTCGAAAGAAGAGTTCCTGCGCGCCGTGGATCTGGCGCTCGAGGCGACCCGACAGACCATGCACGCCGCAGACTAAGATATTCGGCAAATTAGTCCTTCGTGGGAGACATACCCATTTGAGGATTTCGGCCAGGATTGATTTGGCCATCTCTGCGGCGTTTACGGTGGTCGGGAGAATTTGCCGGCGTCGGATATAAAATGCGCTGTTCCACCGACATGGTATCGGTGTAGCTGTTGCGTCAGCCGGAGCTGCGTTTTGGTGGTTCGTGGTCGGGAGCTAATTTCCCTTACTTTGGCGGGTCTCTTGCCTGCTCCTTACTTGGCGATTCCAGACTAAGGGAGGGTGGCTTTGAATTGTGTGAAACTAATTCAAGGAGAATGAGTTAAGTTCTTTATGCGAGAATAGCTTATTAATACTCATATGTGATTGCTTAAATAGAAATAGTGACTTTAATACTCATATGCTATCACTAAAGACAGAGACGGATGTCCTCAGGGAAACTGCTGATGCGATTCAGCAGCAGAGGCTAGCTTTGAATCTTCCACAAGCTGAACTCGCTTCACGAAGTGGCGTTCCACTTGGTACCTTGCGTAGATTCGAACAGACCGGTCAGAGCAGCTTTCTGACAGTCGCTAAGCTGGTTACTACCCTTGGGATGTCGGACCAGCTTCTTGCCGGGCTAAAACGCCCAAACGAGACCGCGCCAAGCATCAAAGCATTCATAGCTGCCAATAGCGGTGGCTCGATACGCAAACGTGCCCGGCGGCCGAGTGCCTGAAATGGACGTCCCCGAGCCTAAAATCCTTCAGCTGAGCTTCCTCGGCCAGCCAATTGCAACTCTGGCCCAAGCGGGCGATCCTCCCGAGTATGCCTTGGCCTTTGAGCCGGAATTCCTGGCCACAGGACACGACTTATCGCCTCTCAGATTGCCTAGAGAGGCGCTCACCTCAAGTCCGGTTATCTACCGCGAAGGCACAACACCCTTCCCGGGCGGGTTACCGGGTCTCATAGCCGACTCCCTTCCAGACTCGTGGGGAAGACGAATGCAGCAGCTCGCCTACCCCGGGATCAAAACGTTACTCGGCAGATTTGCTGCCGTAGGCTCGCGCGGCCCTGGTGCAATAACGTTTGAACCCATGTTGGGGACGAACGACGAAGCCACATCAGTGAATCTTTCCCGCATGGCTGAGGAGGCTGCGCGTCTGGCCAAGGTGCCCTCGGAACTCACCAGCGAACGAATCGATCAGATCCTGGTGAAAGGAAACACCGGCCTCGGGGGTGCTCAGCCAAAAACGACAGCCCATCTTCCCGATGGGAGCCCCATCTTGGACCTGAAGGAGGTCTTGGTCGAAGGCCAGCCGCCAAAAGGCTACCGGTCCTATATCCTAAAATTCTCACCGTTGGATGATGAAGGCGGAGGAAGCACCGAATATGCATTTTCCGAGATGGCCCGGAGAGCCGGAATAGATGTTGCCCAAAGTTGCCTCGTTAACGACGGCGCACGGCGGCACTTTGCCACGCTACGATTTGATCGAATCAGTAAGCCTGACGGATCTCAGGGTCGACGGCATGTTCACTCGCTAAGCGGCATGCTGCATCAAGTCGCTTCGGGCGGCGGAATCGACTACGAGGATTATATTCGCCTCACTCGACGCCTAGTTGGTGTGCCCGGAGCGGAGGAGTGTTTCCGCAGAGCAATCTTTAATCTCCTGGCAACGAATCGCGACGACCATGGGCGAAACCACGCCTACATCTACGATGAGACAACCCGCATCTGGTCTCTTTCACCCGCATTCGACCTGAATCCCAATGTAAGCAACGTCCTGATTGCGCTGTCGTGGCTCCACAGCATGGAGATCCCGAAGTCATTCGAACCCTTAAAACGTTTGGCTGAGATTGGCGGAATCAACAATCAACGGGCTCGCGAAATCTATGCCGAGGTTCTGGCCGCTGTGGCACAGTGGCCGGCGATAGCCTCCAGTGTAGGAGTTCCGCCTGCGATGATCGAGATTTGGCAAAAGGACATGCTTCAGCAGACGCGAGATCTAAGAGCAGATGCGGACCGTCAAATGCCGCCTCGCAGCACGCAAAAGAAAAAATAGCCGAGTCCATGCACTTCCTTTCGTTATACCCACCGTTATACCCACGAGCATGAAAATTGGGCCTAAGAGGGATAAGTTGAGGAAAGACGCCCCGCGTCAAAACCCTTCATAACCCATTGGATCCGTTAAACGTGACTGACTGCGGCGAGCTGAGAGCACTTCGGACAAACTGAGCCGAAACCCCTCTCAATAATTTTCAGTCCTCTGCTCTACCAACTGAGCTATCTTGCCCCTAGAGACGAAAGGGCGCTATTACGCGGCCAAGAATTGGGGTGACAAGCAATTTCGCCTGCTCCACGGGCCGGGGACGGAGCATCAGATGCCTCGATTCTCAGTGCCCATTCGGGTTTAGTCGGGCTCGGCGATCACGCCCTTGATGACCGACGAGAGCTCGGAGATGTCGTAGGGCTTTGCAACCATGCCGCGGAACCCGTGCTTCCTGAAATCGGACATCGCGAGGTCGCTCGAGTAGCCGCTCGACACGATCGCCTTCACCTTCGGGTCAATCTGCCTAAGCACCGAGATGGCTTCCTTGCCTCCCATTCCTCCCGGGATCGTAAGGTCCATGACGACCACCGTGAACGGCCGTCCCTCCTCCTTGGCCTTTCGGTAGCGGTCGACGGCAGCCTGCCCGTCCACCACCGACTCCACCTCGAATCCCATACGCCTCATCAATTTCTCGGCCATCTTGAGGATCGGCTCCTCGTCGTCCATGAAGAGCACGCGGCCCTTTGATGCACCGGCCGAAAACACCTTTGGGGGGCTCTGCTTCGCAATCGATACCTTTGCCGCGGGCAGCCAAATCGTGAACTTGGTTCCCTCGCCGATGACGGAGCTCACCTCGATGTGCCCCTGGTGCCTCCTGATGATCGAGAACACGGTGGCCAGGCCCAGGCCGTGGCCATGCAGCTTCGTCGTGAAATAGGGGTCGAATATCTTGCCCAGGTGCTCCGGCGCTATGCCGGCGCCGGTATCGGCGACGGTTATCCGCACATATGCGCCCTCCGCGAGCACGGGATGGGCGCCGGCGAGGACCCGCTCGTTGGAGGCCGTGATCCTGAGCGTCCCCCCGTTTGGCATCGCCTGCGTCGCATTGATCACGAGGTTCTGGATCACCTGGCTGATCTGGGCCTTGTCGACGTCCGCGGCCCAGAGGTCGTCGGGCATGTTGAATTCGGTCCGGACACCGGACCCGCGCTGGGAGAAGGTGGCCGCCTCGCGCACCACCTCAAGGAGGTGGACGGCGGTGCGGACGGGGTCCCCTCCCTTCGCAAACGTGAGCAATTGGAGCGTGAGCTCGGCGGCCCGCTTCGCAGCCAGCACGGCCTCGTTTAGGAGCGCCGCCTGCTCCGGCCTTTCGCCCAGGTCGAGTTGCAGGAGCGTCAGGTTGCTCAGGATCGCTGTCAGGATGTTGTTGAAGTCGTGCGCGATGCCCCCGGCTAGGATCCCGACCGACTCCATCTTCGCGGCGTTCTGGAGCGTCTCCTCCATCCGGTGGCGCTCGGTGATATCCCTGAAGACGAGGACTGCCCCGATCCGCTTGCTTGAGACGTTCGCGACCGGAACAAGCCGGCCCTCGATGAGCCGCATGCTGTCCTCTCGGCCCTTCATGAGGGTCTGGGCGGGGATATCCGCTGAAAGGCCGCGGTCCAGGACGTCCGTGACAGGAAGCGTCACCTCGGCCCCCGTCGTTGCGTTCCTTAGGATGCACACCTCGCCCACCCTGCGGCCGACGACCTCCGATGCGTTCCACTGGGCCATCTCCGCGGCGGCCCTGTTCACGAAAAGCACACGGCCCCCGGCGTCGATCGTGACTACCCCCTCGCTCATGCTCGCGAGCGTAACCGCAAGGCGTTCCTTCTCGGCGGCGAGCGCAAGCTCGGCCTCCCGCCGCGCCGTTATGTCCACAATCACGCCGACCAGGTTCCACTGGGATGGACCGATTGGCCTCACCGCAACGTGCTCATGCAGCATGAAGGTGTTGCCTCCGCTAACCACGTGGTACTCCTGCTCGTAGTCCGGCCGGCCCTCGCGAAGGGCCTTGCGGGAAGTCTGCGTGATCTCATTCCACTCCGGCACCATGTCCTGGGTCCAGAGTCGGTCGGGCTGGGGCGTCGCGTTCTCGCCGAAGATCTTCCTGAACAGGACCGAGGGAGGGATGAACATCCTCCAGTTTATGCTCACATCGGGCTCACCCGTGACGACCGCCTGCCATAGCAGGCAGTCCGCGCCCTTCAGGATCTGGTCGAGCTGGGTCTCCGTGGAGCGCCGGGCCTCCTCGGCCTCGTGCCGCTTTGTCACGTCGGTCACCACTCCGGCAAGGATCCACTCGCCCGGCCCCGCGGGCCTTATGATGACCTCCTCGCTCAGCCAATGGACACCGTCGGTGCCGATGATCCGAAATTCGTGTTGATAGCCCCCGGAACCTTCCCTGAGCGCCTTTTCCGACCTCCGGTCCATTTCCTCGTGGTCCGGGGAGAGCTCGTTCTTCCACAGCCACCCCTGGCCCACGAGCGAGGCGAGCCGGAAAATGGGGTTGTCCTGAAGCTGGGGAGGGGTCCGGAAAACCCAGTGGAACCTGCCCGGCTCCTGGGTCGATGAGACCTTCGCCCACCACAGCAGGACGTTGGACCGGTCGAGCGTGTCCAGGATCAGCTGGTAGTTCTCAAGCCTCTTCTTGCTGTCATCCGCTGCGGGATCGGCCACAACGGGCCTGGGCCTGCGGAAAAGGAGTGCGACGGCGGCCCCGCCCAGGATCCCCAGAGCACCGGCAGCGACGATCGAAAGGCTTAGGTCAGCGAGCGGCATGCTCAGTTGGGTGGGGTAAATATGCTGCTTGGCGGGGTTGAACCAAACCTGACGCTTCCTCTCCTAAGCCAATAATCGATCAAAACGGAAGGAACTCTAATGGAAAATATTGCCGAAGGCACGACTTCCCTACTCCTCCCCGTCAAGGTAGTTCAGGGGATCTGAGCGGATGACAGCCTTTGTGGGCGACCGGACCAACCACTTACGGCTGTCCGGGTAGTGGCAGGTCTCCCCCACGGGGTTGTCGGCCACCACGTAAAGAACCAGTTCGATATCGGGGTCGCTCGAGACCTGGTGGGGGCTGTCCGGCTCGAAGATGAAGGCGTCGCCAGGGCCGATCGGCGTCGTGCCGTCCTTGTCGCGGACAACACCCCGTCCCGAAATCACGTGATAAAATTCCCACTGCGCGCTGTGCGAGTGATACGGGCAGATGGACTTGCCCGCGGGGACACGGCAGATCTCCACGTCGAAGGGATGCCTCTTCATCAAGTCGGTCGACTCCGGGACGCGCCCCAAGCCGACCGATATGTTCTTGTCCGCGCACGCGAACTTCCCCTTGGGCGACGACCACGACTCCTCGGGGATCTCGGCTGAGTTGATCTTTTTCATCGGGATTCGAGCGCCTTCTTTTTACTAGTCGTCGATGTGGAACGCATGGACGACCCTGTGGAACACGGGTGCGAGCACGATTCCCACGGCCGAGAGGAAAACGACGCCGCTAAAGAGCGCATAGGCCGTGGCAAAGAGTTTCGAGGCCGTGTCCTTCATGGGGTCCACGGGGCCCATCCCCGTCAGGATCATGGCCGCGTTGAGGAGCGCATCCACCCAGGGGAGCCCGGCGATCACATGGTAGCCCAGGACACCCGCGCCCAGGGCGAAAAACACGATCAGGAGCGTGATCCCGAAGGACAAGGCCATCCTCATAAGGAACCCGGGCCAGGGAAGCAGTTTTTCTCCGATCTTCTCGTACATGGTTTTCTGGGACAGGAACCCCCGCCATCTGTGGCAGGAACGGGCCGCCGCATCAAAGCGATAGTGAGCCGAGTGAAGGCAGGCACGACGGACGGCCCCCGCGGCCTCGGGGGGAACCCTAGAGGTCGGACCCGGCGCCCGCGTGGCACCAATGCCAGGGCTCATAGTCCACCCCGTGGGCGTTGCCCTTCGGGTAGGTCATGGAAAAACCGAACCGGCCCGCGTTCTGCAGGAGCCAGGCGAACTCGCGGGTGCCCTCGAAACGCTCGGTCAGGTCGGCGCTTCCTGGGGCTCCGATGTCGGCCGCCCGGCCCGTGTGGTGCTCGCTGTGGCCCGGGTAGGCGCTGACCCGCAGGATCTCCCCCAAGGATTCGCCTCGGGACAGTTTTGCCGCCACGATCGCGCGCTGACGCTCGACGGGCCTGAAGGCCGACACCATGAGGAGTTCCAATCCGTCGCGATGGGCGTTCTCCTGCATCAGGCGCCAGGCCCTGGCGGCCGCGGGTTCGAGGAGCGCGTCGCGGCCCGACGTGTCTTGGCCCACCGATTCCAGACCCGTGGCCTCGGCATGGCGCGGCATCCGCGCCTCGTAGCCCGGCGGTGGCGGAGGAAGGCCCGCGAAACCCGGACCTTCCGTCCCAGGGGGCGCAAACGTCATCGAGAAAAGCCGGCTCTGCGCCACGTTGCCCGGCATGTCTATTAGTCTCTCAAATTTTAGCCCAAGGCGCTCTAGGAGCCTTATGGACCTTGGATTTTCAAGGGCGGTAAGCCCAAGCACCCGGCTAAACCCAAGGACCGTGCGACCATAGTCCATGGTGGCGGCCGCCGACTCCAGGGCGAAGCCCTTGGACCAGTGGCGCTCGAGGAAGGAGAACCCGATGTCCGCATGCGGAAGGACTTGGCGCTTCACGAAGCCGCAGATGCCCATCGGTGCCCCTCCCTCGCGGGGCTCAACGACATAAAGACCAAAGCCGTGGATCTCGTAGCTCGCGGCCAGCTTTTCCGCGATATAGCCGAGCGCGTCGGCCTCCGTCCGGACCTTCCGGTCGCCGATGTACTCGAGGAACGCCGGTTCGTTCAGGAGCTCCAGGATTAAGCTTGAGTCCCTTGGCTCGACCCGCCTGAGCGCGAGCCTTTGGGTGACGATCACGGGCGTCATGATGCCTGGGGCCGGACCGGCAGCCCCAGCGCTGCCGCAATCAAGAGGGCGGCCTGGCGCGGCGCCACCTTGGAGGAGTCGAGGCGGAAATCGGAGGGGATCAGGGGGTAGTCGAATGCTCCCTCGCGCTTCAGCTTCCGGTACACCTCCAGGGATGCGAGCTTGCGAAACGCACGCCTTGAATCCGACTCGATCCGGCGCTCGATTTCCGTCTCGGGGCACTCGATTTCCACAAATGCGGTCGACCCCCCGAGGTCGCGCACCTTCCTGGCAAGGACCCCCGGAAAGTCCCGGCTCACCGTCCGCTCGGGATTAAACGTGAAGATGAGGGAGGTGCCGGACGCCACCGCGTCCGCCATCATGTCGAGCCAGATGCGCTCGCGGTGGGCGACGAACTCCCTGCTGCCAAAGGGAAACAGCGAGAGCAAAAGGTCGACCGTCAGGTGATTGTGGAAGAGCCGCAGACCCGTGGCCTTTGAGAGC
>Ga0302140_10005066_pt1 | contig 16731 bp, 16 predicted proteins | sample I_Bog_E1_1_FD_202095 | JGI IMG/M metagenome (GOLD analysis project Ga0302140, IMG submission 202095) | Peat permafrost microbial communities from Stordalen Mire near Abisko, Sweden - I_Bog_E1_1 | ecosystem: Environmental > Terrestrial > Soil > Wetlands > Peat | place: Sweden: Abisko, Stordalen... | reverse complement strand
CACGCTGCAGGATGATGGCGAAGGAATCCTATTTGCCCCACCGAGCGACACTCTCGCTCAACTCACCGCTCTGGCAATCACGGATGAGCCCGCCGGCGGAAGCGTCAGTTCGCGCGGCAGGAAGCTGCTTTTTGGAGCTCAGTAGTTTCAACCCTCTAGAAATGCAGTCCCCAGCGCGCCGCAAAGGTGTTGTAGGAAAGCCCGTCGGGCACTCGATTGAATCGCGCATCGACCCCGAGCGAGGCCAGGTTGCTAATCCTGAAATCGACTCCACCGCCAAAGTGAACTCCCAGATCGACTCCGCCTTGTCCCGCGGGAAGTTTGCGCTGCGCCAATTGCGCGGAAGGCGCGATCTGGCCACCGATGAGCGATCCTCCGAAGGGAGAAGAATTTCCCAGGAGTGAAGAAAGCAGCGCGAGATCGGCGGCATTCAACGTTGAATCGGCTCGCAGACCACTGCCGGCAACATCCTGGCTCGATACCGTCACGTATGTTCCCAGCCCTACCAGTGCATACGGTCGAATGCGATAACGGTCCAGTCGCGTGAGGTCGTACTTTAAAACAAAGGGCGTGAGTTGCAGAATCTGCGCCTTCCAATTCGCATCGGAAGTCACCGCAAATGGCGCGGGGCCTGTGCCCTCCAGCGCTTCCTGCAAATTAGCCGCGCCGCCCGTGGGAAACAAAGTATTCAGGGCCGTCAGGTTCGCCACCTGCGCCACGCTCGAAGTCACCGGCAGGTTGCGGGCAGTCTGCGCCAGTGCGATCCCGATTTCGTAGTTCAGACGTCCGCCGGGAACTAACGCCAGCGGCAGTTCCACCGCTCCTCCGAAGACGCTGCCCCGGTTCAGCGAGAACGCACCGGAATTGAATCCTGTTGTGAAACTCACGGTTGCGCCAATCTTGCCCAGGTTTGGCAATAACTCCTGCGGCACCGGCGAACTGCCCCAACCCGATTGTCGATTCGAAGCCTCTGTATTCTGCGGCGCACTCGACTGATCTGGGGTTGCGGCTCCGCGAGCGCCGGATTCCGCCCTCATCGTGGAAACTTCCTCGCCAGAGATTTTTCCCGATGCTTGCCGCGCTTCCGCCTGCTGTAAATCAATGAGAGTCTGAACCGTAGCCTCCAACCGCTGCACACGATCCTCTAATTCGCGAATCCGGGCTGAATCATCCTGTGCGCAGGCTTGAGATGAGGCCAATCCTAGAACCGCGCACGCAGCACACAGAAAAACGGCGGAGAGACCGAAAAAGTTTTTCATGGGGGAAGTATAAGTCCTACCGAAAAGTTTCTTTTCGGCGGAGATCCAAATCCCATACCCGGTCGTTTACCTCAGTGAATGGGCGGTTCAATCCGCTCATAACTCCCAGCATTAAAGAGAGAGAATCTATGAATCGGAATCGCATGATGAAATTCGCCTTGGTCGTGACCCTCGCACTGGCCTCCAGTGCGGCATTTGCCCAGAACACCGTGACGGCATTGTCGGGCTCGACCAATGTAACTCTAAGCACCTCATTCCTCAGCGCCTTGCAAAGTTTGGACGTAACCGCAGGCGTGGTCTACCCAACCATCCTCAATGGAGCCGTTGTAAACTTCCCCATCGCCAGCGGAGCTATCGACCTCGATACGGCGAAGGGCAATCTTGATCACCAGGGCGGCCTGACGTTAACCGCAGGCAGCACCACGGTTGCCATCCAGGATTTCCTCATTAATACCACCAAAGCCGCACCCGTCATCACTGGACTAGTGATCGCAAATGGCGCGCTTTCGAACCGTATCACGCTGTTCGACCTCGCCTTCGGCAGCGGCTTCTCCCTCCCGCTCAAAGAAACAGACAACACGCTTCTTCATATCGGAGGCGTTACGGTTACGCTTGACGCCGCCGCTGCCAGCACGCTGAACACCACGTTTGGCGTGACCGCTTTCAAAGCTGGAATGAGCGTCGGAACGGCCACTGTTAATGCAGTGACAGTGGCAGGCGCAGAGTAAGCGCAATTCTTGCGAAGTAAGCCATGGGGAGACGGCGTCAACCACGCCGTCTCTTCTCTTCTATACAATCCTCTCAGTGCTTCCTCATGCGCAGATATTGCAGGATCGATAGCACCGTACCTGCAACCGCCAGCACGATGAGCGTACCCAGCGCAGGTTTGTAGTATTGAGAAAAGAAACGCAGAATGCTGGTACCGTAGTGAAAGCCAAGGAAGGCTCCGATCGAATAGCGCACCGCGCGCCCCAGGGTTAAAGCGCCGACAAATTTCGCCCGCGAATATTGCATGGCGCCGGCCGCCACTATAAAAGGAACAAAAGGAAACGGCGGAGGCAGCAGCGCAGGAATTGCGACCGCGCCGAATCCCCAGCGTTCAAATGCTCTGGAGACTCGCTTCGCACGTCGCTTGGAAAGCTTGCGCTCCATCGTCTCTTTGCCGCCCTTCCGCGCCAGCGCATAAGTGATGTATCCACCGATCACAGATCCCAGTGTGGCCATAAAAGCATAATAGGGCCAGGGTTCGCGATGCCGCGCGGCCAGCCAGATATTGAGAACATCCATGCTCCCCGTAAGCGGGATGATCGAATTGTCGGCGATACCCAGCAAGATCAGACCTGGCCCGCCCATGCGGCGCAGGTGTCGCCACACTGACATCGCTAGTAAAGGATGGAGGTGAAATAGCATTCCGGTGGTTGGAGTTTACAGGCTGGGATCGATATCAGGCTATACAGGCTTTCGTCGTATTGAGGAAGTTTATCTCTGGGGCGCGCGGCAAAGCGCCGATCTCGGCGGCGTAGCGATAGAACAATTGCAGCCCTTCCAAACAAGGTCCGTCGAGATCGTAATCGATGTTCTCCGTCAGGTAGGAACGCACATCGTCCTGGCTGATACCGAGCCGCGGAGCCCACTCGGTCGCGATCACATCGAGGCTGGATGGTTGCAGCCCATGATCGCGCGATTGCTGAAATATCGTGGCCAGGTCGAGCGACGGTTTCATTTCCAATAGCGCTGCTTGCCTCACTGCCCAAAAGGCAAAAACGAACGGCTTGCCGGTGTAGCGAATCCACTCTTCTGCAAGATCAAGCGTCAGGTAGCGCGAGCGATCGATTTGCAGCGCGGGATCGCCTATCAGCAGTCCAGCATCATGTGTAGCCAGCATTGCATCGATATCCGGCGCCATGGAAGCAAACCTCCGTCCACCGCCCAGCCATTTTTCAAACAAAATTTTCGTCAGCGCCACCGAGGTCATCGAAGAAGTATCGAGCGCCACGGTCCGAATTTCTTCGACTGGCGTTTTGCTGACCAGCAGAATAGAACGCACCGCTCGCCGCGAAGCAATCGCAACCCCAGGCAAGATGCTCAAGCGGGGGATTCGCGTGTAGGCAGCCGCGGGAATGATTCCGATATCGGCAGTCCCAGCTTCAAGCGCGCGGGCGCAAGCGGATGGAAGCGTATAGGAAATGTCGAAGTCAAGCCCGGCATCTCCGCGTTCGAAGTCCCACATCAGGGGCGCGGTATTCAGGTAGGAAATCGCCGAGATACGAAGACGTATCATTCCTCTTTTGATTTTAGCAGACGGTTTTTGGACAGGTTCTTGTGACCACTTTCCTTGACACCGCGCTCGCTGAATAGCTACAGTCCGCGCAGTCGCCGGAGAAAACGAGCTGCCGACTAAAAACGACCGCGACTAAACAAAGATTGGAGCAAGCCTTGGCGCACGCAGTTGCCGCCCCCACCACGCATATTCTCGAATGGCTGGCCATCTCGCTGACTCGCGGTCTCGGTCCGACCAAGGCGCGAAAACTGGTGGCGCATTTCGGCAGCGCCGAAGCGGTCTTTCACGCTTCGCTCACCGAACTCGAAAGCACAGGAATTCAGGCAGTTTCGGCCCAATCAATCGCCACCGGCAAGTCGGCCGAACTGGCGCGGGAAGAAATCGCGCGCGCCGCCGCGGAGGGCGTAACCGTAATCTCTGGCGAGGATCCTTGTTACCCGCTGCGGCTGAAAGAAATTTATGATCCGCCCCTGGTGCTCTATGTTCGCGGCAATCCCGAAGTGCTGACGCAGCCGGGAATCGCCATGGTGGGCACGCGGCATCCTACTCCGTACGGCTCAGGGATGGCCGAGCGCCTGGCCTGCGATCTTGCGGCGCAGGGACTGGTCATCATCAGCGGCATGGCGCGCGGCGTCGATACCGCAAGTCATCGCGGAGCCATCACCGCAAAAGGCAAGACGGTCGCGGTTTTCGGGACCGGCGTTGACGTCATCTATCCGAAAGAAAACTCCCGTCTCTCCGAGCAGATCCTTGCTTTCGGAGGGGCGCTGATCTCAGAGTTCGCCATGGGAACGTTTGCCGCGCCGCAGAATTTTCCCATCCGCAACCGGATTTTGAGCGGCATGTCGGTCGGCGTTCTGGTGGTGGAAGCCGCGGAATACTCCGGAACCCGCATCACCGCCCGCTGCGCGCTGGAACAGAATCGTGACGTATTCGCCGTCCCGGGCAACGTGACGAACAAGAATGCCTGGGGACCCAACACGCTGATAAAGCAAGGCGCTAAGCTGGTCGCGACCTGGGAAGATGTCTGGGAAGATCTGCCCGCGGAGGTGAAGCTCGCCTTGACTCCGCCCCCCTCGCCTGAATCCGACGGCGCCTCGTCCGCATCTCTATTCCCGAACGAAGGGCTCCCCCCGCACGAGCAGAAGATCCTGAGCCTGCTGAAAGCCGACGAAGCTACACACATCGACGAACTGGTCGAGCGTCTGGAGAACGAACTGTCTTCCTCAGAAATCTTCGCCGCCCTCTTCGAACTGGAACTATCCGGAAAAGTAAGGCAGATGCCGGGAAAGAATTTCGTAAAAAGCTTTTAGGAGAAGCTCTCAGCCGTCAGCTTTCTGCTATCAGCTTAGCCGCGCATAAAGGAGGCTTTTGTGCAGGCATTCCGAAATCTTAAGGTTTGGGAGAAAGCGCACGCCCTTACGCTTGATGTCTATCGATACAGTCAGGCGTTCCCTCGGGAAGAAATTTGCGGACTGACCAGCCAGATGCGAAGAGCTTCAGTATCGATTGGCGCGAACATCGCAGAAGGATCATGCCGCGGTGGTGATATAGATTTCGCCAGATTCTTGCAAATGGCTGCCGGCTCTGCGAGTGAGTTGGAGTACGAGTTGCTCCTGGCACACGATCTAAAGCTACTCAGTGCCGCCGATCACGAACGACTTTCGTCGCAAGCTGTCGAGGCAAAACGAATGCTGGCGGCGTTCATGAAAAAGCTGAGAGCTGACAGCTGACGGCTGACAGCTTTCCCACAGTAACTTGTTGTCTTCCCGCAATTCGTGCTAGCTTCGAATCGAATTCTGAGAACTGAGGGTACATTGTTAAAAAGTTTAGTCATTGTCGAATCGCCAGCCAAGGCGAAAACCATCCAGAAATATCTGGGAAAGGGATTTACCGTCGAGGCCTCGTACGGCCACGTCAAAGATCTGCCGAAGAGCACGCTGGGCGTGGATACCGACGACGACTTTGAAACCGATTACGTCGTCATCCCCGGAAAAGAAAAAGTTCTGGCCAAGCTGAAGAAGCTGGCCGGGCCGATGGATGCCATCTATCTCGCGCCTGACCCGGACCGGGAAGGTGAAGCGATTGCCGCGCACCTTGCCTTCGAACTCGACACCAACGGCCACTCCAAGAAAAGCAAAGCTAAAAAGAAGAAGAAAGAAGATACGGACGCGCCGCCGCGCATTCAGCGCGTTACCTTCAACGAGATTACCAAGCGCGCCGTCCAGGCTGCCTTCGAGCATCCGCGTGCCATCGATCAAAACCTGGTCGACGCGCAGCAGGCTCGCCGCGTGCTCGATCGGTTGGTTGGTTATCAAGTGTCTCCGTTGCTCTGGGATAAAGTCCGGCGTGGACTTTCCGCCGGCCGCGTACAAACCGTTGCTCTCCGTTTGATCGTGGAGCGCGAACGCGAGATCAAAGCGTTCGAGAAAAAGGAATATTGGACCATCGATGCCCACCTGGCGGCCAACAAGCCCCCGGCCTTCGACGCCCGCTTCCTGGGCAAGGGCGAAGAGAAGATCGAAGTCACCAACGGCGAGGACGCGGAAAAAATCCGCGTCGCACTCGAGAACGCCGATTGGATCGTCCGCTCCGTCGACAAGAAGGAACGCCGCCGCAACGCCGCTCCTCCCTTCACCACCAGCAAGCTGCAACAGGATTCGTCGCGCAAACTGCGCTTCAGCGTGAAGCGCACGATGATGATCGCGCAGCGGCTCTATGAAGGCGTGGAACTCGGCGAAGAAGGCCAGGTCGGTCTAATCACCTACATGCGTACCGATTCCACCCGCGTTGCCCCCGAGGCGATTCAGGAAGTGCGTGAATTTGTCGGCAAGGAATATGGCGCAGCCTACCTGCCCGAAACACCGAATACATATAAAGAGAAGAAGGAAGCGCAGGCGGCCCACGAAGCCATTCGACCTACATCGGCGATGCGGCATCCCGATCAGGTGAAGCAGTATCTAAAAGAAGATGAGTTCAAAGTCTACAAGCTGATCTGGCAGCGCTTTGTCGCCTCGCAGATTATGCCCGCCGTCTTCGACCAGACCACGGTTGACATTGACGCCAAATCAAAAACCAGCAATGAAGTCTTCTGGTTCCGCGTCACCGGATCGGTAATGAAGTTTGATGGCTTCCTGCGCGTCTACGAAGAATCGAAAGAAGGCAAAGACGAAGAAGACGAAGAACTCAAGCACAAGCTCCCCGCGCTGGAAGCCGGACAGAAACTCACGCTGAAAGAATTGAAGCCGGAACAGCATTTCACCGAGCCGCCGCCGCGCTACAACGAAGCGTCGCTGGTGAAGGAACTCGAAGAACGCGGCATCGGGCGCCCATCCACGTATTCGGCCATCCTCTCGACCATCCAGGAGCGCCAGTACGTGCAGAAGCTGGGCGGTAAATTTTCGCCCACCGAGATTGGATTGGTGGTCACCGATTTACTCGTAGAGAACTTCCGCGACATTTTCGATGTTGCTTATACCGCGCGCCTGGAAGAAGAACTCGACGAGATCGAAGAAGGCAAGGAGAAGTGGACCGACACGCTTGCCGAGTTCTACAAAAAATTTACGAAAGATCTCAAGTATGCCGAAAAGCATATGGAGAACATCAAGCGGATGGAGAAGCCCACAGACGAGAAGTGCGAGCGCTGTGGCGCGCCGCTGGTGATCAAGTGGGGCAAGCACGGCTCGTTCTACGCCTGCAGCACCTACGATAAAGAGAACGAAAACACCTGCACCTTCACCAAAGAAAATCCCATCAACCTGCCCGACCTCGACACTGCTGACGTGCAGGAGACCACGCAGGAAGAATACTGTGAAAACTGCGGCCGGGTGATGGTGCTGAAGCGGGGCCGCTTCGGGCAGTTCATGGCTTGCACCGGTTATCCCGATTGCAAAACCACTCGGAGACTGGACCAGGGGAAGAAAGTTCCGGACATTCCGCTCGACGAGCCCTGCCCCAAATGCGGCCGTAATATGATGATCCGGCACGGCCGCTTCGGCGAGTTCACCGCGTGCAGTGGCTATCCGGAATGCAAGTACGTGAAGCAAAACTTTATCGGCGTAAAATGTCCGGAGTGCGCAGACGGAGATTTGGTCGAGAAGCGCGCACGCAAGGGAAATACGTTCTATGGATGCGGCAATTATCCGAAGTGCAAGTTCACTTCGGCGCATAAGCCCATCCCGGAAAAATGTCCGACGTGCGGCAGCCCGTATCTGGTCGAGAAATTTTTGAAGTCCGGCCCGGTGATCGCCTGCCCCAACAAAGAATGCGACTACGAGCGCGCCATGCCCGTGGAAGCTGCCGCGACCAGCGCATAAACAGAAAGAAGGAAGCCTAATGCCTCAGAAACCCACTACCGCCGATGCTCAACTGATTCTCCAACTCTACGACTTGCGTCGCGAGGCTGAAATGCGCAAGGCGCGCAGCTGGGTGCTGACCGAGTTCTGGCCGCAGAACGAAGACGACTATGTGAAGATCATCTTCGCCATGGGCACTCAAGAAAATAACTGGTTGCGCCAGGTCAGCAGCTACTGGAGCATGGCCGCGTCGTTTGCGTTAAACGGAGCCCTTAACTCAGAGTTATTCCTTCAGCCATCGGTCAGTGGAGAAATGTTCTTCCTTTTCGCCAAGGTTCATCCTTTCCTGAAACAGCTACGGGACAAAATGGCCGACCCGAACTCTTTCGAGAACATCGAGAAGGTGATTACGAATTCCAAGTTCGGTCGCGACCGACTTGCATTAACCCTCAAGCGCGTACAAGCGCTGCGCGAGAAAAGAACCGCAGCCAAGGCCAGCTAGGGAGCGCCCCCGGAAATCTAAAGCGGCTCAACCTGAGAGCATTCCGCTTTCCTCTCCGCTCATCTGTTATTCTGGATGGCTGTGCGGATGATTTGGTGGTTCCTGATCCTGGGTGTCAGCACCCTGACCGTGGTGTGCGTTTCCATCGCTTTGTACATGCGTTTGCGCCGCCATTTGCAGGCTGCGCAACTTGCTCAGGCGGCACATCCCAGCGAAGCAGAACGCGAAAACCAGGCCGGCAACATCGAACCCTAATATACGCGTCGCAGATTCGGAGATTTTCATGGACAAGACAGCGATACAAACTCTGATCAACTCGCGGGACCGCTCCGCAGCTTCTGAGACCGCGCGAAAAATCGCTCCTGTAGTCGGCGGCAGCCTGTTCGTGGCGTTGTGCGCGCACATCTCAATTCCTTTGCCCTTCACGCCGGTGCCTTTAACCGTTCAGAATTTCGGAGTCTTGCTGGTGGGGTTGCTGCTCGGCAGCCGGCGCGGATTCGCGGCCCTCGTTCTCTATCTTGCCGAGGGAGCTGCCGGAATGCCCGTCTTCAGCCCCTTTGGGCTCGGAGGAATTGCACAACTGCTGGGGCCGACCGGCGGCTTTCTTCTAGCCTACCCGCTGGTGGCGTGGATCGCTGGATATGTAATGGAGCGCGGCCGCAAGAGTTTTGCTCGCGCCGCATTCGGCAGTTTGCTGGGCGAAGTTTTGCTATTTGCCGGCGGCCTCGCATGGCTCGCATTTCTCATGCACTCCGTCAAACAGGCCTTCCTTTTAGGCCTTAAATGGTTCCTGCTCGCGGAAGTCATTAAGGTAATGATGGCCGCTGCAATCGCCTCCCGCTGGGAACGTTTTCAAAATTCACGCCGCTAGAGTCAATCGTCTTCATACCGTCGGAGTCCAGAACATGACAGTAACTTCGGAAGTAGACAACCAACAGTCCAGTGTCAATCCCTTGCCATCAGTTCGCGACATTTCAATCGCTCATAGTCCCGATTCCGACGACGCATTTATGTTTTATGGACTCGCCACCAATAAAGTCCGCGTGCCCGGTCTGCGCTTCACTCACACTCTCTGCGATATCGAAAAACTCAACCAGCAGGCCCGCGAAGGCGTCTATGACGTTACCGCAATTTCTTTTCACGCGTATCCGTATATTCAGGATCGTTACGCGCTGATGTCCTGCGGAGGCAGCGTGGGCGAGGGTTATGGGCCCATGATCGTTTCCCCCCGCGCCTTCACCCACAACGAGATTAAAGAAAAACGCATCGCCGTTCCCGGCACGCTCACCACCGCATATCTCGCGCTCCAGCTTTTCGCTCCCGGCGTGGAAACCGAAGTTGTACCCTTCGACCAAATCATTCCGCAGGTGCTCGAGGGCAAGTATGAAGCTGGACTCATCATCCACGAAGGCCAATTGACTTACGACAAAGCCGGCCTGCATCGCATCGTCGACCTCGGCCGCTGGTGGCAAAAGATGACGGGACTTCCGCTTCCATTAGGCGGAAATGCAATTCGCCGTGCCCTTGGTCCAGACCTGATTTCAGCGGTCAACAGCGCGCTACGCGACAGCATTCAGTATGCGCTCGATCATCGCGAAGAGGCTTTGTCCTACGCCATGCAGTTCGCCCGCGACCTTGACAGCCAAACCGCCGACCGCTTCGTCGGCATGTATGTCAACGAGCGCACCCTGGACTACGGCCCCGAAGGCCGCGAAGCTGTGGCGCGCCTGCTCGATATGGGCCACAAGGCCGGCATCATCGGACTGGAAGCGCGGGTCGATTGGGTAGCTTAAGAGCTTCTAGCTGCTAGCTCCTAGCTTCTAGCTAGAAATACTTGCTTTGGACATTTTCTTGAATCTTAAAACTTCAAAGCATTTCGACCGCCGCACCTCAGCCAATCGCTTTTGATTAAGCTAGGAGCTAGAAGCTAGGAGCTGCACTTAGGAGCTGCACTCAGGAACTGCCATCTTGTCCCGTCAAACTCTCCTCATCGACGCCGACGACACCCTCTGGGAAAACAACATTTATTTCGAGCGGGCAATTGCCCAGTTCATTTCGTTCCTCAACCATCACGAATTTTCTCCCGAGCAGGTTCGTAAAGTTCTCAATGAAGTCGAGCGCGAATCCATCGCCACTCACGGTTATGGCCTGCACAGCTTTACCCACTCACTGGTCCGCACCTTCGAGCGGCTCAGCGTCACGCCCGTCACGCCGGAGAGACATGCCCAGGTCCAGAGCTTCGCCGAAGCGATTGCGGATCACCCCATGGAACTTCTGCCGCAAGTTCGCGAGACCCTCGCGTATCTTGCCCCGCGCCACACCCTCATCCTGATGACCAAGGGCGCCACCGTGGAGCAGACTGGAAAGATCGAGCGTTCCGGATTAAAAACATTTTTCGCGGCAAGCGAAATCGTCGCCGAAAAAGATCCAGCCGCCTACGAAAGCATCGTCGAGAAATTCTGCCTCGATCGTGCCTCCACCTGGATGATCGGCAACAGCCCGAAGTCTGACATCAATCCCGCCTTAGCCATTGGTCTCAATGCCGTGTTTATTCCCCACGGCGCCACCTGGGTGCTGGAACATGACGAAGTGAATGCCGCCCCGCCCCCGCGGCGCCTCCTCATCGTCGGCGGCTTTGCCGAATTGCGCGAACATTTTTAGATTCCCATTCCTCCGCGTGAATCAAACTTGTTACCCCCGTTTGTCCCTTTAGAGAACGGTTCGCAAAGCACCAAACTAACCAACAACCTCGCATCGCCCGCTCCTTCCGCGCATGTTACGCTCAACCTGCTCAGCATTCTCAAACACGTGGAAACCAATCATTTCCGACGGCTGTTGCGCACCGTGGACGCTCTCTCCGATCTTGGAGCGGAGCTCACAGCCGAAAGTGAGTTCACCGAAACATCGCGCCGTATGCTCTCTGCCGTGATGGAAGCCGCGGGTGCGCGCGAGGGCGCTCTTTTCGTCTTTCACGAAAAGCCGGCCATGCTCACCTCCGTGGCCGCCGAAGGCTTCTCTATGCTGCCCGAGCCGGCTTTCATTCCTCTTCTGCCGAAACACGCGCATGCCCTTAGCGCTGCGCGCGGGCCGATCGTGCTGAATGCCTCCACCTATTCGGTTTTTCTCAGTTCGAACGGCAATGTCGCTCCCGAGTTGTTCAAGTGTATTGCTCCGCTCAAATCGGTCGGAAAGCTTGCCGGCGTCGTGGCTCTCGGTCGGCGTCCAGAAGATGTCCCTTACCAGGCATCGGAACTCGATGCCATGGAACTGCTGAGCAGCTATATCGGATTAGCCGTCCATAACCACTCGCTAACCCAGACGCTGGCGCAACGAGTGACAGAAAATTTGCGCCTGATGGCCTCGCTGCATGGTTTTTATGACAGTGCCCTGGAGGCCTTCGCCACTGCCATCGACGTGAAGCACGTGAACATTCACGGCCACTCCTTGCGCGTAGGCCGCTACGCCGCCGCGATCGGCGAAGCCATGGGCATGGAGGCGGGCGATGTCGCCGCTCTGCGCAGCGCGGGATATCTGCACGACATCGGCAAGGTGGCAGTCGACCGCCGGCTATTCGGCAAGCCGGGAGCCCTCAACCCGGAAGAATTTCGTGAGATGGCCGACCATACCGTAGTCGGGCACCAGATCGTCAGCAGCGTGCAGTTTCCCTGGCCGAAGATTCACGAGTCCGTCCGCTGGCATCATGAGCGCAGCGACGGCTCCGGATATCCCGACGGACTGGCCGGCGACGAGCTGCCGCTCCCCGTTCGCATCATGGCGCTCGCCGATACCTTCGATGCCATGACCAGCCAGCGCCCCTATCGTGAACCGCTATCCCTCGGTGGCGCGCTGAGCGATCTGGTCCGCATGACGCCACAGAAGTACGATCCATCCGTCGTGCAGGCGCTGCTGATTCAGGTCCGGCGCGACGCAGTGGGCAGCAATCGAACTCCTCTCCTCGCCGATCACATGTCGGTCAATATTGCACCCACTGACGTGGACCAACTGGCCGGCACCCTTCAGCATAAAGTCTCCAATGGCAAGATTTATCTGACGTAATCACCAGCCGCCGCCGCGGTTTCCAGCGGCCAATCCCTGTTTATCATCCCTGAAACTCAACGACTTTGGTAATCCCAGACGGGAAACTTTTTCTGTCGTTCCGGGTTGATAATAGAAGAGTTGTTGCCTCCCTCTGATCTGGAGCCTTGCATGGGCCGCGTTCTATCGAAGTCCGCCGCGATTCTTCTGTTCGTCAGCTTGGCGTGCACGGTGTCGCCTGTGCTGGCCAGCAAGAAGGACAATATGCCCTCCGGCCCCACCGATCAGAAACGCGCCCTGCACGCGCTCAATCGCCTAACCTTCGGCCCTCGCCCAGGCGACGTTCAGCGTGTAATGGCCATCGGCGTCGACCGCTGGATCGATCAGCAACTCCATCCTGAAAAAATTGATGACCGCGCCCTCGATGCGCGCCTGGAGCCGTTCCGCACCACTCGCATGAACACAAAGGAGCTTGCAGAAAATTTTCCCGATGGCCAGGAAATCGAACAAGTGATGAAGGGCAAGAGGCCGATGCCCTCCGACCCGGCGCTGCGCATGGTCTATCAAGTTCAGATCGACCGCCGCCAGGAGAAGCAGGAGAAGAAAGAACAAGCTGCCAAGAGCGCGACCTCAGCGGTTGCAGATCGCCCAACCAACGCTGCCCCTGAGAATGTCCCGACGAAGCCAAGCCCGGCATCGTATGGAACCACGATGGCAGCCGACAATGCTGAGACGAATCCGCCCGCCATGAATGGAACGACGAACGCAACCATGAACCCCAGGCCGGGCAACGACGCAGCAGAAACCGCAGACGCAAAATCTAGTAATGATGCGAACGACACAGCTGCCTCCGCCACGCCTCCGCTCAAGCCAACACCCGAAGAGGAACAGCAGGCACGCCAGCGCGAGCAACAGCTCCACACCGATCTAGAGATCCAGGAACTTCCAAGCCTTCCTCCCGACCAGCGTTTCAATAGAATTCTCAGCCTCCCGGAATCAGCCCAACTCGAACTGGCCGATTCGCTGAAGAGAGGTAAAGGACAGGACTTTCTAGCCGGCCTAAATCCGCGCCAGAAGGAAGTTCTGCTCGCCATGAATAACCCGAACGGCGTGGTGACCAATGAACTGGCGCAGGCCAAACTTCTGCGCGCCATCTACAGCGATCGCCAGCTCGAAGAAGTAATGACCGACTTTTGGTTCAACCACTTCAATGTTTTCGTCGACAAGGGTCTCGATCGCTTGCTGGTTTCCAGTTACGAGCGCGACGTGATTCGCCCGCACGCTCTCGGCAAATTCGAGGACCTTTTAGTTGCAACCGCCAAGAGTCCGGCCATGCTGTTCTACCTCGACAACTGGTTAAGCGTAGGCCCCGACTCTCCGCAAGCGCTCGGGATTCCCGAGCATCCCCGCTCCCCTTACGACCTGCGCCCGCACCCGAACAAGAAACGTCCCAGCGGCCTCAATGAAAATTATGGCCGGGAGTTGCTCGAACTGCACACGCTAAGCGTCAACGGCGGCTACTCGCAACAGGACGTCACCGAGGTCGCGAAAGTTTTTACCGGATGGACGATCGACAAGCCTTACCAGGGTGGGAGTTTCAAGTATGATCCGCGCATGCACGAGCCCGGACCCAAGTTCGTCCTCGGCCATCGCATCAAACCCAAAGGCGAAGGCGAAGGACTGGAATTGCTCCACCGTTTAGCGACGAGTCCAAAAACCGCGCACTTCATTTCCATGAAACTCGCCGAGCGTTTCGTTTCGGACGATCCGCCTCCAGCTCTGGTTGATCGCATGGCAAAAACTTTCCTCAAGAAAAAAGGCGACATCCGCCAAGTGATGACCGTTTTACTCCACTCGCCCGAATTCTGGGATGACAGCACCTATCGCGACAAAGTCAAAACGCCACTGGAATTCCTGGCGTCCGCCGTGCGCGCCACCGGCGCTGACGTGGAGGATGCGCAGCCCCTCGTGCGCCAGCTCAACAACATGGGCATGCCGCTCTACGGCGCCCAGCCGCCCACCGGCTATTCCATGAAAGCCGAAACCTGGGTGAGCTCATCCGCGCTCTTGAACCGCATGAATTTTGCGCTGGCCTTAACCAGCGGCAAGATCAAGGGCGTTAAGCTGGACGTGACAACGTTGGCGGCGAATCCGGCCACGAACAATTCCGCGGCAAGCAACACGGCGATAAGCAATTCGGCGACGAACGTTCCGGCGACGAATAATCCGCCCACGCCGCCCATGGATTCCGCCCTGGCCTTGTCCGCGCTCGAAACCAGCCTGCTCGCAGGCGATGTTTCAAAGCAAACCCACGATTCGATCACCGCACAAATGGAGACGTCCGCAAACAACGGCAAGCCAACTCTCCCAGCTAAGAAGCCCGAGAATAGGCCGGATAACAAGAGCGCGGCGCGCAAGCCGCAGCCCGCCCCGCGTTCTCCAGATGTAGCAACCATGGCGGGCCTATTACTGGGCTCGCCAGAATTTCAGAGAAGATAGCTCTGAGCCATTAGCTTTGAGCTCTTTGAGGCCGACACTAAGCGAAGGATTTGTGGAACTAGGTAGAACAAGCTGAGAGCTGAGAGCTAGGAGCTGTCTTTATGTCCATCACGCGTCGCGTATTTCTTCGCAACAGCGGCCTCGCCGTCATCGGCACCGCCGCCATCCCCAGCTTTCTGGCGCGCGCCGCGTTCGGCGCCACCGAGGCCGGTACGCGCACCAAGCGTCTCGTCGTAATCTTCCAGCGCGGCGCAGCCGACGGTTTGAATATCGTGGTCCCTCATGCCGAGCCGCAGTATTACGCCATGCGCCCCAGCATCAACATTCCGCGCAAAGATGTGCTCGATCTCAACGGCTTCTTCGGCCTGCATCCTGCCATGGCATCATTTCAGCCGCTCTGGCAGCAGCGCCAACTCGCCATCGTGCACGCCGCCGGATCGCCCGACCCCAACCGCTCCCACTTCGACGCCCAGGATTTTATGGAGTCCGGCACTCCCGGCATCAAGTCCACCGAAGACGGATGGCTGAATCGCGCTCTGCGCAACCTACCGCAAGGCCCCCAGAAATCGGCCTTCGAAGCCATCGCCATGGGCCCGTCGATTCCCCGAATTTTAAGCGGCCTGGAACCGGCCGTCGCCATGAACAACATCAATGACTTCTCCGTCGGAGGCCGCAGCGCAAAAGTTTCCCCCGTAGCCAACACCTTCGAGGCCATGTACGACCATTCCCTCGATACCGTGATGCACGGCACTGGCGAAGAAACATTCGACGCCGTAAAGATGCTGCGCGCCTCCGACCCCGCGAGCTACAAACCCGCCCCCGGAGCCGATTATCCCAAAGGCCGCTTCGGCGACAGTCTGCGCCAGCTCGCCCAACTGATCAAGGCCAACCTCGGCGTGCAGGTTGCCTTCGCCGATATCGGTGGCTGGGATCATCACGTGAACGAAGGTTCCACCGACGGCCAAATCGCCAACGTGCTCCGCGACTTCTCCCAATCCATCGCCGCCTTCTGGACCGATCTCGGCGACCTCGGCGAAGACACCGTCGTCGTCACCATGTCCGAATTCGGCCGCACCGCCCGCGAAAACGGCAACCGCGGCACCGACCACGGCCACGCCAACGTCATGTTCGTCCTGGGAGGTCCAGTAAAAGGCGGCAAAGTTTACGGCCGCTGGCCCGGCCTCGATCAGTCGCAACTCTACGAAGGCCGCGACCTCGCCCTGACGACAGACTTCCGCCAAGTCCTCGGCGAAGCCGTAGCCCGCCACATGGGCAACAAAAATCTCGCAACAGTTTTTCCGGGATTCGACAATCAGCCAGGGAAATTCTTGAGGTTATTGGGATGAGGTTTTGGTAACGCTTGATCGATCAGCTTAGACTTCGATCAGAACATCCCCGTCTTCAATCTTCACCGGATACACCGCAATCTTCATCCTAGAATCCTGGTCGGCCACACCTGTCTTCGTATCCCAAGCCCACCCATGCCACGGGCATATCACCTTGTCTCCTTCAACCATCCCCTGCCCCAACGGCCCGCCCCGATGCAAGCAAACATTTTCCATAGCGCTGTAAACGCCATCCACGTTAGCCACACAAACCGTCCTGGCACCGCAAGGAAACTCCTTAGCCGAGTCGACCTCCGGAAGCTCCGCTACACCGCCCACCCGAATAAATTGAGTCATCCCGAATGATTCCAAACTAACCACTAACCACTAACCACTAACCACTAACCGCTGATAGCTGACAGCTCACTTCGGCTGCGCCGTCTGCGCAATCATCACCTGCCGCTTGAAATTCTCCATCATGTTCGGATCGAGCCGCACTTCCGTCGGCCTCTTCGCCAGCGTCATGGTATCGATC
>Ga0302140_10005054_pt1 | contig 16750 bp, 9 predicted proteins | sample I_Bog_E1_1_FD_202095 | JGI IMG/M metagenome (GOLD analysis project Ga0302140, IMG submission 202095) | Peat permafrost microbial communities from Stordalen Mire near Abisko, Sweden - I_Bog_E1_1 | ecosystem: Environmental > Terrestrial > Soil > Wetlands > Peat | place: Sweden: Abisko, Stordalen... | reverse complement strand
GCACCTGAGCCGCTCGCAGTCCACAGTGGCAAGCAGCCGAAGATGAACGCAAGCGCCGTCATGACAATCGGACGGAATCGCAAACGTGCCGCATTGAGTGCTGCCTCGGAAATAGTCTGTCCCGCCTCGTAATTGGCCTTGGCAAACTCCACAATCAAAATCGCATTCTTCGCAGACAGACCAATCAACATGACCAGTCCAATCGTGGCGAAGATGTCGTTTTCAAAGGAGCGAATATGTAGCGCAACATACGCGCCCAAGATCGCCACAGGAGTACTCAACAGCACGCTGAAGGGCAACGTCCAACTCTCATAGAGCGCCGCAAGAATCAGGAAGACGAACAATAAGGAAAGGCCAAAGACTGCCCATGAAGGCACACCCTTCTCCGCCTGTTGCTCCTGGTACGACATACCAGAATAGTCAAACCCAGCACCGGCAGGCATAGTCTTCTTGAACGTGTCCTCAAGAGCGGCTCGTATCTGCCCCGAACTGTAACCCGGCGCCCCGGTGATATTGATCTGCGCCGCGTTGAATTCGTTAAATCGGAAGATGAATTCAGGTCCCGTTATCTGACTCACCTTGACAAGGGAACCCAGCGGTACCTGGCTGCCGTTTGCACTGCGGACATAAAACTGGTTGATGTTATCGATGCTCGTACGGGACGTTCCTTCCGCCTCAACATAGGTCTGCCACTGGCGGCCAAACCTGTTGAAGTAGTTGACCAGGTATCCGCCCATGAAGGTCTGCATCGTTGTGTAGATGTTCGAGAGATCCACCTGCTGCTGTAGAGCTTTTTCACGATCTACGTCAGCATAGAGCTGCGGTACTGCCGGTTGATACGAAGGAATTGCGGCACCGATCTCAGGTCGCTTCGACAGCGCACCAAGGAAGCCAAACACATTCTTCGTAAGAGTTGTAGGATCATCCGTGCCGGAACGATCTTCTATCACCATCGTCACACCGCCCGAGGTTCCAATACCAGGAATCGAAGGCGGAGGGAAGGCAAACGCGATTCCGTCCGGGTCTGCAGACAGCTGCTTCTGCAGATTGGCTTGAATGTATTCAAGTTGCTCTTCTTTTGTCTTACGTACATCCCACGGTTTGAGCGAGACAAAGAAGAAGCCCGCATTCGTGCTCTGCACCTGCGTCAGAAGAGAGAAGTTGGTAACGGCGATTACGCCTTCGATGCCGGGTGTCTTCAGCAATGCCGCACTGATCTTCTCTTGCGCAGCATCCGTGCGCTGTGCTGATGCACCGTCTGGAAGCTGAAGCGCCAGGAACATATAACCCTGGTCTTCTGTAGGAATAAATCCACTCGGCAAACTCTTTCCGAGCAGAACCGCCAGCACTCCAATAACCACAAGACCCAACATCGCAAAAGCGGACTTGTGAATGAGCACACTTGATGTCGAGACAAAGCTGTCCGTCGTGCGCGTGAAGAACTTGTTGAACAAGCTATAAGGCTTGGCCAACAGGCCTTTCTTTTCGCCCTTTTCCTTCGGTTTTAGCAGGAGCGAAGCCAGTGCAGGCGACAGAGTCAGTGCGTTGAAAGCAGAAATCAACACCGAGATCGCGATAGTCACCGCGAACTGCTGATAGAGCCGACCGGTAATACCGGGGATGAATGCAGTTGGAATGAATACCGCCGCGAGAATCAGAGCGATAGCCACGACCGGTCCGCCGACCTCCTTCATCGCTTGTTCGGTAGCAGCTTTTGGTTCCATGCCCTCATCGATATGGTGTTCAACAGCCTCTACTACGATGATGGCGTCATCAACCACCAGTCCAATCGCCAGCACCAGGCCGAACAACGAGAGCGTATTGATTGAGAAGCCCAACGCGGGGAAGATGATGAATGTTCCGATGAGCGATACGGGAACAGCCAGCAAAGGAATCAGCGTGGCGCGCCATCCTTGCAGGAAGATGAATACAACGATAACCACCAGCACCAATGCTTCGATCAGAGTCAGAACGATTTCATGGATGCCCGCAGTAACCGCCTTCGTCGTATCAAGTGGAATGTTATAACTGATACCCGCTGGGAAGGTCGCGGAGAGTTCTTTCATGCGTTGATTTACGGCCTTAGCAGTCTCAACTGCATTCGAGCCCGGCAACTGGTAAATCGCCATCACGCCCGAAGGAGCCTGATTGTATCGAGCCGATATTCCGTACGCCTGGTCGCCTAGTTCGATACGTGCAACGTCACTCAAATGCAGAATGGATCCGTCCGCATTGGCGCGAAGAACAATCTTGCCAAACTCTTCAGGTGTAACCAGGCGGCCCTGCGTGCGAACCGTGTATGTAAATTGCTGACCCTTTGGAATCGGCTCGCCACCGATCTGTCCAGCAGGATTTACATTGTTTTGGGTCTGAATTGCCGAGATGACATCGGTAGCAGTCACACCAAGTTTCGCAAGCTTGTCTGGCTGCACCCATACACGCAGTGCATACTGGCCGCCGAAGATCTGAACGCGCGAAACACCTTTGACGCGGGCAATCTGGTCCTGAAGGTTAATGATGGCGTAGTTAGTAAGAAAGTCCTGGCTCAGCTTGCCGCCAGGGGAATTGATTGCTACCAGCATTAGCGGCGAGGTAAGCGCCTTCTGCACGGTGAGTCCGGCGGTGGTCACCTGCGCAGGAAGCTGAGATTGCGCCTGATCGACACGAAGCTGAGCAAGTACCTGATCGATATTTGGATCAGTCTTTACGTCGAAGTCCACAAAGAGCTGAACAACACCATTGTTGGCGCTCACCGAGTCCATGTAGATCATGTTGTCGACGCCGTTCATCTGCTGTTCGATCGGCGTTGAAACGGCCTGCGCCACTGTCTTCGCATCAGCGCCTGGATAGGTCGCCGTTACCAGGATCTCAGGAGGAACAATGTCGGGATACTGAGAAGTTGGCAGTGTCAGCAACGTAACCACGCCGATGATCACCGTAAGAATCGCAATAACAATGGCCACAATGGGCCTGCGAATAAAGAATTTCGACATCAGTTACCTCCCTGCCGACTTGGTGGCCTGGTCAGTGCTGGCAACCGCAGCGCCCTCATGTGGTGAAACCGGAGCGCCTTCGCGAAGTTTCTGCAAATTGTCCACGATCACCTTGTCATTGGCTGCTATTCCGTCCTCAACCAACCAGTTGGTGCCGATCTGCGGCCCAAGCGTCACCGTAGCGGTATGAACCTTGCCATCAGTCCCGGCAAGATACACCTGGTGCGTACCCTGGAACTCAACCACAGCGACCTGCGGAATCAGCAGAGCATTGTGTCGAATCTGTGTCTCTGCCTTCACCCGGCCAAACTGCCCAGGCCGCAGAACATTCCCTGGATTCGGGAACGCCGCCGCGATCCGAATCGAACCAGTTTGAGGATTCATCTGGCGATCAACAAACGCAATTCGTCCCTTCAGCGGAAACTGCTGACCGTTGGCAAGCGTAAGCGTCAATGGAATTGCTGACGCGTTCTTCAGCAAGTCGCCTCCCGCCTGGCGAGTCTGCTGTGTCAGCTCCAGATATTCTGAGTCGCTGATCGAGAAATAGACCTTGATAGGGTTCAGCTGCGAAACCGACGTAAGTACAGACTGCGCATTCACCAGGTTGCCTACCTGCGTCGTTGCCTGCCCCGCTACACCGCTAATCAGCGAACGAACCTCGGTAAATCCGAGATTCAACTTCGCATTTTCAACAGCCGCTTCAGCGGCCGCCACGGAAGCTTCAGCTGACTTTACTGAGGCTTCATTCTGAGCCTTGGTCTGGATATCGTTGTCTAGTTGGCTCTGTGCGATTGCGTGCGCCTGCGCCAGCGGAGTATCGCGATTGACATTGATCTGTGCCAATCCAAGCTGAGCCTGAGCCTGCAGCACCTGCCCCTTGGCTTGCTCCAGTTGACCCTTCGCCTGGTCCAGTGCCGCCTGGAAAGGTCGAGGATCAATCTCGAAGAGAACCTGTCCCTTCGAAACCTCTGCGCCCTCCTTGTAGTTCTGTTTCACCAGGTAACCACTGGCCTGGGGCTGGATCTGCGCATTCACAAAACCGTCCAGCGTGCCCACCCATTCTCCGGTCAAAGGCACATCTGTCGGCTTGACCTCAACAACCGTGACCGGCATAGCCGGTGGAGGTCCCGCAGATGCGGCGCTCTTCTTGTCGCAGCCCGCGAGCAGACCCGCGCCAACCAGCAGCAGTCCAGCCGCTCCGGCATACGCTGCTTTGTTTAAGGCAATCTTTCCTGCCGCATACCTACGCTGTTCGCTCATTCTCATTCTCCGCAAAAATCGGCTTTCACTGCTGAGTTGGTCGTTCTATTGTTCAAATCCATACATCTATGTATGTTTAGATGAGACGCGGTGATAGGCATGAGCGATTCAAAAAAAGCTATAGAACGGCCCGATTCAAATATCCACAAGCAAAAACGAGCACTGCTCACACGCCAGGAACTCCTTCGCTCAGCCAGAGTAATCTTTGCCCGCGACGGCTTTGAACACGCCCGCCTCGAAGATATTGCCTCCAATGCGGGAAAAACGAGGGGCGCCTTTTACGACAATTTCAAAGACAAGGAAGACGTCTTCTGCGCCATTTTCGAAGAAGACATGGAGCGCGACCTGGTCACTCTCGGACCTCTTCTTCGCGCCCTACCCACCATCGATCAACGAATCGAAGCGTTGAGCAACTATCTGAGTGAACTTGCCAACGACCGGCAGCGCATTCTTCTGAATCTGGAGTTCAAACTCTACGCTATACGTCATCCCAGGAAGCGCAAGAGACTCGCAGACCTGCATACCACCATGCGTCTCCGAAGCTCAATTCCAGAACTCGATCGATTGCTTCGTGAAGTAACCGGACAAGCAGAATACGCCGGCTTTAAGGACTCAATGGCCATTTGTGGAATCATGGATGGTCTGTCCCTGAACCATCTCTTCGACCCTGATTCCTTTAACCACAAGGAACTCGTTCGATACCTGAACCTGTGCATCCATGAAACTGTGCATTGCGTTTCGGAACATGCCGTCTGATGGTCGACTAGAGCCAGATTCAATACGACAGGCTCAATAGAGAGAGTCAAAAAGTCATTTATCGATTCATCTATATCGCTGCGTTCGCAATTGACGTTACTATGAAAGCAGTTAGCACTCACAAGAATTCAAGTGACAACGCCTACTTTCAAGCTGAATGCTCAATCAGCGCCTTAGTTAACAGCCAATAGCTAGTCCAATTGCTTAGGCTTCGCTCAGGTCTGCAACGCTTTTTCAAGCCTCTTTCGAGGTATTGGTTTTGAGAATTGATTCTGCGAAGGTGTCAGAACAGTCCTGTGTCAGATAAATTTCACAATGTCCGACCGGCGTTGCAGCACGAAAGGTCAAGCATCGTGCCCGCCATGTCTCGCTGCCAATTATCTCTCCACTCGCGGAAACAAGCGAAGCCATGCAAGCGGTGCGCCCTTTTGTCTCTTGCGATTGTGGCGACCTTCCACTTTTTAGCAGGACCCGTAGCACGAGCTCAATGCGCAGGGATAGCTACCACTCCAGCCTCTGCCGCAGATTGTGCAAAACATGCCTTCCCTCAGGATAGAGAAGCAGTCCTCAATCCCGCTTATCCATACTCACTCGCCGAACTGATCGATATCGCAGAGCTTAATAATCCTCGGACACACATCGTCTGGGAACGGGCCCGGCAGGCAGCAGAAAGACTGGGCATCGCCAGGAGCGCATATTTCCCCGTTCTCTCCGGGCTAGCCGCCATAGCCGACTCTCGTGTCATCGAACCCTTTCCAGAGCCTTTAGCAACCCGTGGATACGTCATGGTGGAGGTTCCTGCCGTGGTACCTGAAATCACTCTCGATTACCTACTGTTCGATTTCGGTAAACGCGAGGCAAAGGTAGACGCAGCGGCCGCGCTGAAGCTGGCAGCTGGCGCAAATTTCATTCGCGCAAACCAAGAAGTAGCCTTTCGTGTAGCCACCACGTATTACAAACTACTCACCGCCCAAGAGCGTCTCACCGCAGCACAAGAAACGCTGAAGACTGCCCAGACTACGCAGGACGCAGCAGAAGCACAACTCAACAATGGGCGCTCAACTCTGCCCGATGTCCTCAACGCAAGGGCCGAAACATCACAGGCTGTCTTCGATCTCGAGTCAGCAGATGGTGACGAGAAAATCGCACGCGTTGCACTCACTGAAGCAATTGGTGCTGAGCCATCTCCCAACATCATGATTGAGAGCCAGGAAAAAACGCCACTCCCGCAGACCCTCACCATGTCTGTCGATGCATTGATCGATCGCGCTATCGCAGATCGTCCTGATCTGATGGCGCAGGCCTCCGAGATTCGCGCCGCGGAGCAGGAAGTTAAAGCTGCAAAGTCGGAATACCTTCCCAGCTTCGGTCTCACCGCAAACGGAGCCCAAACCTCGCTTTGGCCAACCACTGACTCTGGCAAACTCGGCCAGGCTTCCGAGCCAACCTGGGCCGTACAGTTGGGAGTGGAGTGGCGACTCTTCGACGGTGGAGCGAGAAAGAATTCGCTGGCTATCGCGCAATCCAAAGGCCGTGAAGCCCGCGACGAAATGCGCGAAAAGAAAGATGAAGCCACCCGCGAAGTATGGACAGCCTATATAGGCTTTCGTACTGCAATGCGCAAGCAGCAAGCGGCGCAGTCGCTTCTCGAGTCCGCCAACTCTTCCTACTCCGCCTCCCTCGATGCCTACAAGTATGGTGTCAAGAATCTTATCGATGTAGTTACCGCAGAAAAGCAATTAGCCCAGGCCAGGCTCTCTGGAGTAGCTGCCCGCTCAGAGCTCCTGCTGCAGGCCGTCGACCTGGAATTCGTGACCGGGAACCTCCTGCGAAAACAGCCGCCTGCAACGCAAATACAGGAAGGCCAAAAGCAATGACGAACAGCGTGATCAGAAGAAACTTTCCGGCCCTCGTTTCACTTGCGGTACCAACCCTGTTATCTACCGGATGTTCTCGTGCACCCTCCGTCGACATCATCGGGTCATTCTTTCCTGTATGGATGGTATGCCTTGCCATCGCCGTGCCACTAACTTTTGGAATTCGCTACCTTCTGCTGCGCTACAAGATCGAACAGGAAGTCGGACCACTCGCCCTGTTCTATCCCAGTGCAGTTATCCTGCTGACCTGCCTGATGTGGCTCATCTTCTTTCGCTAGGAGTCCCGTATGAATCCTCCTGACCAGGAGAATGAGATTATCAAACGCAAACGGCTTGGCCGCTGGATCGGCATAGCCGTAGTTGTAGGTGCTGTTGTCGCACTGCTGTTCGCAATTCTTCTCACTGACATTCATCCTCGCACCGACGACGCCAGCGTGCGCGCAAACTTTATCGGCATCGCACCCGAGGTCAGCGGTCTCCTCGTTCAGTTGCCAGTGAAAGACAATGCTTACGTCAAGACAGGAGATCTCCTGTTTGAGATTGACCCGCGTCCTTATGAATACGCACTACAGCAAGCGCTATCCGATCAGGAATCTCTAGAGCAGCAGATAGTCGACGAGCAACGAAGAATCGCCGCTCAGCGAAGCGCCGTTCAGGCAGCCCAGGCCGGAGTACACCAGTCTTCCACCGGGATCAAAACAGCCGGCAGCAGCGTAGATGTCGCCAAGGCGACGATCGTTCGTGCCAAGGCCGCAGTGGCAGCAGCGGAAGCGCAACTCAAACTCGCGACCAATAACGTCAACCGCATCGAACCGCTCCTGCAAAAGCAATATGTCACAGTTGAACAAGTAGACCAAACTCGGACCGCCTTGCGTGTTGCACAAGGAAACTACGACGAAGCGCAGGCCGCATTGACCCAGGCTGAGGCACAGGAAACGCAATCGGTTCTTCGCCAGCAGGAAGCAGACTCCATGGCCGCAGAATCACAGGCCAGGCTCGGTCAGGCGATACACACCGTCGATACGCTTGAAACCCTAAAATCGCAACGCCCTGGCAAAGCAGCTAAAGTCGATAGCGCAAGGCTAGATCTCCAGCGTTGCCACGTCGTCGCGCCCTTCGACGCATACGTTACAAATCTAAACATCTCCGAGGGCGCGTATGCCCATCCTGGCACACCGATGTTCACCCTAATCGATACTCGTACCTGGTACGTCATCGCCAATTACCGCGAGTCCAAGCTGAAAAATATTCATATCGGATCAGGCGTCGATGTTTATCTCATGGGACATCCCGATCGCAAATTTTCAGGTGTAGTCGAGAGCATTGGCTTTGGCGTTTTTCCGGAAGACGGTAAAGTAGCAGACGGCCTTCCCAACATCGACCGTACTCTCAATTGGGTACATCTTTCATCCAGATTTCCAGTACGCGTTCGCATACTCAATCCTGATCCGAATCTCTTCCGAATAGGGTCCACTGCCGTCACGGTAGTGAGGTAGCAGCATGACTACCGTGGCCGCGAATCCGGCTCTCCCTTGGACGAGAAGGGTCTGGCTCGATCTCCAACCAACGCCAGGTCGCCTCGGGGCCACGCTCAGGATCGTTCTCGCTTCAATCATTACGCTCATTCTTCTGCTCGTATGGCAGGTACCTTTCGCGTCCATCGCGCTTTACTTTGTTTTCATCGTTGGCCGCGATAGCCCATCCGTTTCGCTTCGCTCTGGCGCGATGTCCATGCTCACTCTGGTAGCCGCTGTAGCAACAGAACTGGGCGTCGTCGCCCTCTCTGACAACAGCCCGATGGCGCGAATCATCGCTGTTGCAGTTGTATCGTTCATAGCCGGAATGTTCGTAGTAGCCACAACCGTTCCGGCACTCGCATCTACGTGGGGCTTCATCTTCTGCACACTCATAGCTTTGTGGGAGAGGCATACTTCAGCAGACACCCTGGTCAAGACGTCTCTATGGATACTGGCGGCCACGTCCATCTCAGTAGCTTCTTCAATCTCCGTTGAATATATCTTTGGTTCACGAAATCCCGCTGAGTTGCTGATCGAAGAGCGTCGTTCGCGGTATCGCGCCTTGGTGGCCATGTTCACTCTCTACGCAAATGGTGCAAGCACAGTCGAATTACAAACCGCAGCAGTTCGTGTTTCTCGCCTTGCCGTCGCAGGTCAGTCCGGTATGCAGCGGTTATACAACAGCATCGTCGATCGCAATATGGATACGGGTGTATTACCCATAGGCGCGCGTGTTCGCATCACCATGATTGCTCAACTCATGGATGTCTCCGCCGCATTCGGCCTTCAGAATCCGACCGCTGCCGATCCGGCCATAAGAAAGCGTTGCGCACAGATCGCTGCTGAGTGCCAGTCACTCCTGGAAGACAAAATTCCCCAGCAAGACAACTACTCGCCTTCGGAAGTAGAGCGCAACATGACGTTACTCGATCGCGTCGAAGGTAACCTGCATATCATCGCGTCCATGCCCCATGACTTCAGTCCCTCACGGGATAAAGAACTCGTTGCCCTTCCTTCCAAAAAAGTTCCTATCTTGATTCCCGGCGCCTTGAGGGAAAGAGGTACATGGAACTTCGGCCTCAAGATAAGTCTCTGCGCAACACTCTGTTACATCCTCTATTTCTCATTAGACTGGCCCGGAATCTCTACCTCAGTGACGACCGTTCTGATCACAGGCCTGAGCACCACCGGCGCGATCAAACAAAAATTTGTCTTTCGTCTAGCAGGAGCTCTTATAGGTGGCCTCATACTCGGATTGGGCTGCACCGCCTTTGTCTTTCCTGAGATGGATTCCATAACCGCCTTGACCGTGCTAATCGCTATCCTTGCATTCGGATCGGCTTGGATCGCAGGTGGGCGGCAATTCAGCTACGTGGGACTGCAGATTATATTTTCGTTCTACCTGGTAGCCTTTGAGGATTTTCACGCTCCCACCGAACTTGCTCCGGCCCGAGATCGCCTCATTGGAATCCTTCTCGCTCTTCTTGTTATGTGGTTCGTCTTTGACCAGATATGGCCGGTGCGAACAATCACTGCCATGCGTCGGTCCCTCGCTGCGATTCTGAACAGCGTGGCGGCACTCTTTCACACCGAAGCAATTTCACCTCCGCATGAAGAACTTATCCGCCAAACAGACGCTCTCCGTGATTACATCGGAAAGACCATGGCCGGCATTCGCAGCATGAATGAAACCGTGGAATATGAGTTCGGCGTAGATCGCCAAAGACACATAAACACTGCAGAAGAAATTCTGCGTGCCGCGCTCACCGCCGTGGCCCTTGTCTGGAATGAACTTACTGTGCTCCACAATATAGAGGACAAAGATTTCCTCGAACAATCGGGGCTCAAGCAACTCCGGCAGAATCTCGCTACTGGATTGGACGCTCTTGCCGATTCAATCCGGCAGAAAACACACGATATTGAAGTGGAAGTAGGTGCATTCGATCTGGAAGTCTTGAAGAATCATCGTTACGGCGAATACGCAAAACAAACTATCGCCCGCTATCAGGAGTTGCAAAGCAGCATAAGCGAGCTTCGCAAAAATGTAGCAGACTAAATTAGCCCTCTGCATCTGCCGCCCACAGGCCGATAGATCGCAAAGCCACCTATCCATTCAGAACAGTAGCCAGTCCGGTCGCGGCCAGCCCATCCCAAGCTGGCCGCGTAGTCAACGATTGCCTGAGTGAAAACTACTTCAACCCCTTATTTTCTCGAACCTCTTTGCCCACCAATTCATACTGGTCCGAAGCGAGATAGTCGACATGCGCCGCAATGGCAGCCTTCCAACGAAGACGCGCAGCGTCAAGTGAGCCGAAGTTGTATCCGTGGAACCAACCATGGCAACTCAATTCGGCTTCCGTTGCTCCGTCCAACGTGTAGAAGCGAATCCACAATCCATTCGCATGAGCATGCTCTACGAGCGCTCGTAGTCGAGTCATTTTCTCTGGAGTCCACTGGCCGGCATGTGCCTGCCCGGAAGCTTCGACCACGCGCCAGGGATTATTCCACCACCGACGATAGTTGCTAGCCTTTTCCGCGTCAATAACCTCTGGAGTCGCAGTCGATTCCTTATCCTCCGAGTGGACCGCGCCAAAAAGAAGTACGCGATCGCCCACGGTAAGCTGGTCGTAAAACACTCTTTGCTGTTCGTCCGCCTGCCCTGTCAGTACAAGGATCGGCTTGATGTCCAGCGGAGGCGTATCACCGTCGTTCGCGGTCTTCACCGAGGTCGAAATCCACGGCTGATATTTCTTCAACAACTCAAGCACCGCAGCCAGATGTTCCGGCTTGTTGTCCTTGAAATCGAGATTGAGTGTGATCAGGGGCCAATCGCCATGATTGCCATCGTGCAAGGCCTTCTCGACAACCGGCCTGACTTTGTCAAAGAAATAGTGCTCCATTATTGGCTCTTCGCCAGTAGTAGGCTCGCCGTGAGTCACGACAGACCAACTCTTGCCTGTCTTCGCATCCGTGTGCCAGGCAAGATCCTGTTCAATCGCCAATGGAGTTCCAGCAGAAAGCGCACGATCGATCCGGTCGCCCCACCACTCAAAGTATGGATAACAATTGTGAGCATCCATCACCGTGCGTGAGCCAGGACTAAACTGCTGAGCCATCGCTGGTGTATTGACAGTCGATACGAACGCCAGTGCGAGCGAGGTGGCCGCTAGTCGTTGAGCAATAATTCGAACCATGAGTGATTCCTCTTTTACTCTGGAAAGTTGATATACAAAGGACTACTGAGAAGCTGAAGATTACCAGCCGGATCTCGTGCTTCGACCCGTATGTAGTGGCGCCCTGACGGCACCGTCACATGAGCGGCTACATTTGATACGGCAGATTCAACAAGTAGAGATGTGACCGCCTTTGGCTCCACTCCATCGACAAGAACATGAACCATCGATCCCTTCACATCGGTCGTATGAATCTGCAACTGAACAACAGTTTCTCCTGCCGTTGTAAGCGTTCCACCCATTGCCGCCGATGCACCATTCGCCTCGGCCTCGAAGTCAATCACCTTGTCATGAGAAGCTGTGAGGTCAATGCAAGTGCGTCCAGCACGGATGCCTCTGAGAATTGCGGCAACCGAAAGTTCATCGGCTTCGATCACAGTCGTCGGCCATCCAATCGAACCCGGAGGTCCCGATGTCGCAGTAGCATTGTGACTGTCACTCCCGCCAACGGCAGCAAGGCGGTGCCCGTTGCGCAACTCTTCATCCCAATACTTTGCGCTGGAGAACATAATCTCGCCGCCGTTGATCACCTCAACCGCACGGAACAGATTCATATCAGTATCTGACGGAGCCTCCCAACGGCAGCCCATGCATTGCTCTCCACCGGGAGCTTCGGCGTGGTTCACGGATGCAGTTCCCCCCTTAGCCTGGACATCCCGTAGAACATCATTCAGGTCACGTTTCCCTGCAATCACGCGATAGTCCATAAACTGGGTCACGCCGAAAACATTAAAGTGTCCATGAAACGTAGTCACCTCGCGGCCTGGTATCAATAACACCCGGTCAAAATAAGGTTGCAGCTCACGCATCTCATTGTTCTGAGAATCTGTATTGTGATCTGTGATCGCAATGAAATCCAACTGTCGGTCCGCCGCTGTTTTTACCGTTAGAAAAAGAGGGCAGGGAACCTTGTCTCCGCTCTGGCTCTTGCAACTCCCATCACTGTGCGCGGTGTGCATATGCAGGTCGCCGCGATACCACTTCTTTTCAAGAATCAGCGGCGCAACGGCAAACGAAGAGTCTTCCTCATGCGAATTGAAACGGATCTCAGCGCGATAATGCGCAACCACTTGAGGACGCATGTTCGGTACAGCAATCAGCAGATGCCATTGCCCGGCGGGAATCGCACCAGCCAGGTATGAAGGAGTCGCGTCCGATTCTCCGATCGTGAAGTGGCTCTTATTTCCTCCGCTCGCACCCCTGAATCGATCCGGATCTTCAATGCCCAGGTCGAGAGTTGCTCGGTCTTCTTTCCCCGTGTACTGAAAATCAACGCTGATTCGATGTGTGCCAGCCGGCGCCTGGAATGGCACCTCGATATAAGTCTTATTCTGCATTCCTAAAACTTCCCCGGTCAGTACAACATCTGGCTGCATTCTTCTGCCAGGCTGCGACGAAAGTACAGCACCATGATTCTGCTGTGATCTTCCGCAGCGCGCGCATGAGAGTGCGAGCACAAGTGTAACTATGAGGCCGCGGTTCTTAAGTATGTATCTATTCGCAAACTTCAATATGCCCTCACATCAAAAGCACCCGGCAGACGCTGATTAAGCGGCTGCCGGGCATGTCCAGTGCTCTACCAGTCAACGCGGAACGCAAACTGCATCACGCGCGGGTCGCCAGAGAGTGAAGTGATATCCGCAGCCGAACCGGAACTCACATTGCCACTTGGCGGGGCAAACAGCGGATGGTTCGATACGTTGAAAACCTCCCAGCGCAGCTCGCCAACAATACTCTCATACAGCGGGATCTTCTTCATGAGAGCAGCATCGAAGACCTGCGTCTGAGGACCACGCAGTGTGTTGCGTCCACTATCGCCGACTGTATATGCGCCAGGATCAGCGAACGCATTCGAATAGCTCCCGCCCAGCAACTGGCAGGCAGTATTCTTTGTCGTGTAAAACCAGCAAGTACGCTCATGTGGATACTGCACTTTCCCCACGACGTTCGGCACCGCCGTCGCATATCCATAGGGATCAAGCAAGCTGCTCTCACTGCCCCAGTTCGCGGTGAACACATGCCCACTGTAGAAGGTGTAGACACCCGACGTGCGCCAGTTGCCCAACACCCAAGAAGCAGGCCCGTGATTCAGCATCGATTTGCCGCGACCGAATGGCAGCTCATACACGTAGCTCGTTGAAATACGATGAGGAACATCGAAATCGCTGCGTCCATACCAGCCACCGTAGTTACGGCCGTTCGGCGGATCGCCGGAGTTGGTCTCCTCTTCTTCAGGCGTGTTATCCAGGCTGTGTGAGTAGGTGTAAGCAGCGTGCAGGCTCAGACCGTTTGACATATTGCGAGACAGGCTTGCCTGTAATCCGTTGTAATTGCCAAAGCCGATCGGTGATGTGTATTCCACCTGGCCAAAGTCGGGATAGGGCACCACCTTTGTGCTGACGCCACCCGAAATGATCGGCTGATTGTAGTCATAAATAACATCAAGGTGCGTTGACTTCGTGCCGACATAATCGACCTCAGCCAGCCATTTCGAACCAAGCTCACGCTGCACACCAAAGCTCCACTGCTGCACCATAGGTTCTTTAGCAGTCGGATTCAGAGCGCGGATGTGAAAGTTCTGTAGCGAATTGAAGTTGATAGTTGTGGGATTGAGAAAATTAGTCGGAAAACCAACCTCTGGTTGCAGCACAGGCACCGTGTTGCTGGAGGGTGTCTTGTTCACCAGGAACGGCGGGTTCAACGCCAACTGATCCTCGCTGCCAAATCTATCGAGAACAGTGTAGTAGATGCCATATCCGCCACGGATCACCGTCTTCGGATCGACCGAATACGAGACACCGATGCGCGGCCCAAAATTTGTCTTGTTTGGGTTCACAAGTGCCCGAGCAGAGAGCGATCCAGACTTTGCAAAGTCGAGGGATCCTGATCCGGTGGGATTGAAATTCGCGATTTCATTCTTACCCTCAAGCGCCGGTGTTGCGAAGTCGTAGCGGAAACCCAGATTGAAGGTTAGCTTCGGCGTCGCTTTCCAGTCATCTTCCACAAATCCAGAAGCCATCCACAGCCGCTGGTCCACAAAAAAGACATTCGTTAGCTGTGCATACTCCGTCGCTCCAAACAGGCCATCCGCGTAATCCGAGATGCCGTTCGGACTTCCAAGGCTGGAGAATACACCAGTGAAGGTTAGGTCACCACGGGTGCCCGGCTCATCCTGAAAGATGTTCCGCATAGGAGCGTAGATCGTCGTGCCAAACTTCAGATTGTGTTGTCCCTTGGTCCATGAAAGCGTGTCGTTATACTGGTACAACATCGGTATCTGTCGCTTCGGCAGAAAGTCCGGCGATCCCAGGAAGGTGTGATTGCTGAAGCTCGTCAGCGGAACACCGCCGCCGATTGCAGGGTCGTTCGGAATACCCGGTACAAAGCTCCCTGCCTGTTCGCTCAACGCGAATGGGGATTGTTGAGCGTACGAGTAGTCACGCACCCATCCGAAGCGAAAATCGTTGACCAAGTGAGGATTGAAAATATGCGTCCAACCCAGCACCAGGCTGTGACCTTTCAACACCTGGTCGCCCCATGCAGAAGTGGACGTACCATCCGCAAGTCCACCGAAGTAGCCAGGAATGGAGCGGGTGCGATTGAAGTAGTTATACCGCGCAAAAATCGTATCGTTCTGTGAAGGAGTCCAATCGACTCGACCGTTGTAGCTGTTGTTAAAGTCAGTCGACCCGCCCGTCCTCGCGAAGTTATTGAACTCTGGATAGTTGGCCCCACCCTGCTTATCATTCGGCTCTGGGAAGAGTGCAATAAGCTTGGCGACAGCCGTGTCAATTTTTGCTGAAGTGTCAGTCTGAAAGCTATTGTTCAAGAGCGGTTTGCAATTAACAGCCTTGTATGGCGCAGAGCAGGTCGACAGGTTGTAAACCGTTGGATAAGGTGCTACTCCTGCGGCCGCTGCCGCCGTCGCACTGAAATCTCCAATACGTTCGTTGTCGAGGGGTACTGTATAAATACGCGAGAGGCCCTGCTTGATTCGAGTCCCTTCATAGTTGAAGAAACCGAACAGACGGTCACGCATGATAGGGCCGCCAAGGCTGGCGCCAAATTGGTTCTGATTGTCCTCGGCCTTCTCTTTCGCAGTCTGCTTAGTGAAGTAGTCGAAAGAATCGAAGTACTGGTTTCTCACATACTCATAGGCAGAGCCATGAATCTTGTTGGTTCCGCTTCGAGTGTTTACTGAAACCACTCCGCCCGGCGCCCGGCCATATTCAGCAGAGTATGGATTCGTGATTACGTTAAATTCATAAATCACGTCGACCGAAGGATGCGCCGCTTCGGTGCTCAGTTCCTGTACGTTTTCGGAAAAAGTATTATTGTCGATGCCGTCCAGAATAAAGTTGTTCTGCAGGGAGTGGACGCCGTTTACGTTGAAACTTCCCGTACGTCCAGACGATGTGGCGCCGCTCTGGTTCGTATAACGGTTGATCTGAACACCCGGCACTGTACGCAGCAGGTCATCCCAGTTGCGCAGGTATAACGGTGTGTCCTGGATAATGTCGTTGGTGATCAGCATTCCGATCGACGCATCATCCTGCGCCAGATTTACGCCGGACGCTTGTACCTCGACAGTCTGATCCTCTGCGCCAACCGTCAGATGCAGATCGACGCGGACATGCTCGCCAACACCGATCGTGATCTTCTCCTCGATCTTCGAGAAACCAATTGCCGTTGCGGTCAGGTTGTAGTTGCCGATCGGTAGATCCGCGAGCGAGTACGCACCATCGGATGCGCTCTTGATCGTCCGCGAATAGCCGGTATCAACGGCCCTCACCGCGAGTTCCGCATTGCCCACGCTGGCGCCGCTAGGGTCAACAACCAGGCCGCTTAACGTGCCTGTATTCACCTGCCCAATAGATTGAAAGGAACACAGCAGAAAGAACATGGCTACGAACCATCCAATCCTCCTGTTCGCCCCGCCTCCTGCACTCCCACCCAAATCCCTTGTGGATCCAGGTGTGTCAGTTGCCATGATTAATCGTCTTATTGCGTACATGATGGCCCTCCTCATAAGAATGATTGGCTTACTTATCGTGCGCGCCTTATCGGGTGGATTACTGCCGTATCTGCCGAGTATGTCGTCGCGCGCATTGCCA
>Ga0302140_10005051_pt1 | contig 16761 bp, 11 predicted proteins | sample I_Bog_E1_1_FD_202095 | JGI IMG/M metagenome (GOLD analysis project Ga0302140, IMG submission 202095) | Peat permafrost microbial communities from Stordalen Mire near Abisko, Sweden - I_Bog_E1_1 | ecosystem: Environmental > Terrestrial > Soil > Wetlands > Peat | place: Sweden: Abisko, Stordalen... | reverse complement strand
TGGCCCTGCAGTCGCGCGAGCCGGTCAAGACATTTTCCATCGGCTTCGAGGAGGCCGCTTACAACGAGCTGAAGTATGCGGCGCTGGTGGCGAAGAAATATAAAACCGAGCATCACGAAATTGTGGTGCGGCCCGATTCACTCTCGCTGATCCACAAGTTGGTGCGCCATTACGATGAACCCTTTGCCGATTCGTCGGCGATTCCCACCTACATCGTCTCAGAGTTTACGGCCCGATACGTCAAGGTGGCTCTCAGCGGCGACGGCGGCGATGAATTCTTTGCCGGCTATCCGATCTTAGGACTGGTGGAGAAGTACGCCTTCCTCGATCGCGTGCCGCGACCGCTGCGCAAGCTGATGCGCTTGACGGCGGATGCGCTACCCTACTCCGCGTATGGCAAGAATTTTCTGCATGCCATCGGCTCTCCCACGGCGCTGGAGCGATATTTCAATCTGAATTACGTTCCTTATTTTCTGCGCAAGAGAATGTTGACCCCGAAGTATATGCTGCCGGCCGATGCCGCATTCCTGCAGAAGATGCTACCTGACAATTTCCTGCCTGAGGGTACCGACATCCGCTCCCAACTGATGTACTTTGAGGCGACCAATCTGCTTACTGGTGACTTTTTGGCAAAGGTGGATCGCGCCTCCATGGCCGCTTCGCTGGAGGTCCGCTGTCCGCTGCTGGACCACCGCTTCGCCGAATTCGCTACTCGCATTCCCACCAGTTGGAAGTGGCAAAACGGCAAGGGCAAACGGATTTTGCTGGAAGCGCTTGGCGATCGCCTGCCTCCGGAGCTGTTGACGCGGCCGAAAATGGGCTTTGGTGTCCCCATCGATCACTGGTTTCGCGGACCGCTGCGCCAGCTGGTGCACGACAGTTTGCTGGGCAAGAGCTTCCTCGACCGCGGAATTGTTTCTCCAGACTTCGTGCGCTATCTGCTGCAGGAACATGACAGCGGACGCCGCAGCAATCATCACCAGATTTACGCGTTGCTCATGCTGGAGCTGTGGTTCAAGAACCTGGAGGAGCCGCTCGTGGCCGAGAGCCAGATGGTCCCTTGCGCAGCTCCTGCGATTGGCTGACTTGAGTTGGGAAGCTGCACAAGGATTTCGGCCGAACCCAAGAACTGCAGACTCCGTCTAATGGACCGTCGGGCCGGGCGGAGTCTTGCCATCTGACTTCTTGTCACCGGCGACCGGTGTAGTACCCGCGATTGCCGCTTCCAAAGCAGCCATATCAACTCCCGCCAGCGCGCCGTCGCTCGTCTGCGTCCATTTTGGCGTAGCCAGTTGATAGTTTCTGGTTGCACCATCTGCGAAAGTGACCTTCGCCTGGACTGAGTTCTTGGGAGGGAAGGATTGCACCCGGTCGCTGCTCGACGCATACATCACGTTACCGTAAAAGCGAGGGGCCAGAGGCGAAGGATCGCCCATGTAATATTCTAGTCCCTTTATCCCGCCATAAATGGTCACCAAGCCACAATCGCCGTTGAGCTGTCGCATCATGACGTTGTCCAGAATCCAGACATTGTGGGTCGCGGAAAATCTTGCCGGCGGGGTACAGTTCCACGGCGTCTGGGGAAGCTGGAAATAAATTGAGTTCCAGAGGGTCGATAGATCGCTCATCAGCACCGTGTTGTGCTGAAAGACGAAGTCCATTTCTCCGGGATGGGTAGTGTTGCCACCGTCGAATTTCAAACCGACGTGCTGATAAGTGTCTGGGTTGGGGCTTAGCAGCATAAGGTTATTGTCGATCCAAACGCGCTTGCTTTCACCCGGATTGGTACAAGCGGGGTAGTATGGTGCCCGACACATGTCATCCTGTTCCAGCGTGCCAATGCCCGCATCAACGTTAGTCAGAATATTGCTCTGGAGCAGGATGTCATTGACAACCGAGATGTTTCCGCTTTGGCTGGGACGGACCGTAAATGCGATAGAGCCGCCCATCTGTCCGCTTACCCAGGTGTTTTCAAAGACATTTCCGGTAACGACGACGCGACGCGCGCTCTTGAACTCCAGGTTGTTTTTTTCCACCCATTGGTTGCTGGGACTACTGGGACAATGCGCGCCATTCCGCAACAGCGACCCTGGCGGGACCGTACCGTGAACCCCGCAGGATTCCCAAGCCAGCGGCTTGAAGAAATGGTTTCTGCGAATCTCAATGTCGGAGGGGACGTATGGATTGCCAGAGTCTCCAGCTCCGCCGAACATGACATCTTCCGAGGTGGCCGACAGAAAGTTGTTGACGATCTTCATCGGACCAGGCGTGCGATAGGAAAGGATGGCTTGCGAATCCATGGTGGAGTCGTGAATCTCCGAAATATAGCTGTCGATGATTGCGACAGATATACCGTTGGCAGCCACGCCTTCCCGGACATCCTGCGTGTCAGAACCGTGTATGTAGCACCGGTCTATGGTTATGTTCTTGGGAAACTCGTCCGTCGGCGCCAGTGCAGGGGCCACACGCTTGGCAAGGCTGCGAATCTTGGCCTCGACTTTGGAGGTAATGAAGTCTATGTTCACCAAGCTATAAGCGCGAACCGCACCCGCCGCCGGGGTGATCTCAAGACCTACGAGTCGATAGTTGCTGGCTCCAGGTAGCACCTCAATGGCTGAGTCGCTGTTGGCTGTTTGAATCTTGGGCATGGAGCTTGCGTCGGCGGGCGAAGCTCTCTGGCCAGGATGGACCCTGCTCTCGATGGCGGAGCTTTCAATGTAGATCCAACCCTCGCCTGCCTTTGGCCGCAACACAAAATTGCCGGTGAAAGTCGCGCCCGCCTCTATTAGGACCGTGTCGCCGGCGTGCGCCGCATCCAGGACAGCCTGCAAGTCTTCGCCGTTCCGAACATGGAGTGTGGACTTACCCGGACGGTGGTAGGAAGTATCAAGGTAAGTTCGAGGCGGCTCCGGGACAGGCGGTTGCGGAGCTTGGGCCATGGCAATACCAACTAGTACAAAACCGAGAATTAATTCTTTGCGCATAAGTAATCAGAGTCCGTGAGTGTAGGAGGCCGAACCATTTCAGCTGAACTTAATTTTTTTCGGTCGAGGCGCAACAGGGAATCGCCGCCGCCGGCAGATTCTAGTGTTCTCCGGGTTTCACCGTCGCGCGAAAATGGTGTAAGTATCATTCTCAAAAACCGGCCGATATTCCGACTGGAGGCGAGTAGTGATATAGCGAGCGATTTCGGGACTGTCGTGACCAAACTTCTCGATGAGTCCGCGGTAATTGTCCCCCATGACAATAAAGCGTGGGTCCACGTGGGAATAATATCCTAGCCGGCAGTCGTCGAGAAACGCGCTGTCAAAGCCCAGCGCAAAAGCGAGTTCCGGTTCGCCCACTACCAGGTCCGCGGGCCCCGCGTGCGCTTTCAGGAAGGCCACTGCCGGGAGGTAACTGCGATGGTACTTATCGCGCACTACTACGCTGGCAACAGCGGCCAGTTGCAGTGCAATGAAAGCGGCCACCGCCAGGGCAACGGCCTTGGAAGGGAGCGCAGGATTGCTCCAGCACCAGAAGATCCAGACGGCCAGCAGCGCACTGAAAAAAGGGACAGTATAGATCAGGTATACCGGATGTTTGACCGATTGCGAAGTCAGAAACAGCACATGAATTGCGGCCAGAATGAGCAACACTCGGATGCCCGGGCGACGCCGCAGTGCGCTAACCGAGAGCGTGCCCACCACGCCCGCCAGATAACCGAGCAACAGTAACACCTTGATCTTGGCAATCGGCGGCGCCCCCGCCTGAAAGCCGAAAGCCAGCAGATAGCGGTTGATTTCATTCCGCAGTACGAGCCAGGGTGTCTGAATATTACTCAGGCGGCCGGAGGCGTTGCTACCGAACTGCACCAGGAAGAGTTTAGGGTCTTCGGAAATATACAGTCCCCAGCCGACAAGGCCCACTAAGTAAGGAACTGTCGCGAGAACTAGCTGCCGCCACCGGATCGAATGGCGGTCATAGTAGAACATCAGGAACAACACACCGCACAGGCTGAGCACGCCTCCATTAGGGTGGGTGAGGCCGCTCAAGACCACCAGGCTGTGAGCGCAAATCATTGCGAGATTGAGGTTACGCTTTCGTAAGACCAGATAGGAGGCGAGCGCGCCATAGCCTAGTGCGGCGCTCATCATGTCCATGCGTCCATCCGCCGCCCTCATAATGAAGACAAAATCAGTCGCCAGCAGCCCAACCGTGAGTATCGCAATGTCCACATCTTCGGTTAGGGCGCGCATAATCAGGAACCACGACCACAGCGCCGCCAGTCCCCATAGCATCGAAATACTACGCATTGCCAACAGGCTGAAGCCGAAAAGCTTATACCAGCCGGCCTGCAACACCAGGTGCAGAGGCATGATCCAGTATGTGTGTTGGTTCAAACCGAACGTTTTTGGGTCATCGGGCGCGAAGGCGAGCACCGGCGTGATAAGTTTGCCATGTACTGCTAGATTGAATCCAGGAGAAGCGATCCAGGCCTCGTCACACCAGGGAATGCGGGTAAGCGCCACCGAAACTGTGGCCGCCAGAAACAAGGCCGCGATCGCGAGCAGCAACACGGTTTGCCGTTGTGTCAAACTCGTAGAGGTCAATCCCTCACTGTACCATAGCGCTTAGATGTCTCTTGGCGGCTGGTAGCAGTCATTATGGACCGCGTAAGAGCTTGAGTACGGAGCTTACAGTTCCGAGTCCAGCTTGGCGGTGAAGATGGCAGCCCCCGCAGGGGCGAGATGAAATCCGTCCCTGAACTCGGATTTGTCCATGCGTCCGGCTCCCACCGGAACCAGCACGCGGATACCGATCTCACGTCCCAATGCGGCTAGATCCTCAGCGTGATCTTCGGTCAGTGTCGGCGGAATCAGTATCGTGCAGCGGCTGCCGTACCTATCGCAGAGCGCCTTGAGTTCCTTCAAGCGCGGCCCGCTTCTGAGTAGCACCTCGGAAACGGGAATGTTCGAAGCGGGACGGGCGCCGAGAACAACGGTCATGTTGACGACGTCGGGCATAATTTGTCCCAGCAACCACTTTCTGAGTTCGACCCGGGTCCCGAACCATGCGCTCCAGTGAGCAAAGAAATAGTTAGTGGTAGTAGTGGCGTCGAAGTGCTCGCGCCGGGCCAAACTAGGGACGACGGCACTGTCCAGATATCGAGCGGTGAACTCCCCTCGCATATCATCGGCGATGACCTGACCAACGGAAAGGCATAGCACCACATCGTGAGGCCGGCTGCCCTGCCGAAACACCGTCTGCAAGATGTAATACAGGTCCACATAGTTGGTTTGTTCGATTACGAGACGATGCACGTCATACCTTGGCGCCAGCGCACTTCGAAGCGAGTCAAAATCGACGCCCTCTAGTAGAAGTGAGTTTCCCAGAAGTAGCATGGTTGGCTTTCCCGCGGGCGTATTAGGCGGGAGCGCGAGGGAACTGCGATACTCCTGGTCGATGCGCCGCTGAATCCGGCTCATACGCCCGAGAGCGAACCTGGCGCCAGCTTCCGCCATCAGTCCAATGAGGATTATGCCGAGAAGTACCAGGGCAATGCTACGGTGAGTCCTGGTCATGGTTGGGCCCTGCTCAGAACTGGAAATAGATGAAAGCATTCGCCTGGTTGGCTCCAAACAGAACAATCGCTAGAATGCTGGCCAAAGCCACCCCGACACGCTGAAAATGCGGGCGGCTTTGAAATAGGTACTCGTCTCCCGTGGCCTCCAGACCCAGATCCAAAGCAAATAGAGGCAGCGAGAACAAAATCAGGAATTTTGCCGCAGCCATGTAAGACGGTTGCCAGTTCCAGTGCGCCAGGCCGCCAATCATCTGCCAGGCTGCGCTCAGGGATTCAGCTCGAAAAAATATCCAGGTAAAACATACCACGTGGAAGATAAGGATGCGTCTGAGCCAAACCGCGAGGAAGGGAGCGCTCAAGCGGTCTTGTGCGATGCCCAGCACGCGCTCCAGGGCGAGCCCGGCGCCATGAATTCCACCCCATATGACGAAGGTCCAATTGGCGCCATGCCACAATCCCCCAAGCAGCATAGTGGTAAGAAGATTGGAGTAGGTCCTCGATTCTCCCTTGCGATTTCCTCCCAGCCGGATATAGAGATAATCCCGCAACCAAGTGCTCAGGCTAATATGCCAGCGGCGCCAAAATTCTTGCAGGCTTTGGGCAAAATATGGCTGCCGGAAATTGATCATGAAGTGGAAGCCGAGGATCTGTGCGGCACCACGAGCAATGTCGCTGTAGCCGCTGAAATCACCGTAAATCTGCCAGGCAAAAGCGTAAGTGCCGAGCAGCACAATGGGAATGTTGGGGTGGCCAAACTTGCCGCTGAAGGCGGCATTGGCAATCAAAGCGCAATTGTCAGCAATGACGCACTTACGAAACAGACCTTCGGCGATCAAGATCATGCCGTCGAGTGATTTGTCTCCATCCCAGAATCGCGGCTTCTGCACTTGCGGTAGTAAGTGATCGGGTCGCTGAATCGGTCCCGCGATCAAGTGGGGAAACAGGCTGATGAACAGAGCATAGTCAATAAAACGGTCTGCAGGTTCGATCTTGCGGTTGTAAACGTCAACAATGTAAGCGACCTCCTGGAAGGTATAAAACGAGATCCCGGGAGGAAGGATGATGTTTAGAAAAGTGACAGACGGCTGAGACACCCCAAAGGCCTGAATGACGTGAACAAAAGAACCGATAAAGAAATTGAAGTACTTGAATGTTCCAAGAATTCCGAAATTGACAATCAAAGAAACCAGCAGCAACTGTTTACGTCTGGCGTCACTCGACGCACGCGCAATTGCATGTGCAATGAAGTAGTCGACGATGGTCGAGCCGATCATCAATAAAAGGAAGCGCCAATCCCACCAGCCATAGAAAAAATAACTCGCACCCAGCAGAAACAAGTTTTGGGCGCGAAAACCAAGGCGCCAATAGGCGACCACAACCAAAATCAAGAATACGAAGAAGATAGGCGAATCGAAGAGCATGCCAGGCCCGGTGGTTTGGAGGTTGAGGCAGGATTGTAGCCCAAGAGACGAACCTGGGTCTAGAGCAGTTCTTCAAATGCTGGTGAGGCTGAAGGAGTACCCAGGTCCCAACGCAAAGCGCGCCCTTTTATAACGCATGCCGTACGCAGTGCGTGTACTGGTGCCCGGAGGCGGCAGGTTGCTGAGGCCGGAGCTTTCGAGATAAATCCACGGATGGTTCGGATTCGCCTTGGCGGGGAGCGTGAAGTTTCCCGAACAGCTGACTGAATTGTTCAAAATGACGGTGTCACCCGGCTGGGCGAGATTCAGCACCAGCTGGAGGGTGGAACTCGAATTGACGTTCCATGTCGCTCCGCCGGTGGGCGGGTTCCAGGTGGTGTCGATGTAAACTCGGGGCAATGTCGGAAATGGTTCTTGCGCGGCCACCAGCATTCGCCGGTTTCGATGTCGAGCATGGCAATGACTGGGAACTCGGATGAAAAATCTCCGCCTATAATCTCATGAGGTTCCTTTCGTCCAAGGCTTGGCCGTCTTGACCTCAAGTTCACTCGGCATTCGTGAGGAGCCGGCGTTGTTATGCAAACCAGCCAACACCACAATTCGAACGCAGGGGCCTACCGTTCCGATTTTTCCTTAGGCGGGGCGGGCCACAAAGCCGTACGTTTTTCATATAAATTAGAGAAGTCAGCCTAATGCTCATCATCCCAACCTATAACGAACGCGACAACATCGCAACCCTGGTTAGCAGGATCCGTGGTGCGGCGGGCAATGAACCCATCCTCTTCGTGGACGACAATTCTCCCGACGGCACGGCCGACGAGATCCGCCGTATTCAGGCGACGGACGCCAACATTCACCTGCTGGCGCGGCCGGGCAAAGGCGGCTATGGCTCCGCCTGCCGCGATGCCATGAAGAAGATATTGCACGAGAACCTTGCCGACTATGTGATCCAATCGGATGCCGACCTGTCCCACCCGCCCGAGTTGCTGCCGCGCATGATCGATCTGCTGAAGACTAGCCCGGTGGTCATCGGTTCGCGTTACGTGGCGGGAGGCGGGGCGCAGAATTGGGACGTTCGCCGCCGCTTTCTCAGCTTTGGCGCAAATCTCTATGCGCGCCTTTTCACCGGTGTGCCGGTGCACGACATGACCGCCGGATTCGTGGGCTATCAGGCCGACGTCTTAAGAAAAATCAATCTTGATGAGATCGGCTCCGAAGGCTACGCCTTCCTGATGGAAATGAAATTTAACCTGCACCGCGCCGGAGCCAGCTTCCGCGAGTTCCCTATAATCTTCTGCGAGCGTGAAGCGGGCAAGTCCAAGTTCAGCCGCAAGATTCTCCTCGAAGGTATGCGCTTCCCGCTGAGGGCGCTGAAAAAGAGAATCAGGCAGAGAGACAGCCGGACGGGATAGGCTAGTGACCGGCAAGTCAGCGAGGTCTACGGGTGGGCTTGACGGACTGTTTCTTCTTGTCGCCTTCCCTCCCGTCAAGTACCATCGGGCAACCCCAATTATAGGTCGCGAAAGGCAGCCGTGCGTTTGCAGAAGCTTGTTGTAATCGAGCTTGGGGCGGCAGGCCGCGAGAAAACTGAATGAACCCGGCGCCCATCGAACTGCGCGCAGAACTCGAAGACCGCTTGTTTCTTCGAGACGTTGCTGTCGGTCGCAAGCGGGCGGCGCTTCATCAGTAAGATGTAAGTCCAGTTTTGTCAGTCACTTGGCAGGGGGCATCTTCGGGACGCGATCTACAAAAAGATGCAGCGCGCTAATACTTTTGCCAGTAGACCCAGAAGAGTGGCAAGATTAGCATCCGTTGCACTGAAAGAGTTTACCTCTGAGCCCCACGATGCATCGCACGGGGACCTCAGCTGCGAGTTGATCGTGACGGTCAACTCTGCAATACCCTCCTAGACGGAGACTAACCGGCACAATTTGGAAGGAAACATCAAATGGATCTTGGAGCAGATATTCGGAAACTGGCCGTGGGAGCACTTGCCGTCTCGAGCCTTTTCGCGGCTGGCGGTGCGACCTTACATGCGCAAGCAGTCACCGCTCAGAAACCAAACATAGTTGTCATCATGTCCGACGACGTCGGCTGGTTCAACGTTGGTGCCTACAACCGCGGCATCATGTCCGGGCGGACCCCGAACCTCGACAAACTGGCATCTGAGGGCATGCTGTTCACCGACTACTACGCTGAGGCGAGCTGCACGGCGGGCCGGGCAAACTTCATTACAGGTGAGCTGCCGGTACGCACTGGAATGACTACCGTAGGCCAGGCCGGCTCGCCAATCGGCATACCCGCTGAGGCGGTGACCATCGCCACAGCGCTCAAGTCCATGGGCTACGCTACCGGTCAGTTTGGCAAGAACCACCTGGGTGATCTCAACCAGTTCCTGCCTACCGTCCACGGCTTCGACGAGTACTTTGGCTACCTCTATCACCTCGACGCAATGGAAGACCCCTTCCACTCCAATTATCCGCCGGCGCTGAAGGACACAGTCGGGCCGCGCAATATGGTCCACAGTTGGGCAACCAACGTGGACGATCCTACGGTGCAGCCGCGCTGGGGCAAGATCGGCAAGCAGAAAATCGAAGATGCAGGGCCACTGCCTCCGCACCCGATGGCGGGCATCAAGTACAACATGGAGACGGTGGACGAGGCGATCCTGGGTTTCGCCATCGACTTCCTGGACAAAGCCAAGGCCGATAACAAGCCGTTTTTCCTGTGGCTGAACCCTACGCGCATGCACGTCGTGACCCACCTCTCTCCGAAGTACGAGGCGATGCGCACGCCGGAGAATGGTTGGTCGGAAGAAGAAGCCGGAATGGCGCAGCTCGACGACGTTGTCGGCGGGGTGATGCAGAAACTCAAGGACATGGGGGTTGACGACAATACCATCGTCGTCTTCACCACCGACAACGGTGCGGAAAACTTCACCTGGCCGGACGGCGGACAAACTCCGTTTGCCGGAGGTAAAGGAACGGCCCTGGAAGGCGGCTTCCGCGTGCCAGCCATGGTGCGTTGGCCCGGCCACGTCCCGGCCGGCAGAGTCGAGAACGGAATCTTCTCTGGTATGGACTGGTTCCCGACCTTCGTGGCTGCCGCCGGCGACCCGAATATCGTCGATGAACTGAAGCAGGGCAAGCAACTCGCCGGACAGAATTACAAGGTCCACCTCGACGGCTACAACCAGCTTGACCTGATTACCGGCAAGGCTGCATCAGCCCGTCATGAGATCTTCTACTTCACCGAGGGCACGTTGAGCGCGGTGCGTATCAACGATTACAAGTATCGCTTCACCGATCAGCCAAACGGCTGGGTGGGCGCCACGGTCAAAGTTGATTGGCCGATCCTCACCAACCTGCGCCTGGATCCCTTTGAGCGCACCGGCATGCCCAGCGGCGATAAGGGATCGTTAGCCTTCTACAACTGGTTCGCTTACCAGTTCTGGCGCTTTGTCTATGTCCAGCAGGAGGTAGGAAAACTAGCGCAGAGCGCACTCGAATTCCCGCCGATGCAGAAGGGTGCCAGCTTCAACCTGGAGGTCATCAAGGAGCAACTGGCGAAGAAAATGGCGGCGCAGAACCAGTAGATGGCCGCGCTACTGGGACTCCTTCAAGCACGAAATGTGCCGCTTCCAGATTCCCGGGCAGGTTATCGCCAAGTACATACCAACGTTCATCGAGTATCCGCCTATGCAGGCGGGTGCGAGTTTCAACGTTTCGGATCTGAAGGCAAAGGTCGAAGCAGCGGCCAGGACCAGAACCCTAACCAGGGCGCTGTCAGTCTCAAAGCTGGCAGCGCTTGTCTGTAAGCCGTAAGTACAGTTTCGCCAGTCACTTGGAGGTTAGCCGCCGACGGGCTCGACAAGAAAGACACAGCGACGCTATTACTTTTGCCAGTAGACCCCGGACAGTGGCGGGACTAGCATTCGTTGCACCCGCAAGAGCTGCCGGCGCTTCGTCGCCGGGGATGTCCGTGGGTTGATCGTGGGGATCAACACACCGCAACCCTCCTCCGGCGGAGGCCAACCCAGTATCGCTTGCAAGGAGATATCGAAATGGATCTAGCAGCAGGTATCCGGAAACTGACGCTGGGAGCGCTTGCCGTCTCGAGTTTTTTCGCCGGCGCGGGGGCCGCTGCCGCGCAGCAGGTGACGGGCACATTGGGTCAGGCCGACGCCACCACCACTATCAACGGAAAGCAGGTCCCGCCACCGCCTCCAAAATTCGGTGGCGTGATCAAGGAAACTGCGCCGCAATCGACGCCGTGGTGGCCGCCCCGCATCGTGCCGCCCAAGGGTGCGCCTAACGTGCTCCTTATCATGACCGATGACCAGGGCTACGGTGTGGCGGGCACCTTTGGCGGTGTCATTCCGACGCCGTCGCTGGACCGCGTCGCCAAAGCGGGTTTGCGCTACATTCAGTTCCACTCCACGGCCCTCTGCTCGCCTACGCGCGCTGCCCTGATCACTGGCCGCAACCACCACTCCGTCGGCTTCGGCGTCATCGGCGAATTGTCCACCGGTTACCCGGGTTATGACTCCGTCATCGGTCCGGAGAACGCCACCATCGGCGAGATCCTGAAAGAAAATGGCTACGCTACCTCATGGTTTGGCAAAGACCACAACACCCCGGGATTCCAGTACAGCACCACGGCCGGGCCATTCGATCAATGGCCCACCGGCATGGGCTTCCAGTATTTTTATGGCTTCCTGGGTGGCGAAACCGACCAGTGGACTCCCTACTTATTCAAAGACACGACCGAGGTAATGCCCTGGATCGGCCACCCGGACTATAACCTCACGACCGACTTGGCCGACAACGCCATCGCGTACATGAGGAATTTGAACGCGTCAGCACCCGACAAGCCGTTCTTCCTCTACTACGTGCCCGGCGGATCGCACTCGCCGCATCAGCCCAAGAAAGAATGGATCGAGAAATTCAAAGGCAAGTTCGACATGGGCTGGGAGAAATTGCGGGAGCAGATCTTCGAAAACCAGAAGCGGCTGGGCGTCATTCCCGCCAATGCGCAACTGACTCCGTGGCCGGATGACCTGCCCAAGTGGGACTCGCTAACCGCCGTGCAGAAAAAGCTCTATGCGCACCAGGCGGAAGTCTATGCCGGCTACACCGCTTATACCGATTATGAGATTGGCCGCGTCATTCAGGAAGTCCAGGACATGGGCAAACTGGACAACACGCTGATCATCTACATCGACGGCGATAACGGCACCAGCCCAGAAGGCAGTCTGTCTGGAACCTACAACCAGATGACCGCTTACAACGGCGTGATGGACGTCCCCGAGCCCTTGCAGTTACTGCATTACAACGACTGGGGCTCCGACAAGACCTATCCGCATATGGCAGTGGCGTGGGCGTGGGCATTCGATACGCCCTTTAAATGGACCAAGCAGGTGGCGTCGCACTTCGGCGGTACCCGGCAAGGCATGGCGATTTCGTGGCCCGGCCACATCAAGGATGTCGGCGGAATTCGCACTCAGTTCCACCACATCATTGACATCGTTCCAACCATACTCGAAGCCACCGGTATCCAGGCGCCCGACGAGGTCAAGGGCATCAAGCAGAAGCCGATTGAAGGCATCAGCATGCTCTATACCTTTGACGCGGCCAATGCCAACGCACCTTCCAAACGCGATACGCAGTATTTCGAGATGGTTGGCAATCGTGCCATCTATCACGACGGGTGGATTGCCTGCACCACTCCTCCCTCACCGCCCTGGCTGATGGGCACGGGCAAAATGCCGCCGATGAATGAATACAAATGGGAGCTCTACAACATCGCCCAGGACTTCACGGAAAACAACGATCTCGCTGCCGGCAATCCCGACAAGCTGAAAGAGATGCAGGCGCTGTTCCAGCAAGAGGCGGAGAAGTACCAGGTCTTCCCGCTGGATAACTCAGGCTTCGTGCGGCTGCTGGGACCAAAACCTAGCGCTACTGCGGGTGTGACTGACTTCACCTACACCGGCGTGAATCCTGGCATTCCGGTCGGCAACGCTCCCAGCATTCTGGACCGGGACTATGTGATCACGGCCAATGTCACCATTCCCGATGGCGGGGCCGAAGGCGTGATCGCAACCATGGGCGGACGCTTCGGCGGCTATGCGCTCATGCTGAGTCCGAGCGCAAGTTGGTTGCTCAGCAGCCAACCGTTCAAGTACGTCGAACTGGGTTTGTTGATTCTCGGATTGCTTTTGATCTTCATTGGCACGGCCGGTAGGTGGAGAAAACGTTTCGGCTACGCATTCTTGCTGGTGGCGGCCGTCGGACTAGTTCTATCTTTCGCCACCGACGTGTTCCACATCGGCAGAGGCAGGCCGGTATTCGTTTACAACTTCCTCGATCTGGAGCGCTTCCGCTGGCGCGGGCTGTCCTCGCTCGACGCCGGCAAGCACACCATCGTCTTCGACTTCAAGTATGACGGACCCGGCCCCGCCAAGGGCGGCACGGGCGTGTTGACGGTAGATGGCAAGGAGGTCGCGCGCAAGACCATCCCGCACACCATTCCGCTGCTCATGTCGATCGACGAGACCTTCGACATCGGACTCGACACCCGAACCCCAGCGGACTTTACCTACGACGTTCCCTTCGCGTTCACCGGAACAATCGACAAGCTGAACTACAAGCTCGGGCCGTCGCAGATGACGGCAGAGGAGCAGAAGAAGGCGGCAGACACAGTCGCCAGAAGAACCGACTAGGCTTGAAGCAATACTGGGCCGGTGAGCTCGGTTAGGAATTAAACGATGACAACAGTGACGCTATCCAAGTTGTCGGCGGCGATCGAGGTCGTGACCGGCATTTTATTGATCACCTCCCCTAGTCTGGTTGTCCGCATTCTCCTGAGTGCTCATCTTTCGGACGCTGGGGTTGCGGTCGGCCGATTGTGCGGTATCGCCCTACTTTCTCTGGGCCTGGCATGTTGGCCGAACGAAAACGTTACCTCCGCTCAAGCTACTCGGGCGCTGTTCACCTATAATCTGTTGGCAGCCTTCTATCTTGGATATTTGAGAGTCGGCGCAGGTTTCGTTAGCTACCTCCTATGGCCGGCGTGTGTTCTGCATGCGTTACTGGCAGCTTGGCTGGCGCGTCCGGTCTATACCATAGGCCGGCATAGATAACTGGGTCTTGCCGTCGAAGACCGCTGTCGCAAGCGGTAGTTTGCAAACCGGCCTGATCGGGGTGAGCTTTGGCGCAGAGTCCACCCTTGGTGTCGAAGGGAAATTTCGTTCGTGGGTTGATCGGCAGGATCAACCCATGGCACACCTCTCCCTGCAGAGGCTAACCGGAATTACTTGCTGGCGGAATTGTTGTTCAGGAGAATCAAGTTCATGAGAAAAACAAAGATTGCAAGAATCGCAACTGTCGCAGCCTGGTCACTGGCAACGCTTTTGTTGCTTGGTGGCATGGCTATCGCCCAAAGCGTCCAGCTTCAGGGAGTGATTGACGGGCGCAGCGGCGCCACCATGACGGTCAAGTCCGCGGACGCCGGCAATGTGGTTGTCCTGCTCACCGATAACACGGAAGTGCAAGAAGTTGAAGGCGGCCTGCACATGCGCAAGAAGCAGATGGGCATGACTGCTCTGGTGCCTGGCCTGCCGGTGGAAGTAAAGGGGACCTACAACGCGCAAAACCAGTTAGTGGCTGATAGCGTGAAGTTCAAAGGCTCCGAGCTGAAGAACGCGCAGGACATTCAGGCGGGCGTAGCTCCGGCTGAGGCACAACTTCAGGCGCAGCAGCAGCAGCTCCAGCAGACCGAGCAGCAGATCCAAGCTCAGCAGGCGGCGATGCAGGCGCAACAGGCGCAGCTTACCGCCGCGCAACAGCAGGAAGCAGCCAACAAAGCTGCCATCGCGGCCACCAACAAACGCTTCGGCGAACTGAGTGAGTACAACATCCTGGGCGAGGTCACCGTTTTATTTGCCAACGGCAAAGTCATGGTCGACCCGCAATACAAACCACAACTGCTGCAGCTTGCCGAGAAGGCTAAAACTATCAATGGCTATGTGATTCAGGTGAAGGGTTATGCTTCCGCGGTGGGGTCAGCGGCCTTGAATCAGAGACTCAGTACCGAGCGTGCGGACAAAGTAACGGATTTTATGGAGCAGCAAGGTCATATTCCTTTGACCAACATTCTGGCTCCGGGCGCGATGGGTACCAGCCGGCAGGTAGCGCCCGACACCACCGCAGAAGGTCAGGCTGACAACCGGCGTGTGGTGGTGAGGATCCTGCAGAACAAAGGCATTGCAGGCAACTAGAAACTCTATGTACACCTGAGCGAGGAAATACTCACCTTGAGAAGTTAATCCTCGCTCAGATGAGACCACTTAATAAGTTTGCGATTTAGCTCTCGCAGTACGTCGGCGGGACACAAGGAGAAGGAATGCGTTCGTACTATAAAACCTGGTTTACGGCGTTTGCGCTGACGCTGGCTTTACTACTTTGTATACCTGCGGTTGCACAAGGGCCATCGAACTTGACCGTGCAAGACCAGACACCCAACGTCCCCACACCGAAACCAGCGGCTTCGGCTGACGATGATCAGTGGCACTTCGATTTCACTCCCTACCTTTGGTTTGCGGGAGTGAGCGGGACGGTAGGCGGCTTCGGCCGCGACGCCAGCGTGCACGTCAGCCCCGGTGATTTACTTTCGCACTTCCACCTCGGACTCATGGCGAACGTCGAAGCTCGCAAAAATCGCCTGGTGTTACCGCTGGATTTCATGTGGATCAATCTGCAAGCCGGCAAAGCTACTCCGTTCGACCCAGGCTTGAGTTCGGTACAGGTTAAGTCGACGGAGACGATTCTGGCCCCCAAGGTTGGTTATCGGATCGTGGATCGCGAAAAGGTCAAGGTCGATGCGCTGGTCGGTATTCGTTACTGGCATCTCGGAGAGCACTTGAACTTTCAGCCGTCCGGTCTGTTCAACAATTTGTCGCCAACCCAAAACTGGGTTGACGGCGTGGCGGGCGGCAAATTCATGTTTGCGCTCTCGCCGAAGGCGTCGGTCACAGTCGCGGGGGACGCGGGCGGAGGCGGTTCGAGCTTGGACTATCAGGTGGCTGGGGTTCTCGGTTTCAGATTATGCAGAGTTGCCATCCTGGATTTGGGCTGGCGCTATTTGTACGTCGACTATCAAACCAATGCACCTAAACTTGCCGTCTTTGATGTGCACGAAAGCGGCGCGCTGCTGGGCGTAACTTTCAACCTCAAGTAATTCGATAGTATAGCGGCCGCGAAGTTGCAAACTGTTGGTTTGCCGTGTTTCGTCAGGATCGGGCGACAGTTAGGTCGAAGCTGTCGTCTTCCTCAAGAATAAGAGTATTGTGCGCAGCGAAGAGAGATCGGATCCCGAAACTTTGAATGCGGTTAGCTTTACAACTCGCATGGCTGATGGCAGTCGCAGCTTGCTCATTGCAGCTGCTTTCAGCCCAGGACCTCTCCCCGCGAGCCTATGTCATCACGCCGCTGCATTCCAATGCGATTACTCTGACTTACTCCTTCTACGATGGCAGCCTCTTCTTTAATGGAGCGGCGCCTATTACCGGCGCAACCGGAACCTATAGCGTGCCAATCTTTACCTACTATCATTCGTTTGGCTTGTTCGGCCACTCGGCCAACGTCCACGCATCGTTGCCTTACGCTGTAGGAACTTTTCAGGGCCAACTGGTTGGGGAGCACAAGCAGCTTTATCGTTCAGGGCTTCTGGATTCCACGTATCGTCTGTCGGTAAACCTCAAGGGCGGGCCGG
>Ga0302140_10005040_pt1 | contig 16774 bp, 23 predicted proteins | sample I_Bog_E1_1_FD_202095 | JGI IMG/M metagenome (GOLD analysis project Ga0302140, IMG submission 202095) | Peat permafrost microbial communities from Stordalen Mire near Abisko, Sweden - I_Bog_E1_1 | ecosystem: Environmental > Terrestrial > Soil > Wetlands > Peat | place: Sweden: Abisko, Stordalen... | reverse complement strand
CCCATGCGTAGGTGTTGTTGTGGGGGCATTCGAAGCGATGCGGGGTGAGCGCCGTTTCGGGGTCATCGAGGGTGTGCAGCCATTGATTCATGCGGCGGCGCAAGCCGCGCGCAGCCATCTTTTTGTCTTCATGGGCGCTCTCGGCGCTCGTGAAGGCGGCATAGGGTCTCCGATAGGAACGGGACACATTGAGTTCTCTCCTTGGCGAACTAATGCGTCATCGCGTCCCTCCTCTGATTTCTCTTCAAAACGTAAATTATCTTAGCGTACTATGCGATCCGTTTTCTGAGCTGATCGGATGGCCCAGCCCTTGGTCAACAACTCCAGATCGAACCGCTCGGCGTTCTCGAAAGCCGGCATTCCGGAGTCGAGCCAGAAGCTTCGCATCTTGTCCTGGTTGGAAGCGGCCGGGTAGAGCACGGACATTCTGACCGCCTGCATGAACTGGCCATGGGTGAAGAGCAGAACTGTAGCGGCCTGATCCTGCAAACTGCGCAACCTTCCCAAGGCTATCTCCGCGCGTCCGAGCAGTGAGACAAAACTCTCCGCCCCTGGTCCGTCGCAATACATCGGGTCGACGGTATTCCAGTAGTCCTCAATGCGGGGAAGCCGTTCGCTTCTGGCAGTGCCATTCCATCGGCTGGGCTCCAGATATGTAAATTCCTCGATGGGCCACTGTTGAACCGGGACGTGAGGAAATCGGTCGCGGGTCGGCTGCGCGGTTTGGTGGGTTCTGAGATAAGGGGAGAGGACAATCAAGTCCGGAGCCTCATTCCACCCCTCGGCAATCTGCCGGGCTTGTTCCCTTCCCTTCTCCGTCAACTCAAGTTTGGACAAGTCGTGGCACGGTAATCCGGCATTGCCGGTGCTCTCTCCGTGGCGAACAAAAATGGCGCGCATATATTCACTTTACGTGGCGCGGTACGCCTGGGGCTGCCATGGGGCAAAAGGAAACGGTTCGAGCTTAGCACCCTGAAAAAATCCTTTAATACCTGTTCTGGTATAATCTATCAGTGAAGAACTCTGAAAAGGCGCTGATCTGGATAGGGAGCAGCAAGAAGGACATAGTGGCACTCCCGGTCGGCGTACGAAAGTTCTTTGGGCACGCGCTGCATTTTGCCCAGAGCGGCGAGCAGCACGACGCAGCCAAAGTAATGAAGGGCTTCGGCGGCGCAGGCGTACTGGAGGTGGTCGAGGACGATTCGGATGGAACCTACCGCGCCGTCTACACCATCAAGTTCAAGGAAGCAGTATTCGTGTTGCACTGCTTCCAGAAGAAGAGCAAGAGCGGGATCTCGACGCCGAAGAAGGACATGGACATCATTCAGGCCCGGCTCAAGGTGGCCGAGGCGGTGGCAAAGGAGATACGGCATGGCAAAGCGAATTCTTGACGGCATCGAAGTCGAAGGCAGTTCCGGCAATGTGTTTCTCGACCTGGGCCTGCCCGATGCCGAGCAGCTCAAAATCAAGTCCGGCCTGGTCATCGAAATCACCCGCGCCCTCAGGCATCTGGGGCTGACTCAGGACGAAGCCGGCCGCCAGATGGGTATTTCGCAAGCCAAGGTTTCAGGCTTGATGCGCGGCGATTTCTCCAACCTGTCGGAACAAAAGCTGATGGAGTGCCTGAACCGTCTTGGGTACGACATCGAAATCAAATTGAGTCCTGCCGCCGACTCCGTAGGTCACCGCACTCTGGCCGTGGCCTGACTAGAAATCCGCAGCACTCAGGTCGATCTCAGCCGAATCAACATCCGCTTTCATAGCGCTCACTTGGCGCTTTCTTTTCATGGCCCGGCTAAAGGGGCTCACTACACCAAACGTCAAAAATCGTACGCTAACGAATTGAAGCAAAGCGGGCAAACTTGCGATAAGGACGTTCATCCGTAGTGATCGCTCGTCGCTTCGCCGGATACTTCATGCCCTCGTTACGGGCTGGAGGAAAAGACGTTCGTAGCGTGTGAAGCAGCCAGACTCTCGCACGAGAGCGGCGGCGGTTATGCACTCCGGGTCGGTTACAACTTCTTTGCGATACAGCCGGTAACTCTCTTCGTCAGAAAACGTGAACATCGCGATGGCAACGTCGGTTGGACCATCGTAGCCGAGGCCCGGGAAGCTCGGACCCACTTCGTCTGGATTCGTCCTCGGTATGAAATATCCATGATGGATGCCACCGTATCGTTCGATGAGCGGCATCCAGGTGCGTGCGTAGGTTTCAAACGCGCCAAGTTGGGCAAGATCGAGCGTGTACCGAATCTGACACGTCACTGGCTGACTGTTGGCCATGGCTTTCCTCCGTATGCCTTCAAGTCTGGCATAGGTAACGAGAAGGCGCATTCTCGAAGCTTGGGTGTTGGACGACCGATAGGCACTTTTCGCCTTGCGCAAACGAACGTTTGCGCAACGATCTACGAACAGCTCCAAACCCAAGCAATTTGAATTGCAAAAAGGCATTGCAGTGATAAAGTCATTGGCGATACCTTTCCGCAACCATGCTCATCGGCTACGCACGCGTTTCGACTAACGATCAGGACACGACGGCGCAGGCGGCTGCCTTGAAGACAGCAGGCTGCGAGAGAATCTTTCGTGAGAAGGCTAACCGTGCATACAAGGCGGAAAAACATGACCATCATCGAATCTGAAGAGCGTATCCAATTGATGGAAGCTCAATTGGCAGTGTCCGATTCTGCTGAGGAGCAGAAAGTTCTCCGTAAGCGGATCGCGTACCTCCGGAGGCGCATCGATTCGGCGCGTTACATGGAGAAAATCGACCCGCTTGCACTGCCGCCCGATGGGGAGTCGATTACCTTCAAGACGGACGGGAAGGGCTCCATCTCCGAGTTCCGCAGTGACAAGGAATTTCACTACGGCGCGGATCGCAAACTCTGGCCGTTTTACATCCAGCCTGTTTTCGAGCATATGTATAGCGAGGGATGGGCGCTCACAACCCCACGGGCCTGGATCGTGAAGGTCGAGGATCTGAAGCGCGTCATTGCGGGCGATAAGCCGCTCGAAGCTCCTGTATTCAGACGATCCTCGGCGGGCATTCCCTTGTTTCCACCCGACCCCGAGAATCGCAAAATCACGTCAGAAATGGTCAGGACAGCCGAGGAGGATGCGCGGATCACGTCGGAAGAGTGGCGCCGAAAAGCTCTCGCCGGTTTGAACGATAAGACATTGCCGCTCCCGAAAGTCTGGTAAAGTCGCAGATTAGCGTTCAACGTTCCCGTTTTTCGATCCGCCGCTTAAGTAAGACAGGAAAGAGGAAAGAAGGATGAACATCGACGTTTCCGCCCCACAGAAAGCCGCTCTTGAACGTCTGATTGCCATTGCTCAAGGCAATACCGGGCAGAGCCGCCGCGTTGCCGACTTCCTTCTGGCATGGTGGAACGCGGGGGAATGCGGCAGCTTCGATCTGACGAACCTTTGGGGTGTGGACAGCGCCATAGCTTCGGATATGGCCGAAGTGTTCGCCTTCATCGCCATTGTCCACAAATACCCAGACACCCTGGGTTATGGGGAGCAGTTCCAGCAAATTGTCGCGGAGTGGCATCCGGAATTGACGCTCAAGAAGGTCTAAACCCAAGATTGGCTATTTGGCATTTTCGGCCAGCCCCTTGCTTTCCGCTTCTCTTGCGGCTCTGAGCCTCTTATTTCGTCTGCGTCGTTCGGCTCTCTTGGCGCACTGGGGCGAGCAATAACGGCTTCTCTGATGTTGGGGTTTGAGGCGCAGTGGAACGGAGAACCGGGTTAAGCAAGCTCAGAACCCAGACAGCGTATCTGTATGCGTTTCGACTGCGAACCTTCGGTGCTGTCGTGGTTTGTCCATGGGTGATTTCCGTCTATGCCAGAGGTGTTGCGTTTCGCTCCTATTTTTACCATTTCGGGGGTTGGGCAAAAATCGCTGCCCACAGCGTCACCTGCTGACTCAGCACCGCTCTATCTAATCAGCATCCTCTCGCACGGCGCTTATTTGACGCCTTCTTTTCATGGCCCGGCTGCAGGTATACGAACATGTCTGAGTCTCGCAGCCGCACTGGATGGATTGCAATTGACGTTCCAGGGCAATCGGACCGCCGCACCGTACGCAAAGCTTCCTTCCATACAGGTCGAGAGAAACCGGTCGGATGTGCGGCCACTTTTGGGCCAGCTCGTTCCATTTCACAAGCTCCGGCAGCGTCGGCATTCTGTCAGCCTTTCGCTGGTTGCAACGCATGCAGGCGAGTACCATGTTGCTGAAATCATCGCGCCCCTCAAGAGCCAGGGGGAAGAAGTGATCGAGCGTGGCGCAGCGCGGATCAGTGGATCGCTTCACCATGGTAATTGTCGCCTTACAGTAAAAGCATCTTTGCCCCTGAACGGCATGAAGCTGATTTATGCGTCTGCGTTCGATTTGCCACAGGATGCTGGTTTCCCGCATGCCGAAATCTGTTTCCCCCACTTTCTTCTGCAGAACGCGAAGAGAAGATCGCGTCGCGTGAAAGCTATAATATCCGATTTTGGGTTATTCTATCTTGGGATTTTACAAAGGGACGTACATGAGGCACGCCCTTTGAATATGCTCGCCTATCAAAAGGCCTACACGAGCTTCCGCAAACGCCTGAAACAGGCTCGTCAACAAGCTGGCCTGACGCAGGCGGCGGTTGCCAAGGCTATCGGTCAGCCACAATCGTTCGTCTCGAAGTGCGAATCCGGCGAGCGTCGGGTCGATTATGTGGAGTTGAAGGAACTGGCGCGTCTATACCAAGTGCCGCTTAGTTTCTTTGAGAGTTAGCTCTGGCTCGATCTCGACGACGATGGGCGGATGGAGCTGGTTGCCCCGCAATGCGGCGCAGTTCACAAAGCAAGTGCCGTTGGGACCCTCTTCCCTGCCCCGACCTCCGTGGACATGGCCGAAGACGTGCAGCCTGGGCCGGACTTTTTGTACGGCTTTGTTGAGTTGCACGCATCCCATGTGCTCTCTCCAAATGTCTTCCTTGTCGAGGATGCCGAAGGGTGGGCCGTGGGTGATGAGCACGTCGGTTTGAGCCGGAATTTTGTCCCAGAACTTGGCGGCGTCGCCGCGCGCTACGGCGAAAGCCATGGACGGCAGCACTGGCGTCACTGGACATCCCCAGAAGCGGAGACCTTCGATCATGACGGCGGATTGTTCGAGGTAAATGGCCGCCGAGAGCAGGGCCCTGGCCAGCTCGGGTTGAATTTCAAAGAGTTTGTCGTGGTTGCCAGCCACGACGATTTTGTGGCGGTGCGGCAGGCAACCAAGCCAATTGTTGAAGTCATCGAGTTCCTTAATTGTGGCGCGGGGCGTAGAAAAATCGCCGGCGTAAATCAGGATATTGGCTTCGGGCACGTCGATCTGACGATGGAAGCCGTGCGTGTCGCTGATGCACACCAGCCGCATGGCTCAATTTTATCGTTTTTGCGCGGTTAGAACTCTTTCCTTACAAGCAGGATATCGGGGCAAAGCAAATTTGCGCGCCCCCTGTTTAGAACCACGGATTCATAACCCCAATGTCGAGTCTGGAACCGTTGTTTGTAATCAGGAGGTTATTGGCGGTAGAGGGCTGGAATGTTTTGGGTGACACCGGGACTATGGCGAAGGCCTGCCTGTTCGTCCTGGGGGCTTTCTGTTTGAAGCAGCACGACTCTACTGTTGGGCTCAAAAGCCAGACCGACCCAACCTTAGACAGGCAGGTTTTGTTTTTTGTTCTTGCGCGGGGTGGGTGCGGGAGGGGCGCTAGCGCCCTCCCGCTGTATGCGAGCTAAAGCTCGCTGGTTCGCCTCGTAGAGGCGCTCCTTTAAGAGTTGGGGTGGGTTTGGGAGGGGGTTCCCTCCCAATGAAAGCGAGCGGACGAGCGAGCAGGTCTTTACGAAGTAAACACCGTATTGAATACCCGGCCCCATTGTGAAGTTTTTGTGGGATAAGAAAGGGATAACGGGACTGCCTGATGCATCGATGTGGTACGAGGCTCACGGCTAATAGGAAGGTTAATTTATAAGGATAAAAGGATATACAACCGCAACACGATGAAAATAAATGAGATAATTGGAAGATCCGCGACCTATACCTACCGAAACCGCTGCACTCGCGACCTATACCTACCACTTTTTGGCCAACCCGCGACCTATACCTACCGGCTGACCGGGCCGCATACTGTGGATAAACCCCAACCCGCGACCTATTCCTACCGCTTTTTGGCCAACCCGCGACCTATACCTACCAGCTGACCCATGCAAAAAGCGCTGGCCGCGACCTATACCTACCGTGACCCGCGACCTATACCTACCGGCTTTTGCCCTGACCCGCGACCTATTCCTACCGCTTTCTCGCTGTCCATCTGCCGGCGGTTGGCGGCTTTGGTTTCACGGACAAAATCCATGTGCGGATGAACGGTAAAGATGACATCGAGCTTTTTGCCCCGCAGTCCGGTTACGTCTTCCCGCTTGAAATCGAGGATGACGCGGCGATCCTTGAGCTCAGCGAACGCCTTCTCGACCTTTTCTATGCTGTCTCGCTCGCGCTTGTATTCATCGAGCAGCCCGCTATCGCGCTTAATGGTGCTGTAACGCATCTCGAACGGCCGCATCATCTCGGCAAAGGTGAATTTAAGAACAAGCTGCTTATGGAGCCAACGGGCAAGCTGCGTGCTGTGGCTCATCATCAGGTGGTAGTTGAACTGACGGTAAGTCACCTTGTCGATGCTGCCCGTAACCAAAGGATGGAAAGAGACGACCCAGCGGGCGTCGGGATCGCTGCGTAACTGCGCTCGCGATACGGCAGCCAGGGAGGGCAGGAATGTAGCTTCGATCTTGGCCTCCCCTTCCCCATGGGGGACGATTTCGATACTGCTTCGGGAAAGAATGGTAAGCGAGTCCACTATTTCGTAATAGGAACGCGCGTGGCCGCGTTTTTTCAATTCTTCGCGCAGGGCGTAGAGCGTGAAGACAACGCCACTTGTGTAGTTCGGCAGGTCAAAATACCCGGATAGCTGCTCGGTCGCGATCTTGCGCAACGCATCCTCGACAAGTTCCTCTGACGCGCTTGGGTAGTAATCTCGTTCCTTGCCAGCCGCGTCGGTGATGCGGGCCGGATAGATAGTGCGCGTGTAGGTTTTGCCGCGATGCTGGAAGGTCAATTGGTGCTTACGCAGAAATTCGCCGTTGATGCGCGTCTTCGTCATGGCCTGCCGACTGACGCTGTAGCGGGGAACGCTATCCCAAAGGTCGATGGCGTTGGAAAGGGTGTCGCGCTGCTCATCCGTGTTGGCCAGGAACTTCTGGAAGAGATTGAGCTGGGTATTCTCGTAGGCGGTCGGCGCCGCTGGTGGCGATAAATCCGGGCGAGTATCCTGCAAGATCAGCGCGCCGTTTTTATCTTTCAGCTTTTTCGGGACGATGCCCGGCAGGAGCTCGGACATGGGCGTCAGGTTTGATGTTCGTCGCTCGGTCAATGTGTCCCTTCCCTTCCCCATGCGCGCTATGCCGTGGCTCTGACTGGCGTTTCCTCGGGCTTCCGTTCGTGAGCCTCGAAGATATCGGTCATGATGTCAAATGCGCGCCGCGCCGCATTGCGCGTCGGCGATGATGGATTATCGAGCGTTGCGCCAAGAAGCTCTTTCGCAGAGTTCACGAAGTAGAGGGGGGACAGGATGACGCGATGCGGGAACGCAATAGCCAAGGCGTCGATGTAGTGTTGCGCGGCCTGTCTGGCTTTCTCGTTGGTGGGCCATGCACAGGGCCACGCAAGGGCGTGCGGGTAGTCGTGCAGATCGCGCGTGACCGCCTCCAGATCCTCTTCGCTGTCACGAAACGGAAGAATGACAAGATCGACCTGGCGCGCCATCTCCGCGTCGAACGCCGGGCGGTTGCCACCGCCGTCGAAGATCCACCAGCCGTTCCGGTGCGCATCAATCGCGCCGAGAACTTTCGCCAGTTCCTTAGGCTCCCGGCCATCAAGGACGCTATAGGGCCGTCCCTCTTCCTTTAACTGCCGGTTCGGGTCCGTAAGGACATAGGCGGCGGGCTGCCGGTGCAGAATCGAACCTAAGCAAATGAGATGAGATGTGGTGGTCTTAGTCGAGCCGCCCTTCTGGCCGCCAATATAAACGCTGTGGCTCATTCGTTTTTCTCCAGCCGGTCGAGGATCACCTGTTGTACCGTCACGCCCCTGCCCGTCGCCTTGGTCCTGCGGACGGCTTCTCTGTCGTATTCCTCGTACAACGTATTAGACATGCGGAGGAACACCGGAACCGTGCCACGATTCGGCGCTTTCTTGCGTGGCTTCTGCGGTATCGGAGGCTGCTCTGCCGCCGCGCTGCTGGCTGGGGCCACAGAGGCAGCGGGAATAGGAGAATGGACTACTAGCGGCGTCGAAGCTGCACTGGCCAGCCGAATCGCAAGATCGGCAACATCCTTTGGTTTCTTCATGATGGCTCTCCTGGCCAGCCTGCAATGTGGCTAGCCACCTTGATGGCTAGCACGTAAACAATTACGATTGTTGCACTGATTGCAGGCTATCGGAATATCAAAATAGCGGGATAGCCAAACTAGTTAACAAGCCAGCTAGGTGGCTATCCAGCAAGCGCAAAAGCATGATATCGAGATACCTTAATAGCTAGATGCGGTAGGAACGGGAGGAAGGGCGGTATGTATCTCACTGATTGGCGAGCCATTCTCGTATGAAGGCGGCGTCGGCTCTTTCCCTCTCATCTTCGTCGGTTTTCCCGGCGTCTGTTTTCCGCGCAGGCTCGTATCGTGCAGCAAACCCATCCAAATCTTCCTGGAGGAGGCCAGCCATGCGCCACAAAGAGGACGTAAGCTCCTCGACGGTAGTAAAGCGCACGGTCAAGGAACCCGGTTCAAGAGCGACGTTGGGAGGTAGTTACGTCCGCCTGGCATCGATATCCCGCGGAACCAGGTCGCGCAGCTTCCGCCGGACCGGGCGCGGATTCCCCTGGGCGCGAATCGACGCCAGTTCGGCGGCTGGACCGTCTTTTCATGGCATAACTGCGTTGACGAGACATGGTTACAGCCGTGTGGAGGCGGCCTTTCTAATGACAGAGTGTAAACAAGAGAGTTTCTCTTTTTAAACCCATTTTTCGCGGGCTAGCGGCTAGACAATTCAGACATCTCAGGCCTCTACTACCTGCTTAACGTACTCTGCGATCCGTTTCCTGAAACGACCCCAACTAGATTCATTTTTTGATAAATTCCACTTATTAAGTGTTGACATTCAGTGTGGATGCTGGCATAAATAGCTTCACTGTGCAGTTGAAGTGCCCGAAGTACCTGAAGTGCCCAATACTTCTCGACTGAAGGAAAAGCGTCCATGGCTAATCTTCTAACTGTTCAACGTCGAATTCTCCTCTTTGTAACAGCAGCAATCTTCACAGCTTTCATCCGACTAATATCGGCAGGGAGCAGTCTGCGTGATGGACGAAGTGCACTTGTTGTGTCTGACAGGGGCCAGATGAAGCAAGTCGCGCTTAGAGTTACGAGGGTCCGTGGCGGGATTCTTCCCGTCACGCTTGGGATCCACGATGCGACTGCAAGTACTTCCTATCTGCTACGCATTGCAAATTCTTCCCCCTTCATCAAGATTGACAATCTTAGCCTGCATGGCAATGCATCTCTGCAAGTCACCTCTACGCCTCCCGTAGTCGCGGATTGTAGCGATGGCGACGGGGATGGCGACGGAGATGGTCTCTGTGACGGTAGTTGCACGCTGTAGGTGGTATTTAGACGACCAGATCGTTGATTGGGTTGCTGAACATTTCATTTCGGCAACATATGCCGAGCACTCCATAGCCTGGAGGATTCTGATGATCCTAGCGAACACTTTTTCAGATAACTCAAAAACAGGAGTTATTCTGCTTTCTATTCTGATAGTGATGGCTGGTCGAGTGCATTTGGTCGCGCAACCCGATAAGGCTCAAGTTGGAGAAAGTGTTCCCGCATTGTCGCCTCCATCTAAGTCCGTCATCTATTCTGATGAAAAACCAAAGGGGGCTTCTATTCCATTTTTTGATCATGGCTACTTGATTGAGTTCGTGCATAGAACCACTTCACCGGAACAACCAAACATATACCTATGGAATGCGTCCGGCACCCTAGAACATCAGCTTGCGGTACAACCGGACCACTCAGCCAACCTGTACCTCAACTCCGTGGATGTTAGCGCCAACAAGCAATTAGTCTTTGCGGGTTCCGCCGAAAATGAAGGTGCCGGACGGATTGGCTTCATCGCGATATCTGACCTTGATGGAACCCATCCACGCGTTTTCCGCACAGGAGACTATGTTCCGGCACGGGTGATTCAAGCAGATGACGGTTCGATCTGGAGCGTAGGCGCGGAGAGGGCATCTAAGGGAACGAATGGGCATTTCTACTGGAACAACTATCATGCTCTTCATCACTACAGCGCTCGCGGAGCACTTTTAGAGCAATTCCTGCCGCGCTGGGACAGCGGTGTTGCCTATGTGGAATCTTCAACCGGCGATGCCCTCAATGGCTACGATTCTCAGGGAAAATTAATTGTGAACTATACAGGCCCATTTTGGGGTACCAGACCGAGTTATGTTAATGTCTCACAATCTGATCGGCAGGTTTACTTACGTTCATCAGGAGCCATTACAGTCTTACTTGATGGTCTCTCTAATCAAGTCTGCACACATTCTTCCGTTTCAAAAACATTTTCATGCCAGAAGATAGCAAAGAATGATTCCCAAGCGATGATGAATCTGACGGGTGCCGCACTTCTAGCGGACGGAAGCTTTCTCGCCAGCATGCAATCATGGTGGCCCGCTTCCGAAGCTAGACATGCGCTATTCATCCTGACCCCGGGACACGCCAACGCAGCTTCTGAATGGAGGGCTGTGTCCACGACGAGTAACGACCAGGATACAAGCAACTCATTCGGGTATCTCTTGGGGGCAGATGATCAATCCCTCGTATACAGGCCCTCTAGTCAGGGTCATACCCCCGCAGTTGTTTATACGTCAACATGGTAGAACCCAACGTGCATTTTGTGGTTAAGAATAGGAGAGTGCTAATGCCTAGTAACTTTGTAAGAATGGCAATGACTTGTGGGGTACTTGGATGCACGCTGATCGGAGGTGCTTTGGTGGGTTGGGCGCAGTCGTGTCCGGCGAGCAGCGGGACTGGCGAATACTCCACAGAGCAGAATGAGGGTGCCTGTGAGACCGTCTGTGGCATTAATACGGAAGCCTGTTACAAGGTGCGATGCTTCACATGCTCGACGCCCGGCTTTGTATATCACCAGGCTTGCTACGACACGCTAAGCGGAGGAGGTAGCGCATGCGAAGGGTGCTAGGGGCAGTTGTCAAAGCGCAAAAGCGCATCCTTCTTGTGGGCGTCCCAAGCGTTTTCTGCATAGCCTACCTTGTGGCGCATGAAGCGTCTTCTGCCGAGATGGCTACAACTTCTGTTCGGCCTTTTATGCTTCGGCAGATTCAGTACAAGAAGACAGAAATGGGAGAACAGCTCTTAGAACGGGATGAGGTTGTGCGACGTCAAGACGGAGCGCGGGTAATTTTGAGGCAATTCCTCAGCCCCTCCGGAACTGTAGCGCGAGAAGCCAAACATTATGAATTCCCCGACGGAAGATCTATCGAAGCTTCGCCTGCCGCGAAAGCTAAAACAACTTATACGCGGTCAGTCAGCGAGATTAAATCCGTTGGAAGGCTCATAAATAGCGACTCCCTTTGCATCCTCCCGGTTGAGACCTTGCTTGCTAAGAGCACGTTCTTTTCCAGAGCAACATTGGTAGTAAGCTATGTCCATACAGATGATCCTTTGCAGCGAGATCTTGATGTGAGACTGCCCGATTTTAAATGTCAAATCGTCGATCACCAAGAGCAGTATCGAAAAGATGCCAACTCTCCTTGGCAGACACGAGTTGGGACACGAGTTGAAGATTTTCAAGAAAAGGCTCCTCCTGACGACTGGTTTACTGATGAGAATGGATTTGCCGAAATGAAACCTTCTGAAGAGCGTCGTCAAGCGTTGATTGCAGCGCACGCAGATCCCAACCAGTGTTCTTCATGCATTCGGGGAATGACCGCTGCAGATGAGCGCTATGCAAAAAACCATCGATCGAACAACTGAGCATTCTCGATAGTTCGTTCGAGATGTGTGCTAAAAGAGAGCGGTGATGCTAATGCTTGGAGACGCGTTTAGCCCGGCTCATTTTCTGGTACTCGGCGTTTGTTTCTTATTCGTTATTCTGCCTTTCTGGCAGATTTATAAGAAAGCTGGCTTCAGCCCCTTGCTGGCTTTTCTAATGGTAGTGCCAGGTGTCAATGTTGTATTGTTGTATATTCTTGCTTTCTCGAGATGGCCTGTATCATCCGGAAACAGCCTCTAAGTACAGAATTTGCTTTGTGTATTGTCGGACCGTTGCGTTGCTTTACCTGGCATAAATCAGGCACGCTCGCAGGCAATTACGGCTCCACTGATTGTGGAAACATAAAACCTATTGCGTTCGGCGTCACAGATGATGTCGTTAGTAATCTTGTCGTCGAAGAAATGCTTGCCGCTTATCGTCTGCACCAATAAGTCAAACTCGTATACGACGCCGCTGGTTGACCCAAAATAGAGACGATTGCCAATTAGATTAGGTGACGAGAATAGTTTTGACCCCGCATAGAAGCGGGACTCTTCTGAACCGTCTGTTACCCGAAGGACGTACAAATGTTTGTCGGTTGAACAAAGGTACACTTTATCGGAAGCGACTAGAGGTTCCGAATAGACTATACCCTCGGTACAAGCCTTCCAGACTAGGGCGCCGGTATCAGCAGCCCACGCATAGAGCGCTTTGTCAAACGAGCCAGCCAGCACTATGCCGGTTGCTTTGTCATATGCTGGGCGGGACTTGATGGCTCCTTCGGTTTTAAATGACCATCGGATCTGCCCGGAGAGAGCATCAATACAGTACATTGTCCCATCGTTGCTGCCAATCATTACGGCACTGATTTGGTCAACATACAAGGGACTGCTGTGAACCAAGCTTGGTATTGGACATTCCCATTGTCTATCGCCGGTACGCAGATCAATGGATACCAGACCTCCTCGTTGGCTACCAAAAGCGTACTCCAAACCAACATAGAGGCTGTTCATCGCCGATGCGTCGCAGGGCGATGACCCTATCCAGTCTGCCTCCGCGAATTGCCACCTTAACTTTCCGGTATGCTTTTCAAGTGCGTACAGTGCACCATCGTATGCGCCGAAACAAACTGCATCACCCACGATAATGGGAGATGATCGGATTCCCTTTTTTCCTGACACGCCCGCTTTAAATGTCCAGTCTATCTCGCCAGTTATTTGGTTCAATGCGTAGAAGCGCCCGTCATCTGCACCGAAGTAAAGACGCTCATCGTCGAGGACTGGCGTGGACTTAGGGACAATATCAAACGATTTCTCGACTTCAGGATTAAACGTCCAGATTTCGCGGAAGATTTGCGTGGGTATTGATTGTTGAGGAGGCTTTGTGCCTTTAGTGATGCCTAGCTCTTCAAGCTTCATCAGAGATTTCAGGTGAATACCTTGTTGAAGCAACCGTTCCCCGATTGGGGACGTGCCGAAATCAACCAACGCCACGACAAGACTAATATTTCTTTTGTGCATCGAAAGGGCGACGATCGCTCGTTGGATGCTATCTCCAGAATTTAGAATGTCATCTAGGAATACAATTGGGTAGTCATTCAGCACACCTTCAATTTGTCGCTGCCGGCCAGCCGGCTTCCGCTCTTTCCTAATAATGAAACCATTTATCGAATAGCCATTACGCATCGCATATCCCTGAACGCTCATCATGAGCGGAATCCCCGTCAGTTCCAGGCAGCACATCTGAAATGGCATTACCTTCTCGAGATATTCCCAAAAGAGCCCGGCGATTACACCAGACATTTCAGGGTTCAGCAAGGCGATGCGCGTGTCCAATAACCATGTCAGAGGCCTACCGTTGGTAGACACAATAGCCTCGTTCTCCCCTTTGACGACTGAATGGTCCCTCATGAAGCTCGCCAATCGTTCTCGAGGGGTCGTCTTTGCCTCGATAATATTAGGGCGCTTTGTGATCAATGAATTGAGCATAAGATGTGAGAGTCACTCCGTGCGTGATGTAATCGCTGCGCAACGTCCAGGTGCCCGTTCCAGAATATATCGAAGGTTAGATCTGCTCATTGCGGACGAACAAGCCGTCTGCTTTGCCGTTCAGGAAACTGGGCTCGGAACGTTAAGAGCTCCAAACTCGAAATCAAAATACTAAAACCCTGCGCTTCGTGGCGGAAGTACATCAAAGACTAGGTGGGTACGCGGAGTAAGTCGTGGATGTCATGATAGATTTTCCCCATGATACGTCGGTTCGTTCGAAGCTGGATTCTGTCGGTATTTGCATGCGTTGCTGGCCTGTCGGGACGAGCATCCATATCCACCCAAAGACTGTAAAGTTATTCATACCCGATTCCGTTCGCTTCCTATTCGCCGTAGAAAACGCGCTCGAATGCTTTTAAATAGAGAGTCGTGCCTTGATTTTCGAAGAGCCAACAGATCAAAAATTAAATGAGTGCGCCACTCCTCCGAAGCATTTTCGCTGTCATGCAGAATCTTATTATCAAACCGCCATAACTCACCATTCCGCATGGTCACTTCTTCCCCCCCGCACCTTAATATCGATCCTCCAGGACTTTCAATAACCAAGTGGTATCGATCTCGAATCGCGTAATAGGATCCATTATCAGTATGAGGGTAGACAACAGAACGTGGGGCGAGTCTGACGTAAAGAGCACGGCATAGAGCAGCGTGACAGCCGTGAGCAATCCTTCGCAAGCACGCCATCGACTGCGGGAATAATGAGGCCGATGAAGTATCTATCGAATCTTGTATTTCACGTACATGAGTGGTGTCACCGGGTAACCGCTTGGCCCCTCGAAGGATGATCGATTGTGTGTGCCGCTGCACGCGGACACTTTTCTGCCGCGTTTCGTTATACAGCCACCGAGCATCATTGAGCGTTAACTCTTGTTTGAGATTGGGAAGTATTTCTGCGATCCACGGAGCGTGAATTTGCTGGAAGTATTTCATCTAGCCTCGCATGTCCTTTTAATGGCGTGTAGCTTCTTACAAAGCCGGCCATGATCAAGCTTTTTTACGGAAACAGCTGCTGCCTCAACGCCCAATCGGCCCAGCTAATCGTTTGCAGTGTGGACACTGCGCCCGGCACGATAACTACATTTCTTTATGATATGGCGGAACAGAAGTGTCAAGACAAATTAAGCTCGGGTAATCTTGTTAACAGTGCAACTGGCGCTGGTAACCCAAGAACAGGGGGGAAGCTGGGGTACGGCTATTGTGCCGCAATTTGTGGATGAACCTCTATGAAAAAGTAGCTACTCTTTGTCTTTGGCTCCTTGTTCGTAATCGGTCGATAGAGCAACGCCCTTTTAAGGCGTGGGGCCTGGGTTCGAGCCCTCCTCGATACGCTCCAGATCGCGAACAAAGGGGGCACCGAGGCCACCTAAGTCCCATTTAACCTCGACCATGATTTGTTGGCCTCCGTCACCGTCCCAGCCTATTTGGCTAACTGTTCCCGTCCAACGCCCCGGACCATCCATGCGTACCCGATCACCCGGTTTCAATCGATCTTCCATTTCTTCCCTCCTGAGTACTGCATACTCCCAATCGAGAAAAATGCACAAATCTACACTCCGGGCCGAGATTTTACAGGTGGCTAGAGCACCGGCCTTCTAAGCCGGGGGTTGTGGACTCCTCTCAGATCACAATCCTCTCCACTTCATCCAGGCTCATCTCGTCGCGCCGGCGATCGTAGAGTTGCGTCGTGCGCGTACTAGCATGGTTCGCCATGGACGCGGCCTTTTCGAGCGTGCCGCCGTTCTTGAGATACGCCGTGATGCCGGTGGCCCGGAAGCTGTGATTACCTATCTTGGTTGCGATGCCGGCCGCAGCAGCACGCCGGCGGATCATAGCGTGCGCGTTGGCCTGGGGCAGGGAAGTACGGGTAAGCTGCCCCGTGCCGCGACCGATCGTCCGGAAGAGCGGTCCCTTGGGATCGGCGGTCAGTCCTGCGCCGTCGATGTACGCGGCCAGGGCCTGTTCGAGATTGTGGTGGCAGGGCATGGCGTGATCTTTGCCGCCCTTCTCGTGTAACCGCACCCACAGCCTCCGGTTCTGGGTAAAAACATCTTCGACCTTCATGGTGAGCGCGGCGCCGATGCGCGCGAACGAATAGACCATCAGCGCAATCAAAGCGCAATCGCGCAGGCCCGCCGGCATTGTGGCGTCGATCGAGTCGAGCAGCATCCGCGCCTCTGCGGGCTCCAGTACCGCGGTTTTGCCGGAACGCACTACATGGCGCGGCCCACGCACCGAGGCTGCAGGGTTTGTAGGCACGACCTGGCCGATGACCAGCCAATCGAACAGGTGGCGGATGGCTGCGAGCTGCTGCTTCACGCTGGGCGCTGCGACCTCACGCCCCTGCAGCTCAATCCAGCTCGCCACATGCAACGGCTCGACCTGGGGCAGGGAAGCGACGCCGATGCTTTCGCACCAGGAGAGAAAGTCGGTCACCGCCCGGGCATAGGCCCGCCGCGTGTGCGGATTGCGGATCTGCGCGGTGAAGAATTCGAGGAAGCGCACGCCGGCACGACGGCCGGAGGCCGCAACCAGGACAGGTAGCGTAGGACGGGACAAGGAAACGAGCTGACTCATAGAAGATGAATCCCCAGCTTCTCCTGCAGGA
>Ga0302140_10005034_pt1 | contig 16781 bp, 7 predicted proteins | sample I_Bog_E1_1_FD_202095 | JGI IMG/M metagenome (GOLD analysis project Ga0302140, IMG submission 202095) | Peat permafrost microbial communities from Stordalen Mire near Abisko, Sweden - I_Bog_E1_1 | ecosystem: Environmental > Terrestrial > Soil > Wetlands > Peat | place: Sweden: Abisko, Stordalen... | reverse complement strand
AGGAGTGCCGCCATGCGATTCAAATCAACCCTATTCTTGATCGTCGCAATTTTGTCCTGTTGCCAGACTGCGTTGCTCGCGCAAGTCACCGGCTCAATCACCGGCACCGTTCGAGACAGCACAGACGCAGTAGTGCCCGGTGCCAAAATATCTGTTTCCAATAGTGAACACGGCATCCACCGCGACTCTGTCAGCAACTCCTCCGGGGACTACCTCGTCCAGGCGCTGGGTGAGGGGACCTACGTTGTCACAGTCACCGCACCAGGATTTGAAAAGTATGTCGCGTCAAACATAGTCATTCGAGTTGGCCAGAATGCGCGTGTCGACGCAAAACTCAAGATAGGCAGCCAAAGTGCAGAAGTTCAGGTAGAGGGATCCTCAGCCGGCACCATCGAAACCCAAAGCTCAGAACTCTCCACCACCATTACCGCCAAACAAATCAGCCAACTGGAACTCAATGGTAGATCCTTCGTGCAACTCGTTGAACTCTCCCCTGGCGTCAGCAACCAGACAGGTCAGTCCGAAGGTGTCACGGGCCCAGGCGGCAGCGTCAGCTACTCCATCAACGGAGGACGCACCGAATATAACAACTGGGAAATCGACGGCGGCGACATTATGGATGCAGGCAGTATGTCCAACCTTAACGTATTCCCCAACGTAGACGCGCTCGATCAGGTACAGGTCTTCACTTCAAGCTACGACGCGCAGTACGGTCGCAGCGGATCAGGCGCTATCGAAGCCGTAACAAAATCCGGAACCAACCAATTTCATGGTGAACTCTTCGAATACCTGCGCAATCAGTTCTTCAATGCGAAGAATTTCTTCAATCCTCCTGGGCAGCGCATCGGTGCCTACAAGAAGCACGACTTTGGCGGAACAGTAGGTGGTCCGATCCTCATACCGCATGTCTACAATGGCCGAGACAAAAGCTTCTTCTTTTTCTCTGAAGAGCTCCGGCGTGAAAGTGTTCCCGGTTTCTATAACACTCCTATACCAACTGCAGCGGAAAGAGGTGGAGACTTCAGTGCCCTCTGTCCTGCAGCTGGCACTCCGTTCGTAAGAATTCCAACCGACGGCTATGCTAAGTCCTATCCTGACTGCCCTGCATATGCTCCTGATAGTGCCGGTGACGGCGGATACGTCGGATTTCCTAACAATAACGTTGCGCCTTATATAGATCAGGTGAACGCAAACCTCTTTTTGCAGCTAATCCCGCTGCCAAATACTACAGATCAAGCGAGCGGACTCCCCTACTTCCGTGAGGCTGCCGGTGCACCATACACTTCGCGCGAAGAGCTTTTCAGAATAGACCACACGTTCAACACCAAACTACATGCTTCATTCCGTTTCATTCACGATTCACCAGTGGTCACATATCTGACATCGACACCTTGGGCATCCTCTAATTTGCCAGGCATCCCCGGTCACGAGCTGGCACCCGGAGTTTCCATAGTTTTCAATGTAAACTGGACGCCATCGAATACCCTGACCAATGAATTCATGGTGGGCTACGGCGCAAATCATTTGTCGATCACAAACACCACGAACGCTGGCGCTGTTCCATCGAGCCTTACGATGACAGGTCTCTTCAACAATAATTTCGGTGGGAAGATTCCCTCTTTTAGCATTCAGGGAGGCAACAGCTACGGAACACTCGTTCAGGATGCAGGTCCGGTTCCTTTTTACAATTCGAACCCCACTTATACATATCGGGACACAGTTACCAAACTTCTACATCGCCACAATCTCAAAACAGGTTTTTATTTCACAGCTAACCAGAAAAATGAGGATGCCGAGCTGAATACTCAGGGTTTTTTGGGATTCAGCGGCAATGGGGGCACCTTCTACACCGCGCCGAGTGTAAATGGCGGTATTCCGAGCACAGGCAATTCATTTACGGACTTTCTCGTCGGCGATATAGCCACTTACTCTCAATCGAATCAAGAACCGAAGTATCACTTCAAATTCAAGATCTTTGAACCATTCATTCAAGATGATTGGCATGTAAACAAGAAACTCACACTGAATCTTGGTCTGCGTCTCAGCATGTTCAGTCTCTATACAGAGAAGAACGACCTCGCCTATAACTTCGATCCTACCAAATTTAACGCAGCCAACATGCCAACAGTAGACCCCAATAATGGTCAGCTTGATTTTGGCCCGGGGCAGAGTATCAATAATCTCAGTGGCATCGTGCGATGTGGATACAACAGTATCCCGACTGGTTGTATGACGGGGCACATCTGGAATCCAGCACCGCGCGTAGGCTTTGCGTATGATCCGTTCGGAAATGGAAAGACAGCTATTAGGGCCGCCTACGGCATTTTCTACGAGCACACAAACGGTAATGAAGCCAACGCCGAATCTCTTGAAGGGCAACCGCCTCTCGTCCTCACTCCACTTCAGTTCTACATACAGGGGTATCAGAATATCGGAGGTGGAGTATATTTCCCTCTGGTGCCTAATTCAATCCCCACAAAAGTCAAATGGCCCTACATGCAGCAGTTCCACTTTGATATTCAACGGGAGATCATGCGTAACACGATAGCTACCGTTTCGTACGTAGGTAGCAAGGGGACCCACCTTACTCTGCAAAATGATCTCAATCAGCTCCACGATCTAAATCAAGCTGACAATCCGTTCCCAGCGGGAGTTCCTATCACCGATCCCATTTGTCAACAAGCTGGCAACGGCGGCCCGGTTACTGTAGGAGGCAATCTTGTCCATCCGGGCGCGCTGTTGCATTTGAACATCGCATGTGGCAACGTAGACCCGGATAACTATCGAGAAAATTATCCAGGCTGGAGTACCATCACTGGTATTGGTCTGGGCGCGAGCTCCAATTACAACGCTCTACAAGTCTCTGGGCGTCGTACAGCAGAAAACCTGGAACTCACGCTGGCATACACATACAGCCACGCCATTGACAATGAGTCAGATCGGTACGACGGAAACTTTGTAGATACCTATAACCTCAAAGGCAATCGTTCAAGTTCCAACCTTGATCAACGCCACATTCTAAACTTCAGTTACATCTACACATTGCCAAAGCTTTCTAACCACAATCACCTGACGCGGCTAACTCTGGGCGGTTGGCAATGGTCTGGGATTACCGAATTCCAAACAGGCAAGCCATTCAGTATTGTGAATGGCGCCTATTACGACAACGCTGGTGTGGCGAACGGTAATGGAACGGGCTCGTACGTCGATTTCGTGCCGGGCGCAAGTCGCACTCATATTACTGGGCCGAAAATCCAGGGTGGTATCTTTGGGCCCTTGCTATTCAACCCCTCAGCATACGACGCACCCAGAGGCCTAACCTTTGGCGATTCTGGCCGCAACTCTCTTTTTGGTCCAGCTACAACGAACTACGATATGGGGATCTTCAAGCGCTTCCCGGTTGGCGACCATATGACAACGGAATTCAGAACAGAAGCCTTCAATGTTTTTAACCACACGCAATTCACTAGTGTTAATAATTCCCCAGGCTGTTTCTTGCCTGGTAGCGGTCAGCAGTTCAATGCAGGGGCCACCACCTGTGTGCAGGGTGATCTTTCAGAAGGCTATTTCCCATCTGGATTTCTCCATCCGGGGAGCGCGCACGATCCTCGTCTTCTTCAGTTTGCTCTAAAGCTACTGTTCTAGGCTTCATTGAATGACGCTAAACGCTGCTGCATCTGTTTGATGGACTCAGCAGCGTTGTCTTTTAGAACCATTTCAAGTGCTGGAGAAGGATACGTGCAAAGAAGAGTCTTCTTAAAAACTGGGGCAGCAGCCACCCTAACAGGACTCGTCGCCCCCCATATCGCAATGTCGACTCCCGCTTCGGATTCGCACATTGAAATCCTCGTCGAAGAACCAATCGCAACAATCTCTCCCAACATCTATGGCCACTTTATCGAACACATTGGTGGAGTAATTTATGACGGCGTATGGGTAGGCAAACAATCAAAGATTGCCAATGTGAGTGGTATCCGTAAATCACTCATCGATGCCCTTCGAGAGATTCAAGCTCCGATGGTCCGCTGGCCTGGTGGCTGTTTCGCTGACAGCTATGACTGGCGGGATGGTATAGGCCCCGATCGGCCACGTCGCACCAACTTCTGGGCGGAGGAGTTCGACCCATCACAACTTAAGACCAAAGCTCCCCAGGTGTACGACAACAACGCATTCGGAACTGATGAGTTCTTGCGCTTTTGTCATTTGTCTGGTGTCGAACCTTATCTCGCCGCAAATGTAAGGAGCCTCTCTCCTCTGGACTTCGATCGCTGGGTTGAATATTGCAACTCTCCATCCGGTACAACCACCCTCGCAGACCAGCGAGCCAGGAACGGTTCATCCGCCCCATACAACGTCAAGCTATGGGGTATCGGAAACGAAAGCTGGGGCTGCGGAGGCAACTTCACACCTCAAGACTACGCAACAGAATTCCGCCGCTTCACATCCTGGGTCCCGAAATACAGCCTGCCTCTCCAATACATAGCTTCAGGTCCTTCAGACAACGATCTTGTCTGGACAAAAGGTTTCTTCGAGAAGGCCTTCTCTATGGGAGATCACAACATCTCCGGCTGGTCTATACACCATTACGCCTGGAATCTCAGTCGCGGAAAGTCTTCTGATTGGGTAGCGGCAAAAGGAGACTCACTCAAGTTCGACTTGGTCGACTGGTATGAGGTTTTCAAGCAAGGCTACCTCATCGAAAAAATCATCCAGGACCAGTGGGCAGCCATCGGCGAGTACGATGAGTCACATCAGATCAAGCTGGTCGTCGACGAGTACGGGCCTTGGTACAAAAAGGGAACCGAGGTTAGCCCAGATGCCATTCTTAGCCAGCAAGTCACCATCCGCGACGCACTCTTTACGGCCTTCACTCTCGATGTCTTTAATCGCCATGCCGACAAGGTCTCCATGGCGGCGTGCGCTCAACTCATCAATTGCATCAACGCCCTCTTTCTCGCACATGAAGACAAGTTCGTACTGACTCCTAACTACCACGTATTTCAGATGTACGCAGCGCATCAGGGCGCCCAGTCCCTCCGTACGGAGATTACCTCGCCACAAGCAAAGTACAGCAGCGACGGTGAACCCGCAACATTTTGGGGACTGAATGGATCGGCGTCGTTGAAAGGCAAGTCTCTCACCCTAACAGTCGTCAACGCCGATGCGTCATCGCCTCGCGAAGCCGAGATTTTAGTAAGAGGAGCTACAGTGTCCTCAGCCTCAAGTAAAGTTCTTGCTGCGCCTGATATACACGCTCATAACTCCTTTGAACAATCGATGGTCTCAAAGCCAGTAGAGCAGCCGGTGCGGCAGAGCGGAGGAAATAGTTTGCATCTCACATTTAAGCAGGCATCGGTGACTGCAGTTACAGTGAATCTCGTATAAAAATAGATCTTCTCTTCGGTGAAAAATTCAAATGTTAACGACATCTCTAAAAAGTGAGGGCTGGCTTCCCAGAAGAGGGAAGCCAGCCCACATTTAGACCGGTCAAAGTTGACTACAACTAAGGCTCCCTGTGAGGCCCTGGCTGAGGCAGATCGCGGCAGCGCAGAATCTCCGAGTCGTTAGTTTCCTGCTCCAGCGTAACCGCCAGGGCAACAACGTAGCGGTTGTTTGGCAGTTTAAGCGACTTCACCGTCTTGAACGGGTTGAGTTGGAACGTATATTCGTACAGGTTAAAAGTTTGATTGTCCTGTGACCCATCGTTGTAGTCGCGATAAGCCATCGAGACAGCTTTTGACTCACCCGGAAAACTCTGCGGACTGAACCAATCGCTAAAGCTCTGCGTGAATTTTGAAGTTGTGCCGTCGGTGTACGTCACAACCACAGTCTGGCCAGTCTGACTACCCTGAACACCAGTTCCAAGAATGTGTAGCTTGCTAAAATGTCCTTCAGTTAGCGCAAAGCTCTGTCCAGAACCATAGACGACGTTGGGCAAGTTCGCCGCCGCGAGATCAAAGTTCAGGCCACCTACCACCAGGCTCGTAGGTCCAGCAGAGTCACCCAGCAGGTTCGCGGAGTAAGCAGCTCCTCCACCGTCAAGGCCGCCATCTCCAGGGAAAGTCGTTCCATCCGTGTAGATACCCGTTGCATCAAATGCAGGAGCCAGATTGACCGAAGTTCCCAGGCTCTGCGCTGTCAGAGTGGCCGCAAGTATAACCACATTCCGGTTGGCAGGCAGCGTTACACTCTTGACCGTCTTCGCATGGTTCAGGACAAGCGTGTATCCATATAGATTGAATTGACGATCATCAGCACCACCCGATGCGGTATCACGGTAGGGCATTGCAACTGCTTCGGATTCGTTGATGTTGTTTGACGGACTGTACCAATCGCTAAAGGATTGGTTGATCGTAGCCACAGTGCCATCGGTATAGGTCACGGTAAAAGTTTGAGCCGCCTGTTCTCCTTGGATTCCAGTTGCGAGGAACTGGAGAGACGTGAACTTTCCAGTCGGCAGCGGTATGGTTTGACCCGTACCATAAACAGCATTAAGCGCTCCCGGTGTCCCAAACTTGAATAGCACCCCGCTCAAAACACGAGAAGATGTCAGCAGGTTTGCAGAGAACGCATAACCATCGCCGTCAAGACCGTTCGTCGTAAAGCTCGCACCATCCTTGTAGATCGCGTGCAGGTTATATGCGGAGCCAAGATTGACAGGAACTCCACTTCCACAATCGCCCACCGCAGCGTTCACCGCAAGCACAATCGACGAAACCGTATGCTGCGTCGTTCCCGATGTTCCAGTGACGCTGACTGCATTTCCCAGTCCAGTCGCCGCCATATTGCTGGCTCCGAGCAATATGGTACCTTTCGTGCGAACAACCGTGGGGCGAACGGATTCGAACACTCCTTGGGGAAGGTCCGCAGAAGAAGTCAGTGCTACACTGCCGCTAAAACCATTCAACGGAGTCACCGTAACAGTGCTGCTCGTGAATCCGCCCTGGTTCAGATAGAGGTAGTTTGGTGAAGCCGTCAGGGCAAAGTCAGGCAACGCGATCTGCACATACGCGGTGTGCGCAATCCCACCACTGGTGCCAGTTACCGCGATAACGTAAGTCCCTCCCTGAGTGGCGCTCGTAGTAGACACACTCAGAACAGCAGATCCCGCTCCCGAAATCGAATTCTGGCTCAGGCTTGCCGTCACTCCCGTAGGCGAACCGATCGCTGAAACGGTCAGAGCAACAGCACCGCTGAATCCATTGACCGGGGTGACCGTAATGCTAGACGTTGCACTGGCCCCAGGAGTCAAAGGAAGGGTTGCCGGTGAAGCCGCAATAGAGAACCCCTGGCTCGATACGCTCACCGGCGCCAGCGCATCGATCATCGCCTGACCTGTAGGGCTTCCCCAGCCCGTAGTCAAATCGTAGCCCGTCACAGCTGAAAACAAATCAGGGCTGCCCGTGTTGAAGTCGTTGCCAGTTGTGATGTCGTGGAAAATGGAGTCATATGTCGATCCCTGGCCCAACGTGTAAAACGTGGTATTCAGAAATCCAATGGGCGTTCCGTTTGCCTGCTGATTAGCCAGCGCGAGGAATCCCGCCCAGCGAGGTGCCGCAAGACTCGTTCCGCCTATCCCTCCGGAGCACTCTCCGTTCGCGCAGAAGAAGTTGTCAGTATTGGCTTCCATCGCGACGTCAGGAATATTTCGATAGGATGGCGAACCCTGGTTAGAACTGTTGATCACAGGAACCTGGTACGCAGGTATGGGGGATTGGTTGCTCCAGCCGCCACCGCTGCCTACCCATGCGCTCTCTGATTGCCATACGCCGCCTGGCCCTGTTGTAGTGATATCCGTACCGCCTGCATCCGTTACATTCGGACTGTTGCCGGGGTAACCGACGCCCCCAACGTTCGCCCCGGAATCGCCCGACGCGATAAAGAGATTCTGCCCCTGCGCCGCCAACTCCATAAAAATCTGTTCGTACCCAGGCTCAGTGCTCGGCGTTCCGCCAAAGCCAAAGGATAAGCTCAACTGTTTAGCGACATTGTCCGTAGCAGCTTGCGTAAATGCAGTCAACGCATCACTTCCCGATCCGTAAGCCTCGTACACGATCACGCCGGCCAGGTGGGGAGCCATTGAAATAGCCTGCTCAATATCGATGACCTCTTCGCCGTCATCGCAACCACCGCTCGCAGGAGTACCGTAGCAAACGCCATCAACATCCAGCAGGGCGTTATAGATGGGAACGTTCAGTGGCTGCCCCACGGTGCTGAAATACAACTGGACGTCGCTAAGATTGTATGGTCCAAGCTCAACCAACCCCACTGTCTGCCCCGTGCCGTCAAGCGTAACCCCAGGGGCATACGCAGCCCTCATGTCGCTGCCCAGATATTGCCCTCCCTGTCCGGACCCCGTCTGATCGCTGTGAACTGCATCAGCGGAAGCCTTCTTCAGCATCGGCTTCGGCAGCATGTAGTCCGTCAAGCCGTCAACAGTTAGTAGGGGAAGTCCGCGATCGATCGTAGGCTCTACGTCGGGCGCAAAGAACGTCCGTTTTTCAGTCGGATGCTGATAGCTCTGCATCGTGACATGAAACGCCTGACCCACGTTCGCGGCCGAGCCACTGACATTGACCACCAGCCTGTTTGAGAAAGTACGAGTCACCGTGAGTCCGTGAGCCTTGGCAAAACTCACGACCTTTGCGTAATCGTCTGCCGTGGGACCAAACTGCTCTGTAAACTGCTGCACAGTGAGAAATTTCCGATAATTAGCACTCGTCGGATCATTCAACTGCTTGAGCAAGACCTTGAGCTGCGACTCATTCCGTAGGGGAAGGGAAAGGGAGAGACGCAAATTCTGCGAACTGGGGAGTCGTCCAAGCCACTGCGCCTCCGCCGGAGCGGAAGCTCTGGTCTGCAATGTTTGCCGCTGCGACTGCCCTGGGGTGGCTGGAAGCAGCAATGCCGCTGCACCTAAAATCGGAACAAGAAATCGTGAGAAGTGGGGGTATCTACGCATGTTGATGGCCTCTCCGTAACAAATGTTGAGTGAAGGGAAACTCTGCTGTTCAATCTCTCACCTGCTCCTGAGAACTTCCTAAGAACCCACCGAAGGGGCTCCAAAAGTAATTTGTCTGTTCAGAGCAATTTGAAATTGTTTGCACAACGCACAACCTGTTGGCTGCAAATCAAATTAGCTCCCATTGAACTTTGCAGTCGTGAGCAGTTATGAAATAAAAATGAAATCTGTGTGAACAGAAAGAAGTGTTTTATATTCAAAAATTTACGGAAACTAAACAGACCGTTGTGCTATTTGGATTATCCATCTCAGGTTTGAGTTGACTGCATTTCCCGTTCTGCTATGCTGATGGCGAAGTGGACCGGTAATGGAGGAGTGGAGTGGCCACATTAGCGTCCCCTGCGGCTGGCTACAGTTTTGCAGATTTTGAACTGGATTTGTTAAGGGGCTGCCTTAGCTGCAGTGGCACCGAGTTGCCTCTGAGATATCAGAGTTTCCAATTGTTGCTTTACTTTGTTGAGCATCCTGGAGTGCTGATTTCAAAAGAAGAGCTAACTGCAGCAATCTGGAGCGACACCTCAGTTACCGATAACGCTCTCGTTCAGTGTGTCGCTGAGATCCGAAGAGAACTCAAAGACGATCCACGAAATCCTCGCTTCATCAAGACATTCCCAAAGGTCGGATATCGATTCATCGCTTCGGTTAGGATGGCCCCAGCTTCCCGTCCCGCTCTCCAGGAAGTTGTGAAAGCACTTCCTCTCAAAGCAGATTTTTTTCCTCTTGCGAGCGAATTAGGACTTGGTGCTTCGCTCCAGAGACAAGCGGAACACGTGGAAGTCGCTGAACTGGTCAGCAAAGCGGCTTTCTCTCAACGAAAGATGCTTCGAGATGTCCTGCTCGGTTTCGTCACACTCTTGGTCGTCCTTCTCTCGGGAGATAAGGTCCAGACGATCCGAACATTCACTGACGGCGCACCCGCAACAGCTGGTTTGCCGGTCCTTGCCGTCTTCTCTCTCGATAACGGCACTGGCAGGGCAGATCTTGACTGGCTGAGAGAAGGCCTGTCAGACATGATTTTGACTGACCTAGCTCATACACATCAATGGAATGTGCTGAGCCGGGAAACCATTCATACCCTTCTCGACTACGGTACTGCCTCAGAAACTCTACCCATCGACCGCGCCTTGGAAACGGCAAAATCGATCCACGCCAGAGACTTTATCATCGGATCCCTCTCCAAGTCGGGTCAGCAGGTCGTAGTCCGTGTTGAAACACGGGACGGTCGGGATGGTCATCTCGTAGCTGCGGATAGCACATCATTGAGTGACCCAAGAGAGATCGTAGCTGAGGCTGGTCTTCTCTCAGCCGACATTGCGCGTCACCTAGGCTTCGCCACGGACGATGCACCCCCACTCAGCGATGCCATGACAAGCAACGTGGAAGCATACAGATATTATTCTCTGGGAGTTGAGAAGGCAGAGCAGTTTCAGAACTCTCAAGCCATCGACCTGTTCAACAAAGCCATTGAGTTCGATCCAAAGTTCACCATGGCCTATGCGCGCATCGGATACGCCTACGCCGTGCAGGACTTTCAGCCGACTAAAGCAAGGCCTTACCTTGAACGTGCAATGCGCTCTTCCGGCCAGCTTCCCGTCATGAAACGCCTCTACATTGCTGCATGGTCCGCAATCGCCAACTCTGACTACGATACGGCCATCAGCATACTCAGGCGAATCATTAATCAGTATCCAGGCGAAACTGAAGCCTATTGTCAACTGAGCCGAATACTCCGGGGGCAGGAGCGCGTTGATGAGGCCGCAGCCTTACTCAAAGCCGCGATTCAAAATAACCCAGATCAAAAAGATCTGTACAACGGATACGGATTAATCCTGATCTCGTTGGGGCGCCCGATAGAAGCCGTGGCTTCCTATAAGCAGTATGTGGCCCTCGCTCCTCAAAACCCAAACGCTCACGACAGTCTGGGCATGGCTTATCAGTTGGCAGGGCAATATGATGCCGCATTTTTCGAATACAACGAAGCGCTCAAACTCGATCCCGAATTTGAACCGTCTATCGTCCATCTAGGAGACATCGATTACCAGCAGGGCCGCTATCGGGACGCCGTTCGAGAATACCAACGGTACATACAGGTCGTGCACTCCAATGATGCGAAATCAATTGGCTACGGAGATCTCGCGACAGTCTATCTAACACTCGGTAACCTGGAAGAAGCACAGACTGCGGCCCAGGAAGAAGTCCGCTTCAACCACAATGCTGTTTGGAATTCTCTGGCCATCGCCCTCCAAAAACATGAAGACGCACACGCTCGTAAACTCGAAACTACTCTCTTTGCCGACCTGCCCAATGCTGAACGAGGTTCTCCCCGTAACCTCAGAATGGAATTCTTCTACCGTGGTTATATCGAACTAAAAAGAGGCGATTCTCAGGGAGCTATAGGTCACTTCAAATCCGCTCTTCAACACTTGCCGCCCTCCTCAGGCATCGACCTTCACGAGGACTGCCTGGCCAATGCCTACCTCGAACTCGGAATGATCCCAGAGGCCATCGGCGAGTATCAGCGCATTCTCAAGCTAAACCCAAACTACCCGCTCGCCTACTACCACCTCGGTCTCTCCTACCAGAGACTCCACGATCGTCTCGACGCAAATGCCGCATTCCAGCATTTCATCACCACGGGCACCGCATCAGATCAAGACGGTCCAGCAATGCAGGCAGCAATCCGAAGTCTCCAGCCAAAGCTGCTCTAAGTCTTATCGGCTGCACGTCGCTAAAAGCGAAGACAGAATCATCGCACGGAGTTTGTTGCACGATTAGTCCCGTTATTGCGAACCCAGACTGGATTTTTGTCAAGAAAATCCTAGCGCGTAGAATCTGGACTGTGGCGGCTATCCCAATAGCGATCTAGAACGCAGTGGTAAGTCGTAAAGCCACGTTCCTTGATAGACCAATGGCATTGCCTGAAAACAGCCCGCCAAAATCGATCACATTCAATACATTGTTCAAGTTTTGACCATCGATCTGAAATCGAACCTTCGCTCGATCCGATCGGTAAACATCCACTCCCGCCGAAGCGTTTGCCTGAAAGGCGGGGAAAATTCGTCCCCGTGCAAAATTGATTCGGTCCAATACTTGCTGACCATATTGTTGGAGAACCGTATCAGGATCGCCGTCAAACTCGAACGGCAATCCCGTGTCATACTGCACCCCGAAAGCAGTCCACAGTCGGGACGAAATCTGGTACCGCACTCGACCGCGAACCGTATTCCTCTGATCCTGCGAATCCGGAAAATGTCCGCTCAACTGAGAAGCAGCATCGCTCGCGTCTGAACCGAAGAAGAGTCCTCCGGTAACCGGAAACCACGCATTCCCCACAATATACGAGTAACTTCCCAAGCCGGAAAAATGATGCCACTCAGGAACCTCTACAGTCCCTTCCACCCCATAAAGAATCGCCTTCCGAAATGCGATAGGGAAGCTGATTGTCGTATTGAAAATCTGGCTGTCGTCCGCATAGTTATCGACGACACGCCTGAAATAATTGGTTCCAAACTTCACGTGACTCCCAAAAACCTTAGTCAAACCTGCCTCGTAGTAATCCCCCTCTGACGGCTTGACCGGCAAGTTGAGAAAACCCGATGGATCGATTGACGCAACTGCCCCCGAGCTGGAAAGAAGAATATTTTCAAACGATGGAGTTTGAAAAATTCGGTCATACGAGAAATGCACCACGGTGTTGGCGGACGGAATGTAATGTGAAATCGCAAATCGAGGCTGCAGAGCTTCCTGGTTCACGCGTAATTGATAATGATCCCATCGTAAGCCCGCATTGATTGTCCAATTATGAAGACTGATCAAATCCTCAACATAAACAGACTGTTCCAAGTCCGGACGATTTTCACTGTATGCAAATGTTACCGGCGAACCAGGATCGAACTGCGTCGGATCAGTGATGTCGTAATTCAACTTTTCGTTCAGAAAAGTATTATCGGATTCCGCTCCCGCCTTCCACTCATTACGCCCATTGCTGATTGTCACCGACCCCTTGAAATAGCCTTCGCGAAACCAGTTGTGCTGTGTAAGATCAATTGGCGTAGATTCGGGATTTGAATAGAAATCATTCGAGTTATCGCGAACCATTCCTCGAAGATCTCCGATTGCGTTTGCCGAAAAAGTATGTTCGTATGACGCCGTTCCCATCGTTTCAAAGTTGTCAGCCGTCTGCCGTTGCCCCGCTGCCTGTTGCACCATTTCATTCGGGATATCGTAACGCGCAATCTCATGGCGTACGATAAACTTCACTCGATCTTTGGGCGTTAAGTCACGCATGAAATATAGCGAGAAATCTCCAAGTGTTCCTGTATTTGAATAGTTCTGAGGTACAACAGGGTTCAAGTAGTGATCGGTCATGCTGCCGCTCGAACTTCCGCCAAGAGTGTTCTTCCCCCAGTTATACTGGCCCTTCGCAAACGCTCCCGCAGAGCTGAAACTACCTCCAGAAAGAGCCAACTCGCCATGGAACCCCGGTTGAGAATCTTGAATCGTGTTGAGCTCTATAACGCCTCCCATCTTCCTCCCATACTCAGCGGGAATCCCAGCAGTGTAGATGCTCATGGATTGAACATCGTCTGCCTCGATCTCGGGTCCAAAGCTAGGCGAACGATTATCCGTCAACGGAATACCATCAATAACAAATTGAGTCTGATATTCTGAGCCACGCGGATGCAGCACCGCATTGCCCTCGTACAGCCAGCCAGGTTGCGAGTTAACCAAGTCTTGAATATCACGACCTGGTACCGAACTCAGTCTGTTGCCAATGAACTCCGACCCTACCTGGCTAACAGAGCCCGCTTGATCGGGGTCAATGAGCGTAGTATTAGCCTTCACCTTGATCGACTCATTCAAATGCGGTAACTGTAGTTGAATTTTGTATGTAGTTGGCAGGGAAGAAAGAATCTCAACAGACTCCGAGGTCGGCGCAAAACCAGCCCGCTCGAAGCTCAGAGCATATAAACCAAAAGGAAGATGCTGTACATCCAGACGCCCGTCGTTACTTGTGATCAGGGAATTCTGATATTGATTCGCTTTACTGACAATCAGCACAGTGGTCTTGGCCCCAAGGCCAGATGGATCAACCACGGTCAAGCGCAATTCTCCCTGATTGGTCTGGCAGAAAAGTGGCACACTGTAAAAAAGGAAAAGAAAGCAGAATTTCTTCATGAATAAAGACGCCCTTATTATTTGATCATGCTAAGTGTTCCTGTTGCTGTTCCAACCCGTTCTTAGGTCAATGAGTGTCCGGCCGCAAAAGCTAACCAAACTTCGTTGTTTCCTCTGCCTGAATATTCTTTTAGGTCCTCTTCTGTTCAGGCTTTCTTTATCCAAAGGCGAAAATAGATACCAAATGCTTTGAACAAAAACTAAAATGGAAGAATATACATAGTAGAGGTGAATGTACGTGTCTTTTACTGGCTCCGTTGGGGAAATGCCATACCCAATCCGCGTAGTCACCACCGGATCCGCAAAGCCTTCGGAAATTGAGAGCCAAGTTTTAGTCCTTTTTGAGCAGTTTCACGATCCTATATTGCGATACACAATTTCATTTGGTATCTCGATACAGGATGCAGAAGAAATAGCGCAGGAAGTCTTTCTTGCTCTATTCCGGCATCTACAGGCTGGCAAGTCCCAAGCGAATCTTCGTGGTTGGATCTTCCGAGTTGCGCACAATCTGGCGCTCAAGCAGAGAATTTCAAACCACAAGCTCCACACCAGTCTCGATCAAGAAACGATCACGATCGACACGTACCTCGACTCGTCTCCAGATCCTGAAGAACAGGTTTTTTTCGCGCAGCGCCAAAACCGTTTGCTGGCGGTAGTAAATGCTCTTCCTGAGACCGACCAGCAGTGTCTCAGACTCCGCGCGGAGGGCCTGCGTTATCGAGAAATAGCGGCCGTGTTGGGAATCTCACTTGGATCGGTATCGATATCCCTGACACGATCACTCGCACGCTTGAACCGTGCTGAGGGGAGATAACCTTATGCTTGATCACCATGTACATCCCACCGATGAGGAGCTACTTTTAGCCGCCGACGGAGAGCTCTCCAATCACCGCGCCAGACAACTAAACCGACACCTGGCAGATTGCTGGGAATGCAGAGCACGCGTCACCGAGTTGGAAGCAACAATCGCCGGATTCATGCGAGCACACCGCCAAACCGCGAAGCTCCAGTTGCCAGCCATTACGGGTTCACAAGCTCTTCTGGCGGCCAGATTAAATGAGTTGGCATCTAGTCCCCCAGGAAATGCACGTTCCTTTGTTCGATGGAGAGCATCCAGGCTCAACATATCCATAGCAATTGGAGGTGTGTTCTGTGTGGCATTCACCCTCATTGCCGCATTAGCCATAAGATCTTATCGGTTTACCACTCACGTCGCTTCGAGCACGCTTGTTCCTTATCTAGAGCAGGGAGCAACCCCCAATCCAAACCTCACGCCAGGCGCCACACATACAGTCTCCGTCAACGACGTCTGCTCCATGGAGCACGAGCAAGTGGTTGGGCAAGTATCCTTATCCTTACGCCAGCAGGTACTCAAGGAATACGGAATCACACAGGCACATCCAAGCGAATATGAAATCGATTACCTGATTGCACCAGGTCTTGGTGGAACGGAGGACATACACAATCTCTGGCCTGAGCCATATACCTCGCCTACCTGGAACGCCTACGCCAAAGATGCATTAGAGGAACATCTCCACCATCTGGTCTGCGCCGGAAAGTTAGATATTACGACCGCGCAACGTGACATCGCTACCGACTGGATAGCTGCGTACAAGAAGTATTTCCATACCGAAAACCCTCTGCCTGCAAGATCTCCCCGGCCAATATTGCACTCAACAAAATACTCGAGCTAGCCTTTTTTCCTTCCCCATCTCAGGATGTCGCCTTACCTCCAGGCATAATCCCCAGGTCCGCCTTCACATGAGGAAAGATCGCCAATCGAAGCTCCGTACTTGCATAAGGCACCAGCTTCAATGTCTCAACAGTACCCGTGACCTCGGTAGGAAGTAGAGCCGGGTCAGGCAGCCTCGGCGTGAACGTGGACTCCTCACCGTTCACTGTAGTCTTCGTAAGCTCCCAATTCGAAACCCGTCGAGCCGCCACAGAAATAGAGGACGGCGGATTGGTCCATGGGTCAAACTGACCTGAATCATTCCCTGCGGCTTCTTCGCTGAAAACAGCCCCCTTCGAATCCTCTTCAGGCAGCAGAGCATAGTTCCAATCACCATCAGGATTGAGATCCCACGCAGGGAACTCAGGCGAAGACTGTTCATCGGCAACCACCGTCCATTTCTGCGCAATAGGATACGCATAGACCAACGGGCCGCGTTCAAAAGCGATGCCATCTTCCGGCCACTCAGTCTTTGCCACAGACATCGGCAGTTTGAGCTTGAGAACATCGCCAGACCGCCACGTACGTCGAATGATGGCAAATCCGTTCTGAGCATTTGCAACATGAAGTTCAACATCGTTCAACAGAACCTTCGGAGCCACGCACCATCCAGGAATACGCAGATGCAAAGGAAAGTCGACTGGCTGAGCTGTATTCATACGAAAAACAATTTCGTCAGAATAGGGATAGCGAGTCTCCTCGTGTATTTCCACCTCAGTCTTCTGTTTGCCGACACGAAACTTCACTTTACTTGGCCCATACAGCGTTGCTGCCAGCCCATTATTCTCGATCTCTGACATCCACATCCGGGCAATATAGTTAGGCAGAATTCGATTTAGATTCGCAGGG
>Ga0302140_10005031_pt1 | contig 16783 bp, 11 predicted proteins | sample I_Bog_E1_1_FD_202095 | JGI IMG/M metagenome (GOLD analysis project Ga0302140, IMG submission 202095) | Peat permafrost microbial communities from Stordalen Mire near Abisko, Sweden - I_Bog_E1_1 | ecosystem: Environmental > Terrestrial > Soil > Wetlands > Peat | place: Sweden: Abisko, Stordalen... | reverse complement strand
CCGCGGCAATCGCAGCTACCTCGGTCAGCTTGCCGACGCGCTTCAAATAATTGGCCTGAACCGCGCGAGTTGAGACAAAATCCTCGACGATGCCGCCTTCAAAGGGGAGATTCCAGATCTCTCCGCCTGGAGGGACGCCTGCGCCTTCTGTCACCACCCGGCCGTCCACAGCAAATGCAGAACCGACGCCGGTTCCCAGGGTGATGCCCACGGTGCGCGCCGTGCCGCGCGCTGCGCCCGCTGCGCTCTCGCCCAGCAGAAAGGCGGCAGCGTCGTTGAGCGAACAGACCCGACTGGCTTGCCAGCCGAAACGCTCCGCCAGGGCATGGTGCAGGTTAACACCAAACAGGTAGGGTAACTTGTGCCTCATGTGGCTGACGCCCGTCTGGTAATCGAACGGGCCAGGCATGGCCAGCGCTGCACCCTCGATGGCGCCCAGCCCTGCGCTTGCCTCAACGCCGAGAGCGTGGAGGAGACCGACAAAGGCGTCGCAGCTTTGTTCCACTGGATGCTTGGCCCTGATCGTGGGACTGAGCCGGTAAGCGCCGCGATGGCAAACGGCGGCGGAGATATGGCTTCCTCCAACGTCGAAGACTAGAACGGACTTCTCCAAAGCGGCGGTCAATCGGCCCTCACATGTGGGAAAGGTATCATGGTAACACAATCGAGTAACTTACCCGGATTGACATGGCAGCCTGGCCGGGCGTGGATCGGGATGCCTACACTCGTATTCCAGACCCGGATGCCCTGGATGGCCGCGTTTACTGCAGTTCCCAAATGGCTAAACTGACTTGATAGCAGAATCTGTATTGGTGGGTAAGTGCCCTTCTATAAGTGGTTTGACGCACCAGTTTCGCAGCTATTCGCTAGCCGCCAACTGCCGGCCGTGCGCCGGGCAATTTTCCGATTGGCCGCTGCTATCTTCGAGCTATATCAACGGGTTCACCATCATCTCCAATCGTTCGACTTGTCGAAAAGCGGTACCGGTAACATCAAAGCAATCGCCGTTGCTCAACTCCATATTCCGATACCGATAGCACAACGAGCGGAAGTGACGGTCACGGCTGCATGTGAATCGTCTGCTGTTGGCCGTTGTAAGAGATGACCTTGTCCGGGTTGCTCGTCACTTCTACGCCCGTTCCATGACTCTTGGCAACAAGCACGATCTGAAAACTCCGTGTCTTCAACATGCCGGGGAATTCACCCTTCCGAGCATCGATTGTGAGCTCGCTCCGTGCGTTATCCCAGTGAAAATCGATTGTGGAATAGACGCCCTTTTCGTAGTCGTAATTGTCGTTCTCGTCTTCGTACAGGGTGAAGCTGCCGTCGGCTCCGGGATAGATGCGCAGCTCGATGGGGTCGGCAGGTTTTTCATTGGAGTATTGAACGAATGGACCCATCGGCACGATGGATCCAGCTCTCACCATAAGCGGTATTTTCTCGATGGGCGCATCGGCAACAACGATCTGGCCGCCGTCCAGCTTTTCCCCTGTCCAGAAATCGATCCATGATGTGCCGGAGGGGAGATAGACGCTTCTCGTCTTCTCTCTCGGCTCAATCACTGCTTCCCTGGCGTGAATCGCCGGAGTTTTCCAGTAGACCTGAGATCTAAACGCGCCTAATGTGTGGTTGCTCGTTTCAAACTTGAAGTCGTATTCCTTGCCCGCCGTCAGCACAACCGGGACAGTGTAAGACTCCATCGAGTCGTAGTTATGCTCGAGTTCCTTGCTATCGAGGTAGACGTGCTTCGGGCCAAAGCTTTTCAGGTTGAAACGATAACTACCGGTCTCGGAGGGGATCAGCTTGCCTTCCCAGCGGACGGAGAATGCCGGGATTTGCATGAAACTCGGCCAGCCTGTGTACCAATCCAGGTTGATATCCGGTTCCGTAGCCTCATGGCATAGGTTTTTGAAATCCTCATCGCAATAGTATTTAGCGCTCAGGCCGGGCTTTCCATCGTTGGTCTTGAAGTGATCGGGAGTAACAAGCGTGCTGTTCTCCGGCGGGCGATGATACATATACTGAGTTACCGGAGCGACCATGATCGCGGGGCCAAACATATACTGATCGTCGATGGAATATGTCTTGTGATCGCTTGTGAAATCCATGGGCAGGCCGCGCATGATGGTGTAACCGCTGTGCGTAACTTGCCAGCCCAGCGAATAAATGTAAGGCAGTAGACGGTAGCGCAGATTGTCGAATTTCTCCAGCACGGGAACATATTCACCAAATTCCCATATCTCGCGCGGAGTTTCAGAGCCATGCGAGCGGAAGATGGGAGAAAACGTGCCGAACTGGAACATGCGCGTGTAGAACTCCTGGTAGGCAGGGTCATTGCCGCCGTTCATGAAAACGCCGCCCTGGCATCCGAGCGAATAGGCGCCGATGTCGAAGGTCCAGTATGGAATGCCGGACATGCTGTGATTGACACCCGCGGCGATCTGCTTCTTATACACTTCCCAACTGGCGCCGATGTCTCCTGACCAGGTGGTTGCCGCGGCCCGCTGCTGACCGGCAAAGGTCGAGCGGGTAAGAATGTAAACACGCTTCTTGTCTGTCTCTTTACGCTGATTGTTATAGACGGCTGTAGTGTCGAGCAGCGAGTAACTGTTGAGATAGCGCGCGAAGGTGCCGAGATGATTGTCCTTCACCCGCTTCATCTCGTATTCCTCGGCGTCCTGCGTGAGTGCATTGACCATGTCCGGTTCGGTCGAATCCATCCACCATCCGTCGACACCCTTCGAAAAAAGCCCCGTGCTCGCGTATTTCCAATACAAATCCGTGGCCGCAGGATTGTAGACATCGAAGTATTTGAATCCGGCCCAGCCCACGGTGGGAAACAGATAGCCGTGCTGGTCCATGTCTTTGTAAATTTGCGAAGTGGGTCCAAGGCCGGCCCAGATCGAGACCATCAGATGGAAGTTCTGCTGGTGTAGTTCGTCGATCATCTCGTTGGGGCGTGGATATTTTGTTTGATCAAAGATCATGCCTCCCCAGTTATCGTTGTTGCCCCAGTAGTCCCAGTCCTGCACGATGTTATCGATGGGGATGCGGCGCTTGCGATACTCCTGCGCAATGCCCAGCAGTTCATCACGTGTGGCGTAATGCTCTTTACTCTGCCAGTAGCCATAGGCCCATTTGCCATACAGGGGCGCTTCGCCGGTCAACTGTCGGTATCCCGCAATTTCCTGGTCGATAGTGGGGCCGTAGAAAAAGTAGTAATCGACATTGTCAGCGACCTCGGACCATAACGAGGTATTGTCGCCGCTGTCGTCAAAGATCGTCTTGGAATAGTTGTCCCAAAAAATGCCGTATCCAGCGGTCGAAACCAGGACAGGAGTGACGGCTTTGGTATTGGCCTGCACAACCTTCACCGTGTGGCCGCGATAGTTGATGACTCCCAACTGCTGCTGTCCCAGCCCATAGATGCCCTCTTCCGCGCTCAGCTTGAAGTTCTGCTGAATGCTGAAAGCGTTTTCTTCATGCTCGATATGCGTGGGCGCAAAGGTCGGCCGTCCCAGCTCCTGTAGAACCGTATGATTGCCGCTGCCGAGATATTGAATGGAGCCATCGCTCTTGTTGACTAGAACCTTGACCTGCCCAGAACTCAGCGTGACTCCCGCTTCGTTCTCTGCGAATTGAATGTCCAACTTGGGCAGGTCTTTGTGGATGACGGAGAGGCTGGCTTTGTCGGAGGTGCCGCCAAGCGGCCATTTCACCACGCGGACAATTCCCTCCGCATAGAACTGCACCTTCACGTTCAAATCGCCCGTGCTCAGTCGAACTCCGTTCTGGATTCGCTCAGTTTTAGACTCTTGCGAAGCCGCATGCGGGTTCTTCGCCGCCGAAGGATCATTCTGGCAAACAGAAGGCAAAACTGCGAAGCAAAGCGCCGAACTTAGCGAGCCAAACCGCATAGCAGATCGTAGAAAACCCATTTTTCGTCGTCCTTCCTTATCTCATCCGGAGCTGTTCTATCTCGGACAAATCGGCACGTGGGAGCGTTACTGCATTATTTCATGAGCCTGCTCGTGTGCAATCGGCACGTTAGGGAAGTTGCGCTTGTTGAGGGTCTGGATGTAACGATGCGATGAATGCCGGAGGGATACTGACAGAGTGCGGCAATTGGTGATTTACTGTTGCGGGGGCCTTGAAGATGGAAAACCTGGAAATCAAGAATCAAAGCCGGCGCGATTTTTTGCGCGCAGCGCCTGTGGCCGCCGCGGCAGGCTTCACACTCGCGAACGCATCGCTGTTTGCCGCTCATGCAGAGGGGCAGAGCGCGTCGCCGGCCGCGCCGGCTGCGTTTCAACTGTTCACAGCACAGAGCATTCAGGATGATATCGGGGCTTTGAAAGCCAAGCCTGGCAATAACAATCTGGTCGACCAAAAGAGTTTCACGGTTGTTCTTACCACAGAGGTGGCCAAGAGCGCCAAAGAGTTCGAGTGGCATGAGAGCCGCGACCATGTGCTGCAGATACTCGACGGATCGACGGTCTACGAGGTTGGCGGAACCCCGAAGGACGGGCGCACGACCAAACCGGGGGAGTGGCTTGCGCCTGCGTCGGATGGAGCCGCTACTATCGTGCTCAAGAAGGGCGACATGCTGGTGATTCCGCGAGGAACGCCGCATAAGCGCAGTACTGCCGGGAGTGTAACCTTCACGCTGATCTCCCCGATGGGAGTTCCAAACGCGTAGCAAAGTGTGAGGTGTCCGAGCCATGATCCGTCTGCGATTCGCGTTGTTCGCAATTTTGCTTGCAGCCGCTGTGCCGAGCAGGGCTGGTTTCGCTCAGGACGATTCTCAGCTGCGGATGACGAGGCCATCGCAGGTGTCCGCCGAGCCGGGGCTTCTGTTCTACCTTTCGGGCGACCACGGGTTCAACGCCGACTATGCTGCCGGCGGCAATGCCGCGCCAAATTTCGTCTCTGATGTGAAGATCCTTCCCGGCGGCGCAAAGGGTTCATACCTACAGTGCGGCAACAACCAACTGCTCTCGTATTGGGCGCCGGGGAACATCTATGCGCAGCGCGGAACGCTTTCGTTCTACTGGCGCTCGCGCGATCCGCTGGACGAGACGGCCTTTCCCATCTTCCGTGTGGGATATGCCGACCATTCCAGTTGGGATCAGGTGTGGCTGCGCATCGATTACAACGGGCATGGCTTCGATGCCTTTGTCACCGATGTGAATCTGGGCCGGAGCCGCGTTTCCTATGCAATGCCCAGCTTTCCCAAGCCGGATCAATGGGTCCATCTCACGCTCACATGGGATGAAACCACTGGGATCCGCTTCTACGTCGACGGTAAGGTAGTGGCCGAAAAAACTGCCACGGGCATGTTCGATGCCGGGCTCGATCAGTTTGGGCCGCACTCCCGCATCATCGGACCAACGGGCGTAGAAAGCAGCTATAGCTACGACCGCGGTGGAGATCTCGACGAGGTGCGCATCTACGACCGGGCGCTGTCCGATGACAATGTGGCTTCGCTGGCCAAGGGAGAGACGCCGCAGAATATTCCGGCGATCACGCGCAGCTTTGCAAACGCAGACACGCAGAAGGAGTGGTGGTTTCATTATGGCTGGAACCGCTCCGGCGATATTCCTGCGCCCTTGCCTGCCGCCAACACCACGGTACGCAAGGTGCAGATCAACGACGCGTACGATATCGGCCGCTGGTGGTGGAGGGCGACCGATGGAATCCGCGAAACCACCTGGCCGGGTGTCTACAATCGCTCGCGCCTGACAGGTCGCTTTGACTACTTCCAACTGCCGGATTGGGATTGCTATGCGATCTCGGGCAAGACCATTACATTCATCCTGCCGCAGGAGCCGTGGAATCATCTTGAATTTAACGGCGGCGCATTCGGCAACATGACGCTGCTGACGCCCGATGTGTCTGAGGATGCAGTTCGCCGGAGCGGTCTGGATGGAACGATACTGCCGGGCAAGACGCTTTTCGAGCGGCCCAGCGGACAGGAGACAACCTTCCACGACTTCCCTGCGCCGGTCACCGGCGGCAAGCTGCGCTTCACCAATGTGGAGCAGGAGACGCCCATCGGCGAGTTCTCTGCCTACTACGTCCATGCGGGCGATCCACCGGCGGGAATTGTTCAACTCAAATACAGGCTATCGAGAAGCACTGCGCCCGACGACAATCCAAGCCTGACACCGCTGGTCAGCTTCATTCACGATCGTTACCCGGCAGACGAGCGCTCAGCGATCGTGGGCATGCCGGGCGGATTCGGCGGCGGGGGCAACAGACGCGCGGGCTTACGGCAGAGAACATCGGAAAGCAAAGCGAACGAGCCCGCGATGCCGATCGTGCATATTCTGATTCCCGCGGATTTGCGTGGACTGCCGGCGAACACAACGCACGTACCCTCCTACACATGGGACGATATGTATGCGGGCCTTGACGGGATTGCCATCGATCTGCCCGCGCTGCATGTAAAGGCGACACACGGCGAGTACGTGCCCATGAATATCGAGGTGCGCGATCCGCTGTGGCCCATGCGCGATATGCTCAACTTCACCTTCTCGGTGAAGCCGGGTGAGCCGCATACGTTGTGGCTTGATACGCGCGACCGCATTTTGCCCAATGACAAAAGCATGCTAGTCACCATTGCCTCTGCGAGTGCGGAGTTCAACGCCGCTGCTCTCGAAGGCGCTGAGGTGCGGCTGATCTTCAAGCCGTACAAGGATGCAATCAAAGAACACATTGCCGACCGCCTGACCCAGGTGCGCGACAACTTCTCCAATATGACCGAAGAGCATGTAAACAGCCTGCGGCTCAATACCTATAACCGCTTCTATGCCGATATCACCGATCTGCTGCGTGTTGACCCTTCGAACGATCTCGGCCGCAAGTACTGGCACGAATGGAATCCGGAGACCGCGGCACCGGACTACACTGCGCCGACTGTGCCTGCTGGCGTGCCACGGTGGGCCTATCTACAAGCGCTGGACGTGGACTACTTCAAGCGCATCGCCAACTTCTACATCGACAAGCGCCAGGCCTGGGACGGGGAATTCGGCGGAGGCCTCGGCGACGACAGCGACTTTACCAATCTGTTTCCCTCGCTTGCCTTGATGGGCACGGAGCCGGAGAAGCTGAAGGCCTCCCTCTCAAGGGAACTTGAGGCCATGTACGAAAACAAGATGTGGACCAACGGGCTGGCAACAGGGCAGTTTGACGAACTGCATAGCTATGAGGATGGGCTGAATGTCCTCGGCCAGTCGTTGATGATCGACTTCGGCAATCCGAAGGACCTGGAGCGCGCGATGGTGACAGCGCGCCGGCTGGAGTGGCTGACGGGCATCAATGCCGCTGGTCACAGGCATATTCGGTCAGCCTATTTCAGTGGCGCAAAGATGGCCGAGGGCGGCGTATGGGGATGGACCAAGGCTCGGGGCTACATGGTTTTTCATCCCGCGCTCGATATGGTGCTCTTCAATGGCGCACCGGAGACGCGCAAGATGGTGCTGGAGACCGTGGACGGCATGTTGGCGCACCGCAAGCAGGAGGCGGATGGCCGGTGGGTCACGCGAACGGAGATCAACTTCAAAACCGATGAAGACCTTCCCGGAGGCGATGCCACGCCCGACTTCATGTTCTGGGCTGCGTATCGCTGGACGGGCGACAAAAAATACTTGCAACCCTTCATGGATGCAGGCCCCGCATCGCTGGCGCATATCAGCTCCAATTCGCTGGACGCGCTGGCGTTGCGCGACGCATGGGGCAAGCAGTTGGTGGCGGCGGCCGGCGCAACGGATGCCACGACGGGAGTGGCGCCAACGGCGGCGCAGTCCATGACCGGATCTGCCGAGACCTTCGCATGGCTCGCCAGCGGCGATACGAAATACCTCGACCGTCTCTACTCAGCGCAACTTGAGGCGGAATCGGATCGCGAGTGGATCAATACAGAAGGCAGCCTGTGGATCGATCGCGTGACCGACTCCGCTGGCCCCATGTTCGTCAACACCGAGTTGCAGCGCGCGCGTTTTGGCGGCGTCGCGCTGGTTCGCAATCATGTCTATCCGGGCAACGCCGTGGGTTGGCGGTTCGATGCGCCGGCAACGCCCAGCAGCGTTGGCATTCTGGTACCGGAGGCCACGCCGGATCATCTGAAGATTGTCGTGTACAATCTGGATGCCGTTCCAGTGAAGGCGCAGATGACGGGTTGGGAGATCGATCCCGGCAAGTGGGAGATTACGCAGGGCACGCGCGGCGACGCGGAAACCGATCCTGTCGAAAACGTCAGCACGCGTTCTGCGGCCTTCGAGCGCAGCACCAGTCTCGACTTTACCTTTGCTCCGCATACCACAACGGTGCTGGAACTCAAGCTGGTGGAAAAGGGAGTGCCTTACTGGTCAAGGCCAGACCTGGGAATCGGCGCAGACGATGTCAAAGTCGAGGGCAACCGCATGAGAGTGACGGTCCATAGCCTGGGTGCGGTAGACGCTCCCGCATCGAAGGTGGTGTTGCGCGACGCCGCAGGCAAGGTGCTCGCGACCGCGCAGGCCGCAGCTTTGAAGGCGCCTCTCGATCTGCTGCCCAAGACAGAAGTGGTTACCCTGACCCTGCCGCACGGCGCGGAATGGAAGGGTGGAAGCGTAAGCGTTGAAATGAACGGCAAGCTGCCGGAGATTACGCAGATGAATAACCGGGTGCAGTTCTGAATGCGTATGCTGAAGAGATAAGGAGACTCGATGAGCGAAAATGTAATTCCGGTTATACATGCTAACAATGAGAAGATGTCCACCCCTGAGCCGGGCCTGCGCCGCCAGGTGATGAGCTATAGTCCGGCGATGATGCTGGTGCGGCACACCATGATCAAAGGCTGGGCCGGCGCACGGCATAGCCATCCGCACGAGCAGATGGTTTACATTGTGCTCGGCCACATTCGTTTCGAGCATCCAGGCGGTGTCTTTGAAGCACGGTCGGGGGACAGCTTCCTGGTGCCTGGCAATGTTGAACACCAGGCATGGGCGCTTGAGGATTCTGAGGTGCTGGATATTTTTACGCCCATGCGCGAAGACTACGCAGGCTGACAGCGCGCACATCTGCGCCGCGTCGCGGAAATGCTCAGAACACGCGCCGGGCATTTCCTGCAAGAACGTTTATTTGCTAACATGCGTCTGGAACGCGGAGGGTGGGGCTACCGTTCGTGCTTCTTCCAATGGAGCATGTGGTGGTCGTCTACGGTGATCTTTGCGGGCAGGGTCAAGCCGCAGGTCTTGCAAATCAGCACATCTTTGCCGATCTCCCAATGCGTACAGTCCTTGCACTTACAAACCAGAAGTTCGATTTCTTTTTTTCCGCTCATTTATAGCCTCCTGAATTCCTCTTTGACTTCGCGCACAAAATCAGTGAAGCGGGCCGTGGTAATGATGTTTGGCTGCCAGCACAGATCGCGGTCAATCAGATTGTACTGCATCACGATTCGGGAACCGGGAGGCGTGGCGCCATCTGCGGCGGGAGCATGGCCCATCAGCCAGAGATGATCGGCCACCGAGCACGCGGCGGTCACGTCGTGGGTGACCACAATAATGGTATTCAGATCGTCCATGTCGGCGACTTTGGCAATCAACTCGCATGTCTTCTCAAGCATGATCAGGTCGAGGCCGGAAAACGGCTCATCCATCAGCAGAAAATGTTCGCTGCACAGGATCTGCTGGATGATGGCGCACCGTTGCCGCTGCCCGCCCGATAACTGAGCTGGATACAAATTGTACTTGTCTGCCAGGCCAAACTCGCTCAGGAATGCCATCACCTTGTCACGAGCGGCCTTCGCGTCTTTTTCCTTCTTTGTCGCGCCCAGCATCAGATTTCCGAGCACGGTGCGATGCTCGAAGAGCGGATAACTCTGAGCAACCACGCCAACCTCGCCGGCGACCACCGGGCGATCGAAGCCGTTGACCGAGACCCGTCCCGATGTGGGCGCGTGCAAGCCGGCGATGATGCGGAACAGCGTGGTTTTGCCGCAACCGGAAGGACCCAGAATGCCCACCACCTGGCCTTTCACCTTGCCCGGCACAATAATGTCGCGCACCTCCGCGGTGACGCCGCTCAACACGGGACGGCCGTCGTACTCGAGGGATACGTTGTCGATCTTCAACAGGGTTTTGCCGAGGCTATACGTGGGGGCTGCCATTAGTTCCGCTCCAGCGTCAAGGACGCATATGGGCAAAGCATGTTCTTAAGGACCCCGATGCTGTAATCCTGGAACAGGCCCAGCAAGAGAATGGTCAGCTGAATGGCAAAGACCGCGGAAAGTCGAAAGTGGTGGTTCTGATCGAGCAGAACGGTTCCCACGCCGCCCTCGGAGCGGACAATGCCTTCCACCATGGTCAGCATCATCCAGCCCATCGCGGCATTTTGGCGGAGGACGTCAAACACCTGGTCGATCTGGCCAAGGACGATCACCTCCCAAACCACGCGCCATTCGCCCATGCGCAGCGTGCGTGCCAGGTCAAACATCTCTTTCGGGACACCGTTGATGACATCGGCCATTCCGGTAACGAAGAAGACCGAAACCGAAAACACCAGCAATGACAGTTTCAGTTCGTGTCCGCTGCGGGCCATCAGCGTGAAGAAGAAGGTCAGTCCGACCAGCGACAAGAAGCGCAGCTTGCTGAGCAGCGCCACGACAGGGCGGAAGAAGGGCATGACGGTCGCATAGGCCAGCAGCAGCGAAACGACGGTGGATACGGCGATCGCCTGAATGTTGAGATAGAAGCTCGTGATGAGCTCCGCTCCGAGTCCTTGCTCCCACAATTCTCCAAAAGAGTTGAGAACCTCGCCTGGCTTGGGCAGCAGCACGAACGGACTGAACACCCATAACAAAGCCACGATGGCGACCTGAACGGCCACCATGATGCGGACAGCGTTCTTGTTCAGAACCGCATTCGGCGTAAACGCAGCAACAGCATGATTCATGATTTACACATCGATCATACGATTCGGGGAGGCTCAAGCCTCCCCGGTTTTGATGAAGATTATTGGCCGATCTGCGTGATCTCGACGCGGCGGTTAAGAGCCTTGCCTCCGGTGGATGCATTCGAGGCGATGGGGCTCTGCGAACCGTGGCCGGCCACGAGTTTGAAGCGCGAGTCAGGGAAGCTCAACGGAGCCACCTTCTGGAAGTAGCTCTTGACGGCCTGCGCGCGCTTTTCGCTCAGCGGCACATTGACGGCATCGCTTCCGGCATTGTCAGTGTAGCCGTCGATCTGGAGCGCCAACTGCGAGTTGATGGCCAGCGAGTCTTTCAACTCATTGAGCGTGGGCAGGCTGTCCGGCAGCGGCTGGTCGGAACCAGACGCAAAGTTGATGTAGACAGCCTTGTGGCCGAGCACCTGGCCGGTCTCGGCTTCCTTGGTGTAATCCACCGTCTCCGCGCTTGCTCCTTGCACGCCGCTGGTGTTCAGCGAAGCTTGCGCGCTGAAGATAAACGAAGTATCGACGGCATCCTTGTAGGGCGGAATGGGGTTGTCTTTGAAGAGCAGCGGATAGTTCATGGTGGCAATCTTGCCGAAGGTCTCGTAGGTGGCGCGCATATTGTTGTTATGCTTGCCATCCAGTCCGAAGTAATTGACGTTGTCTTCCAGATTGAAGACCGCCGAGCCACCCAGCATCTGGCCCGACTTATCGTCTTTGAAGCCGCCGTAGTACTTGTACCAATAGTCGCCGTTCTGGTCGTTATAGATCTTCGCCGAGATGACGCCGGCGGCGCGGCGGACTGCATCGAATGCCTTCACCTGGTCGGCAGCCTGGAAACTCGCAGCCAGAAGTCCAGAGACTTCGTCGCGATTGTCATTGAAAAACTTCTTGATGCCCAGAATCACAGCCGGCATCTGCGAAGCGTACTCGTGCGAGGAGACGATCTTCGCAGTGCCAGGACGGCCATGCACAGCCTGTTCGTCGCCGGGGGTCCAGGTCACAACGCCATCCGGGCAAATGTTCTTGGTTTCGCCCGTCGGACGGCCATCCTTGACGACCTTGCGGTCTTCGCAACGATTGGGGATGAAGACGTCGGTCACGGCCTTGATGTAGTCCTCATCCGGGGCGGCAATCCAGTTCACCGCATCCGGGTCATAGGTCTTCAGGTCCGGGTTGTTCTTGAGACCGTTCGATCCAAGATAGTTCAGAGCGATGTTCCAGTCGCCGTCGCGGATGACGCCGACGATCGTTTTGCCCTTCATGCTCTGGGGATTCGACTTCCACTCGGGCGGTCCGAGCAGCGCGTCTTCGCCGTTGGAACGGCCCACCGCGCCGATGATGACCGCCTGATACTCCGGCCCGAGCTTCTTCAGTTGCGGATTCAGATTGGAGAGCCACTGGCCGCCGCTGTCACCCATCACAACAATTGCTTCCGCGCCTTTGGAGCAAGTCTTCTCGCCATCGTGAAGCTGCTTGGCGCAGTCGATCAGATCGTTCCCCATCTGCGTATTCGAGTCTTCGCGGTGCAGGGTCAGGTTCACGCCGTTCTTTTCCATCAGCGAACCCTTGGTGGTATCGGGGCCGCCGTTGGCGTAGATCAGCGCGTACATGGCGTTCCACTCCCAGACGTCGAACTGGATATGCGTCGCCTGCACATTAGCCGGAGTCGTCGATGGATACGGCATTGCCTGCACGTTGGCCACCTGCGCCTCTTCCTGGGGCGGGAGGGTCACGCGCGAAGCAACGATCGACTTCATGATGCCGGGGGTTGGAATCAGGCCATGCTGCATGGCGGCACGCAGCCCAAAGATCGCTCCGCCACCCACGATCAGAATCAGGACAAACTTCGCTTGAGGCTTCAAACGCGGCATTTCTTTGTTCCCTTCAATGATTTCGCAATAGCGCTGCTTATTTGAACATGCTGTCGTAGTCGCTGGTGCTCTTTGCGCTCGACGCGGCTACGCTTGCAAGGGTTGTGGACATCTTCACAGGTTCCGGCGCTTCCATGCCCGGAATATGAATCATGTCCGCCCCGGTGGATTGGTTGCCGGAGGTCAGCAGCTTCTGGTTGAATTCGGCAAACTTTGAGGCCGCTTCGTCGGCAGCCGCGCCAGATTCGATCTGGTCGTCGGTCAGCAGCTTGTCGGTATAGCGGGAGAACTCCCGAATCTCGCCCAGCGTGCGCGAGGTGTCGTCTTCGAGATAGTCGAGAGCCATATCGACCATCTTCAACTGATCCGGGTTGCCGCGCAGCAACTGCTGGCCCACGCCGAGGGTTGCTTTGGCGTCAAGAATCATCTTGCGCTGCTCGGCCAGGAAGTTGACCTTGTTCTCGGTCCGCTGAATCTTGCTGTCGGCGATCTGCGACCAGTGCTGAAAGGTCTTGAGCATCTTGCCCGTCTGGTCTTCAAGCGCCTGCAACTGCTTGACGCCCTGCATCAGCATGCCGGCCTGCTCCAGGAAGGTCTGGCGCTCAAGCGAGAGCCGTTCCTTCTCCATGGGGTCGGTGGCGGCATTGGCCATCTGCTCGGCCTTTGTGGCTTTGCGGCCCAGTCCGTTGATCTCGTCGGACTTGGCGGCAATGCTGCGCTGGAGCCTTTCGTCGCTTCCGGCAAAGCGTTGCAGTGTCTGGTCAAGGTTGTACTTGGCCTTCTTCATGTCGTCGAGGTTGTTGCGAAGAATGCCGATCGGATCGGTCTCGACCACCCAGGAGGCGAAAAACCGCACCACATTCTGAAAGAGATTCGATACCGCCGTGCGGAAGGTGGGATTGAAGACCAGCCACAGAATCGCGATCAGGACTGCGCCCAAAGCCACCGCGTGAAGTGTGTCCGTCAACAGAGTGATCAGGTACGGCAGGATGACGTAAAGGCCGACACCGCCGCCTATGATCAAGGCCGCCAGCGCAACTAAGCCGAAGGGACCTTCGGGCCGCTTCCAGAACGACTTCGGAGTGTAATTCTGAATGTTCTGGGTAAAGTTGGGAGTTACTGGCGAAATGCCCATAAGAATCTCTTATCCTTTCAGCCCTAGCCTTTGAGTAAGGACGTGTAAAGCGCCCTCTGCTGTTCGAGTTCACTCGAGCGCCGCTGCACCGCCGCCTCAAACTGGCCTTGTGCATGAGTTGCTTTTCCCTGCGCATCCACCAATTCGTTCGACAGCCGAGCCAGCTCCTGCTGGAGCTCCGTGATCTGTTCGGTGACCTTCTGAATTTGATCTTGCCGCCCCGCAACCTCGCGAGCCGCAAACTGCTGGGCCTTCTGGCCAAAGGCATCGTGTTCCTGCTGGAGCTTGCCCTTCAGCGTGTCAAAGGTTCCCAGGATTCCGTCATCCGTCAAACCGGCCTGCGCTGTGGCCTGAATCACGGCGGTCTTGAACTTTACGTTCGACGGCATGACCGTGTCTGGAATGGCCTTGAGGGGATCGAGGAACTTGTGAATCGTTGCCGCGGCGGAAGTAGCCTCAAAATCGGTTTTGGCCAGCAGCGTCTGGTAAACCGAGTCGCTGTCTGGCACCACGCCCGCGTCGATGGGCAGCGCATAGGGAGCCGGCGAAGCGGCAGGCGCATCCATGGGAGCAAATGCAGGCTGTGAGAACGGGGGTGAGGAAAACGCGGGTGGCGGAGGCGCCGGGGCGTGTTTATCCGGCTGCGGCGGTTCGTCTTCAAAGGCCGCTTGCTTCAGGGCGTCAAGAAATCCATGTTTTCCGGTCATAATCTTCCCCACACACTTTCAATTGCCGAGAGGCATCTGGAATCCTGTAAACGTTGCGGCAAGGATATACTCGTTTGGGCGTCAGCCGCAAGTGAATAAACGTAAGCGCGGGCCGTGCCGATAAGGGTTTCTGCTCTTGCGCCTTACCCCTCATGACGAAAGAGGTCGAAATCCTCGTCGTTGAGAGCGGCTCAAAACCTCCAAAATTACGCAAAACATGCCCTATTCTACTTCCCGCGCAATGAAATACGTACAATCATGTCACTTTGTTCCCCGCTATCTTAGTGAAGCATTTCCTCGCATGACTAAGGTAGATCAAGATACAGATTTATCTTAAGGGTTAGGCCGATTTGTCTGCGCGAGTTTTAGAAATGGAATTACCAATTGCAATAGCTTCCGCGCAAATTGCAATGGACGGGTTATCATTTACTAAAGTAAAAAACGTTCGGCGCGCTTCCTGTTCTGCTATACTTCCGGCCATGGAAAACCGTTCATTCAAAGACGCGGGCGGAACGCCGGGCGGCCTCGGGCATTTTTTACTGGGCTGCATCATGGCGTGCATTGGTGGATATCTGCTGGTCGATCAGGTTACAGTGGTTGGCTCCTACTGGAGTTTCTATGGAGGAAACTCCTTCGGCATTACTCTTTTACCGATGTTATTCGGCATCGGCCTGATTTTCTGGCGCGGGCGAAGTATCTTCGGATGGATTCTAACGATCGCAGGCGCGCTGTTTATCTTTGCGGGAATCCTTGCCAATCTGCATATCTTCTTCCGGCCCCTGAGCCTTTTCAACACCATTGTGATGCTGGTGCTGTTAGTCGGCGGCCTCGGGTTGATCGCGCGCGGCGTGCAGCCACATAGCAGCCAGCCTACCGAGTGAATTCCGTTCCTCGTCGCGCATTGCGGTGAGTGGGGATCTGCTCAAAAGTGGAAGCGGTAGCACAGTTCCGCCGAGATCAGCCGGGGATCGTTGTAGTGGAAGCCGCCGATGGTGATCGAGTTGTCGAGCAGCACGCGGTGGTTGGTTGCGTTTAGCACCGATGCCGACAGCTTCAAGCGCTCGCCGAATGCGTGGCCGGCCGAAACATCGAAGGTGGTGTGGACCGGCAGGTAGGCGCCGTTGTAAGGGCCCTGATTGGCTCCGGCAAGGCCGTTTGAGAAGCCCGAGCCGTAGTAGACATTGGTCGAGAACCAGCTTTGTTGGGGCAGCTTTGCCGTAAAGCCGGTGTTGAGCGTTTCGCGCTGGTCGTGGTCGAGCACAATGTAGTTGGGGCCGAGGGCACAGGCCGGATCGGTGGGGTCGGTGCAGGTAAATCCCCCGAAGATATTGCCGCGCTGCTGGGCGATCTGGTTGGCGTAAGTCAGATGGAATTGGCCGAAGTGCGCTAACTCGGGCGAACGCAGGGTCATCTCCCAGGCGCGGACCAAAGCGCCATCGACGGCGATGGGGAAGTACATATTCGATTCGCCGAGGTTGGAGTGGTCGAGGAAATTGTTCACGCGGTTCTTCACGTTGGCGATGTCGAGGAACCAGCCTTTCCAGGGGATTTGAATGCCGAACTGGTGCTCTTCATCGCGCTCGGAGGGGATGGGGGTGAAGGTGTTTTCGCCGCCGCCCAGGCTGTTGGCGTAGTTGAGGGCCGAACTCGACACGGTAAGGATGGGGGCGGGCTGGAAGAAGTGGCCGTAGAAACCGCGCAGCACCCAGCCCAAGCGCGGAATTTCGACGGTGGCGCCGATCCGGGGGTAGATGGCCGACTCGTCGAGCCAGGCGCGGTAGATGCTGAAGCGCTCGCCCCCGAGGAGGGTAATGTAGCGGCCCAGACGGAGGTGGTCGGAGAGGTAGAACTCGTAGAGCCCGGCTGCTGTGCTTTTGGAGTCATTAGGGTACACGGTGCTCGGGGACGTGGTATTGTCAATCACTCCGAACAGGTCGTTCTCCGCCTGATAGAAGGTGTATGCACCGGCGGAGAAGCTGTTGGGGCCAGCGTCGAGACGCCCGTCGGCCTGGCCTCCCACGTAGTTCGAGCGTTGATGCCAGGTGGTGGCCACAAGCTGGTCGGTCGAGGGCGAGTCGTAGTCGGCCTGATTGAGGTGATAGAAGGGCGCTACCGAGAACAGCGCCTTCGGC
>Ga0302140_10005023_pt1 | contig 16791 bp, 14 predicted proteins | sample I_Bog_E1_1_FD_202095 | JGI IMG/M metagenome (GOLD analysis project Ga0302140, IMG submission 202095) | Peat permafrost microbial communities from Stordalen Mire near Abisko, Sweden - I_Bog_E1_1 | ecosystem: Environmental > Terrestrial > Soil > Wetlands > Peat | place: Sweden: Abisko, Stordalen... | reverse complement strand
GTGCCCGCCAACGGTAATATATTTGTTTGGATTTTGGGTGCCCGTCAGTTCAGCTACTATATTGTAGGATAATACATCCGGCAGCAATTGGCAACTTTGCCTGAAATAAAACCTAACCGGTTGTTTACTTGTTTTTAGTAAACTGCTCAGCTGGTTGGCTGCTTTGGTTGAAATCGCTGCGGCAGGTATTTTAAGCTCTGTATATGCGAGCGACCCTGTATGCGGATAATCGTCAATAATTTCGGTAAGCGAGCGTACAATCGCGCCAACTGCACCATATTTTGCCGCCGCTGAAGGCCCGGCCCGCCGCTGGTCGCCTGCAGTTCCGTAAGCGGCGCCTGTTTCAATAAAACGGGGATCAAATGGCCGGTTAAAGAAAACGATCTTACCTTTTATTTTCGCTTCGCCTAAAGTATCCAATTCCTTTATGCTGTGAACCTCTATTATGTCGGCAGTGATACCTTTTTCCGGCGTAGCTATCGACATGCCCAATGCACAAATGGGCACCGCGATGCGGGTTTTTCCGGTAACTATTGCGGCCTGTTCTTTTTGGCCGCGTACCCAGTGCGGCACCATTACTTCCTGCAAAAACACATGGTCAAAGCCGTAGCTTTCCATCAGCTTTTGGCCCCATTCAACCGCCTTTTGCGCATTCGCCGACCCGCTGAGCCGCTGCCCGATATTTTTGCACAAATCCTGCAGGTTTTGATAGCACTGGCCGTTAACAAGTTCTTCATCATAGATTTTGCGGATCATAAGGGAATCTTGGGCGTTGGCTGTTGCGGTAAAAAAAAGTATTGCAAATAATACGTTTAGTTTGAGCTTCATTGTTTTAATGGTATTGAGTAATGTCCAAAAATGAGTAAAAAAATCAAAATGTCATTTCGACCAAAGGGAGAAATCTTATAAGCCATGCAACCGAACTATACCGGCGTTAATGTTGATCGTACAAGATTTCTCGCTATCGCTCGAAATGACAGCTTCTTTCATGTTCATGAAATTTTATTCCATGCCAACCCCTCGCCCTTGGTTTTCAACGATTCATTCAGGACCATATTTTCCGGATGCACCAGTTGCGGGTCTTTTTCAAAGATCATTTGCACATAATTTCTAACGGTGATCAGCAATTCCTGGTCGGTCACAATATTAGCTACCTTCAGGTCGAGTACGCCGCTTTGCTGGGTACCCTCCAGGTTGCCGGGGCCCCGCAATTGCAGGTCGGTTTCGGCAATTTCAAAACCGTTGTTGGTTTTTACCATCGTGTTGAGCCTGGTCCTGCCATCGTGCGATAGTTTATCATGGCTCATCAAAATGCAATAGGATTGGTCGGCGCCACGGCCTACACGCCCGCGCAGCTGGTGCAGCTGCGAAAGCCCAAACCGCTCGGCATTTTCAATCACCATAACCGACGCGTTTGGTATGTTCACCCCAACTTCAATTACCGTAGTGGCTACCATGATCTGCGTCTCGCCCTTTATAAAGCGGTTCATTTCAAACTGCTTATCAGCTGCCTTCAGTTTCCCGTGAACAATGCTGATACGGTATTGCGGTAAAGGAAACTCGCGGGCCATTACTTCTGTACCGTCTTCCAGGTTTTTCAGGTCGAGTTTTTCGCTTTCCTTTATCAGCGGATAAACCACATACACCTGCCGCCCTTTCGCAATTTCCTGCTTCATAAAACCGAACATCCGCAAACGACTGCTTTCATAATAGTGCACCGTTTGTATCGGTTTGCGTCCGGCAGGTAATTCGTCGATCACTGAAATGTCCAGGTCGCCATAAAGGGTCATCGCCAGGGTACGAGGGATCGGCGTGGCCGTCATTACCAAAACATGCGGCGGGATAATATTTTTGCGCCACAATTTGGCCCTTTGCTCAACCCCAAAGCGGTGTTGCTCGTCGATCACCACAAAGCCAAGGTTTTTGTATTGTACTTTGTCTTCTATCAGCGCATGCGTGCCGATCAATATTTTCAGTTCGCCACTCTCCAACCGCTCATGCAGCACTCTCCTGGCTTTTTGAGAGGTTGAACCTGTTAAAAGGCCCACCTCGATAAAATCATCACCCACCAGCTCCTTAACGGTTTGATAATGCTGGTTGGCGAGTATCTCGGTTGGCGCCATAATACAGGTTTGAAAGCCGTTATCAATGGCGATCAGCATGCTCATTAAGGCTACCACTGTCTTGCCGCTGCCTACATCACCCTGGAGCAGTCGGTTCATCTGAACGCCGCGCTGCGTATCCTGCCGTATTTCTTTTAAAACCTTTTTTTGTGCTTTGGTCAATGCGAAAGGCAGTTTATGATGATAAAAGTCGTTAAAATAATTGCCGACCGATGCAAATATGGCGCCTTTAAACTTTTGCGCATGGTGCAGCTTATTTTTGAGCAATTTTAGCTGCAGCAAAAACAACTCTTCGAATTTCAGCCGGTTGATGGCTTCGTTCAGTTTTGCTGCCTCTTCCGGAAAGTGGATATTTTTGTATGCCTCGGCCCGCCCTGCCAACCTGAAATGATTAGTAATGTATAAGGGTAAATTCTCGGATATATCTTTAGCAACCTGCTCTAACAAAACCGTGATCAGCTTTTGAATGCCCTTACTGTCCAGCGAAAATTGCTTAAGTTTTTCTGTCGAATTATAAGCAGGCTGCAGGGTTACATTCCCTTTGCGCTGCAGGGCCTCAGCCGAATAGAGCTCCATTTCGGGATGGGCCATTTGGGCCTTGCCATTAAAAAAGCCAGGTTTCCCGAATAAAATATAGGCTTTACCAATAATTAGGTTTTTCTCCATCCACCTGATCCCCTGGAACCATACCAATTCGATAACACCGGTATCGTCTATTGCTTGCGCAACCAGGCGTTTGGTATGTTTTTCACCCAGTATTTCAAATTTTGTTAAGCGCGCCAGCACCTGAACATAAGGCAGATCAGGCTGTATATCCCTGATCTTATAAAACCGCGTACGGTCAATGTATTTGTAGGGAAAATAATTGAGCAGGTCTTCAAAAGTGGCTATCTGAAGTTCTTTTTTCAGCAATTCAGCTCGGCTGCTGCCAACTCCTTTTAAATACGCAATCGGGGTTTGAAATACCTGGCTGGTCAATTAGCGAATTAGTGAATTAGTGAGTTGGTGAATCAGTGATTTAATGTTTTGTGGTTTTCGGTACACCTATTTTAAGGCCGTTACTGTGATTTCGACATTTACATTTTTTGGCAAACCGGCAACCTGTACAGTCTCGCGGGCCGGGAAAGCAGCATTAAAATAAGTGCCGTAAACTTCATTAACCTGTGCAAAATTTTGCATGTCCTTTAAAAAGATGCTGGTTTTTACAACATGCGTAAAATCGATACCGGCTTCGGTTAAAATAGCTTTAATGTTTTCCATTACCTGCCGGGTTTCGGTTTTTATATCATCCGTTACCAGTTCGCCTGTTACTGGGTTCATCGGAATTTGTCCCGAAACAAACACGAAGCCGCCGGCAGCCACTGCCTGGCTATAGGGGCCAATCGGCGCCGGCGCATTATTGGTATTGATTATTGTTTTCATATTTTTTTGCTAAAAAAATCCTTTCACCTTTCACCTCAACAAGTTATATTTTCTTTGTAAATATCCATTCCAAAACTTTCCAGATAATGCCCGCCAAAAAAACGGTTATGGCGATGGCATTGATAGCATGCATTACCCTGAGGTTAAAATTAGTAGGCCTGTTCGGGTCCTTTTTGCGAAAGAAATACATGGTTCAGCCTTTCTTAATTCTATATAACTTAAATTATTTTTTCGAAACGTCAGTTGAGCTTCTTTCGGACCTCCGGTCCCGATAGCTATCGGGATTACTGACTTTCGGACTAAGAGCAAAATTACATAAACTACTTGTGGAATTTAAAACCAACCAGCAACAATAACGCGCAAAAACAAAAAAGGCTTCCCGATATTCGGGAAGCCTTTAATAGCTATTTATTTACTATTAGTTTTTCTTGAATTCAACACGGCGATTTAATATACGCCCTGCTTCTGTTGAGTTATCGGCAACTGGATGGGTTTCGCCGAAAGCCTTAACTTTCAATTTCTTTGCAGCAACACCTGAGTTAACTAAGTAAGTTTTTACCGAGTTAGCGCGGTCTTTCGACAAACGCAGGTTGTGAGCGGCAGTACCTTCAGATGAAGCAAAGCCGTCAAGTTCACAAGTTGAACCAGTAGATTTAAGATCAGATGCAGTAAGGTCAAGGATCGGGTATGATTCTGTCTTCAATACTGAACTGTCAAATTCGAACTGGATGTTAGCATAAGCTGTAGCAGCAGGATGTACCATTGTGCCCTTCCTCATAAACAATGAAGTATCAATTGGAGGAGGGATAACCAATGGGCAACCTGAACCGTCAACCACAGTACCTGCAGGAGTGTTCGGGCATTTGTCGAATTGGTCAGATACACCGTCACCGTCAGAATCTTTCTTCAGGTCGTTAACTGCAGTTTCAACAGTTGCAACACGTGCTTTCAATGCTTCAACTTCCTGGCGCAATGCTGCATCGTATAATTCGTCATACATCATCGCAACCGGGTTTACCCATTCGATGTTTGGTTTGGTTTTGGTACCAAAAGTGTACTCTAAACCTGCATAGGTATAACCGTATTCGTCAAAGGTTGGATAAGTGTGGAAACCTGAAAAGTTATAACCATCAACAAATGTTACAGTATAACCAAGGTTTAACGCCAAAGCGTCAGACAGTTTGAATTTCAAACCTGCGCCCAATGGTGCATCCAGTTCTTTAACTGTGCTGGTATAGCTTTCGTTGGTACCTGCAAGGTTAACATAGGTAGGTTTGTAAAAATCCATACCCGCTCCTGCAGTTCCATAAAGCAAAATGCCGTTCTGGCGGTGAAGGAAGCTGATACTGCCGATGTCAAACATACCACCTAACGAGAATGAGTTGTATTTGGTGCTGAACGATGTACCATCGTAAGGTTCTGTAACCCCGCTCAAGTGGGTGCCATTGTTGTCGTTACCGCCAACCTGGCCGCCAAAGTATTCCAGTTGAATACTGAAAGCATGGGTTAATTGGTACCTTAAATCAGCCCCATAACCCAAATTGCCAACAAAGGTGTTGGTTGAGTTGTTGAAAAATGGAACCTGGCCCGATGTAATACCCACGTTTACACCAATACTGAATTTGCTGTACTGTGAGGCGCCGCCAAATACCTTGGCAGGGCCTGAGGACGCCATTTTAGATGTATCCGTTGACTGGGCGTTTGCCATCCCAATTGCCATCAAGGAAACAAATGATAAGACGACTGTTTTCTTTAATGTAGAATAATTCATAGTTTTAAGATTAAACGATTTTAATTGTGATTTTTTTCAAAAATAGTAATTATGTTTGAAACAATAACCAAACATTGTTCCAAAAATTTTAATATTGATACAAATAAATAAAAAAAATCGCTTTTAAAAAACAATTAATTCCAGAAAAATGAAATACCTGCCAGTTAATGGCGAAATATTTATTAATAGTAGAAAAAATTTCGTTAAGCATTTAAAGCCTCAATCGCTGGCAATTTTTCATTCAAATGACGAATTTCCCAGAAGTGGCGACCAATTTTTTTTATTTAAACAAAATCCCGATTTTTTTTACCTGACCGGGATTGACCAGGAGCAAAGTATTCTCATTTTATTCCCTGAGTGTCCTAATCCACTATACAATGAAGTACTATTTTTAAGACAGACTAACGAACATATCGCTATTTGGGAAGGTCACAAGTATACGAAAGAGGAGGCCAGAAAGGTTTCAGGCATCGAGAATATCTATTGGCTTGGTGAGTTTGATACGATTTTGCAAACCATTATTAACTATGCGGAGCACATCTACATCAATACTAATGAAAACGACAGGTATGCCCACACGGTGCCATACCGCGACTTAAGGATGTATGAAAACCTGCGTGCGAAGTATCCCCTGCACAAGTACGAAAGATCGGCCTTAATATTACGTGATCTGCGGGTAGTTAAGTCGCCACTGGAGGTTGAACTGACCAGGAAGGCATGCGAGATCACACGCGATGCATTTGTACGCGTACTGAAATTCACAAAGCCCGGCGTTTCGGAATACGAGATAGAAGCGGAAATAACCCATGAATTTTTGCGCCAGCGGGCAACCGGGCACGCATATAGTCCGATAATCGCGTCCGGAAAAAACGCCATTGTACTGCATTATACCGATAATAACCAGGTTTGCAACGATGGCGATGTCATCCTTTTTGATTTTGCGGCCGAATACGCCAATTATAACGCTGACATGAGCCGGAGCATTCCGGTTAACGGCCGGTTCACCAAACGCCAGCGGGCGGTGTACGATGCTGTTTTGAGGGTAATGCGCGCAGCCACCCAATTGATTGTAGCGGGCGCGGTTTGGAACGAATACCATGATGAGGTTGGAAAGATAATGACGGGCGAACTTATCGGCCTGGGCTTGCTCGACAAACGTGATGTGGCTAAACAGGACCCGAAAACGCCTTTATATAAAAAGTATTTTATGCATGGCACCTCGCACCACCTGGGGCTGGATGTTCATGATTTTGCCAGCCGTTACAAACCTTTCGAGCCGGGCAATATATTAACGTGCGAGCCGGGCATATACATTGCCGAAGAAGGACTGGGCATCCGTTTGGAAAATAATATACTGATCACCGTTGATGGCAATATTGACCTGATGGCCGATATCCCGGTTGAAGCGGACGAGATTGAAGAAATAATGAACGGGTGAGGATTTCGGTCCGGATAGCTATCGGGACCCGAATCAAAAATATTTCCCGGCAAAGTCATATAGATTAAAAGAACTTTCCAGCATGGCCTTCGCAATTTCCTGTTGCAATCTTTTCTTATCCACATTCGCCATTCGTTTTTGCCCGATAATCCGATAGGCTTTTTCAGCCATCAAAAACGCTTTACGACTGTTTTCTTTATAGCCCGCTGACAGGATATAGCCGGCAACATCGGCAACGCCTTCATCCCTTGTCGCTACCGTTTTAAATACCGGGATATTATCTTTCCCGCTTTGATGGATAATCTTCACCAGGTTATTCGCTAACAAGTCTGCATCGGCCCTGTCTGCCTTATTAATAATAAAGGCGTCCGCAATTTCCATCAGGCCCGATTTCATGTTTTGTACTTCATCGCCGCTTTCAGGCACCAATACCAAAAAGGTAAGGTCGGCAAGCCCGGCTATTTCCACTTCTGACTGCCCGACGCCAACGGTTTCAATTAAAACGTAGTCGAAGCCTGCAGCCCGCAGCACATCCGTCATCTCGATAGTTTTAGCCGAAAGGCCGCCCAGTGAGCCACGTGCTGCCAGCGAGCGGATAAAAACATCCGTGTGGTTAAAATGGGTCGCCATCCGGATACGGTCGCCCAGTAGCGAGCCAAAGTTAAATGGGGATGTCGGATCGATTGCCAATATGGCAACCTTCCGATCATTTGTTAGCAAATGCCCTATAAGGGCGTTTACCAATGTGCTTTTTCCGGCGCCCGGAGGGCCGGTAATACCAATCACCGGAGTATTTTTTTCAAACTTTAACCCCTTGAGTATTTCATCTGCTCCCTCCAGTGCATTCTCAACAATAGTAAGCGCGCGCGCCACCGCCTTGAAGTCGGCATAGCGGGCTAAAGTGTGCGACGGCATTTCGGGCATCAAGTTTATTTTGTGTAACAAAAATATAGCAAAATGTAAATAATTAGTAACTATATAGCAACATTCTTTCAATAAACTATATTTGCAGCATGCCGATTTGATGATTTCCAACCGCTTACGCTAAAAATTATTCCTTTATCAAAACAGCTCACCATACTTATTGCAATTATATTAATGAAAGTATCCGGATTTACTTTTATAAGGAACGCGGTTAAAAATGATTACCCCATTGTTGAGGCCATAACGTCTATTTTGCCCTTGTGTGATGAGTTTATCGTGGCGTTGGGTAATGGTGATGACGAAACCGGCGACCTGATCAAAGCAATAAATTCGCCCAAAATAAAGATTATCCCTACGGTTTGGGATGAGCGTTTGCGCGACGGCGGTGCAGTATTTGCAGCCCAAACGGATATAGCTTTCAATAACATATCGGCCGACTCGGACTGGGCCTTTTATATCCAGGGCGATGAGTGTGTGCACGAAAAATATCTTCCGCTGATCAAAAAAGAAATGGAAGATAACCTGACCGATAGAAATGTAGAGGGGCTTTTATTTAAGTACCTGCATTTTTATGGCTCATACGACTATTACGGGCACTCGCGCAGATGGTACCGGCGCGAGATACGAATAATACGAAATGACAAAGCCATTCACTCCTACCGCGATGCCCAGGGGTTCAGGCTGGATGGGCGGAAAATAAGGGTAAAACTGATAGACGCTTATATTTATCATTATGGCTGGGTAAAACCACCTGAAGGCCTGAAAAACAAGCTATTAAACTTTAATAAGTTTTATCATGATGATCATTGGATTGCGCAGAACCTGCCTGAAACGTTTGAGTTTGATTATAAAAATGCCGACAGGCTGGTACATTTTACGGGCACCCACCCTAAAGTGATGCAAAAGCGTGTTGCTGCAACAAACTGGAAACTGAACATTGATCTAAATCGGTTACATAAAAAAATGACCCTGAGAAGGCGGCTTTTGCAAAAAATTGAAGACCTGACCGGCTGGCGGGTGAGTGAGTATCGTAATTATGAAATTGTTAAGAACTAGCAGTGGAATTAGCTAAGAGTATATCGGTCATTATCCCTAATTATAATGGCAGGCAGTTGTTGCAGGAATACCTGCCCTGTAATCTGGAGGTAATGGCCGCCACAGGCGCAGACTTTGAAATTATCATTGTTGACGATGCTTCGAAAGACGACTCGGTAGCATTTATCCGTGCAACTTACCCCGCTATAAAACTTATAATCAACCAGGAAAATAAAGGATTATCCTATTGTTATAACCGCGGAACCGAGGCAGCACGGTACGAGTTGATTTTGCTTTTAAACGGGGATGTAAAACTGACAGCCGGCTACTTTGACCAACAGTGGAAATATTTTTTAAGATGGGACACGTTTGGCGTAATAGGCCGGATCATAGATATGGATGGCGACCATATTCAAGAAGCTGGACAAATACCTAAATTCAATGGTTTTATGTTAAAAACCGATTATCGTTATTATTCGAAAAATGAGAAGGACCGTTTGTACACGTTTTATTTGTCGGGTTCAAATGCGCTTATTCATGCCGAAAAATTAAGGCAGATAGGGGGATTTTATGAATTGTTTTCACCTTTTTGCGGCGAAGATATCGAGCTAAGTATGCGTGCCTGGCGTTTAAAATCGAAGTGCTATTACGAACACCAGGCCGTTTGCAGGCGCCGGGGAACGCCCGCTACCCAAAATGGCGGGACAGGAAACGGCGGCAAAAGCGTGCACTTTCGTAACCGGTTTTATCTTCATGCCATTCACCTCAACGGGTTTGCGCTTTTAGCCTGGCACTGCCAGGTTGCGCTTACTATTTTGCTGCCGAGGCTGCTTATCGGGCAAACAGGCATTTGGAAAAGTTACAGAGAGCTATTTGCCAACCGGAAAATTATAAAAATGCACAAGGAGCAAATAAATGAACTGATCGATAAAAATGACAGTCACGTCACAATTTTTAATGCAGTTAACAAAATCAGGAAATCGGTAAAAAACAAAAAGTACAGCCGTTTTAAATCCTGAAAATTGCTGCTACCGGTCGAAAAATTAGATTCCACCTGATATATTTTTTATAATTGCCCCGGAAGCCATCCAGTGGTCCATTATATTTTTGAAGATGCCAGAACCAGCGGTTTTAGTAACATTCGATTCCATGAAGGATATCAATCGCGGGTATTATTCGTTTGGGAAAGGGCTTGGCGACGCATTGATCGCGCAAAACCACAATCGGTTTAAGTTTACCTACTACCTGTTCAAAAACAATCCTTATACGTTCGGTCCCGCCGTCGATATTTTATATTTAAGAAAATCTCACCGCTTTTTTTTTCCGGCCCGCAATAAGTTTGATGTTGTGCATTTTTCCGATCAAACTTGCCGCTTAAGGCCGGACAAGGTAAATGCAAAAAAGATCATGACCATTCATGATATGAATAAGGTCCACCTTAAATTCAGCAAACCAAACCGCATCAAGATTTATGTAGAAAAATTACGAAAGCGGATTGCCCGATGCGACAAAATTGTCGCTATTTCGCAATTTGTGGCCAATGATGTATTGCAATATTTCCCCGAGGCCGCCGGCAAGGTAAGCGTCATCTATAACGGTGCAGACAAACTGATTGTACCCGAAAATCATCAGCCTGCTTTTTGCCCTCAAGGACCTTTTTTATTTACCATCGGATTATTATCGGTACAAAAAGGCTTTCATTTATTGCCGGCACTTTTAAAAGGGAACGATTTTGAACTGGTTATTTCGGGCATCGAAACCCCGCATAAGCAAAAGATAATTGAAGAGGCCGAAAAATATGATTGCCTTAGCCGACTACACATCACCGGGCCGGTCAGCGATGATGACAAAGCCTGGTATTACAAAAATTGCAGCGCTTTTGTCTTTCCTTCCATTGCCGAGGGTTTTGGTCTGCCGGTAATTGAGGCAATGCATTTTGGCAAACCGGTTTTTTTATCAAAATATACTTCGTTACCCGAAGTGGGCGGAGATGCTGCCTACTATTTTGATAATTTCGACCCCAGCCATATGCAAAGTGTTTTTGCCGAAGGTATGAATGATTATAACGAAAGACAGCCTCAAAAGGCAATCATGGCCCAGGCTGATAAATTTTCATGGGAAAAAGCAGCACACGGGTACATGGCGTTATATGATGAATGCCTGCGACAAATGTTTTCAATTAATGCATTGATCAATGTTTAAAAAAAGGAACATAATAAGTAAATTTTGGCTAAAGTATACAGACAGACCTGCGTATAAGGCCTATAAGTGGGACTTAGTGAACTATGATCAGCAAAAGCTGGAAAATTTTTTATTCGGATCGGAAAGATTGAAAAGCGTTGATGCGATAAAGGCCATTGCAGATGCTAAACATGAACTTAATTTCAGGCATAGCGGGAACGCAGGTGACATTATTTACGCGCTGGCCACCCTGAAAAAAATTTACGAAATAACCGGCGCTAAAATCAACCTCTATCTATCGTTGGGCCGCCCGATGGATTTGCCGAATTACAGTTCGCATCCGCTTGGCAACGTAATGCTTAATCAAAAAATGGCTGAGCTGCTTTTCCCTCTTATAAGGTCGCAGGCCTATATCAGCAAATGTGAAATATTTGCAGACGAGGTGATTGATATTGATCTTGATTTTTTTCGCTCAGGTTTAATACCGATGAATAAAGGAAATATTGCCAGGTGGTGCAGTTATATTACCGGCGTAAGCCCCGCGCTTTGGAAGAAATGGTTGATCATTGAAAAGGACCCGAAAGTTTCCGATTGGATAGTTATAGCGCGGAGCGGGCGTTACCAAAATAAGTCGATCGATTATTCATTCTTAAATAGATATCAAAACCTCAAATTCATAGGCGTTGAAAGCGAGTATAAGGATATAAAGAAATTTCTACCGGATATTGAATGGATACAAATGATTGATTTTTTGCAGATGGCGCAGGTTATTGCCGGATGTAAATTTTTTATCGGAAATCAATCGTTCCCTTATTCAGTCGCCGAAGCTTTAAAGGTACCCAGGATACTTGAGGTTGCCTTTGACGTAATTAATGTGGTTCCGGAGGGCGAAAACGGTTATGATTTCTTTTTCAACGAGCATTTTCAATGGCTGGTAAATGATTTGAACAGCCGCAAAGAATAAGCTCAGGACCGGGGATTATCACGGTGTTTAAATTTATGAATTTTGTATCTTAACCAGGTTACTATTCCAAAATTGGCCAATATTAACCCCGCTTTTCTTTTTGAAAAACGGCGTCAACCTGGTTTCCAGATAGGCCTTTGTGGTTAAAATTAGCCAATACGTGGTCGCGGTAAATAAACCGGAATGTCGTACTTCCGCAAAGTTGAAGCGTAAGTGCAAAATCGGCTGAAATCTTGTAACGTGTATCAAATCTATAATTTTGAAACGCAGTATTGGGGTAGATCATCGCCTGGTGATAGGGCCCAAACTTTGCAAATTGGTATCTTGTTAATTCCCCGAGACGTTTAGCGCCCTCTGCAAAAACGTTTCCGTAATATATGGCACCAGGTTCGCTTAGTTCATTTGCCATGTCTGAAAACCCGGGCAAAAGTTCATCGTCAGCACCAAGGAAATAAACCCATTGGCCCGTTGCATGCGTCACTCCCTTATTCATGGCATCGTAAATCCCACCATCTTGCTCGCTTTTCCAAAATGCCAGGTGGCTTGCGTTCCGCTCCAGTATTTCCACGGTGCCGTCCGTGCTCTTCCCGTCTATAATAATGATTTCAAGGTCTTTGTAATGCTGACTATAAATGCTTTCCAGGCATGCCTGTAACGTAGCCGCCGCGTTATAGGTGACGATGATGATCGAGATCCTGTCGCTTTGTACTCGTTTCAAATCGGCGTTCGCAGGGTTTCCTGATAACATTGGTCCCATTAATTTTATATTTGGCAAATATGAACTTTTTTAACAAATCATTTCCGGTATCCGGTGGCCCGGTTTAAAACAATTTGTAGCTCAGAAATATGGGAAACCGCAATTTATTCAGGCTAAGCCGTTTTATATTGCTCAAAATACCGTACGTTTTTCGATTCCTTGCCCGTTTTCGGGCCCCCAAAAAACGTCTTTTGATCATCAAAGCTGACGCTATCGGCGACTATATTTTATTCAGAAATTTTATTGAACTGGTTAGAAATTCGGAAAAATTTAAAGATTACCAGGTTGACCTGCTGGGGAACCCGTTGTGGCAGGATATTGCCTTGAACTACGACCGACCGTTCATAAATAATTTTATTTTTTTAAATCTTAACCAACTGTATGCTGCGCCCCTGCAAGCTTTTAAACTGGGCGTGCGACTTTTTCGGAATAATTACGAAACGGTTTTACAGCCGACCTACACGCGTACTTTGATTGGCGACGGTGTTGCAGCGTTGACAGGTTCACGGAATATTATTGGGTTTGAAAGTGATTTGGAAGGGATTCGGCCCCGGTATAAAGCAAAAACAGATAAATTTTACCATCAGCTCTTGCCATTGCCAGGGCATATCCATTTCGAATTCGACCGGACGAAATTTTTCTTCGAATCGGTAATGGAGCAGCCCCTGGCCATACAAAAGCCCAGCCTTAATGTGGTAAAAAGCGTTAAAAAAGGCGTCCTTGTTTTCCCCGGTGCAGGTGTTTTTAAGCGGAGCTGGGAGCCTGCAAAGTTTTTGGAACTTGTTAATTTGATCATAAAAAATACGTCGTTGCAAATTACTTTAGCCGGGGGGCCGGGCGAAATAAAAACCGGTGAAGGGTTGATGAAGGAGCTGCCGCCCGGCAGAGTAAGGAACCTGATCGGTCAAACGTCATTACCGGATTTGATCCGGTTGATCGCGGATGCAGGATTGGTGATCGGCAACGAAACAAGCGCAATTCATATTGCCGCTGCTGTGGATACAAAGGCGGTTTGTATTTTAGGCGGTGGTCATTTTGGCCGGTTTGCACCCTATCCGGGGAAAAATGCATATGGCCCCTTTTGTTTATACGAAAAAATGGACTGTTTTAAGTGTAACTGGCAATGCACTTATAAAACGACCGCCGATCAGCCCTATCCATGTGTTTCGGCAATAAGTGTTGAACAAGTCTGGGCCCAGGTTAAGGCTGTTCTGTAAGCTGATTATAATTTCGATCCACAGTAATCGTTACAAACAGGTGAAGTTGATTGATAATGGTATTTAACTAATAACTATTAGCTTTGCGGGTTCATTTTTTACTCGTTTAATGAAGACATATTTCCGGCTGCTATCGTTTGCCAAACCCATCGAGAAGTTTGCCATCCCCTATATATTATATACCTTATTGTACGTGATCTTCAGTTCGATGATCTATCCCTTGCTAATCCCGTTGTTAAATACGCTCTTCAATTCAAACGGGCCGCCCGGCCTGGCTGTTAAGCCGCATACTATAATGGATGTGACCGGTTGGTTTAAATATTACATGGGTTATTTTTTAAAAAGGAAAGATGAGTTTGGAGCATTGCGATTTGTTTGCATTGTGATTATCATCACCATGTTGATCGGTAACGGGTTTCGTTATTTATCTGCACGAACAATGGAAAACCTGCGTTTACATACGCTGTTAAATCTGCGCCGGTCCGTTTTTAATAATGTAATGAACATGCACCTCGGCTATTTCAGTAACCAGCGCAAAGGGGATATTATATCAAAGGTGGCTTCGGATGTGCAGGTAGTCCAGTTTTCAGTAACAGCGACATTGCAGGTTATTTTTCGCGACCCCGCTCAAATGATCGTATTCCTCGTATTACTTTTCATATATTCTGTGAAATTAACTTTAATTTCTTTGCTGGTCGTGCCCGTTTCCGCTTTCATAATTTCCAAAATCGTAAAAAAACTGAAGTCACAGGCAACCTCCGCGCAGCAAACTTACGGAACGATGATCAGCTACCTGGACGAAGCACTTTCAGGTGTGAAAATTATAAAGGCCTTCAACGCTACTGAATTTATCAAAGCGAGGTTTGACCGGGAAAATGTAAGGTACTCAAAAACCCTGCGTTCAATGGCCAAGCGGCAGCAGGCAGCATCGCCGGTATCGGAAACCATGGCCATCATTATGATATCATTAATCGTGATGTATGGCGGATACCTGATCTTAAATAATGAAACTACCTTAAAAGGCGGAGAATTTGTAGCTTATATTGCCATTTTCTCGCAGCTGATGCGCCCGGCAAAATCCATATCCGATTCTTTCAGCAACATTCATTCGGGTATCGCCGCCGGTGAGCGCGTATTGGCGCTGATCGATGAAAAACCTGCTATTGTTGATTCGCCCGGGGCGGTAACAATTAAGGGCTTCGATGATAAAATCGAATTTAAAAATGTATCATTTGCCTACGAGGATAAAGTGGTATTGAATGACGTTAACCTTGTTGTGCCAAAAGGTAAAATGGTTGCGTTGGTTGGCCCGTCGGGCGGCGGAAAGTCGACCTTGATGGATTTGATCCCGCGGTTCATCGAACCGAAGTCCGGCGAGCTTTGTATCGATGGCATTAACATCCAAAAAGTCACCATGGATTCGCTACGGTCTCAAATGGGAATTGTAAACCAGGAATCGATCCTATTTAATGATACCATTTTTAGCAATGTCGCCTTCGGCAAAACCGGGGTAACAAAAGAAGCCGTTGAAGCTGCCGCGCGCATTGCCAATGCCCACAATTTTATAATGGAGACTGAAAAAGGCTATCAAACCAACATTGGCGACCGCGGCACAAAGCTTTCCGGGGGGCAAAGGCAGCGCATTTGCATTGCAAGGGCGGTATTAAATAACCCGCCCATCATGCTGCTGGATGAAGCAACTTCGGCCCTGGATACCGAATCGGAAAAATTGGTACAGGAAGCACTGAATAATTTGATGAAGAACCGTACATCCCTGGTGATAGCGCACAGATTGAGCACAATTCAAAATGCCGACATCATTATTGTACTGGAAAACGGTAAAATTGTTGAACAGGGCAATCACCACCAACTGATCAATAACAATGGCCTATATCGCCGGCTGATCGATATGCAAACCTTTAACGCCGACTAGGTATAAAACAACGCATTGCCCGCGTTAACGGCCATCCAAACCGACCGCTATTTTTACAATTTATCGGGTTAATTATTAGGCTGGCCGGCCAAAAGGCCGGCCCATGTTGTATGTCTATTAAATTGTTACTTGATTTTATCGTACTTTATTTAAACTTTTGACCGGCAACCCAGTCGAACAAACTAGCGCCAGGCCAATTAAACTTTCATGTTATGTCCGGATCGTATAAACCCCCTTACTGTACCCGATCATCAGTTCTGTTTTTAATTTTTAACCGTCCCGATACTACAAAAACGGTTTTTGAACAAATCAGGATGGCAAAGCCCCCAAAATTGTACATCGCAGCGGATGGTCCGCGATGTAATTACCCTGCAGACCATGAATTGTGCAGTAAAGCCAGAGAAATTGCGTTGCAAATTGACTGGAACTGTGAATTAAAAACTAATTTCAGGACGGAAAATGCCGGCTGTAAGGAGGGTGTATCTGCGGCAATAACCTGGTTTTTTGAGCATGAAGACGAAGGTATTATCTTAGAAGATGATTGCGTGCCGGCAAATAGTTTTTTTAAATTTTGCGATACGCTGCTCGAAAAATATCGGTCCGACGAACGTGTCAGGCACATCACCGGGTGTAATTTACAACGAGGTCAAAAGTGGGGAAGCGGCAGCTATTATTTTTCGCACATGACGCACGTTTGGGGCTGGGCGGGTTGGAAAAGGGTTTGGAAAGATTATGATAAAAAGCTTGCCAAATTTGACAGGGAAGAGATGGCCGCCCGTTTGCGCAATATTTTCGACGATACGTTTGTCGTTGAATCATATGAAAAAATTTTTGATGAAGTAAAAGCAGGAAAGATTAATGCATGGGGTTATCAGCTCGATTTCACAAATTTTTTTAATTACGGGCTTACCGCCATCCCCAACGAAAACCTGATCTCAAATATTGGTTTCAGGGCCGATGCAACCCATACCCTTGATGCGAATAGTATTTATGCTGATATCCCTGTACAAGAGATGGATGAAATTG
>Ga0302140_10005021_pt1 | contig 16794 bp, 11 predicted proteins | sample I_Bog_E1_1_FD_202095 | JGI IMG/M metagenome (GOLD analysis project Ga0302140, IMG submission 202095) | Peat permafrost microbial communities from Stordalen Mire near Abisko, Sweden - I_Bog_E1_1 | ecosystem: Environmental > Terrestrial > Soil > Wetlands > Peat | place: Sweden: Abisko, Stordalen... | reverse complement strand
GCCTGTAAGCCCGCGTAGGCGGTTCCGCGAGCGGTTGGGCGTGCGCGTCACGAGAGGGTTGCAAGACGCTCGCTGGTCCATGGGCCGTGGAAAGACGTGTCGGCGACCTCGGCGGGAAGACGCGACCGAGCGTGGCGGCCATCTGAGGCTCAGAAGCCCGATGTTCCACAGCCGCAGCCGGAGCTGTTGAAGCTTCACCAGCAGGCCAGCAGGCCCAAGGCGTAAGCGATGTCCCTCTGGAGGGATGCCCGCTCGGGCCCGGATTGAGGAATTCCGGGTTGGACTGAAAAAACCTCCAACCCTGGCTCCAACCCACGGCGCCCAAGCCGCCAGCCAACGCGTTTCCCTTTTATTTATTTATTATTTTCTTCTTATAAAGAATAAAAATAATAATAAATACACGCCCGGTTGGATGGATTGGATTGAAATCCCCCTTCATGAGTTCGCCGCTTATCTGGTTGAGTTGTGCCCTTCCCATAGCCCTAGCGTAAACGTAAAGGAGGGCACTTTTCATCCAATCATTCCAACCGATCGCTTTAAATTATTACAAACGAGTGCTTTATGCATTGGAAAGGCTGGTGTGGATGTGGTGCAGGGGTTCGATGCAATCAGGATGTCGGATTACAGAACCAGGGCGGCATGGAATAAAATCCCAAGCGCAAAAATCACTGTCGTTTCCTCAGCCGCTCTCGATTTGGGGTCATGCAAGATGCCTACATTTGCGCCGGGTTGAATGTGCGGGCAAGTCGGAAAGCCCGCGAAGTTTGCCGCTGTTTTTGCGATTCTCTCATTTCGAGAGGGGCGCGATCCCTTGGCAGACGATCGAGCTTTGAACTTGCGCCTGGTTGGTTGGTTGGCGATTTTCGATGGCATGCCGCATAATGAACGCAGACTCCAAAGTTCCTGAAGCTCCGAACTACGGTCTGGACGCTCCAGGCGTCGTCCGAAACCTGTTCGTGGTCGCCGCTGTTGGCCTGCTCCTTTGGGGGCTAAAGGCGCTCCGTTGCTGGTCGGGGCTGCTGATAATTCCATTGTTCGGACTCAAGTTTGTATTCCCGCTCTCTGCAATTGGTCTCGCCATGGGGACCACGTGCGGGTTCATGGGCGCGTGGATGGTCTATGAGAGCAAGCTGGGCAAGTTGCGAAGACGGGAGCGCCTTTTGAACCGTATCGTCTGGACCGGCAACGAACAGGTGCTTGATGTCGGTTGCGGGCGCGGCTTAATGCTCATCGGCACAGCCAAACGGCTAAAAACCGGCAGAGCCACTGGCATTGACATCTGGCAGACCGAGGACCTCACCGGCAACCACGCTGAGGCAGCCCTGGAAAACGCTCGTCGCGAAGGAGTGGCGGAACGCGTGGATGTGAAAACGACCGATATGCGGCGGATGCCGTTCCCCGACGAGACGTTTGATCTGGTGGTCTCGCGGGCGGCAATCCACAACCTGTCTCAAGTTGCCGAACGCGCCAAAGCCGTTAGCGAGATCGCTCGTGTCCTCAAACCAGGCGGGGTGGTTCTGATTGACGATATCCGCCACCACCAAGAGTACAGGGCCGTCCTTTCCGAGAAGGGTTGCGCTGAAATTCGGCGACTCGACGCACCCATCGTCTCGTGGTTCTTCACGGTCCTGACCATGGGTTCACTCCGGCCGGTCACGCTGCTCGCTCGGAAGTCCCCGTCCCAGGGCCTGGGATAGGGAGTTTCGATCTGGTCCTTCATGCGGTGCACGGTGAATCTTGCGCGGCGGGCGCGTTCCGGGTTTTGGCGACCCCCAACGCGACCCCCAACGCGATTTTCCACGCAAAGGGCGCAGGCTCCGGGCGTCCTTTATTTTATTATTATCTTATTATCAATATATTATAAAAAAATAAATAAACAGTCATGGGAAACGATGTAATCGCGTTAGGGATGTTGGGGGTGTCTTGGGATTTATAAGTCCTCATGGGGGGGTGGCGAAAGCCCCTTGTTCTGGAAGAGGTGATTCTTTCCCTGTTCCCTTGTATAGGCGTTTGCAAAACCCCCAACAACCCCCAACATCCACAATGCGCTTGCATAGTCTTGCACATGAATGTGTTATGCGTTGGGGGTTCGTCCGTCGCAAAAAACTCAACCCCCAACGCAAAGGCGGACACCTCTGAAAGCCGCAAGCTTCGTCGGAAGTGGTTACATTACAATTTGTTTGAACGGTTACCGGAAACCGAATGTCTCCATTGATGCGGCTCTTGGAAAACCGAGACCGGAGCATGGCGAACTGTCATTTCCACCCGCCGAACAGATTGCTCGCCGCGTTGATATTATTGTTTATGCCTTTAAGGAAGAAGATTTTAGCCCAGTACGATGAACTCTCGGCCGACCGGCAGCAGCAACTCCTGGCGGCCTGGCTTTGGGTGTTGAACCGGATTTTGTGCCGGCAGCGGCAAAGGGATTCACGATGGCAGCCAACTCAGCAGTCGCTTGATCAGCGGGATGCCGATTGGAGGAACTGATTCGTCGGGCATCTGGTGCGGGCGGTTGCGCTGATAACGCGTTGCGCAGCGCCGCATACATGGGATCTTTCTCGGCTTGCGCCAACACGAGTTGGTGCGCCGCCGGCGAATCGGAAGCCCGAAGCACGAGGGCTTCCACCGCTTCACCCTCGCTATTATGGCCGCCGGAATCACGCTCCAAATTGATCAGCGCTTTGACCAGCGGGGCCAGCCGACAGTTTAACGGAACTTTAGTTAGTTTGTTTTTCGTGGCGCTCATAGATGACGGTCTTTATTGGGTAGCATCACAAATCGTATTACAAATGCAACCACCGTTTTGCAATTCTGGTTTGCAATGTGTTGCGTTGGATTATAGATACTGAGCATCAATGACGAATAAATGAAAACTTGGCTTTCCACCCACAAACCGCTTTAATGTGCCCGTAAACATTAACATTAACAACCAAATCGAACTGTCTGAATCATGGCCAAAGCACTGACCAAATCACAAATTGCCGCTGAAATTGCTGAGAAGAACGGCGTTACCAAAAAGCAAGCCGTTGAGATCCTGGGCTTCATTGCCGAACTGGCATACAAAAATGCCAAGAACAGCTTCACCATTCCGGGGTTGGGCAAGCTTGTTTTAGTTAATCGCAAGGCGCGGGTCGGCCGTAACCCGGCGACTGGCGAAACGATCCAGATCAAGGCCAAGAAAGTTGTTAAGTTCCGCGTCGCCAAAGCTGCGAAGGACGCGATCCTGGGTGCAAAGAAATAATTTTGTTTTGATTTACCAGGCACTCTGTTGATTCAGGGTGCCTTTTTGCTTTTCATCAAGGCCCATTTCCTTCCGGCTGTTTTTCCAATGGAGGTTGCGAGCTTTGGCTGGCGGCCCTCAAAAATCGCTTCCTTATTGGAACCTTTCCCGCCTTTTCGTCGCCGCCATAATACACCATCATCCCCTTGAAAATCTGGCATGTGGTATTACAAATGTGAACCCTGTTGCGATTTTTGTCGTTGCCTCAAAATGCAGTTGTAGTACATAGTGTACTACGATATGACATGCACACAACCACCACCAGCCAGCTCAATTGGCGGACTATAAGCCTATGCATGCCCGAGCTAAACCGCCGCAATACGGGCGAGACGAGGAAGCGCCTTGAGCCAGGATCAAACCAACTTGCTGCAGCTTCAAAGGTTGCCAGCGCGGTTAACGGTGGACGAAGCGTCCTGGTTTCTGGGCTTCAAGCCGGGCGACATTTCAACCCTCGTGGCGGCAAAGTTGTTAAAACCACTGGGGCATCCGCCCCCGAACGGGCAGAAATATTTTGCTGCGTGCGAGATGGAACGCCTCCGCAATGACGCGGATTGGCTGGCCCGAGCATCCGACACGCTGGTGCGATACTGGCGTAAGCGGAATTCCACCAAGACTTTTGTAGCCTGAAAGTGACTTTTAGAGTTTAGTTGACGCCGGTACCGGTTTTTTTCTTCCGGCGTGTAAATTTCTCCGTGCAGTTTTCAATAGACCCTGCATTATGGTCTTCATACCCGAGTTGTTTGAACGCGATGCGATAGGCGAAGATTCACTGCGCGTAATTAACGAGTGCTTGAATCTTCGGGGAAGCATGAACAACGAAGTGAGCGGGAAACTGCCGCATGTTCGATCAACCGCAAAGTGGGCCGTAAATTTGCAGAAAGGGAAAAATTAAGACGAAACGAAATCATGGCTGAATTTTCCAAGTCGAGTTAGGGAAACGTATGACGCTACAAAATCTGGAGGCAACATGGAGCGCTCGTCTTGCGGGACAAAACTGCCCGCCCGTGCTTGGACTTGCGTCGCTTTCGGAGGAGGAATCGGCCTTGATACGACAACTCCTTGTGGATAAGGCAGGCCAGAGTGCGCGCCCACGATGGCAGACACTTTTTGTTTTATTGCGTGATTATCCGGCCTGCCTTGGAGTGTGGCTTGCCCGCAAGGCGGGTGAAGCATACGAAGCGGGGGCATTTTGGGAAAAATTCGAAGATCTAATTGGAGTCGTTATCCCAAACAACCAACGAGATCAATTTGCAATACGGTTTCGAGGCGCATGCTGTCGGTCAATGGCTGCCTGGCTTGTGGCCGAGGATCTGGGGGGACATAACATTGTTGCCGAATTTCTACATCAAGCAGGCCTGCCACTCGACCGGTGCGGCGGTTTTGCGCAGCATGTCCGCAAAGTCGAGCGGAGTTATGGCCTGCCAGACGCGGATGCGCCCGACGCCGGGGAGCAGTTACGCGATGCGGTGCTGGACAGCCTCCAACCCATCAATGTCCCAACGCTCAAGCGTGCGCTACGCGGCCCAGCCGGGCCACGCATCTGTGAGGTTGCGCTTAGCGTGGTGCTCACGGGTAACTTCACCGGCATCAATCCCCGACTTGGTCAGGAACTGGAACGTGTGTTTGAACACGCCGGACGAGGCACTCTGCGCCGGTCGGCGCACCAACCTTTTCTTCGGCTCGGGGAGGACTTCGGCTCCTTGGAAATCGTCGGCCCAAGGCAGGATACCGGTATGGTTACCGCTGGTAGGCTGACGTGGTTGGCGGATGGTCGTCGATTTCCCACACCACAAACTGAGGAGTTCGTGTTGAAGGTCACCGACCGACCGCGCGTGGTGGTGGAATTGACCGGTCTGGTCCTTGGCGCATTGCCGCCGCGCACATTCGCGCTTCGGCTTGATGATCTCGCAGAACCATTCCTTTGTTTTGACGAACGCACCCGGCGGCAGCGCCGCGTGGGTGGGCCGATACCTGCCGGACGATATTGGCTGCTGCATCGAGTAACCGACACACTGGTAGGAGCGGAACAACGATACGAATGGCCTGATGGCGAGCGTGCGCTTTCATTGTTTCAAATCCGACCTGGGGCCGAAGTCAAACTCGAGAGCGGATCGGGCGGTCCCTGGCCGTTTGCCGCCGCACTATTACCCTTCTTTGATGCCGTGGGCGAACGACTCGCGCATGAAACCGGTGAACCGATCTACTTTGGCTGGGAGGAGTTGCCTTTCATCTGGTTGCCCGCTGAGGCAAACGAACAAAAAAGCATTTCACCGTGGTGCCTCAATCTGCGTGATGGAGAAGTCGAGTGCACTTGGACACTGACCAGCACCACAGCTGAGGCCGGCGGAATGGTGAAATACCGCGTCGAGGCTGGCGACTACCTCGTCTCGCTCTCGGCGGGGCTTCATCGGTTTGAAATGACGCTTCGCCGAAGTGAGCGAAGTCGTGTGGAAGCACAGGCACAATATTGGTTCTGGCAGGGACTCATTGGACGAGACGCCAATGGATTTAGAATCGCTGCACCACAGAACAATCTGCTCATTCCGGAGTGCCAAGGTTTTACCATCGGAGACACATTCATCCGCCACCGCAGTGACAAGCATCGCCGGCATACGTTGACATTTGACGTGAACGGCGAAGGTATGGCGTTCCATTGGTCCCAGCCGGGCGTGTTTCTGGAATCGCAGGAACGCCGCGACGGGCAAACATCGGCGACGAATTCCCACCATCTAGGTGAAGCCTTATCCGCAAATCTCAATTCGGATCGGTGGCTTAGAATCTGGCTCGCGGAACAAGCAGGCTGGGAGATTATCGTCGCCAATCAAGTTTGGCAGCACGACATAGGCGGAGATCAGCGTGATTTTGTGGAGTTAAGCCTGGCGAGCCTAGCGACAGCATTCCCCCAAGGCGGCGAAATCCGGGTGCGATTGGGAGGAAAGGAAAGACTGATTGCCCGTTTTACCAGTCCTTTGCAACCCGTAGAACTGGATGCCGTGGGAGACGAACTACATCAAGGTTATCGTTTTCACTTTGCGGAGAAAGTCGTATGGATGCGGCCGGTCTTAAGAGAACTGGCATCAGGCCAACGGTGGGTGTTGGACGGACAGCAATTCGACCCGGCCGGGCAATGCGTTTTTGCAACTGAAGACTTTCCACAAATCAAATGTTCCAACTTGCTGGACGATACTTTGCCGGGGGCAGCTCCGGTCCATCCAGTCACGCTGCTTGTTCCAATCAACGGCTGGTCCGAAGGACTTTGGCTCATCGAACTTGAGGTCCGGCGGGATGACCATTCCGAATGGGAGCTGGTCGCCCTGCATGGGCGTGAACATGCGCCCGTCTTTATCCGTGCCCGAAACGGGCAAGCCACACATTCAACCCGTGCGCGTTTGCTGTGGTCCGCATGCGGCCTAGGTGTGCAACCAAGCGATGAGATCATATTAGACCAAGCCGGGTGTTTCGAACTACTGGAACTCCTGACGGAAATAATTGCCCTCCGGCAATTAGGCATAGCGGACGCTGCCCGGCGAGACTTTGGCTGGCTTAAAGACACCGTGCGCTCGCTCAGCCAACGTGCCGGACGGGCCGCCCGACAAGCCCAAAACGATGGACTCCAAACCCAACTGCTCAACCTTGCCTGCCAAGATGCAAATCATGCCGGTTTTGTTTACCTCCCCAGCCTGCTGTCGCTACCCGGAGCACAATATCGGGAGCTACCAACGGGCGATCCATTAAATGATGCGCTTCGACGGTGCGGCCGGATAGCGGTCGCGGACTCCATGGCGGATTTGGTGAGGCAAGATTTTGCATTTATTGACCTCAATGTCGTGACCTGCTTTGCGAACTTCGCGCAGATCGCCGCCAGTCCACAGGGAGAATCATCTGCGCTCGAGTTCGAGGGATTTGCCCACGGGCGTTACTGGCAAACTGTTTTGGGAACACATCAACGCAACCAGCTTGCACCGGACTGGGCGGGCGATGGAACATTAGGACAGGCCCACTATGTATGGGCATTGGCAGAACTCGTCCGGCGTTACGACCAGCCAAACCATGAACTGCGACTTGCGGCTGCCAACGCACTACTCCATTCGGCGACGGAATTTCGCACTTGGCTGCAACAGCGACTCGGCAATAAATTTGTCATGGCCCCAGCTGCATGGAATGCTCCGTGGCCAAATTTTAGCGCGCCAGAGGATTTTCTGGAAGCGGTGCCGCGCTTCACCTCCTTGTTTGCGCTAGCCGCACGCGCGGCTACCGTCAATTTGCTTGAATTTGACGAGACTCTAAACTGGCTTGAGAATCAGGTTGAAAAACGGTGGATGGCTGAGCAAGGGATTGCGGTTTTGGTCGGCGTCGCCCCGGAGCTATTCGGCCATCAACTCCAATTCTGGGAATTTATCATCCGTACCCGACCGCATTAACGCCCTATGAATGAAACCAACCCCATCACAATGGGTCGCGGCCTAGAGACCAGCGTCCGCCGCTACCTTAGGTCGGCCCTCCCGATCAGTCGGACCTACCCCAAATTGGCAGGGGAAATTGAGAGTTTGCTCAACCAATCTGGGCTTTTACTCAAAGGACCGTATGTTGAGGCACTGCCGGATTTTCGGAAGGGTGAATCTCTCCAGTCGCTGGTCACGGGCAAAGCACCCTTACTGCATCAAGGTTTTTCCAATCTGATTGAAATTGAATACACCCGTCCGCTCCACCAGCATCAAGGGGAGGCCCTAAAAGCCATCGTGGGTGATCAACATAACGTGGTGGTAGCGACCGGCACGGGCAGCGGCAAGACGGAATGCTTTCTTTATCCGATCCTCGACGCCCTGCTAAAAGAAACGCCGGAACAACGGAATAAGCCAGGGATACGGGCGTTACTAGTCTATCCGTTAAATGCACTGGCCAACGATCAGCTTTACAAGCGCATCGTTCCACTTTTCGTCGGACGATTCGCGTCTGAGGGCATCAAGGTTGGACGCTTTACAGGTCTAACAAGCAATGATGTCACTCGTGAAAACGCAGTTCAGGACGTGATGGCATCCGACCCGTCGCTGCGGACTCTTTTCGGCACCAGTATTCCGGTCAATTGGCAACTCACACGGCAGGAAATGCTCGCGCATCCGCCGCACATTCTGATCACGAACTATGCGATGTTGGAACACCTACTGTTGTTTCCCAAAAATGCCGCACTGTTCCGCCATCCCGTGCTTAAGTTTCTAGTGCTTGATGAAGTTCACACCTATGCCGGAGCACAGGCTAGCGAGGTCGCCCTGTTGTTGCGAAAATTGCGGTGCCGGCTGGGCATTGCACCAAAGCAGGTTCGCTGCATCGGCACCAGCGCCAGTCTAGCAAAGGGGGCAGCGGTGGAGAAGGACATCATCCGGTTTGCTTCGGACCTTTTCGGCGCGCCCTTCAGCCGGGTCATTCGCGGTGAACGTCAGGCGCACTCTTTGCTGCTCAACAAGCCGAACTGCCTGGTTTCGCTGCCACCCCGAGTATGGGCAACGCTCGGAAATACGCTTGCCGTTCCGGATCGGTCCGATGCACAAACGGTGGACGCCTGGAACGCTGCAGTGGACGGTTCGGAGCTTTCAGAAGGGCATAAAAGCACGATCAATATCGCCAAGACCGAACCGTTCGAACAGGGTTTGGCGCGGTTCTCCGCCCTCACCAAGGAAATGCGGACCGCTTCGGAAGCTTTAGCCGGTGCGGGCGCTATGCCTTTTGCAGCCCTGGCGAAACGAATTTTTGGAGTCGAAGGAGCGGAAGCTGAGGCCGGGTTGTCGGGTTTGATCAGTGTTGGCATTCGCGCCCGCTTGCGTCCCGAACAATTTTCATTACTGCCCGCGCGGTATCATTTTTTTGCCAACGGCGTGGATAATGTGACCGTGAGGCTGGCGACGGGCGCCGAGGGCTTTGCCGAGGCGAGACTGGGTGCCAAGTTTGAACAGGATGGGAACAACCTATACCGGCTGCTGGTCTGTCGGAAATGTGGCCAGCCCTATATAGAAGGCTTTCAAGACGGCATAGAACTTCTGCCCAGCCGGCGAAAAGCACCATACGCAGAGCGGCGAATTTTTTGGCTGGGTGAACCATCCAGCAGTTTTGATGATGAGGATGATGATACCAGCGAAGCGTCGGCAACGACGGATGACATCTGGCAAGTCAACCCGCAAACCGGCGAGATTAATCCCACCACCGGGCCGGCCGTTGCGCTACGATTGGTAACACTGGCCGTTGACGATGACGGAGGTGGAGGGGGTGGGCGCTACCTTCGCAAATGTCCGGCCTGCGGCGGCACCGCCGGGACCGACGCCGAGGTGGTGACCGGGTTTCATCCGGGTAATTTTGCCCTATCGGCCATCGTCACCGACGCGCTTTATCAACGACTGCCGGAAAAATCAACCGCCTGGCTGACGCCGGGACAAGGCCGCCGCCTGCTGGCCTTTTCGGACAACCGGCAAGATGCCGCGTTTTTTGCACCTTACCTTCAACGCACAAACCAAGACATCCTGCTGCGCTGGGCGATCATGCGCGCTTTCGATGACAACCCTGGCGGACAACGTCTCAACCGGCTCACTTCAAACGTTCACGACTTACTCTCGGCCACGCGGAGTTTTGTGGATCGTGACGGCGAAGTTTTTGACAACGAAGACGATTTTCAAGATTTCCTTCGCGGTAAACTCGCAGCGGAATTTTGTCTGCCGACCGGTCGGCGCACTTCATTGGAGGCGCTCGGCCTAGTGCGCGTCTCGTTAGACAAAGAAAAGCTCGCCCTGGCCGCACAGAAATTCTGCACCTCACTCCCGACGCCCTTGCAAACGCACGCCGGTGCGCTTTTGGAGACTCTCGTAGAAACTGTCCGGCGCGCCCGCTGCATCAATAAGCCCAGCAACGTGTCGTTGGAAGACTCCTTCATTTGGGGGGAAAATCATGCAAACCGGAATTTGCGGGTTTCCCTGACCGGGGCAACGGCACAAGTTCGTTTCAGTTGGATGCCGACGATCAATGAAGCGGGACGAGTTTATGCCAACCGCAGAAGCCATTTTCTGAAGGAACAACTCAAGCTGGACAACTGGCAAACCATATTGAACGAGGCATTTCAGGCGCTCCGCCAAGCTGGGTTGTTGGTGCAGGACACGCAGCAACCCGGTGCCTTTCTGCTCGATGTCAATCAACTGGTGTTTACCGACGGGCGGTCAACGCCCCTGCATCGTTGCTCCAAGTGCGGCCTGCGGCAATTCACCAGCGTCCTCAGCAGATGCAGCACTTTCCGGTGCGATGGCGAACTGGAAACTTTGAGCGAAACAGAACGCAGCCGGGAGCAGAATGAAGGGCATTACTTTGGGCTCTACCTTCGCCCCCAATACGCCGGAATGATTGTCAAGGAGCACACCGCCGCCATCAATAATCGCCTGCGGGAACAGCTTGAACGCGATTTTAAGGAAGGCAAAGTCAGCCTCCTGAGTTGTACGACCACGATGGAACTCGGTGTGGATATTGGCGAGCTGGAGGCGGTGGTCTGCCGCAACGTGCCGCCGGGGATTCAGAATTATCAGCAGCGCACTGGTCGCGCCGGTCGACGGGCGCAAGCCGCACCCGTGAGTGTGACCGTCGCGCAAGATCGCAACTATGACCAGTCGGTGTTCCTCGCATCCGAAAGTTATTTGCGGCTTGAACCACGCACACCGTTTGTGCATCTGGCAAATGAACGGCTTTTCCGGCGACATCAGTTTTCAGTACTTTTGGGTGGATTACTTCAGTATCGTGGTGTCGGTCAGGACGGTGGATCGCCATCACTTACGGAGTTTCTCGGCGGGGATTTTTCCGAGGAACGTGAAACCCTCTTTATCGCCGAGTGCGAAAAATATTTCACGACGGAGGAAGGGCGCGCCCGTTTGCGCGAGGCCCAAGAGATGGGGAACGATCTCGCGGTATCGCTGCGCGTGGATGATGCAATCCTGACGCAAGAATTTTTAGCACAATTACGCGAATGTGCGGCGTGGTATGGGGAACGGTGGCGCTATTACCACGGACGCTTCCAGGAGACGGCAGGAGATATACAACGTGCTGGGGAAAATCACTTCTGGGCGAACCAAGCGCAGAAATGGCAAGAACAATTGATCATCCAGCACTTTCCCCGGCTCGGCTTCCTGCCCACCTACAGCTTTCCGGTTAGCAGTGTGCAATTGGAAGTATTGTCAGGGAACCGGCCCAATCAATTTCGCCGACCTTGGGAAGAGGACATTTTGCTGGTGCGTGATGCTCGGCTCGGCATCAGCGAATATGCGCCAGGAGCACAGGTCATCGCAGCTGGTCGCGTCTGGGAAAGCTATGGCATCGGACAGTATCCCAAGCACTTCATGCCCACCCGCTATTACCGCGAATGCCCGGAATGCCGTCACGTGGAAACCGCCGAGGAAAGGGCTGACTTTGACGGGGCCTGCCCCAAATGCTCCCGGGTGATACTGGTCACTTCCGCGCGAGCGTTCATAGAACCGAAAAGTTTCGTCACCTGCAGCGACAAACCCAATGGTCAAGATCCGGGACTTACGCGGCTGCGCCCAGCCCCAGCACAAGAAGCACGGTTACTGAGCGCGGCAGATGAGGCAGCCTTCTTCCTGAAACCCGCCAATGTAGTCAGCACCAGCTGGGCCTGGCAGGATGCAAAACTGGGCCGAATGTTCGTGGTCAACAAGGGGCGTGGCGCGGGCTTTCTCAGGTGTGGCTGCGGCTACACCAAGCTGCTTAAAAGCGCGCATGACGAGCAGCAGGAAAAGGCCCGAGCCCACCAGACACCCTTCAATCTCAACTGCGAGCATCCCTACTGGCATCTGCGTGAGGATCTGGCGCACGAGTTTCGCACTGACGTGCTCCAAGTGCGCCTCGATCACACCACACCGGTGCCAAAAGACCTCCCGCTCAACGAAATCGATGACTGGATGGAACGTTTTACACGCACACTTGGGGAAGCGGTCCGGCGAGGCGGAACAGACTTGCTGGGCATTGAACCGCGCGAGCTCGCGGCCACGGTTCGCAACCGACTATTCGGTTACCCAGAAGTGATTCTCTACGACACCGTAGCCGGCGGCGCGGGCTATTGCCGAATGCTGGTGGACAGGTATTCGATGCGCGACCTGCTCTTGGGCGCGCGGGACGCTCTCAATTGCCGAGCCGGATGCACACACGCTTGTCGCGTGTGTTTGCAGGACTACGACAACCAGCGGGTCTGGGAGAAACTCGATCGCCAGCCGGTCTTGCGCTGGCTCAACGTGATCCTGGGCGCGGAACAACCAGAGAATCCTTTTGCCCGTTTCAAAGCCGCTCCAATGGAAATCAGTGAAGGCACTCCATTGTTGCTCGCGGAGCTGGGACAGACCAACCATCTTATCGCCGTTGCGCCGACCCTTTTTAATCTTCAACCTGCAGGCGACAACCGTGACAGTTTTTTGCCACCTGGAACTCTGTCATTTGTGCGCAAGCTGGTTGCCTGGATGGCAGCGGCTTCGGGGCGGCGGCTCGAGCTGGCCCTGGCCCAGGCCCCCGTATTCAGTCCGGAATTTTCCGGCAGCCTGGCGCTCTGGCATGAACTTCAGCCGCGATTGGCAGACGGTAGCCTGAAGTTCTGGAAACTCCCACGAGGCTTTGACGCCAGCGCATGGCCGCGCGTCCTAACCGATCCGGGGCGCAACGGCGGGGTGGCTTGGTTTACATCGGCCGGTATCGGATCTGCTTTCCTGGATCAACCATTGCCGACGCCCTTGTGGAAGGGGCCGGGATTCACGGCTGGGACGCTTCCCACCTTTCGCGAAGGTTGGGAAGAACTGAAAATTACCCCACCGGCCAAGCCCGCCGATCTGACACTGCGGGAATATCGGATGGGCGAATCGCGTAATCTAGCGAGTGATTTCGGTTTTTGCCATGGGCAATCTTTTTCACTCATCCGCATTGAAGACCCCTACGCGCTAGCAGACGATTGGCAATACAACTCCTTACGCAACTTCCTCGGCGAAGTCGCGAAACTCTGGCTGAAGTGGCCAGCCAAGTTGGAACTCAAGACCCTCGATATCGGCACGCAAGATCAAGAGCGAATGATAAGCGAATTTGAAAAAGTGCTAAAAACGCACGGCACCGTTTTGGATGTGCGCCGGGTCACTAACAGCGGCCCGCGCCGCACCGACTTCCACGACCGTCGCCTGGTTTTCCAAGTTGATATTAATAATCCGCGCAAGCGGGCGGTGGTTCTCTTGACAGGCGGAGTGGATCGCTATTTCCACCCAAAGTTTGAAAGCAGCATTATCGTCCATCGTGCCTTGTAGTAATTTTGAACCTTGTAGCTACCAAGCGCAGGGCCACGCTGATTTATTCAAATGAAAAACGAGCTGAAGAAAAAATGGCTGTGTAAGATTTCGAGGCTGAGTGTGGGCATTTCACTCGTCATTGTCCATGGTGGATTGACCTGGTGGATTGACTCATACCAGAGGTCACAGTGACACTTTGGCTCGATGTGATTGAAACGGACCTTCCATTGGTCGGGTTGGGGAAGAAATGAGGGATGAGTATTTGAGAATATCTCCAGTTCGAGGCCGCGACAATTCCCTCCAGCGTCGGTGTGGCGCTGGATTTAGATTTGGCTGGCTTGCATGCATTCATTGCTTTGATGGGGGGTCCCCGCGCAGAAAATCCCGCCGGAGATGGTTTGGCATACAATCAACATTATGTTCACATTCACAGGCAATCCCCGCGACCATGACCGCTTTCGCAGTTCCGGAAACCAGCATCTCCTCACCAATGGTGGATTGCAATGCTTTGCCCGTCCATTTTCGCCGCAACCGCCATGCCCGGTGTCAGCGAAAATTATTCGTTTCCTGTCCACCATTCACGCCATTGACGGCATGCGCGCAGAAGGCTGGCAACCCGTTTGGGTTTCCGGACAAACCGTCCGGTTGGATTCGTTGACCAACAACGGGGCCAAACGGCATATCACCAGTTTCAGAAATAGTTGGAGCGATGGCCCAACGGGCATAGCCATAAGTTTTCATTTCCACTGTCCACATTCCGAACGTAATTGCGCCCCGGCCTTTCGACCGGAGCGACACAATCACCCCTCGGGCGTTATGCCGCATCCCGTTTTATGCCGCATGTGAGTGTGGACGAGGGCGCGAACCTTTACCGCCAGTTTGAAAGTTTCCACGTTCTCAGCCTGCGTGGTACGGGCAGAATCGATCTCACGTCTGATGATTACGTTGTCAATGGACGGAATTCCGCCCGTTTGGCACTATGTGGTCAGAATGCGTAAGGACAGAAATCAAAATTCATTCGTTCAGGCAGCTTTCATCCGGAGTGGCTCTCTGGTTTTGTTGGTTTCCTCCCTGGTGCTCGGCTGTAATAGTACTATTCCGCATCCGCCGGCATTCTCCGATTTCCAACGCGCATTCCACAAGGGCTCGGAAAGTCGAGCTGGGGTTGAAGCACAAATTGAATTCTTTGGCGCCGCGATGCTTTCAGATCAAGAAATTCAGACGATTTTGATCGGCACCAATGTGCAGGCAATGATTGGGGCTGGGTTGCAAGGCCGTCTGGACAATCATTGGGACATGGCACTTTTGGAGCGTGCCACGGAAATGTCGCCTTCCAACTCGGTGGCATGGGCAGCTCTGGCTTATCGGAGTCTTGTGCTTCAGGAAAACCAAATGGGAGATGTCCAGATAACCGGAAAGAAATTCAGGAAAGCAGTTGAAATGTTGCTGGCGCTAGCCCCAAGCAATTCGGTCCCGCTTTATTTGCAGGCTGCTTTTGAGTGTCTGGAAACGAATGTCGCAGGCGCGAAAGAGCTTACTATAAAAGCTTGCCGAATTGATGGATTTGACACCTATGAGACCGCTCTGAAGATGTGCATTATCCAGGCATTAGAAGGAGTCGGATACTCCAAATTTACGGCCCGAATTGTCGCCTCTGGAAATGCACCGGGGGTAGTTGCATGGTCCAAGTTGAACAAAGCCATCCTTGCGGCTGGACCTTCAAGCGAAGAAGTCCGGGGATGTTTCATTTTGGGTGCACGCGTAGGTAGCGGCAGCAGCTTTTTGGACCAACTGGTGGGGGGCTCAATCCAGTTGAAGACAATGGAAAAACTGACCGGACCCGAGTTTGCGACCGAAAAAAATCGAATCGCCGAAAAAAAAGACCTCATAAAGCGCGCGGCTCGTTACCTGAACTCAGTTCGCACCCACAACGTAACAGAAATGCAATGGGTCCAATACTACGATAGGTGCTTTGACTCGGGTGAAATGGACGCGGTGCAATGGTTGGCGGAGAAGACGGGTGACGCTTTCTAGCCTGACCCTGAAAAATAGGTGCGGCATAAAAACGTGGGCCTTGACGGGTGGTGGTGATCATTTTGGGATGGGTGGATGCAAAATCCATTCATTCCACCGAGCGGCTCTTTCGGGCCGCTTTCTTCATTCATCAATTCCTACTTGGCTCAGGTCAGAGACCAGGGATATGCCGTTGGATCGCTGGCTTAAGCAAACTGGTCGTGACGTACGCGACTTGGACGAAGCCGTTTTGCGGGACTGTTTGCGACGTGTATCCCGGCGCGGTTACGGCAGAAATGCTGGCGCATCCACCTTGCGGCGGCTATTGGGAATGCTCCGTAGGATCGGAGCCGCACCCCCGCCCAAGGTGGAGTGTCCGAGCGAGCTGGAACAGTTGATCGGCGGGTATGAACGCTTCCTCTTGGAAGAACGCAATCTGTCGCCAAACTCGATTGCTCACCTGCGGCTGTTTGCACGTCGGTTCCTGACGGAGAAATTTGAGGCTCGCCGGTTGGCGATTTTGACCCTTCGCGCACCCGACGTGACCACGTTTATTCAGCGGCACGCGCATGATCATGGGCCATTCAACGCACGACATCTTGTGAGCGCAGCGCGGTCGTTCCTGCGCTATCTGCATTACAAGGGTCTGGCGGACACGGACCTCTCGTTGGCTGTTCCGAAGGTGGCCCGCTGGCGACTCTCGACCCTGCCGAAACATCTGCCCGCAGCACAGGTGCGGCAAATGTTGCATCACTGTGACCGAAGCACAGCGTTGGGGCGACGCGATTACGCCATCCTGCTGTTGCTCGCCCGGCTCGGTTTGCGAGCGGGTGAAATCGTCAAACTTCGGCTGGAGGACATTGATTGGGAAAACGCACGAATCACCGTGTGCGGCAAAGGTGGAAAATGGGCGCAGTTGCCGCTGCCGGCAGATGTTGCCAAAGCCATCGCGCGCGCTCCCTGGCGATGATGTCGTTTCAATCCGCGCCCCGGCCTTTCGACCGGAGCGACCCCTGCGGGCCGCCAATTGCCGCGCATCGTCCAGGTTTCAATCCGCGCCCCGGCCTTTCGACCGGAGCGACTTGCGATTCCGCCCGGTGTTCGGGAACAGTATCAAGTTTCAATCCGCGCCCCGGCCTTTCGACCGGAGCGACGCCTGATGGTTGACCATGGGAGTTGTAATTTTGCTGTTTCAATCCGCGC
>Ga0302140_10005020_pt1 | contig 16794 bp, 6 predicted proteins | sample I_Bog_E1_1_FD_202095 | JGI IMG/M metagenome (GOLD analysis project Ga0302140, IMG submission 202095) | Peat permafrost microbial communities from Stordalen Mire near Abisko, Sweden - I_Bog_E1_1 | ecosystem: Environmental > Terrestrial > Soil > Wetlands > Peat | place: Sweden: Abisko, Stordalen... | reverse complement strand
AAATGGAAGCTCGATTGACAGTCGATACGCCGCTGTCCCTGCACGAGTGTGATGACGGAACGGAACGGCACGTCGCCAATTTTGCCTTTGACCTGCACGCGCGCTCGGACCGGGCCCCCTTCCAGAATTGCTAGCTCCGCTGGATTCTCCGAAGACATCCGCCATGCCTCTTGCGTTGCAAAATAGCCGCGGAAGATGTTCAACAGCTTTCCCTGGGCACAGAATTCTTTTCGTAGTTCGAGACAGAACAGGCTTGTTATCCCTCCGCCGCGTCGTGCATCGAATCGTACTCGATACAGGTCAGTCGCCACCCTGAGGCTGCCATCGCTTTCCTTCGTGATCGAAATCCCTTGGTCTGTCGCTTGGGCCCGAGGTAGGGCTGTCGCTTTATAGGTTTTCCATCCAAACGCAGGAAGCGTATCTCGAAACAGCACCGTGGCGGAGTTGATCGAAGCCTCATCCCGCTGGGGGTGCGACGCGCCGTCCATGATCGGTGAGCGAACACCTTCGCCATCCGGAAGTTCGCGAAAGGTGCGTGTCACAACTGCCTGGTTTGTCAAAGGAGTTCCGTCCGCATTGCGGATCTCAAAGGCTGCGGTCCCTGGGTTCGCGGAAAGCGTCACCTCCACCAAGTCGACGCGCTCATACCCTGTCGTGTTCACGACACGCACATACTGCACATTCTGCATCTCTGCAGCCGAAGGCTTCGGTGCGGCACACAAACCCGCCATTGCGTTTTCGATCAAGTCCTGCGCGGCTGCGGAAGCCTCCAGCGTCTCTGACGCCACCTGGAATGCCCAGGCATCTCGCCCACTCCGCGTCGTCACCGTAATCCAGGCATCATGTGCCTGGGACCACATCGTCTGCTCCCATGCATCCCGCAGACGGTCCGCAGGCCACCTCGCCTTGGTCGCAAGAAAATTCATGGCAAGATATTTCTCGGCACGCACCATCTGCACCTCCGCCTCGCGAACTTGCCGGCTTGCCCGGTGCAACGTCTTCTCTCCCCACGGTAACGCTGTGAGGATGTCTTCCATGCTCACCTTCCAGTCCACAGGCTTCGTTTGAGCGATACCGTGAAGGTAGCCGCGCCAGGTCGCATACCGCACCCACGGCTCCACAACGCGAGGCTGAGCTGCCCAGCCGAGATCCTGAAAACACATTCCCGCCGGCTGCGGAATTCCATGCTCGACGCATCTCTTCGCGTAATCCGTCGTCACCTCCGTCGCTTCGGTCTCCCATACGTTCAGCAGCCCTTCCACCTTGTAACGTGGAACTGCGATCAGCCTCGTACCATCCGGTCCGATCCAGTTCACCAATTCTGCATCGAAACCTGCAAAGTACCCGCCCCATGCGGTACTGGCGTTCTTCAACGATGCGCCGGTGAAGCCAAGCGAGCGCAAAATCTGCGGCAGGCAGGATGCCCAGCAAGGCTCCTGAACAGCATAGGTTTCGACGCGTACGCGCGGAAAGTGTTCGCGGATTACCTCCAGCCCGCGCTGCAGCTGGCGAATATTGCTTTCACCCGAAATTGCCCAGCCATAGGGTTGAGCGTACGTCCCTCCTGTAATCTCCAACCGGGCATTAGGTGCCATCAGTAGGCCCTTTACCCGTTCATATGTTTCAGGATCCTCGCGTCGCAACACCGCCCATGTGTCTGCCTCAACGTCCAGTGAGAGCTTCCAGTCCGGGTTACGATCAAGCCCATCGACAATATCTCGCCAGCAGCCAGGAGGCATATGTCCGCGAGGTCCGCCGTGGTATCCATCCATGTAATAAATCGTGGGCACGGAACCGTCCGCCCTTGCGTAGAGCCAGCCCGGACTCACAACCTGCATCGCACCAGCACCCGCAACGGTGCCAAGAAACCCGCGCCGACTCAGCGTGCGTTGATGCGACGCAATACCCTTCGGCTTCATTTGGGTCCATCCTGCGCCGTGCTTGTCTTTGCATCGAATGCATCTGCCAGCGACATCACCTTTATGGACGCCTGTAGCTCCTGCAAGGTCGCGGTGCTCTTCAGTGAAATCTCCCGTGACTCTCCAGGAAGCAAATCGAAGTAGTTGTCGGATGGCGTCACATCCAAGTCCCCAAAGCTGACATACACATCGCGTGCCAGCGCATTTGCAGAGAGCCTCAGGGTGTATCCCCCTTCACTCTTAACCAATGAATGAGCCAGCGTGACGGTCGGAAGCTGCACCTGCTTGGTGGGTGCAAGATACACCAGGTTTTCGGAGACAGTCTCTTTCCCCACCTTCAAGTCCACCGCCATCACCAGGCGGCTTAGGTCGGGTTCCCTTGCACTGATCGTCTGCAAGGCCACGTCCATATAACGAGCCGCCGATAGCGGAGGAACGGACACTTGCTCACTTTCTTCGAGCACCACGTGACCCTCTATCGTCATGATGCGAGTCCGCAGCCTGCCGTCCACCGGCGTGGTCTTGTCGGATACGATGAACACATTCGCGTGACCATCCTGTACGTCCGGCGATGCCAGGATTGGACTGTAAAACCTGCGGGCATAGTATTGCAGAGCTTTCCACCGGCCAAACGAATCCATGCTCGACCACGAGGCTACGGGCCAGCAGTCATTCAACTGCCAGAACAGCGATCCCATGATGCGCGGCCTGTTCCGTCGCATATGCTCTGCACCCACCTTGATGCCCTCAGCCTGCAACACCTGGCTGACATACAGAAACGATGCGAAGTCCTTCGGCTCGCTATAGTCGCGCAGCATGTATTCGTGGATGATCGAGTTGCCTTCGTTATTCTTCTGATGCGCCAGCATGGTGGGCGTGAAAATATTTGCCCGATCCTCCGGCGCCGTGAAGGACTCGACTGTTTTTAGTTCCGGGAACGACTGGAATCCGTATTCCGAAGTGAACCGGTAAAAATGTTTGCGGTAGTTGGCAAAGGGCTCGCGGCCATGCCAGATGCTCCAATCGTGCGCATCACCCGCTTCGAATTCATCGCTTGTCTTTTCATAGTCCGAACTCGGGGAACTGGGCCAGTACGGAATCTCGGGATCGATGCGCTCTGTCACGCGAGGCAACACACCGCTGAAGGTAGTCAAGTAGTTCTTCCAGACCTGCAGCTTCCCGTCGGCGCTCAGATTTCCCAGAAATCCGTACAGTACAGACTCGACCTCGTTGTTTCCCGACCAAAGTGCGATGCTGGGATGATTGCGTAGTCGGCTGACCTGGTACTCCGCCTCCTCCTGCACTGTCTTCTTCCATTCCTCCGTCCCGGGATACCAGCTGCTCGCGAACATGAAGTCTTGCCACACAAGCAATCCCATCTCGTCGCATAGGTTGTAAAACTCATCGGATTCGTAATATCCGCCGCCCCACAGCCGCACCATGTTCATGTGCGCCTGCACCGCGGCTCCCAGAAATTGCTTGTATCGCTCGGTCGTCACTCGGGCTGGAAAGCTGTCGAACGGAATCACATCGGCGCCCTTTACAAAGATCAGAATCCCGTTCACTTCAAAAGCAAACTGCCGTCCCCATTGATCTACATCTTGTCGCAGAACAATCTTGCGCAGCCCGGTGCGGCTTTCCCGTTCATCCACCGTGCGCCCGCCAACGCGCACGCTCGTCTTGAACTGGTAAAGGGGCTGCTTCCCATAACCGTTTGGGAACCACAGATCCGGCTTTTTGATCTCCACCGGAATGCTGATCACATTCATACCCGGGTGGAGCAGTGTTTTTTCAGTTAGGCTCCCAGAAGCGCCCCCGCCCTGCCATGTGACGATCACATCCGCTTCTGCGTCATGATCAGCATCGACGATCGTTTTCGCTACCACGTGGGCGATTTGCGGGCTCACATCAGGCTGCTCCAGTAATAGGTTCTCAACGCGAGCGTCATCCCAGAGCTCCAGCGAAACGGGTTGCCATATTCCAGATGTCACAAACCGTGGTCCCCAGTCCCAGCCATACTCATACGCCGCCTTGCGCACAAAAGCTTTCTCGGGGATATGTGTTTCCTCCCGAGTCGCATCCAATTTTGCCAACCTCTCCCCTTCGCGCACGTCCGAAGAGAACTTCACCCGCAGGGTATTGCTTCCGGAATGCAGAAAGGGCTTTACATCGATCCGCCACGGACGGAACATATCGTTCGCCTGGAGCACAAGCTTGTCATTGAGAAGCACCGTCGCCGTCGTGTCCAATCCCTGGAACACCATCTCGACATGCCGATGGGCGAGAGTCTCATCCGAAACAGAGAAGGTTTTGCGGTACTCCCAATCCGTGTCTTCAATCCACTGCAATTTCGCTTCATTCTGCCGATAAAAAGGTTCAGGGATTACCTTGTTGCGCAGTAAATCCAGGTGCACGTCGCCCGGCACAAGCGCAGGCAGCCATTCTGCTCCCTTTGCAGTCGCTCCCGATTGTCGGAATTCCCAACCGTCATTGAGCGACACCGCCTGCACGGCAACCGGGTTGCCCTGCGCGTGCGCCACAATGCCCGTTATTAGGATCAGCTGTACGAATGAAATTGTTCGCTTGCTTCTCAACGACACCCCCAGCGACGCGAACCTCTAAAGCGGCTAAAGAACTCAAGGTCATCAAAGCCCAAAACGTGGCCTCGTTGTGAGCCCACCCGAAGTCAGACACTTCAAATCAACTACGTCGCCACGGAGAAAAGTCCTACAAACCCTTCATCTTTTCGGCGACAGTATGGAACCGTTACCACTACTACCACATGGGAGCGCCACAGGCAAGATTCTTCAAAATCCCTCGAGGAAAAGCAAAGAAAGAGAGGTTTCAGGCCTCCTACATCCTTTCAGCAAGGCAGCGAAATCCGCCAGTTTTCTGGAAAGGTTGCCATGTCCTCACGCTTTCTTATACATTCGCCGCATGGCAGACGGCGCTCCTACGGCCGCCGCAACCTGAAATGCCCTGACGCACAGCGTCAAGATCAGGAGCGTACGTGCCCTCGCATCGAATCACAACCCGGCGTAGTTTCCTTCAGCGATCTGCGCTGGGGTCAATGACCGCGACCCTCTTCCCGCTCCGCGCTCTCGCGCAGACACACGAAACCCTCGGCGGTTCACGCGATACCGCAAAGCAGCCACGCCTCGTCGACCTCGCGAACCCAATGCAGGGCACGAACTCGTCGATCGAGTTTTCGCGCGGTAACACCTTGCCCATCGTGGCCCGCCCTTTCGGTATGGCGCACTGGACGCTGCAATCCCACGATCGCCCCGGCTGGTTCTTTCAACCGGATACCAACCGCTTGCAGGGCGTTCGTCTCACGCATCAGCTCAGTCCATGGCTCGGCGACTATGGCTATTGCACCATCCTCCCCTTCACCGGCGATCCAAACCCCGATCCAGAGAGCCGCTCCTCGTCCTACCGCCCCGCCGACATGGAGATCTCCCCCGCCCGCCTGAAGATCGATCTGTTGCGCTACCGCTGCCAGGTGGAACTGGCACCCACAGAGCGCTGCGCCATCCTGCGCGTTCGCTTCGAGGACGCAGGAACTGCAGGTGTCTTACTCGATCTTCCAGGCGCCATCGCCGAAGTCACCAGCGACGCTGCCACAGGCGTTCTCACCGCCCTCACGCACGAGAATCGCGGCGGCGTTCAGCCAAACTTCGCCACCTATTTCTGCATACAGTTTGACCGCCCGATTACGAGCTTCGTCGTAAAGGAACTCAAAGACAGGCGCGTTGCTCTGGTGCGCTTCACCGCCGCCGATCGTCAGCCCGTTGAAGTGCGAATCGCTACCTCCTTCATCTCGCACGATCAGGCACGGCTCAATCTGCAGCGCGAACTTGCCTCCAAAGCGTTCGACGCAATCGTTACAGAAGCGATGGATGCCTGGGACCACGCCTTGGCCCGCGTACAAATTCAGGGTCGCTCTGACCGCGATCAACGTACCTTCTACTCCTGTCTGTACCGCACGCTGCTCTTTCCGCGCATTTGGCATGAGCAGGACGCCACCGGCTCGATCGTCCATCGCAGCCCCTACAACGGACGCGTCGAGCCTGGTGTCCTCTATGCCGATCACGGATTCTGGGACGACTACCACGCCTGGTATCCGATGATGCTCCTGCTTTATCCCGAGCGGCTCAGCGACATACTGCAGGGCTGGGTCAACGCCTTCAAGGAGGGTGGCTGGATTCCGCAGTTTCCGTGCCCCGGCTATCGAGGCGCGATGACCGGCAGCCCCAGCGACATCATCTTCGGCGACGCTGCGGCCAAGCGTCTCAAGGGCTTCGATCTCGCTGCCGCCTATGATGGCCTTCGCAAACAAGCTACAGAAGTGGTTCGTGGCTTCGGTTTTGGAAGAACTGCTCTAGAACCGTATCTGCGCCTGGGATATGTTCCCTGCGACGACAGCCGCGCCGGCGTCGCCGAAACGCTCGACTATGCCTACGGTGATTTCTGCATCGCACAAGTTGCCCATGCGCTTGGCAAGCATCAGGACGCAGCCATGTTCCTGGAGCGCTCGCATAACTGGCGCAAGATTTTCGATACCGAGAGCAAATTTTTCCGCGGGCGTCTCGCCGACGGACACTGGGTGGAGCCCTTCGATCCCTTCGCATGGGGTGGACCGTACGTGGAGGGTGGCCCCTGGCAGTACCGCTTCAATGTTCCCCACGACCCCCAGGGCCTCATGGACGCCTTCGGAGGCAAGGTAAGCTTCGTGCAACAACTGGAAGCGATGTTCACTGCGGCCCCGCGCTTCAACGTGGGAGCCTACGGAGCTGAGATCCACGAGATGTCGGAGATGGCCGCGGTCAACTTCGGACAGTATGACCAGGGCAATCAGCCAGTGCATAACGTGCTTTACCTGTTCACGCTGGCTGGTCGTCGCGATCGCACACAACACTACGCTCATCGCGTGCTGCGCGAGCTTTATAGCCCCGACGCATTTCCCGGCGATGAGGATACCGGATCGATGAGCGCCTGGTATGTGCTCAGTTCGCTCGGTCTCTTCGCAGCATGTCCCGGCGATTCCAGGTGGACTCTCGGGGCTCCCTTCTTCGATGAGATCACCGTGCGCTACGACGACGGAACGCAGCTGCGCATCAGCGCACAACGTGCCGACGACCAGGCGTACCTCCGCACCGTCACGCTTAATGGCAGGCCCACCAATAACATGACCGTGGAGCACGCCGAACTTCTTAATGCCCACTTAATCTTTCGCTCCACCTGAGCGAAAGACCCTACTTTGGCGGCGCGGGAAGGACCGCATCCAGGAACTTCCACACTTCCCTGAAGGCACGCAACGTCTCCGCGTCCGAATAGTTCCCGTGGTCTCCTCCCGGCACAGTCACCAGTTCGTTGCGAACACCCGCACGGTCCAATGCGGCCTTCAGCGCCTTCGCCTGCGCATACGGCACTACAGAATCGTGATCACCCTGAATCGTAATGACAGGCGGCTGCCCAGCGTGAACGTACGTTAGAGGTGAGCTTTGCCTGGCAACGGCGTGCTTGTCCGTTGCACTGCTTAGCCATGCCACCGCGTATGTCTTGCGATCTGGGCCCGAGAGCAGCGCATCCACATCGGTGATCCCGAACCAATTCACGATGGCTGCAACTTTCATCGGCGGCGTGCCGGCTTCTACAGGGCACGCGTCATCCAGCCCCGCCGCCTCCGTCAGCATGCCTGTCATCAAGGCAAGGTGGCCGCCGGCAGAGTGCCCGCTCACCACGATGCGGTTCAGGTCAAAGTGATAGTGGGCAGCATTGTTATACACCCAGCGCAGTGCACAGCGCGCGTCCTCCACCGCACCTGGCGCCGACGCGCTGCTCGCCATCCTGTACTCAACATTCACCACGTCCCATCCACGCTCGATGTAAGGAAGAAACGAGTTTGGCGAACCACCCTTATCGCCAAAGACCCAGCCCCCGCCGTGAATATAGATAAGCGTCGGCACAGGTCCTTTGGCAGCATGGTTCTCCCAGACATCCAGATGATCCGTGGTATTGCCAAACGTGCCGTACGGAATGTCTGCACCAATGCCGTAATGAAACGAGGCTAACTCAGCCCAGTCTCCACCCGCCGCGGCGGCCGGCTCAGGAGACGTCTGCGCAACACAGACCGCAGAGCTGCAACACAGCAGAGCGAGCCATGCAAGGGGTTTCATGGGAAATGTCATCGTAAGGTCGTCCTCGATCTGCGGCTTGTCCGAACTCTCACCACAAGCAGCAAAGGCGTTAGCAATCGTTAGGAGGCGGCGCGACCTAACGCGCCGCCCCCGGATCTCAAAATACAATTTTGCCCGATAGCTGTATCTGCCTCGACGTTCCAATGCCAACCAGGTTTCCGATGGTGGACACACTTTGACCGAAGGCAAACCCGTTCAGACTGGCTCCAGGATTAGAGAAGTTCGGATGATTGACGAAATCAAACATCTCGGCACGTAGTTCCAGGGACGTCCGCCCGACGATCTTTGTGGTTTTCAGGATGCTGAGATCGGGCTGAACGAAGCCGGGACCGCGACCGTAGTTACGAGGGCAATCACCAAACGTATCGGGCGCCGGCACGGACAGCGCAGCTGTATTGAATTGGTTGTTCGGCAGACTATAGTTCGCCGCCCGTACCTTCACGTTGAAGTTGCAGTTCGGCCTCAACGCTCCGGCGTAAGGACTGTTCTCATTCACACCGAAGTTGACAGGCGTCCCTGAGCGCCCTTGAACAATCGCGCCAACCTGCCATCCGGCACCCAACCGCTCTGGAAGTTTGGTGGCCCGGGGTGCGCTGTACACAAGCCCAACCGCGTAGTTGCTCCGAATGTCGATATCGCCCGGCGAGTAATCTGCCTTCAGATCGCGAGGATTTTGATACGCCTCAAACAGACCCATGTAGTCATCGAACTCATGTTGCCAGTTGTAGTTGGCCGTTAAGCTGAACCCATGCGTGTTCGTGCGGATCGATGCGTTGAAGTCGTTATAGTTTGACGTGGCATACGTCCCGTTCAGGCTTGCCGATCCGAGCGCGTCCGTGATGTACCGGTTTCCGTTCGGGTCTCCCGGGTTCACCGAGTTCAGGTCAGTCGATGCAGCTAGGTGGACACCGTGATTGCCGCGGTACGATAGCGTCAACACCACGTTCTTGGCCAGCTCTTGATCGAGCGAGAGACTCCATTGCTCAGAATACGTGTCACGGTAATGCTGATCGAACAGGGTGAGATTGAGCGGCGCCTGCGGCTTGCAGACAGGGGTCTGCGAAGGCAGCGGGTAGCTGATGCTGGTGAGCGGTGGGTTGCAGGTATACCCGGCGAGGGCGATTTGAAGTAGAAAAATCGTAAAGTTATCCGCCGTATTCGAGGCAAGGTTTAAAGGACTGCCTGGCGCTACGGGCAACCAGAAGAAGCCCGCGCCCCCACGCAGCGAAGTCTTGCCCGTGCCAAACACATCTAGCGCGAAACCTAAGCGCGGGCCGAAATCGTCATACTGCGGCTGGTAAATCGGTGTTGAAGCAGGCAAGGGTTGCAGCCCACCCGGCGTAGCTGCTTTCAGCAAGTTTGCCGCCGACGCGTCGTAATTTGTCAGATTGGCGCCATGCAGAACCGTGTTGTGTTCATACCGCAGACCCAGGTTCAGCGTCAGTCGCTTACCTGCCTTCCAGTCGTCGTTGAGGAAGAACGCCATCTGCGTGTTCTTCACATACGTCAACGGGTAGCCCTGGCGCTGCCAACCCTGGCCACTGTTGGCAAGGAAGCCTTCGGGGCCCCCGGAAGCGTCAAGACAGCCATTCGTTCCACTCGGTTGCCCGTTGCATGGGTTCACGGAAGCCGATTCCACCGTCGGCCCCCCATTCCATGTGAGAGTGTCCTGATTGAACAATGCGCGTCCCACATCGTTCCAGCGAATGTCGACACCAAACTTCAGCTGCTGTCTTCCGATAACTTTGGTCGCCGTGTCCAGCGCCTGCAGAGAGTGCGATGGCTCCGTTGACTGGAATAGTTCCGGCGTCGGCAGCAGTCCCAAGCCGACTTGGCAGAAGAAGCAGCCCATCAGCGGTATGCCATTCTCGCCGGCGGTCTGGTGAGACCGCGGATTGTTGAACGCAAATCCTGCCTCGTTGAAGAAGCTGGACGATCCAATAAAATTCCACGTAGCCTTGGCAAGCTGCGCAACCTGCGGTGCATCCGCGGTTTGGCCGATCGCCAGACCGTACACATCCCGAGTGTCGCTGTCGTTGTAGTTGTAACGGACATAGAAATTGTTCTTCGGAGATAAAATATAATCTAACTTCAGCGCCCCTGTATTTTCCTCCAGGTCGTGATAAGTAACACCGTTGAGAATGTCGAACCAATAGCCATAGTCGATACCGTTTTCAGTTGGCGCCGGACCTCCGTTGCCCACGGGTAATAGGGCCACGAGCGGCTGAATGGCGGGAACGGCCATGGCACGCATGGCCGCGTTCAACACCAGCGTATTTCCTGTTACCGGATTGGTGATGTGCTGCCGCACGCCTTCATAATTGCCAAAGAAGAAAAGCTTGTCCTTATGGATGGGACCACCAAGATTGCCGCCAAACTGATTCAGCTTCAGAGGTGTTGGCGTTCCGTTGAAGAAATAATTCTTCGCATCCAGCGCGCTGTTCCGAAAGAACTCGAAGGCCTCGCCGTGCAGCGCATTGCTGCCCGACTTGGTGATCACATTTACGATTTCACCTACCGCGCGCCCGTATTCTGCTGAATACTCGGACGACAAAACGCGAACCTCCTGGATGTTATCCACGCTGGAGCGGGTGATGCGGGCATTGCCACGCCCAAAGGTGGAGAAGGTGACGTTGCCGTCGACGCGGGTCGCATCCGTGCCGTCCACCAGCATGTTCGCCCCAAACTGCCCGCTCGGAAATCCACCCAGCGAATCCTGATTGATCGATCCGGTATTCTGAATCGCCCCCGGCACCAGCGTCAAAAGATCCGTGAAGTCGCGGCCGTTGAGCGGCAGCTTCGCCACCTGATCGGAAGTGATGGTCGTCGCGATGGCGCCAGAATCGGTGTTCGCCTGCACCGCGTCGGCCTGCACGTCCACCACTTCCGACGCACCTCCGACGCTCAGCGTAATCGTCTCGCGCATGGTTTCGTTCGCGTGCAGTATGATCCCGTCGATATTCGTGGTTCCGAATCCCGGCGCGCTGCACGAAACTCTGTAGACGCTCACCGTCAGCGATGGCGCGTAGTACTCCCCTTTGCTATCAGTCTTCGTCACAAAGGAGCGGGCCGTCTTCGTGTCTGTCACCACGACCCGCGCGCCAGGAATGACGGCACCCGAAGCGTCCGAGACCACTCCGCTGATCGTGCTGGTGTCCTGCTGACCGAAGGCCGACGGAAGAATGAAGCTGAAGGTAAATGCGATGGCCAGGACCATAACGCAGCGGGCCGACCGTCCCCACAGCGAGTTGCCGCGCCGGGAAGGTTGAACGGGAATTGATAAGGACAGGTTCGTCATGGTGCCTCCAGCTTTCACCAGCAGAGTATGGAATCGATTCCATGGTTAAGCTCGCAGACGTTATATAAGGCAGCACTTTAGATTGTCAATCTCTTCTTTTCTCCTATGTTCATTGCCGTTATGCTTGCGAGGGATCCGGGGAGGGCGTATGGTATCGCTACCAGACATAACGTCGCCGGAGCCGCTCCGAATCTTCTTCGCGGCGCGTCGGTGCCGGCCTATCTCAGAGAAAAGCGGATTTCCCTATGCTGAACGCCGTCCCTGTTTTTGCCATCGCCCTCCTCGCCTCAACCAGCGCCTTCGCGCAAGATAAGAGCTTTTATCTGCACGATAACGATAAGGTGCTCTTCTATGGCGACAGCATCACCGACCAGCGGAACTACACCATGATGATCGAAACCTACGTTGTCACTCGCTATCCAGGCTTGAAGGTCAGCTTCACCAACTCCGGGTGGGGCGGCGACCGCGTCTCGGGCGGAGGCGGCGGAGACATCGATACCCGCCTCACCCGCGACGTCTATCCCTACAAACCCACCGTCATCACCATCATGCTCGGTATGAATGACGGCGGCTACAAAGCCGCCACCGAGGCCTCCGATAAGGCGTACTTCGACGGCTATCGCCACATCTACGAGGCGTTCCAGCAAAACCTTCCGCAAGCCCGCATCACCGCCATCGAGCCTTCGCCCTACGACGACGTCACCCGAACACCCGCCTTCCCCGTGCAAGGAGGGATCGCCTACAACGACGTCATGGTCGCCTACGGCAAGTGGGTGGCTGACTTCGCTCAGCAGCATCAACTCACCGTCGCCGACGCGAATACCGACTTCGTCAAGATGCTCCAGCGCGCCAACCTCTCCGATCCCGGAGTCGCCAAGGACATTCTCGGGGATCACATCCACCCTTCCTTTGGCGGTGCGCTCATGATCGGCGAGGCTGTGCTGAAAGCCTGGAACGCTCGCCCGCTCGTTGCGTCGGTGACCATCCATGTGGATGGCTCCAAGGCAAAAATTACACATACGGAACATACCGCAGTCCAGGCGCTCACCTCCGCCGACGGCACGATCCAGTGGCAGGAAACCGACGATGCTCTGCCGCTACCCTTTCGCCAGTGGCAGGATATGTGGGGCGGCGGCCCGACCATCGGTCTCGTCATCAATAGCTCCGACTTGACGGAAGCCCTCAACCAGGAGCCCCTGCAGATTACCGGCCTGCAGAGCGGCGTCTACTCTGTGCGCGTCGACGGCACCAGCATTGGCACCTTCACCAGCGATCAACTCAGCAAGGGCGTGAATCTCGGCTTGTACAAGACCCCCATGAGCGACCAGGCAATGTCCGTCTACACGCTCACGCAGCAGCACGGCGACCTCCATTACGCGCGCTGGCGCAACGTCCAGGTACCGTTCGCAACCCTGCCCGCGGAGAGCTCAGCGCAGTCCTCGCTTGATACCCTGGAAGCCGCCGTAGTGGAACAGCAGCATGCCGCCGCTATTCCCAAGCAGCATGCTTTTGAAGTCGTTCTCGAGAAGTAGCCCGTAGCCGCTTCGAGCGCAAGCCTTCGTTCTAGCTGGTTGCTTGTGCAGCGTGCTGGAGAAAGAAAGGTCTTGATCACGATGGCGATGACACCAAAGCGCCCATTCACGCTCTCGCTCGTTGTTGCCTGTTTAGGATTTATCGCGACCCCCGCAGCAGTCGCTCAGCTTCCATCAGCTGCGCGTTGGATCGCTCCAGCCGCAATGGACAGCCCCGGCGTGTATGACTTCCGCAAGGTCGTCGAGATCCCCTCGAAGCCTGCTCATCAAATCGTCTACGTCAGCGCCGACAATCGCTTTCGGCTCTACGTCAACGGTCAGTGGGTTGGCGAAGGCCCGGCGCGCGGAGACCTTCAGCACTGGCGGTACGAATCCTTTGACGTAGCTCCCTTGCTGCACGCGGGCCGCAACGTCCTTGCGGCCCGCGTGTGGAACTTCGGTGCGCAATCACCCAGTGCGCAAATCTCCCTCCGTACCGGCTTCCTGTTGTGGACTTCGCCGACCGCATCTCCCTCTATCGATACCGACGCAAGCTGGCAGGTCCGCGCCGAACCAGCTTGGCGCTACGAGGCCACCGGTCCACCGCTCAATTCCATTGTCGGCCCCGGCGAGGTGCTTGATGGCCACACGTATGATTGGAACTGGGAGCAAGCGGATGACCCTTCCGCCTCGTGGTCTCCCGCCGCCGTCCTCGCGCCGCCGACCCTCGCAACGTCCCTCGGCCCAGCTCATGCCACCCCTTCCTGGACCCTGACACCGGACACGCTCCCCGCGATGCAATCTACCCTCGAGTCTGCCGGAAGCATCGTGCGCAGCGATCGTCCGACACCGGCAAGTCCTTCCTTCCCACTCACCCTTGCGCCCCACAGCCACGCGTCCTTTCTCCTCGATCATGGAGTGCTTACCACCGCCTACCCGCAGCTAACCGTAACGGGCGGTGCAGACGCTCAGCTCCGCATGACCTATGCCGAAGCGTTGTATGACGACCACGGCGAGAAGGGCAATCGCAACGACATCGCCAATAAGCACATGGATATGCATCTTCTGCATGATCTGTTTTTGCCCTCCGGCGAATCTGTCCCGCAAACATTCGAGCCCTTGTGGTGGCGCACGTGGCGCTTCCTGCAGGTCGATATCACCACCGGCTCACAGTCTGTGACCGTCCATGCTCTGCGCGCCCGCTACACCGCCTACCCGTTTCAGCAGCGCGCCGCGTTCCAGAGCAGTGATCCCGAGCTCTCGAAAATCTGGGAGGTTGGTTGGCGCACCGCCCGACTCGACGCGCACGAAACCTACATGGACTGCCCCTACTACGAGCAGACCCAGTATGTCGGCGACACCCGCATCCAGGCGCTCATCTCCTATGCCATGTCCGGCGATGATCGACTCGCTCGTCAGGCACTCCTCGCCTTCGCCGATTCCGCGCTCCCCTCCGGCCTTACCCAAAGCAGCTTTCCCGTGCACGGCGTTCAGGTCATCCCCCCATTCTCTCTGCTCTGGATCGGCATGCTCCACGACTTCTGGATGTATCGCCCCAACACCGAGAGCACGATCACCGAAATGCTGCCACAGGTTCGCCTCGTCCTCAACCACTTCCGCGGACTCGAGCGTCAAGACGGTCTGCTCGGCAAGTTGCCGCAGAATGGCTTTGGCTATTGGAACTTTATCGATTGGACTGCGCCGTACCTCATCGGCGCACCTCCGGAGGATAAGGATGGTGGCTCCATCCCCTTGTCGTTGCAGTTCGCAGAAGCCCTGCAACAGGCGGCCGATCTCGAGGCAGCCTTCGGAGATCGCACCAACGCTGCGCAAGACCGGCAGACCGCGAGCAAGATCGACGACAGCGTAAACGCAGAAGCCTGGGATGACCGAGTCGGGCTGCTCGCAGATACTCCTTCGAAAACGTCCTTCAGCCAGCATGCCAACATCCTCGGCGTCCTTACCGGAGCAATTCCCGCCGAGCGCTCACGCGCCGTGCTTCAGAAGATTCTCAGCAGGGAATTGACGGGCGCGCAGCAGGCTGACCTGCCGAAGCTTGCCCCCGCCAGCTACTACTTCCGGTTCTACCTCGCACGCGCACTGGATGCCGCCGGTCTCGATGACCTCTACCTGCAAACCCTTGGCCCCTGGCGCAACATGCTCGCCCTCGGCCTCACCACCTGGGCCGAACAGCCGGAACCCACACGTTCCGATGCGCACGCCTGGTCCGCCCATCCTAACTTTGACCTGCTTACCCTGGTGGCGGGCATTCGTCCCGACGCTCCTGCCTTCGCCAGTGTTCTCATTGCGCCGCACCTCGGCTCGCTCACCTCGCTCGATGCAACCATGCCCCACCCCCTCGGCAACATCCATGTACGCTATCGGCGCCAGGGACACGATCTCGCGGTCACCATCAACATGCCAGCCAGTCTTCACGGACGCTTTGTCTACGCCGGAAACCAACGCGACCTGCACGGCGGATCGCAGAGCTTCACCCTGGCCGACTCATCCGTTGCATTGCTCTCCTCACCGCAGAGTGACGTCAAGCGGTAGTCCCGCCGGCACACGCAGCAGCGTGACGTCGCCAAACTTGTCCGTGCTGCTGCTCCACGAAAGCCCGCTCCCAGAGCCTGCGCCACCGCTTGCCAATCGTTTGCCGGAGACTCGCACCGACCCTGTCTTTGCGTGAACCCGCATCACGTACCAGCGAAGCGGTGGACGAAACGATCCCTTGACAGGGGTTACCCGTAGATTCGTCTTCTGTCCTACGCGCTGCGCGGAGATCGTCTGTTCGAACGACTCGCCCTTTTCATAGCGATAGGTGAGGCCATCATCGTCGTAGTACGCAAACTGCGCCTTCTGCTCGTCAGGAAATATGTCCACCGTCACCTCGGCGATTGGGTGCTCGTCAACATACTGCTCCGGTTGGTGCGACGCCACGATCGATCCGTCGCGAACGAACACAGGCACATCGCTCCAGTTCATCGCATTGATAGGCACGTCGTATGCACGGCCTCCGACGAAAGGCTGTCCCGTGTTGAAGTCATGCCAGTTTCCAGCAGGCAGATACACCTGTTGCTGCGTCGCTCCCTGCTCCACGACCGGTGATACCAGCAAGGCATCCCCGAACATCCACTCGTTGTCGAGCTCCACAGCGTGTGGATCGTTCGGGAACATCCAGAACATCGGACGCACCAGGCCGATCCCCGTCTCGTGATCGACATGCTCGTAGGAGTACATGTAGGGCAGCAGCGTGTAGCGCGTACGAATCGCTCGGGTGGCCGCAGCTTCCGCAGTCGCGCCATACATCCATGGCTGACGCTTCTCTCCCAAGTCACCATGAACGCGGCAGATCGGCACCCACGCCGCGAACTCCACCCATCGGGCGTAGTTCTCCGCTGTCGGATGTCCGTGGAAGCCGCCCGTATCCATTGTCCAATGGCTCGCTCCAAGATCGAGCGCGGCCACCATCCGGCTCCTCTGGTGCGCCATGGACGGAAAGCCCGTGCTGATGTCGCCCGACCACATCGCATAGGCATACCGGTTGGCGCCCAGATAATAGTTGCGATTCAGCGACCAGACCCGCTGCTCCGACGCCGACCGCTGCCCGTCGTATAGCATCCGCGCCATGTTCACAAACTGAAAGTCGCGCGACAAGGCTGTGTCCGAGGAGTCTGCCTCATCATTCCACCAGCCCACCATACCGGCCCCGAAGGCCGGCTTCAGATGCTCCCAAAACCAAGACCGCGTCTCCGCCAGGTTGAAATCCAGGTCCTGCGCCATGCGGTGCGTAACGTAGTCCTCTTGGGGCTTGCCGTCTGGAAACCAGAGGTGATGCTGCTCGGCATACGCAGCCGCCTCCATCG
>Ga0302140_10005018_pt1 | contig 16801 bp, 17 predicted proteins | sample I_Bog_E1_1_FD_202095 | JGI IMG/M metagenome (GOLD analysis project Ga0302140, IMG submission 202095) | Peat permafrost microbial communities from Stordalen Mire near Abisko, Sweden - I_Bog_E1_1 | ecosystem: Environmental > Terrestrial > Soil > Wetlands > Peat | place: Sweden: Abisko, Stordalen... | reverse complement strand
ATCATGAAGGTCTTTCAGCTTACCATGGTACTGAATTCCTGCTCGCAGAGAAGGTTAGTGCTTCGTGCAAGCGCTGGCTAGCACGATAACAAGTTACTGAAGAACACACCAGCAGGCTCGGCGTGGTGACGATAAAGAAAGGTTGTCCCTGGGACAAATGTTGCAGATGCTGGGATGGAGGCTGGTGAGGTCGAGGCATTTAAAGCGATTTCACGCTAAGCGCCCGGCTTCGAGTCGGGTCACCTGATCAAATTTAGGCGTCCACTTGATATGTGACTCTTGTCTATATGTTGAGTCTTCTTGAGTGATAGATTCCATTGTCTAACTGATTGTTATTCTATATAAGTCACTGTGTTGATCAAGTGTACTTGGGTTGAAATCCAGTTGTATCGTCACCGCTGCTGGAAAGGAATCAAAGGATTGCTTATGATTTAGGATATATGCACAGTTTGAACAAATATCACGCCCGCGATAAACAAGAAGTTTTACAAGTCTGACATTAATGTGATCTAGGATCTATTTCCTGGTACTGATCAAACCATGTTTATATCCCATTGCCAGTTGGCATCATGACAAGAAAGAAGTGGCGCTGATGTGATATCTCTGAACGCCCAAATTCAAAATTCCTCAAATGCGCCTACAAATGCTTTGCAGCACACAAACGACAATATCCACCCAGACCTTTCTTATCCATCTAGTAGATTCCCAACCTTCGATGAGGCGATGTTCCCTGCTACTCAAACACTCGTCGGCACCTCCCTCCCATTCAGTTGTTATATTCATAGAACTCCCTGGAGTAGCCTGCTTCGCTCTTGAGGTTTCTGCCACCATGGTCGAAAGGATATTTCGGAATCCGAAATACACTCCCACTCCGATAGCCTGCAAGAATTTCTCCGGACTAAATCCCCACTGCCTCCAGGTCCCTCATCAGGCACGCCATCTGCGCCCGTTTTGCAGCCTCTGCAACCAAGTTGAAGTCTCGAAGAAAAGGAGATGCTGAGTCGGCTGGCATTTGTTGCGGTGGAGGCTGTAGAGGAGGTTGTTGTTGTTGTGTCGACTGAGGCGCTGAGGTCGGCCCACTCGACTGTGCCGACGAGGAGGCTGACGAGCCAAAGTATGAGGGTTGGTTTTTCGAGGGCCCGTTAAGAGACGGCGATGATAGTGGTGCCTCCATTTCTGCTGGCTCAAAACACGTCTCGTCTAATCGGGGAGGATGAGGTATTGGTGTCGTTCGTGCGAGCCTTGTCGTGACAACGTACGAGCGAGGACGACACAAGATGTCTTCGTCAGATTCCGATGGTGCCAAGTACGGTGAGGAGGCTTCCACGAAATAAATGGAAGAGGACCAAGTGGTGCGATGAGTTACTCCACGTCAAGGCTTCGGAAGTTACCTCGGTGAGACGGCAGTAAAATGGGGGATCTTGATCTAGCCGCCGGATAAAAGTTTGACGCCTCCCAGTGTCAAGATTCTCTCGATGATAACGGCCGGATGTCGGTCGCTTTGCGAGTCTCTGGTGGAAGTGCTGCGGCTGCTGTTGGTGCTGTTTTTTGGTGAAGCAGGCAGAAGCAGATGTCGTGAGATCAAGGTGTCACCAGGAATGGACAGCTGGGCTGAAATGCAGACGCAGGAGTACTGATCATCGGCCTATGACGGCCTGCTCACGAATCGCAGCCACCACCACCACTGCGATGCACAGTACCCCACCCTGCAATCAAAAGCCCAAGCGCAAGCGTGCTTCTCCACACCCTTCCCCCAGGTTGACTATGCCGGAAAGGGCCTTGGATCGACCCGACTCAGCAACGATTCTTACGGGAAACAAGAGTACGCAGATAAGAGTGTTTTGAGCGTGTCGTGCAAGAAGAAATCGGGGTTCTAACACCTCCAGCTCGCTGCACAAACTATGCAGACTCGTGCATGAAGGAAGTGTGGATTTCGTGGTGGACGGAAGCGGAAAAATCTCGGAGAAGGGCAGGCGCAGGTGTGGCTTGACCCCTTACAGATTTTCGGCGATACGCGCTATGAAGTCGCGTTTCAATCGACCAAGAGAGTCTGCAACGAACACATCTCGATGCCGCCAAAGGAAAGCACGGAAAAGGCAGCTGAAGACCAGTCGTCCTTCGAGAGATCAACGAGCAAAGTCCGAGACTTCTTCTCAATTCCGGCTCCGCTGAAACAACTATTCGACCTCGTTCCCATCGTGACCTACCCCCCCAACCAACTTCCGTTACGTGCCCCGAAGTCTGCGAGGATACCGACTCTTTATGTCTTCAGCAAGGATCAAGATGCAGCGGCGGGGAGGCCATCATTCAACCCAAGTTGTCTGAAATGGCAGGTGCGTGTTGTGAAGAGGCCAAGTCAGAACCAGACCTAACAGTGGTAGACTTTTCTCAACATTGCTGGCGTGGACCATCGACTCGTCTCTTCGAATAACCACTCCTCTCCTACGGGATCACTACCATTTCTGCTTCCAGCAATATACGTGTCAAATGCTTCTCCAGACACACTTGTCCCTGTCACATCGAACAAATTTGTCAAATATGCAGCCGAGCATGGAGGCAAGGTCGAGGAATCTTCCAGCATGCGGTATGAGGCATACCAATCTCTGCTCGACCATCGAATACGAAATGCTTGGGTACGCATGCCAGACAATGATCTAATGAGCTCTTCTGACAAACGTGCAGCTTTATACCTTATACCTCGAGCCCCTGAATTTCTCAGCTGTGGCTTACCCACTCTACGTCTCCTCAACCTCTTCAAACTCTTTAGTTAGAGCCTCTATTTCACACCAACTTCGTGCAGCGGCAGAAGCAGAGCTGCTGAAACATACTTCGATCATCGACACCGATGACCTATATAGCGAAGCGGATAAGGCCTTCGAGGCCCTCTCTATTTTACTCGGAGAAGACTCGTGGTTCTTTGGCAGTGATAAACCAGCATTATTCGATGCAAGTGTATTTGCCTATACGCAATTGCTACTTGATGACGAGTTGGGTTGGAAGGAAAAGAAGTTGTGTAGAGCATTGCGGAGGAGAGCAAATCTTGTTCAGCATAGAGAAAGGTTGCTTGTAAGATACTTTGGCGGATCGTGAATAGAAATTTCCGTTTAGCAAGACCTCGAGTATATGGATGCTGGCAGAAGACCGAAATGCGGTCGGTCGTACAGTTCAAAGTCACGCTTGAAATCTCGAAGCCTAGAGCTCCGAACGCTCCTTCTTATTTCGATATCTTGAAAGCCTTCCCACTTCAAGTTGCTAGAAGACCTCGTGTTATGATATTTCTCGAATCCGGAGACTTGGAAATATTAAACTCAACCGAAGATTATCCAGCTCGATCAAAGGTGCACCGCCACTCCGGCTCCACGTGCAAGCCATTTGCTCATCTGGTGTGGCGCATTGTCGTCGTCAGTGCCCGCGAATGAACAAGCTCAAACACGTACAATACAGCGAGTCCTTTAGGCATCAGGAAAGAGAAAAGACGCCGGCACTCTGCAGAAGCACTACAGTACGTTCTGCAGCATTAGTCATTCATTGATCAACAAGTTTCCTGATTCGAAACGACAACATCATGTCTGGAGCGAAACCCACGGATAGCCCAGTAAGCTGATACGCTCCTTGTGCCCTTGGGACATTGCAGTTCATGCACTATTCTGGTCTTGCATGCTTGAGCAAAGCTTTGCTAACAACCACTCCTCTAGATGAAAAGTCCAACAGGAACAGGAGCTGAATCGCCGACAACCGCAAGACCACTTGAGATGGACGACGACGATGTTCAAGAGTCTGGTGTTCTGGGCAGTGATGCGCCAACGGCAGCGAAGCATGCAACAGTTGAAGATGAAGCTCCACCGAAGCCTCCTCGTCCTCTCAGCCCACAGCAGCAAGCCGAAAACACTTTGCAGGAAGCCTTCCCAAGCATCGATGCAGCTGTTGTCAAAGCTGTCTTGAGAGCAAGCGGTGGTCGTGTTGAGCCAGCTTTCAATGCCTTACTTGGTACGTCCTTGCATGGCGAAGCTTTGCAATCTTGACTGACTTTACCAACAGGTATGTCCGATCCTGATGCTGTCAGAGAGCCAACCCCACCGCCTCAGCCTCCTCGGCCAACAACTCAACGAATGGGATCTACCCCGCTCTCACAACTTGAAGCCGATGAGCAATACGCTCGACAACTTGCGGAACATTACGGTGGCTATGGAGAGGATCGTCCGCGTGGTACCAACCGGGGAACTGGTGGCCAACCTCCTAGACAACAAACAGGCTTTAGACCATATGAAGGAGATGAAGACAACCGTACCTTCTTCGATGATGATCTTCCGATTATCAAAGAAAATCTGAAGAAGGGATTCCTTGAGACGCAAAGCAAGGTTAACGGATGGATTACGAATTTGCGGAAGAAGATTGATGGCGAGGATGAAGATGGACCACAACAAGGCTATAACGCTGCCGGCTCAAGCAACCAATATCGTGGTCGTAGAAGTGGTGATGGAAGACAGAGTGGCGATTATGGTCGTTACGATGCTGATCCTCAAGTCCTCAGCGACGATTTTGCAGGTATTCAACTGAATCCTGATGGCAGTAAGTTACCCTCATTGTTGTTAGACAATATAAATCTAACCCGCTGATAGCGCAAGCTCGTCGCTCAACACGACCTCTTGCAAACCCCGACCTCTTCAAGCCAACCCCTGCCGCACCAAGATCTTCCGATGGTCGCAAGGTTTCTTTCCAAGGTGGTCCTCCAGAGGAGATTGACATTTATGGCAATTCTCCGAAGGTCACACCAGCGAAAGAAAATGCTCCACCGTCAGGAAAGCAGAGCAAATGGCAGCCATTGTCGACAGTTGATCCAAGCCCTATTGGTGATACTGACAATGACCCCTTTAGCCTTGGGGACAGTGAGGACGAGAAGGAGACCAAGGACCGCGTTGGTGGAAAGGAGATTAAGATGGATGATGCCGAACGGCTCAAGAAGGCTGCTGCTGAAGCTATGGCCGACAGTATCGGTGAGCCGGCACGGAAACCTGAGCCTGCTGAGACGGTAGGTAACAAGGATAAGATTGCAGATGACAGGTTGACTGGAAAGTCCTGAGCGTGCAGGGAGGGGTGTGGTGGGCCTCGGTGAAGTGTCGGTTTAGCAGTCATGTTATTGATAGGAAGTCTAATGATATCCACATGGTTTTGACAGACCTTCGTAGCTTGAAATAGGCTCTATGCGATGGTAGCAGGAAAGTGCAAGGAGTACCATATCAAGTGATTTACCCTCTAGTGCCTTCACTTGCATTTTATATAATTGTCAGCCTTGCGGGGGCCCGCACAGCCACACCTCAGGTGGCCTTGTCCCCCCCACGGGCAACACGTGAGGAACTGATTGGTTGAGACTAAACGAAAAAAAGTAACAAGCGCCCCAGTGCCGAGCTCAGCCTGGTCCCCTGGCATTTGAAGAAGTACCGGTACCGTACCCAGAAGTGTAATTTTGGGAACAACGAAGAATCCGTAACTGAGAGGTTCTTCCATGTATTCCTCGAGCACCAGATCAACAGCTAAGAACTATCAGTATCCGTCCGAGAACTGCCTGTCCTGCAGCTGCGTGGTGTTGCCCCTCACTAGTCCCCTTTGGCCGACGTCTGACTTGGCGTCCTCTGTTACTCGACCACGGGTCTCTCCACAAACCTTGTCCCACCTTCGAGGACTTCACGATACCGTCTTTGTCCACTATTTCTCAGCCCGTCCAGCGCCCATTTCATAGCCCTGACGGCCAATAAGTACTGAAAATCGTTAAGTGAAGCTCGAGACCCCGCTGGAGTGTCACCGACCTCACACCACACACCTCCCCTCAGCTACGCACGTGCACGCTGCCTCCATCCACTGTACTCGCCCGCCGCCAGCTTACCTGCACTCGCTCTCGCCCTCAAACACACTGCAGCTCTGCTCTGGAATTCGACGTCATATCCTCTCGCGGGCTCTCCCCTCCTCGGGCAGCTTATCACACAGCCAGACGAGCGGCCATGAGTTCCTGCATGTGACCGTACTCTGTATCAACCTTGAAATACTTGCTGTCCCTCTCAAGTCTCCTCACTCGCTCGAAGCCCGTCAGGGCTCTGCGGGTGCCAACACCGCATTATGTACGTTTCCCCTACTCCGTCCCGTCCAGTGCATAATGTACGCATACGGTCGGTCGGTCCGGTCCATTCTCGGAAGCTGATCCTTCTGCTACACCCTCAGGAAGTTTGGCAAGCAGATTCAGAAACGGCAGCTCGAGGTTCCCGAGTATGCAGCGAGCTTTGTTAATTACAAGGCTCTCAAAAAGGTGTGTTGATCAGTACTCAGAGCTAAAGAAAAAAAAGCAAATGTTCTTGTGTCACCTCACAGGCCTACATTGACCAAGAGATGTGCCATGTGCGCTAATACTCTGGTGGCAGCTCATCAAGAAGCTCTCCGCGACACCCACGCTGCTCGCTCAGAATGATGCTCACCGCCCGGCAGGCATCGTTGACTCTCAAGCTGCCTTACAAGCAAACAAGGCCACCTTCTTCTTTCAACTTGTAAGTCAACAAATCAATGAGATGCCTCCCTCATCATGCTGAAGAGTCAACAGGAACGAGAGCTAGAGAAAGTCAATGCGTTCTACCTTCAGAAGGAAGCCGAGGTTTGTTGCCACCTCCAGCCCCCTTTTAATCTCCCCTGAACTTCAACCCCTAACACGTAACACTTCACAGCTCAAGATCCGCCTCAAGACTCTGCTAGACAAGAAGAAGGTTCTTCAATCTCGGAGTGGTAACACATCTAGACGCTCTGCAAAATTCACAACACTTGAAGAAGGCTTCCAGCAATTCGGCAACGATCTCAATAAACTCCAGCAGTTCGTCGAAATCAACGGCACAGCGTTCTCGAAAATCCTGAAGAAATGGGACAAAACATCAAAGTCGAAGACCAAGGAGCTCTACCTGTCCCGGGCCGTCGAAGTACAACCGTTCTTCAATGCAACAGTCATCAGCGAGTTGTCAGACCAGGCAACTACCAGTTTGCAAGAACTCGGCGCTTGGTCTGAAGGCGACCACATCAGCTTCGATAGGAATCAAGATCACATCGTAAGTAGCCAGCATCTGCTGGGCACGGACGAGGGTGATGCCGATACCTTACTCCTGGAAGCCGTCATATCGGGCAACCTTGAGTCTCTCAAAGATCTCCTCTTGCGCCTCAAGACTGCTGCAGATCCAAACGGCTCTAGAGATGTCGCACTACTAGAGCGGATCACGAGGACATTCCTTGCAGCAATCAACGAGGGTCCAGAGCAGTCATTGCAACTACTGCTAGATACTGGACTCGTCGATGTGCAGTCGGAGGACGACATCAACGAGCGAAACTGCCTTCACCAAGCGACGATTTACGGCAACTCGTTTGTCCTACGCATCGGACTTGCCAAGGGTGTTGCTGTCAGTCGAACCGATGTTTATGGGCGAGTTCCGCTGCATTATGCTTGTATGCATGGCCGTCTTGACATGATGGAAGCCTTGCTTAATGGTAGCTAGCCCCTATTACTCCTCTTGCAGCAAACTAACCTTCACCTCAGCGGACCAATCCACCATAGACTTGATAGACCACGATAACTTTACCCCTCTGATACACGCCATCATACACGGACATTTAGAATGTGCTGAAAGACTTCTCGCGCGCTCTGCTCGCATCGACCCGATCTCTGACGCCGACCATGTGCCCCTGAACTTGGCTTGCGAGCATGGCTCAGTTGCAATTGTCGAATTGCTCTTGAAGCATGGTGCAAATATACTACCTGACGCTGAAGGCCTATTCCCACAACACCTAGTCGCTCGCTCTGGCCAGACCCCTCAGTTGCTCCTTCTGCTGAAAGACTATGGCGCAGATCTGGACCAGATTGACAAGCTTTATTCTTGGACCCCACTCTTCCATGCTGCGAGTGAAGGCAATGTGCCTTGTATGCAGACGTTGTTAAAGGTTGCTGTCAAGATGGACATCTTGGATGAGAAAGAACTTTCTGCCATGTACTATGCTGCGTGGGAAGGCCATCTAGAGTGTATGAGACTTCTGTCATCGATACCTATGATCGCAGGGTTACGGCAACCGATTCATGCTGGGCACCTTGGCGCTATGTCTAGCAGTGCACCGATCCCAATGAGTATCGATGCGGATACCATCCCAGAGTTGGAGCTGCCACCTCCAATTATACCGTTGCGACGATACGGCCACAACTTCCTTGACACGAAAACTTTCGTGCAGATTAGCTTCGACGAGGGCGGTGACCAACCGATGGTCTTTTTCCACGACAGCAAATATCCTGCGGCTCGACTTACCATATCTTCGAAACTTTCCGATTTAATACCCAAGAACATTTTACTCCCATTCCAGGAAGATACCCGGCTTGTTTCCTTTCAGATTGATAATCTAGATTCTTTTGCCATCGATTTCGATGTCTTTCCTACATATGGTGCCAAGGTCATTGCGAAGACAGTCGCATTGCCAAGCACATTTCGAGCGTTGCTGAGCAGCTCAGGCCGCTGCTGCTTACCTCTCTTTGATCCAAGACTCAGAGCGATTGGACAAATTACCTTCAATTTTCAAGTGATCAAACCATTCCAGGGGAAGCCTCTGGAGATCACCGATTTCGAAACATATTGGAAGGCAACCAGCCAATTTGACCATAGACCGAGTGCATTCATCACTGGCTCAAGTTTGTCAGGAGATTATGTGCAGCTCTATGTTCAGCACACTTGTGATGGCGTGCCCGTACTTTGGCCCAGGTGGACAATGAATTATATGGATATCGAGTTCCCTGTCAGCCGTCTGACATATGCTCAGTTCATCAGTGCTGGCTCCCGTCAAGCCAGCAAGGCGAGCGACCTCAAAGACATGTCAAAGCAGCCTTTGGAAAAGATTGCTGACATCCACCGGATTCTCTCAAATTCCGCCGTCTCTCTGCAAGATGCACTTGACCTCCTACCAAAAGGCATGCATGTCAATCTTCAAATTCTGTATCCGTCATCAGAAGAAGAGAAGACCCTGCGGCTTGGACCAACGGTAAATATCAATGTGTTTGGAGATGCAATCTTGGGCGTTGTCTTCGACCATGCGAGAGCGTTGAGGGAGCGCTCGCCAGACACAATGAGGTCTATTGTCTTTAGCTCCTACAATCCTACTGTTTGCACGGCCCTAAATTGGAAGCAACCAAATTACCCGGTCTTCTTGTGCAACGACCTCGGCCGCGAAGGCGAGATAGACAGCACCTTATCTATCCAGAGCAGTGGACGGAGAACAACCTCGATCAAAGAGGCTGTCAGGATAGCCCAGAACAACAACTTCATGGGCTTGATTTGTTGTTCACGACTTCTGGTAAGCATTTGACCCGAGTTTAGCAGAAGAGAGTGTTAACGATGTCTAGGATATGATACCGGCACTGATAGAAGCAATCAAAGCACATGGACTCGTACTAGTCACGGACAGATCTGCGGAACCAAGGGTGGATAGAGGACTCCTGAGCGATCCTTTTCCGAGACTACCAGAAGGCATCGACGGAGTTCTGAGAGCAAATGGCGTCTTAAGATTCAACGAGAGCATTGACATGTAACGTAGACATGAAACGAGAAACAGAAGTAGGTACTTTGAGAATGAAATAATGCAATCAAGACCTAAATCAGACCTGACATGTTCACGGGTATCATTCACCTGCACTTGCCTCGACTTTATCCGATCAGAATACATTCGGTGGATCTAAACTCATGCTCCCTTGAATCCATACCTCAGACCCCCCAGCTCCCCCTCCGGATCCACGCTTCCCATCATCCATTTCGCCAGCAACACAACGGCATAAACACCAGCAGGCAACCAGCCAAACCCCCACCACAGCTCAATCTTCCTATTCACCACCATTCCCAACAGCACCAAGATCCCACATAATCCTAAGTTAAGATAAGGCAGATACTGCTTTATTGGACCCTCATCGAGGCCTAAGCTCTGCGAGAACTGCCGCCGGGCTGGCTTGTCTTTTGATGATGGGGCATTCAGGGCGTCTAGATACGAGATAGCAGTTTGTCCTGGAGGCAAGATGTAGAGAAAATATGCGGTTGAGAGGAGCGAGGTGATGCTGAGTATTGAAAGGAGAGTTGTTTGGCCGTGGAAGAGGGTTGGGACGTAAGGCACTATGCTCAAGAGCGGAAGAGCGAGAAGAACCGTCGCGAACTGTTTGTTTCTTGCTGTGTTCTCTTGTTCAAGGGTTCGTATTAAGTTTTCTTGCTCTGTGGTGTGTGAGTTACCAAGTGATACCTGTGCCGAAAGGCTGACGGGTGGTGGAAGTGAGTAAGAATGTGCAGTACCTTCTTCATCTAAAGCCTCCGGTAGAGAATCCTCGGAGTCATTATCTGTAGGATAGTGGAAGGTTTTCCGTAATCTAGCCGTTGTTTGCTCCATCCTGGTTTGCTGATGTTAAATGTTCGTCAGTTGCGGGGACATTCGAGCGTTGCAGCCTCGTGAAAAACAAACCGAGCAAACATCGAACCACCCTGGCTATATTTCTCGCGCTCCAGTTCCTCGACCCACGACAACGTCAATCGCTTCAAGATGCTCCAACGGTTATTACGATCGCGGGTACTGCCTACTGCTAAGAATGTAGTCAGGAGAAATCCTGTGCAAAGGAGGACACTGGTTGCTGCGCCGAAAGCTGGAGACGGACCTCTAATGTCCAGGAGGCCGGATCGAGAGCTCCCAGGTACTTTGCAGCACGCTCTAGGTGTTAATGTTATCTTGCTAAATGCCTGATAGATATCCCACAAAATGGCATGCGATGGGTGCGCACCGTTCCAATCTTCCTCGCCGTCCTCATATCCTCCACGCTCGCCATCTTCAACTACCAAAAGTCTTCGTCAAGTGTCGTATCCTCGACCATGTACGCACTCCGCACCTCCCCCAAAGCTCGCGAGTACTTGGGAGATGAGATCTACTTTGCATATAAGATGCCTTGGATCTGGGGCGAGATGAACCAGTTGCATGGCAGGATTGATATCCAGTTCGAGGTCAAAGGGAAGAAGAATAGTGGGACAATGAGGTTTAAGAGTTTTAGAGCTACGAGGATGGGCATGTTTGAGACAACGGAATGGAGTCTTGAGACAAAGGATGGCACGAAGATTGATCTCTTGGATGGAAGTGATCCGTTCAAAGCTATTGAGCTGGACCCGGAAGAGCCAAAGGTTGTAGGCAGAGGATCTTATGCTCCTAATTTGTCCAGTTGAGGTTTCTAAAGCTTCAGACGAAACGAGAAAATTACCGCGTGAGAGATGGGATGAAAGGAAAGCATTGGGATGGCGTAAGATGGATTTCCTGCTCTATAAAACGCCTGCCTGTATATGCCACAAATAATGTACAAACATTAGTGTACAGTTTCTCTATGCAGTTGCTGCTAAAACCTCCTTCGCCTCCTCCACAGCTGCCGGAATAGCTGGCCATGGCTTCTTTACAGCATCCTGAATCTTGACCACACATCCATTTGGTCCAGCAATACACCCGTTGAGTACCAGAAGTCCCTTCTCTGCGTCCACTTTCAACACTTTGACGTTCTGGATTGTGACTTGGTTTCCGCCCATTCTCCCAGGCATCTTCTTTCCTGGCAAGACTCTTGAACCACCTCCCTGCGAGGCACCAGACGAACCCATAGTACGATGATTCTTCGAATTACCATGGGAAGCTGGTTGACCTTTAAACCCCCACCTCTTCATACCACCAGCCCATCCCTTCCCTTTGCAGTCCGACCTAGCATCCACGAACTGGCCTTCTAGAAACCAGTCCGGCCCAATTGACTCCCCAACCTTCAATAAACCACTCGCGTTCTTGACCCTGAACTCCGTAACGAACTGCTTTGGACTAACACCATGCCCAGCAAAGTGTCCCAGCAAGGGCCTTCCAACATTCTGCGGCTGCCTCCATCCACTTCCAACCTGCACAGCAAAGTATCCATTCTTCTCTCTCGTCTTGTGTGACACCACTTGTACCCTATCGAACTGCACAACCGTGCAAGGCGTCCTCAACCCCGTGTCCGGATCGTACAGCGCAGTCATCCCTTTCTTGATTCCCAAAGCTCCCGTCCTCAAAGGTAACGTGAAATCCTTCCGTGCGAGTGCTGCAGCTGGCGATTGCTCGAGGACCGGCAGTCCTGCAGTCTTCTGGTTGAATCGCGCTGGTTTTCCGCGAGCTGGTGCGGTCGTCCACCCATATTTGACGCCACGCTTGGCGGTCAATGGAAGGAAGGCATCGGGTAAAAGGAATGTCGGTGGCAATTGTGCCCAGCTTGTTGGCAGCTTGGGCGCCATTTTGTGTGGGCGTTGATATGTGTTGAATCTAAGAAGAGCTCGAAGTGATTATTCTTTCGCTACGGCGGCCGGCAAAGACCGGGGCCGCGCTCAATATCAAACTCTCCGGCCACACAACTTCGACGAAGACCTGAACGAACACCTCGACATACGAGAGGATACGAATCCTTAGACCGAGTTATATCGGTAAGGACCCGGTATTCAATTACCAGAACTACATGGCCGTGCCATTGCAAGCGGCGTGAGCACTGTCAGCAAAAATCACAATGGTTTACTACTTCACCTCCAACGTGGTATCCCCAGAGGCATTCATCTACGTGGGAAAGGATAAGGTTGAAAGTGAGTCTAATAAACAGTGTTGCCGAATAATACTAATTCAAAGCAGATGAGGATCTCATCCAATACGGTCTCGAGGAGGATGTCTGGTTCCACGTGGACAAGCTGTCAAGTGCTCATATATACCTGCGGATGAATGAAGGAGACTCTTGGGAGAACATTGCTGAAGATCTAGTTATTGATTGTGCGCAACTCACGAAAGCCAACTCGATTGAAGGTCCGTGGAAATATTTCATTGCTGGCACGTGATGCTGATCTGGGGTTCAGGGAACAAGAAGGACAATATCACTGTCATCTACACGCCATGGTCAAATCTTAAGAAAGATGGCTCCATGGCCGTCGGTCAGGTTGGCTTTAAGGACCCGCGAAAGGTATGTTTGGGTTGCCTCGTTTAGAGCAGCTACCTGACTTCGTATTAGGTGAAGAAGATTCTTGTTGCCCAAAGAGAGAATCCCATTGTCAATCGCCTCAACAAGACCAAAGTCGAGAAGTTCCCAGATCTGGCAATGGAAAGAGAGGAGAAGTTGAAGGCTCTGAGAAAGAAAGACCAAGCTGCAAAATTAGAGCGGGTAAGCTGCATCATACCTTTAATTTAGGCTTCGATGCTAACATATTTGTAGAAGAAGGAAGAAGCTCGAATTGCGCAGGAGCGGAAAGAAAAGAAATGGCAGAAAGATCACGCTTATGATGAGCTGTTCCAGGAACAAGACCCGGAAGATGTCAACAATCAAGACCGGGAGGATTTGGAGGACGACTTTATGTAGACTGTTTCTAGGGTATTCATCTGCATGAAGCCCCCTTTACGACTACTGAGATACTCAACGTAATGTGAAGTGTACCATTTTGCCCATCGGCCCAGGTAACGCCCTTGGCCTGATGCAAACCATTGACCTGTTCCTCCCCATATCTATTTCTAGCATCTTGTCAGATGTGACCATGGGGAAACAATAAATGAATGCACTTACTTGTGCGTTCAGTCCTACCTAGTGCCGCTCCACCGAACTGCATGCTCCCCATCCCCCCAGTCACTGTTTTAGTACTACCGACTTCAGCCTCAACTGCCACCCCCAAGACTGCTCCCCATCTGATTCACATTCGTGCCCTTCAATGCATGATCCGCCGGATTTGCTGCAGCCTCGTACAAAATGTTGGTCGGCGCCTGGCCCAGCTTCATCCAATCTCCCTTGAACCCCAAATAACTGATCCTCGTAACATCATCTCCGTGATTATCCTCCACAAACAACGTCAGGCTCTGCACCTTGCCAAAGAGCGCTCTTTTGACAGGAATATCTTGGATCTCCGAGGTTTGAGAAAGGCCAAATTCTTGAGTGGGAGTAAGATCATTGGCCGTGGAGAAATCAATATCGTCGCGGTTTATGAAGACTTTGAGAGTTTGTGGAGCTGAAGAGGAGTTGGAGGCTCGAACTAGTATCGAATGTAGCTTGACTTGGCCTGTGAAGCTGTTGTGCGCTCCCGTCAGCTTCGTCAATATCTAAAGAATCCAGAATGCAAACGCACGGAATATGTATCAGTAGCTGCTCGTCAGCGTCGCTCTCAAGCTCCGGTTCAGCTTCCAGCCGCTCGGCCCATGTCTTCTTAACGATCGCCTTTCCTGCATGTGGTTCAGATTCGTTGCGGGTTGTGATGTCGTCGAAACTGATGTGTTGGTAGAGCGAGTACTGCAATACGGGCGTGATGTCGTCTGAGTGATCATGTCCGGCGTGATCGTGGCCCGAGTGGTCGTGATCTTCATGGCAGTGGCCTGACATTTCGTGTGGTCCGCTGTAAGGTGTTGTAGAGTATGGTTTAGGCCTATATAAAAGGTTTAAGAAGAGTGTTGAGCGGTGGCGGGGTAAACGAGGGGCAGCTTGCACATGACCACTATTTCGTCCTTCGAGTCAACAATTGTTATTTCTGTGATGATTATGATTCATGTATGGTCGTATTCGATGTATTGAGTCATTCACATTTGAATAGCTAAAAATGATGGCAGCACAAAATGTCACATGTACTTTAGCTGGTGGTGAACTGAAAACGTAGCACTGGGTTCTTAATTTACCAAGTCGAGCCGAAACTTTGAAATACCTCTGAATCTTAGATACTCTCGGATATAGTGGCTTCAAATTGATCCCATTAAATGACTCGAGAAAGTTGAACATTAGCTCCTTCTGGCTAATTCTGGGGCACGACGATGTTGAGTATTATTCACGGAAAATATCTGAGATGACGAAACTCGATTCGGGACATCAAAAATTTGTGCCGCTTTTCACCCACCATGGCAGCAGTTCATGCTCAGAAAAGGTCTATCAAGTTTTCTCATACATTCAAGCAATCTACCCAGCTACTCATCTAAACCCTGCAGTCCTAGATTTCTTCGGCTTCTTCTTGCTTTTCTGCACTACACGACTTCCAAATGCCCCTCTATCTGGTTGGGTCATTGGGACATCTTCCACAGTCTGTGAACTGAAATCATTGTGGACAGCCATAGGCTGGCTTCCAGACGGAATGACAACCATTGGTTGGGTGGAAGATCCAGTTGCCATTGTGCTCTCTTGGTTCAAGAATCTCTCGGTCCTTTTACGGCGGCGAATTTCTTCCTTACGTTTCTGCTTCTCTCTTTCTGCCACACTCTGATCTTCGTCAGCAGCTTTTTGCTTCGTTTCCCGTGAGTAGTCGGCTGGGTTGGTGCCAGGAGCCGAGGGCCAGCGTGAGAGTATGGGCGATTTTCCTGAGTCCGGTCTGGATTTGATCGAAATAGCATATTGCCGCAAGCGCGATACTGCTGGATCTTCTTTGAGTTCGGAAGCCGAGGTAGCATGAGAATACAACGAGGGTGTTTGAGCCGGGGTAGGCAAGCTGAGATCTGGCCGACGTTCAGGGAGTGAAGCTATTTGAGAAGAAAAATTCGCTGGCGAGCTTTCCCTTGTTGTGCCGTACTCTGTTTCCAGTTCAGGCAAATGCTGATCGTCTTCGACGTTTCGAGTCGATGTGATACTGGGATCAACTACCTTATTTTGTAAAGAGACTGCAAAAGAACTTAGGAAGAGCTCGACGGCAGTCTGACGTATGATATTGAACTTTGGGTACCGCAACTTGCCCGACATACTGCCTGGAAGACTCGCCATCCAATTTTCAATTAACTGATTGTAAATCATCTTCGGGTCTGGATGACTGGAGATTTGATCTAGTGGGAACTGGATTGCGGGGCATGCTGTGAGATCTGATACGACAAATCTAAACGGTGAGGAATCGTCTGTGATCTGGACTTGGTACAAAGTGTCCAAGAACTCGCGAAGAGTCGAAGTGGCTTGCTCAATATCTCCCGAATGACCCGAAAGTCCAGATATTTCGTGTCTATGAAACGCAGTCAGTACATGTCCAGGCAAGGAGCGAAGCTTCCGACATACAGAGTGCTACTGTGAAGTGTCTGTGCTTCTATTCCTTTCTGCACATATGAAAATGCGCGGGTCAGAGACTCTTTCAGTCTCTCTCCTCCATCTTCCGCAGACTCACTGTCTTCATCATCGATATTTTCAGCTTGGGCATGGCTTAGACTAAAGACATGTTGGAAAATTGCCTTCCAATTAAGTCTGAAGCGTAAGTCATCCCGATCTTTGCCGGTCACTGAGTGCAACCGAGTGTCCCGGAGACCTTGTTCATGGCCTAGGAGACGCTCATCATTCAGCCCATCGGCCACAATGAAGGCGTCTTTCACCCGGCGTGGCCCTTGCGGACGCAGAGACTGCGTGAGTTTTATTGTAGGGGCTGTGATATTAAGTCTAGGCCGCAAGCTTTCCTCAGGATATAACTTGATAGCCGCTAATAAGGTGTCGTTCAATGCCAGGTCTGCAGTCAGGGCCCATAATTGGAAGAACTTGACGTCTTCTTCAAGATACTGAACTTCTGGTCCCATAGAACTGGTACTTGATGTTGATGTCAGGGGCGCTGGTACAACGTTTAGCGTTGTCAATGACAGGTGGCGGCTATCTAGCTCGCTCATGCCCGACGTGAGTGTGAATGAACCCTGGAAGGACGTGCCTAGGCCGGAACCACTTATGTTGGCTCCGAAACAATAATAATTCACAAGAAGACCCGCGGCGGAGGAAACAAACGCTGTAACTTAACATTCCCAGTTAGCCCAGTTT
>Ga0302140_10005015_pt1 | contig 16805 bp, 8 predicted proteins | sample I_Bog_E1_1_FD_202095 | JGI IMG/M metagenome (GOLD analysis project Ga0302140, IMG submission 202095) | Peat permafrost microbial communities from Stordalen Mire near Abisko, Sweden - I_Bog_E1_1 | ecosystem: Environmental > Terrestrial > Soil > Wetlands > Peat | place: Sweden: Abisko, Stordalen... | reverse complement strand
GAACGCTAGTCAGCGACGAGCAACTTGCAGCGCTGAATCTGAAACGTGCAGATTTTCACGGTGAGTGGAACTATACACTCCTGCCAACGTCAAAATAAATAAATCAGTTTATTTTGACGCGGTTCCTAAGATACTGTGAGTGGCAAGCGCTACAATAAGCGTCAGGTCGTTCCCGGTCGGCAGGGGGAAGCGGCTCTTGCTCGTCCCGATCAGCATGAAGCCTCGCTGTTGCATCAAAAAATCCAGACAGAGTTCTTTTCTGGGCCTCTTCCGCCTCCCAATGTTCTTGCTCGCTACAATGAAGTTGTGACCAATGGGGCGGAGCGCATCATGGGCATGGCAGAAAGACAAAGCGCTCATAGAGAAAGCCTTGAAAGTCAGATCGTAGCCGGAAATCTTGCCAATTCAAAGCGAGGTACTCTGTATGGTTTTATTATAGCCATGGTAACGATCATATGTGGAAGCGTGTTGATTTATACCGGACATAATGATGCATACGGATTAGCAACAATTCTGGCTCCTCTTGCTGGATTGGTTACAGTTTTTTTCTATTCGGCGGAAAAGCAGAAAAAGGAACGTACAGAAAAAGCAGCAACCTTGGATGAACGCAGACGCCGCTCATGACGCCATCCACTACACTCAAAGTGAGGGCGCTTTTACCCCTTTGATTCCACGCCGAGGTCTGCTCCGTTGATCCGCTTCCATCTTTCCGCACTCGCCGCTCCCGTCCTGCTGATGCTTGCTTTTCTGCCCACGCTGCACGCGCAAGCCAACGCCCCCGCGCCGCTGGAAGATCGCCGCAAGGCTCTCAACGCGCTCTTCGAGGAGTACTGGCAGGCTAATATGGAGCGCTCGCCGGAGAATGCCTCGCAGCTCGGCGACACGCGCTACAACGACCGCATCACCGACTATTCCATCAAAGCCGAGAACGCCTGGCTGGCCCGTGAGCAGAACTTCCTGATGCAGCTTGCGGCCATCGACCCCAGCGGCTTCACCGATCAGGAGAAGACCAGCCGCGATCTGCTGCTGCGCCAGTTCGCCGACGACGCCGAGGCCGCGCAGTTCAAGGATTGGGAGCTTTCCTTGAACCAGATGGACGGCATTCACACCACCTATCCGCAGCTCGTCTCTGAACTTAGCTTCGCCTCCGTCAAGGATTACGACGACTGGATCGCCCGCCTGCACGCCATGCCCAAGGCCTTCGAGCAGGTGACGACAAATCTCTCCATCGGCATCCAAGACGGTCGCGTGCCGCCCAAGTATCTGCTGGAAAAGGCGCTCGATCAGGTCAAAGAGCTGGCTCACCAAAAGCCGGAAGACTCGCCCCTCGCGTTGCCGCTGAAGAGCTTTCCGGCCACCGTCAAGCCCGCCGAGCAGGAGCGCATCAAGGCTGAAACGCTCGGCGTCATCGCCAAGGAGGTGCTGCCCGCCTACCTCCGTTTTGCGCGCTTCCTGGAGGTCAGCTACATTCCCGCCGGACGCACCGAGCCGGGCGTGGCCGCGCTGCCCGACGGTGCCAAGTACTATCAATTCCTCATCCGCCACAACACCACAACCAACCTGACCGCCGCGCAGATTCACCAAATTGGCCTGGACGAGGTCAAGCGCGACGAGGCCGAGATGCTCGCCATCGCGCAGAAGCTAGGCTTTGCGGATCTGGCCAGCTTCCGCGCTAGCCTGAAGAACAATCCCAAGCTGAAGGCCACCTCGCCAGCTGCGCTGATGGATGCCTATCGCGGCTATGTCGGCCCCATGAAGGCGCGCCTGCCGCAGCTCTTTGGCCGCCTGCCCAAGGCACCTCTGGAAGTTGTTCAAGTGCCGGAGTACTTGGAAAAGGTCATGTTCCCGGCCTACTACGAGCCGGGCACTCCCGACGGCAGCCGCCCCGGTCGCCTCAACGTCAACACCTACAACGCCACCGACCGCAACCTCTACGCCATCGAGGCCATCGCCTACCACGAGGGCCTACCCGGCCATCATCTGCAATTCGCCATTGCTCAGGAGCAAGAGGGCGTGCCCACCTTCCGCAAGCACGCCGAGTTCACAGCCTACGTCGAAGGCTGGGGGCTTTACTCGGAGCGGCTGGGCAAGGACGTTGGTTTCTACCAAGACCCCTACTCCGATTACGGCCGTCTGGAGGCCGACATCTGGCGCGCGATTCGCCTCGTCGTCGATACCGGCGTCCACTCCCAGCACTGGACCCGCCAGCAGATGGTCGATTACTTCCACCAGCACTCGGCGATTGAAGAGACCACCGTCCAGACCGAGGTGGATCGTTACATTGCGTGGCCCAGTCAGGCGCTGGCGTACAAGGTCGGCCAGTTGAAAATCCTCGAATTGCGCGACCGCGCGAAGCTTGCTCTTGGCGACAAATTTGACCTGCGCGCCTTCCACGATCAGGTGCTAGACTCTGGCGCCTTGCCACTCGACGTGCTGAGCGACCGCATCGACGCCTGGATCGCCGCGCAGAAGTCGGCGACTCCGCAATAAGAGCGTCAATCGGGGGCATCATCCTATCCTTGACTTGCCGCATCAAGTCAAGGATAGGATGAACTGCTTAAGAATAGGGTGAACCGCCGCCAACTTGCTAACTTGCGATTTCTGCGCAGCGGAAGCTATTGATCCGGCACGAACGGATTTCAATTCCTATTGACTGTCATCCTGAGCGAACGGGGCCCCAAACGTACTTCAGTTTGGGGGTGGTGAGTCGAAGGATCTGCGGTTGTTTTTCGTAATGCAATTCGCAATACAATCGTGCCGGATCAATAACGCGCTGATTTTGTTTTTATCAAACTCTTTTGTCGTCAATTTCGTTCATGAGAACCATCCGATTTTCATCGGCGATTCATCGTTCGCAGCCGTACCGCGTTGTTTACTGGAAGCATGGCTCACATCTTCCGCAACTCGTTCCGCTCCGCGCTGATCGCCGCGTTCCTTTTTCTCTCGCAGTTGACGCCGCTTCATGCCGCGCCGGTGCTGATGATCTCCATCGACGGCCTGAAGCCGGAAGCCGTCACGCACGCCGCCGAGCATAGCCTGCAAGTGCCCACGCTGCGCCGCTTTCTCACCGAAGGCGCTTATGCTGACGGCGTTGTCGCGGTGCTGCCCACGGTCACCTATCCGGATCACACCACGCTGATTACCGGCGTCTGGCCGGCCGAGCACGGCATCGTCAACAACACAGTCTTCGATCCCAAGCGCACCATGGATGGCGCATGGTTCTGGTACGCGGGCGACATCCGCGTGCCCACGCTGTGGGACGCCGCGCATCAGAAGGGCATCCGCACAGCCAGTATTAGCTGGCCGGTCAGCGTCAATGCCGTGAGCGTCGATACGCTGATTCCGGAATACTGGCGCACCTCCAACGATTCCGTCGATCCGGAGGACGCCAACCCCCAGGACATTGAATTGATGGCCGCCATCTCCCGCCCCGAAGGCCTGCTCTTCAGCCTGCAAAAGCGCCTCGGCCCGTACATGATGGGCAATGACACCACCGTCGAAGGCGACCGCGTGCGTACCCGCTACTCGCTCGATATTCTCGAACATCAAAAGCCCGGATTCATGACCGTCCATCTCAGCGCGCTCGACGAGTCCGAGCACATGAGCGGCGTCTACAGCGAGGACGCCAACAAGACGCTGGAAGCCGTCGACGGAATGGTTGCTCAACTGATCGACGCGGCCAAGAAAAATGATCCGAAAACCGTCGTGGTCATTGTCTCCGACCACGGTTTCGTGAACGTCCATCACGCCTTGAATATCGCCATTCCATTCCTGCAAGCTGGCCTGATTGAGGCCAAAACCGCCGCGAATGGCAGCGTCACCGTCACATCCTGGAAGGCCGAGCCGTGGGCCACAGGCGGATTGGCGGCGATCATCTTGCACGATCCGTCGGACGCCAAGACGCGTGAGCAAGTGCGCGTGCTGCTCCAGCAGTTGGCCGCAGACCCGGCCAACGGAATCGCTAAAATCCTGAGCAAGGATGAGGTCAAGCAGGCGGGCGGCTTCCCAAACGCCGAGTTTCTGCTTGCGTTGCAGCCGGGATTCACCATGGCTGGTGCTTTCTCCGGCCCACTGGTCACCGATCAGCCTCCGGTCAAAGGCACGCACGGTTATCTGCCCTCGTTTCCGGAGATGCGCGCCTCGTTCTTTGTCCTAGGCGAAGGCGTCGCGCACGGACGCGATCTCGGCATCATCGATATGCGCCAGATTGCGCCCACCGTCGCCAGCATCCTGGGTGTGAGCCTGCCCACCGCCAAGGAACCCAAGTTGAATATCGCGCGCTAATGCAGATGCACAACAGCCGGTCAGTAGCGCTGGCCTCCCGGCCGGCTGTTGCGTGGACCTCCCGGTCCACGCCGTACTCTATATGGATAGGAAAACGCCCTAATCACCATAATATTCATCAATATTCCCCTCGCCCGATTAGCCAATTCTTAACCTGTCTCTAACAGTCCTTTCTTCCAATTTCATCAGAATCAGACCTAGCTTCTCAAGTTTGTGTGCGCCGGAGCATCGTCTTCTGTTGCCCCGCTGCGCATGGCGTCCGGCACCGCTTCATTTCCGGATCAGAGCAGGGAAGCGCGTTCAAGGTTCGGTGCATATTTCTACTCGCATACCGCACGCACAGCGCGGATGCGCACTTCAAGAAAGGTAAAAATCATGATTCGAGGTCCAATCTCATCCCTAGCGTTGCTCGTCCTTTTTGGCGCAGCGGTTGCCGCTGCCCAGGGACCTGCGCTCGAAGCTCCACAAGAACCAGATATGCAGAACAACATCAATCGCACCGAGACCGTCGTCGTCACCGCTCCGGGCGAGTTCCGCGTCGAGCAGGAGATGCAATCCGCCGCGCTGCTCGAAGAAACTCCCGGCACCAGTCCCATCAAGAGCATTGCGGAACTGCCCAGCGTCAACTACCAGGCCGCCGATCCCTACGGCTCCTACGAGTGGGCCGTGCGCATCTCGCTGCGCGGCTTCAATCAGAATCAGCTCGGCTTCACCCTCGACGACATCCCGCTCGGAGATATGTCTTACGGCAACTGGAATGGCCTGCACATCAGCCGCGCCATCACGGATGAAAATGTCGGCCGCATTGTCGTCTCGCAGGGCACGGGTTCGTTGGAAACCGCGTCAACCAGCAACCTCGGCGGAACCCTCCAGTTCTACTCGGCCGACCCCTCTGACAAGCGCGGCATCACCGTCAATCAGACGGTGGGCAGTTGGAATGCCTATCGCACCTTTGCCCGCGTCGAAAGCGGCTTGATGGGGCACACCAAGTTCTATCTCACCGGCTCTTACAACCTCACCGACAAGTGGCGCGGCCACGGCCAGGTTGGCCAGAACTACTGGCAGCTCAATGGCAAGCTGGTGCATTACGTGGGCGAGAGAGGCGTGCTCTCCATCTTCGCCGATGTCTCCGACCGCCGCGAGGTCGATTACCAGGATGTCAACATGGTCTGGACTCAGAAGCTCGGCTATAACTGGGATAACTTCGGCAACTGGTCGCAGTCGATTCAGGCAGCCTATGCCTGCGACGGAGTTCCGGGCGTCAGCTATCCCACCGTACTCGCTCCTCTCGGTCCCACCGCTGCGGATTACAGCAATAATGATGCTTGCGACGCGGCCTACTACGGCGGCGCTGGCCTGCGCAAAGACCAGATCGGCGGCATCACCTACAAAACCGCGCTCACCGATCACTTGAACTTGAAGGTCATCGGCTACGGCCACCATGACGATGGACGCGGCCTCTGGTTCACGCCCTACGTGCCCACCTATAACGACATTTACACCGACAACCATGTCGCATTTGTATCGCCTATCTCGGAGCGCACCTCGGAGTATCAGATCAATCGCGGCGGCGTGATTGGCTCACTTTCTTACGAGACGGATAAAAACAAAGTCGAGGGCGGTTTCTGGTTCGAAGGAGAGAAATGGAACTTGGCGCGGCGCTACTATTCCACCAGCCTCGCCAGCCCAATGCAATCGCTCTATGACATCCCCTCCCACCCTTTCTTCACGCAGTGGGAGTACGTCTTCAACTCAACCGTTTATCAAATTCACCTGCAAGATCAGTACAAAGTGAACAGCAAGCTGGCGCTTTCAGCAGGTTTCAAAACTGCGGAGACCACCACCGATGGAGAGTTATCGGCCACCTTCCTCTCGCATCCGCCGGTTTTGGCCGATCCCGCATTGCAAGGGACGGCGGCTAAGCCCAAGCTCGGATATTTCGCGGGGGAATATGCGCAGGGTCAGTTGACTTCCGGCAAGCCCTTCCTGCCCCAGTTCGGCGCCATCTTCAAGCTGAATGAAGGCCACGAAATCTTCGCCAATGCGGCCTACAACGTGCGCTCCTATGTCCCTGGCGGCAACGGTTACGGAACCTCTCCCTGGGGCACTTCGCAGAACGGCTTTGATGCGCTGAAGTCCACCACCAGTCCGGAAACCTCGTGGACGGAAGAGGGCGGCTACCGCTACACCGCCAAGCGCGCCTCTGCGCAGGTCAGCTACTTCCACGTCAACTTCCAGAACCGCCTGCTGGCCTTTTCGCAAGGCGCGGGCATCGCTGGTAACGCATCGATTCTGGCCAACGCTGGCGGCGTCACCACCAACGGCGTCGATGGCTCGGCAAGCATCCGCATCACCCCGCAGATCACCCTCTACAACGCCGCCACCTGGAACAAGTCGGCCTACGACAGCGACACCGGCAAGAGCGGTGCCTGCATCTACGCAGGCGTCAATAGCGCCTGCCTGCCACTCAGGGGCTTGATCGTCGTAGACACGCCCAAGGCCCTTTACAAGACTTACCTGGAGTACAAAAAATCCGGTGCATTTGCCCACCTCGGCGCGGACTATATGTCCAAGCGCTACTTCACTTACTCCAACGACGGCAGCGTCCCAGACCGCTTCCTCACCGATCTCAGCCTCGGCTACCAACGCGCCGATCTGGGCGCATTCAAGGACTTGAAGATTCAGGCCAACGTCTCGGATCTGATGAACTCGCAGTACTACGCATCCATCGGCACCAACGGATTTATCTACAGCGATCCGCAGTCGGTCAACCTCAACACCCTGCAAGTAGGCGCGCCCCGCACCATCAGCGGAACCGTTTCCGTACGCTTCTAGAGAATTTTCACAGAGAGCGTAAGAAGCTGGGTGCCCCACCCTCGCCACGTTTTTGTTTTTGTGGCTAGGGTGGGATACCACGATCCACCATGATATGAACTGTGAAGATGTTTTGAAACGCAATCAACTGCACGGCTCCGAGGGCGCTGATTCTTCCGCGCCCTCGTTCTTTTGAATCAAATTCTCAGAGTCTAAAATTTCTATCATCCTTCGAGCTGCCATTCTAATTTCGAGCTGTCATTCTGATTTCGAGCTGTCATTCTGAGCGAACGGGGCCCCAAACGTTCTTCAGTTTGGGGGTGGTGAGTCGAAGAATCTGCGTCTTTGTGTGCTGAATTCTGCGATAATTTCCTAAGGCTTACCCCGCGCGGTTATAATTCGGCCATTCAGGGAGAAAGATCATGTCCTTGGCAACCGAAGAAGGCAAGAAGGTAGGCGGCAAGAAATCCTGGCTGCCATTGAGTTGGGGCGCTCGATTCATTATCGCGATAGCGGGATGCGCCGCTTTCTTTTGGCTTGCGAGTCGGCAGGATGTTCACAAGCTGCCCGCGCTGCCTATTTTTCATGATCGCATGATGCAGATTGCGCCTACGCTGATTGAAGGCACGGCGGCAATATTGTTTCTGATCTGGATCGGGCTGCTCTTGCGCGAGGTGGGAGAACGCTCCACTCCCAAGATCATCACTAGCGCAACAGCTACCGAGGCCAAGAAGAAAAAGAGCTGGACAGTTATTAAAACAGCGCTCTTTGTGGTCTTCATCCTGGTGACAGTCCCGACTGTGGGCGGGGGGTACTTCAAGTATCTCTGGCCGGGGTATCCGGAGTGGATCTCGCACGCGGCGCACCCCGTCTTCGATATGCTAGGCACGCTCGGCGTTATCTTTGGATCAATCCGTCGCAACAGAAGTCGAAAGCCTGAGCCAGGCACAGGCTTTGGAGCGGAGAAAGGTCCGTGGCTTGACGACCGGCAACGCAACTTCATTGCTGTTGCACTTATCGGAGTAGCCATCGTCTTTGGCATTCATCATTTGGTAAGAAATCTTCCGCCTGCCACCGTCGTGCGAATTACCGCAATCAGTGCAACGGTTCTTGCGGTGATTCTTTTCGCGCTTTTGCAAGCCATCAAAAAGCCTGAGCAGAGTACCCCGCATTCTGATATTGCAGGGATGGCTGCGGGGCCGGGGGCGAGAGGGATGCGCCATCAAAAACTGGGTGCAAAGGCCGTAACGTGGATCATCGTGACAATCATCATGGTGATTATGATCTCTCATGTTCCCAATCAAGTGAAGACTATAGTCTTCTTTGCGCCGATTGGGATTTTTATTGTCGGAGCTATCGCGCTAGCCAAAATGAAAATGTGGATTTATGGACTGGCTCGCCAGGGAGAAATCGATAAAGCAATCCAAATGGATAGGCGATTATCACGGATTCCCGGTTATGGAACACCGCTTGAAGGACCGATTCTATTCAATGCCGGGCGCTACTCGGAGGCGCGGGCATTCATCAAACCGTTCGCCTTCGATGAGCAGGGCCAGCCAAAACTGACAGGTATGGGAATTTACACTTACGCGCTGGCTTTGGAAAATGACGGCATGGAAGCGGAGGCGCAGAAACTGCTGGAGGCTGCTGTGCAGGTGCCGCAACGAACAACGGGCTTTCATGTGGCTCTTGCAACCTGCCTGCTCTCGCAGAAGAAAGATGCACAACGCGCTTGCGAACTGATGGAGACGGCGTTGAACTCTAAGGATTTGCAGAATACTGCATACGGGCGGGATGCAGATTATGCGCGGAGGCTCGGACGGTACGCGTGGGCGCTGGCGGCTTGCGGACGAAGGCAGGATGCTGAAGCGAAGCTGCAAGAGGCCTTTGTTGGCTCCAACAGATTGAAGCAGCGTGATCTGGCCGAGGTACATTACTTTGCTGGGGAGGCATGGCGGTCGTTGGGCGAGTGGAAGAAGGCGCGGGCGGCGTTCGATGAGACTTTGCGCCTCAGCCCCGACGGCTCTGCGGCAACCAGTGCGCAGAAAGCGATGGCGAAGATGCGGGAGGAAGCTCAGAGTTAAAGACGGGTTTACGCGTTGGCTGTTCCGATTTTTCAAACCGCTCATCTCCTCCCGTTACAATGGAATGAGCCGCTTTTCCGGATCTCCGGCAGGCGGCGCATTCTCCAGCTTCATCTCGGAATCGAACCCATCATGGCTGAATCCGCAATTCCCGTCTCTTGTCCAAGTGTTTCGAGCGCCACAGGCGCAGCTAGCCCCACCGCAGGTGGCAGGCCGCGCGTTTTAAGCGGTATGCGTCCCACCGGCAAGCTGCATCTGGGCAACTACATGGGCGCGCTGGCCAACTGGGTCAAGCTGCAAGAGCAGTACGAGTGCTACTTTTTCATCGCCGACTGGCACGCGCTGACGACGGATTACGCCGACCCCAGCCGCCTCAAGCTCAATACCCTCGACGTTGCCCTGGACTTTCTGGCCGCCGGTCTCGATCCGGAAAAATCGACGATCTTCATTCAGAGCCATGTGCCGCAGCACGCCGAGCTGAACTTGCTGCTGGGCATGATGACGCCGCTGGGCTGGCTGGAGCGCGTACCTACCTACAAAGAGCAGCAGGAGAACCTGAGCAGCAAGGATCTGACCAACTTCGGCTTTCTCGGCTACCCTGTGCTGATGGCCTCCGACATCCTTCTCTATCAGACGCAGTTTGTGCCCGTCGGCCAGGACCAGACCGCGCACGTTGAACTGACGCGCGAGGTGGCGCGGCGCTTCAACTCGATGTATAAATCGAATGTATTTCCGGAGCCGGAGGCGCTGTTTACGCCTGTGCCCAAGGTTCCCGGCACCGACGGCCGCAAAATGTCGAAGAGCTACCGGAACACGATTGGGCTGACGGAAGCGGAGTCTGTTTCGGCAACGAAGATCGGCAACATGTCGACCAATGGCCAGCGCATACGGCAGACTGACGCGGGCGATCCGGAGCTTTGTCCAGTGTGCGACCTGCACAAGGTTTTCAGCTCCGCCGACGTTCTGGCCGAGGTGCAGCAAGGGTGCCGCGCGGCCTCTCTGCGCTGCGCGGAGTGCAAAGATTTGGCCTTTCATTCCGTCCGCGGTGTCATTGATCCCTTCTACCAAAAGCGCATGGAGATGGAGAGCCACATCGAGCAGACCTGGGAGATGCTGCGGGCCTCAAGCGCCAAGGCGGCCAAGCGCGCCGAGCAGACGATGGTCGAGGTGCGCGATGTCTTCCACCTCTCGCACGAACTAGGCGAGGTGAAGCGCTACTTTGGCGCGACGGAGGAGGAGCGGCAGAATGCCCACGACCTCAGCCAGCCAGCCGACTGGAAGAATTTGCCGCAGGAGCAGCAAACCAAACACCTCCGCGACTATTGGCAGAATCATCTGGTTCCGCGCGAAATTCCTCTGACGCAGGAGAGCCAGCGCAGCTTCTCGTCCCTGGAGCGGGAACTCGAAGAGCCTCTGCTGACCTCTAAAAAGAAGCGTGTTTTTGTAACCGCCGCGCAGGAAGTGGCCGGTGAGTGGAAGTTCCTTGTTCCCGCCAAATCGTATGAAGTTTGGACGTTGATGGGCCTCACGGAAACTGGATGGCTCAACGATTTTATCTTGCCGCAGAAGGTTTTTTCGCAGTCCTTCGCCAAGGCAAAAAAATCCTTGAAGAAGGATGAAAAGATTCCCGTAACGGTGAGCAAAACTGGCGACCGTTTTCTGCTGAGCATTCACGGCAGCGAGCCAGCCGACATCACCAGTCTGCAAAGCAACTACGAGCCGCTCAAGTAAGCGAAGGGAAAATTCATGTCCGCAGCCGATACAGTGATTCACTCCGACGACAGCACGATGACCAGCCCTGAGCAGGGCCTCTTGCGGCAGGTGATGTCCTATAGCCCGAAGCTGATGCTGGTGCGCCACAAGGCCGAGCCGGGATGGGTGGGCGCGCCGCACAGCCACCCGCATGAGCAGATCGTCTACGTGGTCTCCGGCTCCATCCAGCTCACCGTCGCGGGCGTTGCGCACACACTGCGGGCGGGCGACAGCCTTTGGGTGGCTGGCGGCGCGGAGCATCAGGCCTCGTCGGAACAGGGCGCGGAGATTTTGGACATTTTTACGCCCTACCGCGAGGAATACGCCGCTCAATAGCGTACATTCTTGAATAGCCCCTCAGAGACTCACAGAAGAGATAAAGATTTGACCGATCCCGTGACCCAACCCGAAAAGCAGCCCGCGGCGAGCCCGGCCTCCGGCGATGCAGAACTCGTGCTCCGGCCCAAGCCGACTGCCGAGGAAGCCGCCGAAGAAAAGGCCGATGAGCGAGCCGCCAACCGCGCCGCCGCGCGCCAGAAAAAGCTGGACGAAAGCGCGGAAGAGTCGCCGTTTTCCGTCTTTGTGGGCCAGGTCTACGACGGCCCGCTCGACCTGCTGCTGGACCTGATCCGCAAGCAGGACATCGACATCTACGACATTCCCATCGCCAAGATCACCGCGCAGTTTTTGGCATACGTCAATCAGCTCAAGGCGAGCGACGTGGATGTGGCGGGCGAGTTCATTTACACGGCTTCGCTGCTGATCCACATCAAGAGCAAGATGCTGCTGCCGCGCGCGGTTGCGGGGCCGGAAGATGCCGCCGAAGATCCCCGCCGTGAGCTAGTGGAGCGGCTGCTGGAGCATGAGCGCTTCAAGAACGCCGCGCAGATGCTGCAACAGAAGCAGATGCTGGAGGCGGCCAGTTGGTCCAATCCCGGCGTGCGCGAGTTCAAGGAAGACTCCGATCTGGAGCCGGAGATTGCCGCCGATACGGTCGATCTGGTGCGCATCTTTCGCGATATTTTAGAACGCGTCCGCACGCGCCCGGTGCTGAATGTTCAAGAGGATTCGGTCACCGTGGGCCAGATGATCCAGTTTTTGGGTCGGCGGCTGGCGATGGAAGACAAGCCCATCGCGCTGCGTCGGCTGCTGAGCCACTCGCGCAGTGAGCGGGCGCTGATCGCCACCTTTTTGGCGTTGCTGGAGCTGGTCCGTATGCAGGCCATCCTGCTGCGTCAGGATCGCGCCTTCAGCGAAATCTTCATCAAAAAACACACTGGCTTTGACGCCCTGATGAGCGACGGCGGAATCAACACCAGCGACAATTGGCGGTAGAGTATTTTCACCGATGATCTAACCATGGATGCCCCACCCTCGCCGCGTACTTGTTTTTGCGGCTAGGGTGGGAGGTACAAAATTACGCGGTCAGACACCTGGTGTCCTGAGTTATAAATTCACCCAACAAAAATAGCTGTCATCCTGAGCGAAGTTTGGCGCGTTTTTTGCGACAAACGTAGTCGAAGGACCTGCGGTTTTACAGTTCATTTCTTCAACGAACTTTTGACTCAGGACTCTAGCCAGGAAGCTCAGGATCGGAGCCGGATTCCGCTTCCTTTTTGCTGGCCGGTTTGGCTGTAAATTCAACCTTCGGCGCGAGCGGCTCGAACGGCTCAATCTGCGAAGGAACCACCGGGGCTATCGCCAAAGTCTTGGGTGCCTCAATGCCGCCGGGTTTGGCGGAGAATGTGATCTCCGGCGCGAGCGGCTCGAAAGGCTCAATAGGAGCCGGTTCTTCCTCTTCCGCCAGTGCCGGTTCTTCCTCTTCCGCCAGTGCCGGTTCTTCCTCTTCGGCGACGGAGGATAGAGTATCGTCGCCCTCCGCGAATGTTGGCTCCCATGCTTCAGCGGGCGGCATCGACCTGTCGTTGAGTCCCAGTGTGATTGTCTCCTGGGGTCTGCGCGTGAAGATCGACGCAATCGAACCTGCCAATCCTCTAGCCCCGGAAAGACGCACATCTGGCTCTTCGCTCTCCGGTTCGTAGCTTTCCGCAGTTGCATCCTCCAAGCCTGCCTCGGCCTGCTCTTCCGCTGCGTCTGGCTCTGGCGGAATCAAATCAACTTCATTCTCATCCTCCGCCGCGTATTCGGACTCGGTTTCGGCCTCCACTTCCGCTGGCTCCGGTTCTTCTGTGGACGACGGACTCTCCTCCGCCTCCTCATCGACATACTCGATTACATCGTCAGCTTCGTCAGCCTCTTCTTCGGTATCCACGTCGATATACTCAACCACATCTTCGTCGTTCTCATCCTCGGTGTCCTCATCGACATACTCGATCACATCTTCAGCTTCGTCAGCCTCTTCTGCGTCTCCTTTTGTAAAATCCCCGGTCACAACTTCCGCTTGCAGCGCCTCCGGCTCGGAGATAAATCCAACCGGCGCTTCAATCTCCGTTTGGTGCACGGAAGCAGCTTCCGCCGCCACTTGAATCTCCGGCTCCGGCGCAGGTTCCTCTGAAGCCGTAGGCGGCTCATCCGTCGTCACCGCAGCTTCTGCAACCGTCTCGGCCTCTGCTACCTGAGGCTCAGCTTCTTTCGGCTGCTCAATCGGCAAAGGAGCCGCTTCCGCAATCACTTCCAGCGGCTCTGCCTGCGCGGTTTCTGCCTCAATCGCAGGAACGAATTCAACCGCCGGTTCAGCTTCCGGTTCAACTACTGGTTCAGTTTCAGGTTCAGCCGCCTTCGTCTCTTCGTCCGCCACCGCTTCCGCGCTTGCCTTAGATTCCACCTCAAAAGCAGCTTCGGTCCCGGCTTCAACCTCTGGCTCGATTGGTACTGGTTGCTCAATTGGTACTGGTTGCTCAATTGGTACTGGTTGCTCAATTGGTACTGGTTGCTCAATTGGTACTAACTGATCAACTGGCTCTGGTTGTTCAATTGGCACTAACTGCTCAGTTTGTTCTGGCTGCTCGGCAGGCGCTGAACAGCCTGCGGTTAAAGTCGTGTTTTGAAAGGGCACGACTTCAGTCGTGCCGTGAGACGATAAAAATGAAGGATGGGCTTTAGCCCCTGAGGGAAGGTCTTCAGGGTCTTCGACTTTGGTCGCAGGCTCTGAAGCCTCTTCTGCAATCTCCGCAGCTTCCTGTTTTGCCTCCACTTCCTCCACCGGTTCTTCAGAAGCCACAGGCAGCAAATCGATTGCTGTTCTGGCGTCAATCTTAGGCTCGGTTTCGACAGATTCAGCAGCCGCTTCGATCGCCGGTTCATCCGGTTCAGCTTCACTCACAGGCGTGGGTTGTGCTTCAACCGCAGGCTCCGTCTCGTGAGGCTCGTCCGCCGCTTCCGCAATCACCGCCGCAACCGGCTCTTTCTCCTCCGCAGGCAAAGCTGTCCTCTGAGCCTCAACCTCCGGCTCCGCCGCTGTTTCGACCTTTTCAGCGACTGCCTCTTCCTCCGCCGGACCCAGCAGCAAGTCCACGCGATAGCCAGCCTCCGCAGCCGTCTTCAGCGCCGCCTCAATGCTCGTGCCCATCACCCGCACCGCCGCGCGATTGGCCGCAATCAAACCAAAGCCGTTCTCGCCCGCCAGCCGCAGCAGCGACGGCATCAGCAGCCACCACAGCAACTCCTCATAGCGCTCGCGCACAAAGAACTCGTGGTCCTCCGCCTCATGTACGCCGGTCAGCCAGCGCAGATCCGGGTCCAGCCACAAAGCCGGAGCCAGCGCACCCTCCGCTGCCTCAGGACTTCCCACGCCCGCCTCAGCCAGCAGCAATACTTTGATCCGCGCAGCCACCCGCCACGCCGCTTCGCCCTCGTAGCCCAGCGCGCCAAAGGCCTGCGCAAGAGGCTCCCGCAGCCTGAGGCGATCAAACAAATCCAGCGCCACCGGCTCCGGCTTCTCCGCATCAATCGATTCCGCCAGCAGCTCCAGCGCGCACCAGCCCAGCACCGGACTCCACATCGCCGTCGCCGTCAACTGCGGACTGGGGCAGGGAAGCATCCGCCGCGCGGCCACGGTCCACGGGGCAGGGAAGAGCACTTCCACGGCGGGAACGCGCATCGCCGCACGCAGCCGCGCCCGGTATGCCGCCCGCAGCAGCCCAGGATGAGTCGGCAGCTTTGCCCCGGCCAGCGTCACGTAGGCCCTCTGCGCCGCGTGCAAAAAGCTCTCGCAGCGCGCCCACGAATCTTCAAAGAAGGCCGTCCGCTCGGCTTCAATCGTCGGATTCGCACCAATTCCCAGCGTTCGCGGATGTTCGGCCAAATCCGCAAAGCCGCGCACCTGGCTCGGCTCCAGCAGCAGCCTCAGCGCGTCGTGCGTTGGTTGCAGTTCCAGCTTGATCAGCGCATCCTCCAGGCTGACCACGCCGCATCCATTCAATTGATCGCAGAGCCGGTCCCACGGCTGCTCGGCCGTCGCCGTGAACTCCCGCCAATCCAGAAAAACATGACACTGATACGCGTGCAACTCCAGCCTTAGCCCGCGCTCCGTCAGATCATGTGCACGGCGCAGATACTCCAAGCCCGTCAGCGAATCCCGCCACGCCAGCACCTTGCCCGCGTCGCCAAATCCCAGCCCTTCGCCCACCTTCTTCTGCCGCAGTTGGCTCGTGCTCTTGTCCGCGTAGGCAGCCGACCAATCAATCGTTCCCTGCGTCTCGGCGTAACGGTTGTTGAAGACCACCAGCGCCCGTTCGCCGCCGCTGCGATTCGAGTAGGCAAAGACGTTCTCGTCCACCTTGCCCGCATCCAGATAAAAGTCGTACAGCAGAAAATTATCGCTCTCGGCAAAGAGCCGCCTGCGCTTCAGCAGCGGCGCAATCTCGCGCTCATGCCGCTCCACCAGCCACTTGTCGGCGTTCTCGTCGTAGCGCGGCCTCTGGTACTCCATGCCGTACTTCTCGGTGAAGCCCTCAATCTGCCCATGCCCAAACATCGGCAGACCGGGCAGCGTAGCCATCATCGCCGCCACGCCAAAACACTTGTCGCCCTTGCCGAATTGATCAATCGCCGTCCGCTCATCCGGATTGCTCATGAAGTTCACATAGCGCTTCAGAATATCCGCATCGAACTCGATCGTCTTCTTGATCACCTCGCGATACTTCGCGTTGTCCTCGTCGCGCAGCATCACCATGAAGGCGCTGTTATATACGCGATGCATCCCCAGCGTGCGGACAAAGTACCCCTCCATCAGCCAGAATGCCTCAGCCAGCAGCAGCGTCCCCGGCACCTCTGCCGCCACGCGATCCACCACCTCGCGCCAGAACTCCTGCGGCATCGCCTGGTTGAACTCCGCCTGACTCATCCCGAACTCCGCGCGCGACGGAATCGACCCGTTCGCTCCCGGCCCCGGAAACCAAAGCCGGTGAAAGTGTCGCTTGGCCAGCGTCATCGCCGCGTCAAAGCGGATTACCGGAAACAGCCGCGCCACGTGCAGAATCGTCTGAATCACCTGCTCACGCACCGCCGGGTTCAGATAATCAAGCTGCGCCGTGTCATTCCACGGAAAGCTCGTCCCGTCGTTGCCATGATAGATGTAGCGCGTCTCCCCGCTCTGCCGGTCGCGCCGCTGAAAGACCACCGCCGCGTCCGTCTCATCAAAATAGTGGTCCTCGATCTTGATTTCCACGCGCCCATCCTGCGAGAGATCCGGCCCGTTGAAGCTGTACGCCGGGTATGGCGGCTCCGGCCTGGAAATAAACCAATCCGGATGCTCCACCACCCACGGCGAATCGATTCCCATATGATTTGGAACCATATCGCTTGCCAATCGAATCCCATGATGGTAAGCTTTGTCGCGCAGAGTTACATACGCCGCTTCGCCGCCCAGGTCGTCGGCAATCGCGTAATCGAAGAGCGAATAGGCCGAAG
>Ga0302140_10005014_pt1 | contig 16806 bp, 28 predicted proteins | sample I_Bog_E1_1_FD_202095 | JGI IMG/M metagenome (GOLD analysis project Ga0302140, IMG submission 202095) | Peat permafrost microbial communities from Stordalen Mire near Abisko, Sweden - I_Bog_E1_1 | ecosystem: Environmental > Terrestrial > Soil > Wetlands > Peat | place: Sweden: Abisko, Stordalen... | reverse complement strand
TGAAAGTTTCTCAATTCGTGGGGTTGATGGGCGACAAGGTCGAGAGCGAGATGGATCGGGAATTGGCTGTTTCCGAGACATCCTCCCACCTGAAGAAGGTCCTGGAAACTCTGCGCGGGGACGCGAAATGTGCTTGATCTGACCCCGAGCCCAAACCCAAATCCAAGGATTCAGAGGAGCAGCTATGCACATTGAGAACGGCAATCTGATTTTGGGGCTCCATGATCTCGATCACGTCCTCTCAGGCGCAGCGATCACAGACAGGGATGGCTTTCTCGAGGCATTCGAGAAATCCGGAGAACTGTGGATGGCTGGCCTCATGGAGTCAGAGGTAGACGGAACCATTCTGGACAAACTCGCCGCTATTGGGGCAAGACGGATCGTCATCCGCCTGGACCATGTGATGACCGGAGGTCCAGGTCTGGACCTCAACTGCTTTCCAATGTAGGTGCTGGATCCGAATGGGACGGGTGAAGACCGTCTCCGGTTGAGAGACCTTCCTCGCCGAAGAGGAGTACGGTAGGTGAATCCCTCAAATTGGTATTCAAGTAGGTCGAGTTGAGTTCAACGAGCTCGCGCCAGGTCTGCCAGGAGGATGCCGTGAGGGCATACGAGGTTGCCAAGGACAAGTCCTTCCCGATCGGGCGGGTGATGATGTGTATTGAGGGTGACAAGGCAGCGATCCCCAAGATTGAGGCCATCCTCCGCAAGGATTTCGGGGCGTGCGATTACCAGGAGGTGGGGCAGAAGGAGGGCGAGATCGCCACCTTCTTCGTGATCGCCCGCAGCGAGAAGGCCGAATTCATGAAGAACTGGAAGGCGGCCAAGGCCGGAATCTGACGCCGGCCTGGGCGGCCGATCCTATGCTGGTCGGGACGGTAGAGCAACCTAGGCGAAAGGGGCCGTGGCAGGCCAGGAGTGACCCCAGACGGGTTCTGAGAATCCGGACGACCTCTGGGGCGGGGGGGGATGGTGCGGGCAACCTGAAGGCCGCCAGGCGTCATAGATTCCGGCGGGCCGATCTCAGGGAAAAGGTCTTCGTCGAAGGAGGCGAACAAAATTCCGTGGAAGAGTTATGGAGACAGCGAGCGGTTTCGGCCGAACAGGCGCGATGCCTCGCATATCCGTGAAAATGCAAAAGGGTCTTGAAAAGATATCAAAAGGGACTAAATTATCATTGAGGTGTCATATGGTAGTCAGCGCGATTCAATACCTCAACACCCTCGGAGGTGGGGCGGACCTGGAACGCCTTTCCGGTCCTGGCATCCGTGCGTTTCTTCGGATTGGGGAAGTCTGGGGCCTGACCATCGAGGAACAGTGCAAACTTTTGGGCGGAATCAGCAAGTCCACCTTCCACCGGTGGAAGAAAGACCGGGATGCGGTCCTGAGCATCGACCAACTCGAACGGGTTTCCCATTTGTTGGGGATATACAAAAGTCTCCAGATTCTCCTTCCCGCCTCGGCCGATGGCTGGGTGCGCCGTCCAAACACCAACCCGCTTTTCGAGGGCAAACCTGCAATCCAGGTGATGGTCCAGGGTGGGATGAATGGACTGCGCATGGTCCGATCCTTCCTTGACGCTCAACGTGGAGGCTGGGCATGAGCCAACATTTTGGGCCCGCTCCCTGCTGGCGAGTCATAGCAACGCGGGTTCCGAGCGCCGATTTATTCGGTGGGATAACCGATTTCAGCGAATGGGAGGAGGTCGCCGCGATCGAGAATCTCTTCAATGAACGAAGTTTGGGCGCTTTGGGTAAGCTGGCCCTGGTTCCGAGGAGTGACCGGGCATACGGCCCCGGCAGTGCATACATCATGGCCCCATTCGCATACCTGGCTCCCGGCCGGTTTGGCGACGGGACCTTCGGCGTTCTTTATGTGGGCCTTTCAGAGAACACCGCGTTGGCGGAAGTCGCTTGGCACAAGGCCCGGTTCATGCGGGACTGGAGCGAGCCCAAGCAGACCAATGACTTTCAGGTGCTGAACCTGACTTTTCGTGGGGAAGTGGAGGATATCCGCGCCTCTCAGGCTGCGCTGCCTGATGTCTACGATCCGGTTTCCTGGGCGGCGGGGCAGGTCCTGGGGGGCCAGGCCCGCACAGCCGGCATGGATGGGATTGCCTATGCCAGCGTTAGGCGTCCCGGTGGTGAATGCCTGGCTGGCTTTCGGCCAAGCGCTTTCTCTCATTGCCGGTTTCTCCGTTACGAACAGTTTTTTTGGGATGGAAGTAGCCTCCACGCTGCGGGGCTTCCCCCCTTCTAGCAGGTTGGCTGCGGTGATCGGCCTGTGGACCTGGGCACGGGTCGGTTCAGGCGGTCCTGGCCGGCACCCCAGCCGGGCGGCACGGTATGGCGGGGGATCGGCGGGCACCGGCGTGTCGGCCTTGGCCTCTGGGGGGAGGCGGGGCAGGAGAACTGGGGCCGTGCTGGTTGTCGGCGCGGCCCTTTCCGGCTGGTGAGATCTTCGTCGAGGCAAAGAATCTATCGTGAGAGGGCTAAATCACTGTGGAACCAGTCCCACGGGAGACCGCCATGAACACCCACCACGTGACCATCGAAGCTGAGCCCGGCTATGGGGCTGAGGTCTTCCAGGACGGGGTCCGGATCGCCAGCATCTCCAGTGCCCCGGAGTGCTACATCTGCCCCATCAAGGATGGCCGGGAGGACCGCCCCATCGCCCGCTTCAAGTACGCTCGGCCCAAGGCCAACGCTATTCGCTGGAGCCTCTTCGTGTTCGGCCGACTCTCCATGGAGGAGTTGGAAGTGGCCCTGCTGGACAAACCGCCCCTCACGGTGGCTATCGAATTGGGCTACAACCCTGACCCCTGGCTCCGTGGCGCGGAGGACACCACGGGCGAATGGGACAACTGAACCAATTCTTGGTGGTAGGTGGTCCCCGGCGATAGCCCAAGCCGGCCGGTTCCGCAGATGATTGAATCCCCTTCGTCGAAGAAACAGTTAATAAAAAGCGTTGTGAAATCAGATCTGGAGGACTCCATGGTCTGCCAATTCTGCGGGTCGAAGCGTCGAGTGAAGCAATACCTCAAGGTGTGGAACGCGGGATTCCCCAACGGGGGAGACATCTGCACGGAGCGGGTGAACGCCTGCGGCGATTGCACGGCCCCGCACTATGGCGGTTCGGAAACGCAAGCGGCCCCCAAAACCGCAAACCTATGATGATCCCCCAATGGACATCCCCCTTGCTGAAAGGCTTGTGGGAGCAATGGAACTGGATCGTGGACAGCCGCGAGGGCTGATCACCCCCCCCCATCACATTCCCGGGAATGCCTCCTGTCACAGGTTTGTTCGAGTGCGCAAAAAGTGAGGTCCTGCCCCTGAGACAATGTAGGACACCCTCCTGGAGTCCACGATGCCTTCCTTGAACCACAGCAGCGCCGTCAACCAGGCTTCACCGGAATCGGAGCCAGGCGGCCAGGGGCCTCTCTCGGCGGCTCATGCCACCCCCCTTGAGCCCCTTCGAACCCCCAAAGGACTGCCTCCGGAGGAACTCGAGGCATTTGCTGTGAAGCCTATCCGGAGCAAGTACGTGGTGATTGATGAGGATGCACTCGGGTACGCGATTGAGAGACTCGATCCAGATTGTTACGGGGTACTTGCGGCCAAGCTGGATAGTTTGCATCCAGCGGATCGTGGGCCAACCCACGCCGCGCCTGGTCCCCACACCACCTTGCGCCCGGCGACCACCGAGGATTTTGCAAGGTTCCGGGTGTGCGTTCCGCCGGATTTTGGATCAAAACACTGAGCACAACAGCTATGAGATACACCATGCCCAACGGCGTCATCCAGAAGCAAACCGACCCCGAGCGTTACCTCTTCGGCTGTGGGCTTTCCATGCAAAGGGAGGAGAGCGGGCTGACTCCCCAAGGCAACCCAGTTGGCGGGCGTTGGGTTCTCAGGTCTGGCGACGGGGACTGGATCGACCACGATCAGTACCGCGCCGATCTCGCTCAGCGCCACGGGCTCACCGTCTGAAACCGTCCAGGATCGCCTGGATCTGGAGGAATCCATGAAGAAGGAAATTCACGTTCAGAAATCCCCGCTGACGAACACGATCTACGCTGGGCACCTCATCAACGGCGGGTCCCGCTGGGGCGAGAACCGGACGGATGTCACCGGGGAAGCCTGCGCTGCCGTCGCTCAGCATGTTCTCGCGAACGGTGAGCCCGTCATGGTCACCGGCAACGGGAAGCCCCTCTACGAAATCACTGTTCGCGACCTCACCAAGTAGCGGATGTCCAGGCGCATCCCGCGCCACGCCCAAGGAGGCACCGTGAAGGATCCGACCTACACTCATTGCTCCGTCTGCGGACGGATGATCCTCGCCCGGAAAGGGGACGGGATGATCGCCAAGCATCTCGCCGGAGGAACCTGGAAGTCGCCGGCCTGGTGTGAGGGTTCCGACAAACCGCCCTTCAAGCCCGACGATACCACCCCGGAAGATACCCAGGACGAACCAAACCGGGGGTGGAACTGAATGTCTACTAGCCGGAGCCCCGGCCCTGCCCTGGAGGGCGCATTGAACCTCTTTGAATCCATCAAAGCTATCACCCCGCCGTCCAGGGACTACGCTGAGAAATTCAGCTTCAACCTGGCGGTCTGGGTCCGCGAGCACAAGAACCTGACCCCACGCTTCTACTACGCTCCCCAGTGTTTCGAGAAGGGCCGCCCGGCCCAGTATTCCGAAGAAATTACCTGTCCGTCTCTGATACTGGTCGGCCTTGCCGACGATGGCTGGTGCCATGGTTCGCGCTTGTCCTCCGTCCTGTGCAACGGGCGCAAGGAAGAAACGTGTGCCTTCCCGCCCAACCAGGGGCCCTTCCTCGACATCACCGAGCAGCTTCTTGCTCGCTACCTGCGCCATGGGAAATGCGCCCTTGACCCGGAACACACCCTCTACTGGGAGCGTGGCCGCTACACCGAGGACAGGGCCTCCCGCGTGTGCAACTGGTGCGGGCGCGTCGAACACCGTCATGAAACCCCCAGGACCGTCATCGACGTGACATGGAAGCCTGCCTGTTAGCACCTGTAATGTACGTTCCCGCCAGGAGCACCAATGGATCACCCGTGGCAAAGACTGGTGGACGCCTACGCTGCACATGAGGGTACCTTTGAGGAACAGGTCCCGGCCCCAGCCACGGAAGCGGAACTTGCCGCCATGGCCGCTGCCGCCCCAGCTGAAGGCATCTGGCTCGACCCGACCTACCTGGACTTCCTCAAGGTCCGGAACGGCGCTTCCTTTAACGGGCTGATGCTTTATGGGGCCACCATTCCTCAGGACGATCCCTGCATGCGACTCGACCTGGTGACCATGAATCAGGCGCACTGGAACCGTGGCCCCGAAACGGTCCTGGGAACGACCGACCTCGACACCTTTGTGATGGTGGTCCCCAGAGGCCCCTTCCGCAGGTTACCCCCTGACTCCTTTCCAAGGAAGGACCAGCTCCCTTGCAGCGCTGAATTATTGAGGGTGCTGGTTTTTACCAACTCTTTCCCATGGATGGCGCTTGTCCGGTCACGGATATTGGACATTGGAATGTCCGTTTTGGCAGAATTCTCTTGACGTGATGGAATCGGTGCTGGATTCTTACATCGATCGGCCTGGGAGATCCGCAAGGATCATTGGGACTAGTTCCCATCCCGGGCCTCCATTTTGTTCGGGTCCCCTATGTTCATGCTCTATGCGGATGCCTCTGGTAATGCGGAGTTGACAGATGGGGAGCAGCATTACGTCCTGGCTGGCCTCTGCCTGCACGAGTCGGCATGGCACAAGATGGAAGAGCGCTTGGGACAACTCAAGCGGGAGTTCGAATTCCCCGGTGTCCCGATGGAACTCCATGCCAAAGACTTTTGCCGGTCGATTTCCGAGCAGGACGGAATCGATGGGTTCCTGGACATGGATCGAGAATCTCGACGAACCGCAGTTTTGTCAGTTCGAAAAGCAAAACTTGACCACGCGCCGACAAAGGCAATTAAAGAAGAGCTTAGAAAAAAATTCAAAGAAACCAATCCATTCATACACTTATCAAGGATCGAAAGAAGCCGTCTTTTTGAAGCTGCATTAGATATTGTTGGGTCCATGGATGGACTTCGTTTATTTGCAGAAATTATTGATAAAAAGTATCTTCTTGGCAATATTATAAACAAAGAGGACCAGAAGATCGAGACAATCATCCGCCATGCCTTTGAACAACTTGTTTCTAGATTTGATGCATTTTTGGTCAATATGGATAAATACACTGTAAAACAGGCTTGGTCAGAACAAGGTATTTTGATTATGGATGAAGAGAAAAAATCGGAAAACATTTTATATAAATTGCTCAAAATTTTTCGAGAAGACGGTCATACATGGGGAACCGTTACTCATGTAATTGACGCTCCTTTCTTTGTCGATAGCTCACAGATAACAGCCGTTCAGGCTGTTGATTTGGTTGCCTATGCAATCCGCAGATATATTAGAAAAACGAATCGGAATGGATCCCACGAAGAGGCCAATTTCATGAGGATCTACCACAAGTTCGACCGAGCTGGGGCAAAATTACATGGCATCCGCCATTACTGCATGCGCCGTTCTTGTGATTGCAGGGTATGTAGTGATCGTGGCCATGCAGCAATTCCGGTTGCCGAAGTTCCCCCGGTGGGTGCCTAGGGAGCCCATCTTTCCCCTACCCGCTGCGAGCACATCGGGGGTGTAAGCCGGAGCCCTCGAAAATTCCGCAGTCAGGGGTTGTAAGCGCCAACCGCGCCGAAAATTGGAGTGGGGGGGTGTAAGCGCAAACCGCCGAAAATTCCGCCACTGGTCAACTTTCCGGTTTTCGATGGTTGGCGCCCCCCGCAGAAGGGGTGGAGCATCGCAGCAAGCCTCACCCGTCCCCCAGAAGTTTCCGTTTATCAGCCAGAATCCGGAAAGTTTTGTCGAGAAACGGGTGCAAAACGCCCTCACGGAATTTTCGAGGGTTTGCGCTTACAACCCCTGTAAGCCCGAACCACCGAAAATTTTGTGGCCCCATCCAGAATGATTCGGAAACCCGAACCTGCGCCACCAGAAACAGCGATACGACTGCTTTTCACGACATGCAATCATGCCAGAAATCCATGAAGCGGTCCGACGCCAGTTCAGTGTAGGGGGGTTACCCGGTAGAATACCTGTGGGTGGATTAATGGAGGCGACCATGAGCGAGGAAGGTGTTGATAAAACTGACCATTCTATTCTTGAGCATGTTGCGGAAGACCGGACCACTTCACAACTCCAGGAAATGGGTTTTCTTGTTGCAAAACCCAAAAATGATCAAAATGGAACAGACCTACTTGTGTTTATGACAATCAAAGACGGAGTTAAATTTTGCCGGGCTCAGTGCAAAGGTCGTACGGTTTCTCCCACCCATGGAGCGCACATCGAGATTCCGCAGGATTATGTAACACCTGGCTTTGTGCTTTTTTTGTTCCTTACCATAGACCCCGGTGACGGCACTCTGTATTTCTTCGAACCAAATACAATTAAGAACTGGAATAAGAACAATGAAGGGGCATATACAATGCGTATCTCACCAAATTACAAAAAGGATTTGGAAAGCTGGGTATTCAGCACGGATAGCATTGTTCAGATCCAGACGATTATTAAAGACGCGGAAACTTCTGGAGAGTTCAGGTTTATTGTTTTTGGGAAAGTGAAAGCAGAAATTTCACTTTCCATTACCGGTTCAGCGACCGGGCACCATGGGCCTCCGATGCTTGAGTAATCGTTCCCCCAGAAGGCGCATCAGAAGGGCCTAGCCGCCGAGGTTCCGGATTTGCCCTGGTAGCCCCCCATAAGAACCAAACCCCCCACAGAGCCCCCGCGAGGGGGCTTCATAGAGGGGTAACCCCAATAAACGCGCAATAAGCCGCCATTTCTCCCTGATTCGGAGCACCGTTTCCGTGACTTTGATTCCGGGACGGAATGCAAGCCAGAGAAGGGGTCACCGCACCCAAAGGGAATTTACGTACGTTAAGAATAGCTTATTGCTTAGGGTGGCCTTGAATAATGCGGATAAAGGCCCGTTCTGCACCCCCTGCTACGATTAACTCTATGACTGAATCAAAGTTAAAAGACAGGGTGGATGCCTGGACTCTGCAAGTTGTGGCTGCATCAAGGTATCTGCTGTCTCTGTACCGAGCGTTGCGGGACGACAAACAGGCTTACCGGGCAATTGCCGCCGGCCAACCTTCGGTGGAGCGGATGGGACGACTCCACCTGGCGGTGGAACTGGCCGCCGAATGGAACCAGAAGATCCGGAACTCCGAGCTGGGGGAGGTGGAACGGGAGGAACAGGCCTGGTGCTTTCTCGTGGAAGGGCTCGGGGGTCTGTGCGCGTTCTACGCGATGAGCGACATGGCCGATGGCACCCCGGCCCCGGAGTTGCAGAAACCCCGTCGGGATAACCTCAAGGCATTCCGGGTGGCGCTCCAGGGCTTCCGGACATCATTTCCTGCGGAGCTGGCCGAGCAGGGGATCCGGGAGGCAATCGAACGCATGGCCACCTTGAGCGTGGAAACCTTGGCCGGGGACCTGTGCGATGGCGCAGAAGCCGATGACCCCGGCTTCCTAAAAGAGCTGCGCGGGCTGGTGTTCGAGGCCCTTTGGGCTGAGACCGGCAAGTAGGGGATGAGGTTTAGATTTATGGCTGGATAAAGGACATTATCTTGTCATATCCTAGGGCATGACCGATGCCCTCGTCCAGCAATCCCCGCTCCGACTCCCGGCCCTCATCACGGCCGCCGGCGAGCATGCTTCCCGGCGGTTTTTGGAATTCTTCACCGCCGAGATCCGCAACCCGAACACCCGGAAGGCCTATGCCCAAGCCGTCACCCGCTTCCTGACCTGGTGCGACTCCCGGGGGCTCTCCCTCCAGCAGCTCCAGCCCATGCTGGTGGCCGCCTACATTGAGGAGCTGCAGCGGGAGGTTGCACCGCCGACTGTGAAACAGCACCTGGCGGCGATCCGGATGCTGTTCGACTACATGGTCGTCGGCCAGGTCCTGCCCTTCAACCCGGCCTCTGCGGTACGCGGCCCCAAATACGTCGTCAAGGTCGGCAAGACCCCCGTGCTCACACCGGAGGAAACCCGCGCTCTCCTCGATTCCATCAACACCTCCCATGTCGTGGGACTTCGGGATCGGGCCTTGATCGCGGTAATGACCTATTCCTTCGCCCGCATCGGCGCGGTGGTGGGGATGAAGGTCCGCGACTACTACTCCCAGGGCCGCGGGGCTTGGTTCCGACTGCATGAGAAAGGGGGCAAGTTCCACCAAGTGCCAGCTCACCACAAAGCCATGGAATACCTGGACGCCTACCTTGAAGCTGCCGGTATCGCCGAGGAGGAACGGAGCCCCCTATTCCGAACCTCTTTTAAGAAGTCCCACGCCCTCATCGACCAGGCCCTGACAACCGATGCTGCCCTTCGGATCGTCAAGCGCCGCGCCAAGGCCGCCGGCCTACCCAAACAGATCGGCTGCCACACCTTCCGCGCCACTGGGATTACCGCATTCCTGAAGAATGGCGGCGACCTCGCCACGGCCCAAAAGATTGCGGGCCATGAATCCGCCCGAACAACTAACCTTTACGATCGAACCCAAGATGAACCCAGCCTGGATGAGATCGAGCGGATCCTCATTTGACCGGAGCCAACGAAATCTGAGTGTCCCACGCGCGGAAGATCGTTGTTTTCTGCTCCGCTGCTATCGGAACCCCAAAATCGCAGCCCAGGCGCAAGCCTGATCCCTATGGACCTCACCCGGCCGCCGGCCCGAGGTGGACCGGCGACCAGGCGGCCCGGATGGATCAGCGGAGGCGGAGGGCCTGCCGGAGCAGACAGAGGTCCAGTTCCTCCTGGGCGTCGTCCGGGCCGGTGTAGGGGCCGTGGTGAGGGCATCGGCCAACGGGGTAGCCGCAGGCGGCCTGGAGGTCTGCGGGGGCGGCGCAGCGGACCTGGACCAGGAGGCGGTCCGGGGTGGCGGCGAAGCTGGGGCGGGCCAGCGGGCACGTCGGGGCCTGGGCCAGGAGGAAGGCGAGGAGCTTGGGGTCGTGGGTCATCGGGGATCCTTTCGGAGAGGGGAAGTGGGTCTCTCCATCTATGGGTTTGGAAGTCGGCCAACCTTCGCGCACGATCCTTCCGGTCAGCTGGCGCCGGAGATGGCCGGCGGTGGACCCGGGTGGGAGCCAGGCCGCGGGCGGGGGTGCGCCTGGTGGCCGGGCGGAAGGGGATCGGCGGGCGCCTTGCGCTCAACATGACCTGCCAGGTCATGTCTTCGCCCCTTTCATGACCTCCCAGGTCATGCGGACAACTGGAGGCGGGCCGGGCCGCGGGCGGTCGGCGGGGCTCTTCTCGGCCGGGCGACCCGGCGCGGTGGTGGAGCGGTGGCCGGCCCAGGCGGTCCAGGGCGCCGGTGCGGGCGTCCGGTCGGCCAGGTCGGGCCCCGCCCGGGACCTACCTGCGCAAAAGCGGCGGGGTGTGCCTGGGGGCCGGGCAGATCCGGCGCCGGCGGGCCGGCCCTTCCCTCCCGAGAGCGGCAGGGCAGGGGAGTGGGCGGTGCAGGGGGTGGTCGGCGGTGCTCTTCCCGGCCGGGGCAGCCCGGCGCGGCGGTGGAGCGGCGGCCGGCCAGGCGGTCCAGGGCGGCAGGCGCGCGCCGGTGCGGGGCCTCCAGTCGGCCAGGTCGGGCCGGCCCGGCCCGGGGGGGTCCAGCTGCCGGGGTCCAGCTGCGCAAAGCGGTCGGGATCCTGCGCAAAAGGCGGGCCGGCCGTTCTATGCCCTTTCTTGATCGGGATCTCTATGCACTTTCAAACCATTCTATACCTTCGGGTATAGGTAGGGGTATAGGTTAGGGCATAGATGGGGCATAGGCGATATTCGGGCATAGGCGAGCGAGGGGGGAGGCCCGGGGCGCGGGGGCAGGCCAGGTCGCGGGGCGTGCGGCAGGGCGCGGGCGGTAGTGGTGTGAAGGCCCTATAAACCGGGCATCCGTGGGTGTATGTGACCCGTCGATTTTGTACGTGATGCCGGGTTGCGTACAGTCGGGGCGGGAGGGGCCAGGGCGGGGCGGCGCTATGCCTCATGCTATACCCGTGTTATGCCCTCAGGCATAAGAAAATGATCAGAGCTATACCCGATTATTCTTCGACGAAGGCTTGTGTGAAAGGCAAAAGGGCATAAAATGGGGTATAGACAGAGCGGAGGGCATATGGACCACGAGGCCGGAATGGACGAGATGGGGACCGCCCGGGTGGCGAGCGAAGGGCATAGCGAGGGGGTGAAGGGGCAGGAGGCGGTCGCCAGCCAGGCGCCCAAGGCGGAGCCGGTGAAGTCTGCCGCTGGCAAGAAGGCCCCGGTGAAGAAGGCCCCGGCCAAGAAGCCGGCCCCCGCCCCGGAGGTCCAGGCGCCGGTGGAACCGCCCAAGGCCGCGGCCAAGGTGGAGAAGCCGGCCCAGGCGCCCAAGGTGGTGCCGGCCAGGAAGACCGCTCCGGTCGCCGCCCCGGCCCCGGCCAAAAAGACGGCTGCTGCCAAGAAGACCGCCCCGGTCCCGGCCCCGGCTCCGGCGCCGAAGATCGCCGCTGCCAAGAAAACCGCTCCCGCCCCGGCCCCGGCGCCGGCCGAGGTTCCGGCGAAGGGCAAGAGGACCGCTCCGGCCGCCGCCCCGGCCCCGGCGCCGAAGACCGCCCAGGCCAAGAAGCCGGCCGCTGCCAAGAAGACCGCCCCGGTCCCGGCCAAGGCGAAGGCCAAGGCCAAGGCCAAGGCCTCGGCGCCGAAGCCGCCCGCTGCGGCCGGCAAGGCCGCGGTGCAGGGCAAGGGCAAGCCTGCCGCCAAGAAGGCCCAGGCCCCGGCCCCGGCGCCGGTGAAGGGGAAGGGGAAGGGGAAGGCTGGTTCCAAGGCCAAGCCGGTGGCGAAGAAGGTGGCCCCGGGCGGGAAGAAGCCCGTCCAGGCGCCCAAGGCGGTGCCGGCCCGGAAGGCTGCGGTGAAGGGCAAGGGCAAGGCCCCGGCCCCGGCCCCGGCCAAGAAGGTCCCGGCCCGGCCCAAGGCCCAGGCGAAGGCGAAGGCGGCGGTGAAGGCCCCGGTCCCGGCGGCAAAGCTGGCCAGGAAGCCCGCCCCGCCCGCGCGGAAGGGCCCGGCCCGGCCCAAGGCCCCGGGCAAGGCCAAAGCTCCGGTGGAGGTCCCGGCCCCGGTCCCGGCCCTGGTGCAGGTGGCGGCGCCGGCCGTGCCGGTGGTGCCGCGGACGGAGCTCGAGGTCTGCCTGCAGGAGTTGGTGATGCCGGGCCTGGTGGCCGGGCATCCGTTCTACGTGGGCCAGGGGGTGCTGCTGCCGGCCGACATGTCGGGCGCGCTGCGGTCCTACGCGACCCGGGTGGACAGCAATTACATGGCTTCCGGGGGGCAGGACCTGATGACCCAGCGGCGGGAGATGATGGATGCTGCGGAGCGGAAGGCCAAGCTGGAGGGGCTCACGTTCACCAACACGAAGGAACACCCGAAGCACTTGGCTTCCCTGGAGGGCTACAAGGAGGAGCCCGGGGTCCGCTTCATGCGCTTCCATCAGCGGGTTTCGATGCCGCGGGGCGAGTCCTGGCAGGCTGCCCGGACGGGCCGGGACCAGGAACTGGGGGTGTCGCTGGTGCTGGCCCTGGGGGATGGGCCCCTGGAGCCGATGGACTACATCATCTGCCAGCAGTTGACCCAGCGCCTGGTCACCGGTCGGCCCCTGACGGTGGTGGGGGTGATCCGGCCGCGCTGGAGTTCCCGGAAGGAGTCCACCAAGACGATCGCGAACGAGGTCTTGCTGCTGGAGGCCTATGACGAGATGGGCCGGATGGTCTACCAGAACGGGCTGCTGAGCGTGGCGCAGGCCAAGCTGGACATGGAAGCGGTGCGGGGGCGACAGGTGCCCACAGTGGCGCCTCGCGCAGCTGGTGCCCACGTGCTGCCGGTGGTTCCTTCGGCGCCTCTGGTGGCCGCGCCCGCCCCGGCCCAGGCCCCAGCTGCTGCCCCGCTGGCTCCGGCCCCGGCCCCGGTGCCGGCGGCCCCGGCCCCCGCGCCGACGATGGCCAAGCCCCAGCCCGTGAAGGTGGAAGCTCCCAAGGCCGAGCCGGCGGCGGCGCCATCCCCGGCCCCGGTGGTTCCGCCGCCGGTGCGGTCCAACCTCCGGGCCCACCTGCTGGGGCAGGATCGGGTCAACGCCCTGGACGGGATGCCGGTGGCCGGGTCCGCGGCTGCAGCTGGGCCGGCGGCGCCGGAAGCCCCTGCTGCGGCCCCGGTGCCTGCGGCGCAGGCCGGTGAGGGGGGAGCGAGCGAGCTTTCGCGCCGCCTGGGGCAGTCCAACGACACGATTCGGGTGCGGGTGCTGACCTACATCCAGGAGCATCCGGCCGGGTCCTCCCTGGGCGACATCCTGGGGTTCTTCGCGATCGGCGCCGACGATCCGAATCTCAAGGGCATCAGGAACTTCCTGGGCCTGCGGATCCTGGACCCACTGCAGAGCGAAGGTCTGGTCGAGGTGCGGGGCGAGCGGCGCTGGGCCCGGTACTTCGCCAAGGTGTAGCCATGAGCCTGCTGCAGGAACTGGCGGACGCCAAAGCGCGGATCCGGATGCTCGAGGAGGTGGTGGAAGACCTCCTCGGGCCGGACCCGGATGTGCCGGACTGGGCGGACCGCCGGACCCTGGACGTGGCCCGGCCGCCCTTGACGGCCGCCTACTGGAAGAAGGGCCCCTGGAGCTGCCTGCGGATCGAGGAGCGGACGGTGGGCTACGACCGGCCGAGCGTTTTCCTGCTCAACGGCAAGGTGCGGGTGCGCCAGGCCAACGTCGTGGAGCGGTGGATGCGCTGGATCAACGGGCTCATGGACGCCTTCGAGGTCGAGCCGATCCCGGAGGGGCACAAGGTGAGGGTCATCTTCGTGCCGGGCCAGGTCTGGACCTTCATGGCGTGGCGGGAGGTGGAGCGCAGCGGGAATCTGCACCCACAAGATCCGGACAACCTGGTCAAGCCGATCCTCGACGGCTGCCAGACGCGCCCTTACAGCGCCAAGGACCCCCGACGCTATGGCGCTTTCCTGAACGACACCCAGATCGTGGACCTGATGATTTATCGGATTCCCCAGGCCGGGGCCGCCGCCGTGAACCGCCAGGCCATCACCCGGGCGCGGAGCGCCGAGAAGAAGCGGAGCCACAAGAAGCGCCTCGATGTCGCCGAGCAGGAAACGGCGGCCGCGGCCCCCAAGTTGGAAGAGTAGCTAAGCCTGACTCCTCGTCGAAGCAAATCTGCGCAATAGCGTTGAGGGACAATTGTGGACGGAGGGGCCATGGGGAATCGTGATGGTGAATACATCGAACTCTGGTGGGAGCACGAGCCGGATTGGGAGGCCGTCCAAGGCCATGTCACCGATGCGGAGGCCCTCCAGTCCATCCGGAAGTGGTGTCCACGGGAAGACGGGGCCGGGAAGGTCTTCGTCCACCTCTGGGCCGCAAACCTCCAGACCGGGTTTTCCAGGGCCATGGGCCTGACATCCGCGACCTACCTCTATGACCAGCCTGGCCGGGGCCGCTACAAGGTTACCGCCCTGTTGCTCACCGACCATGAATTTGCCAAGGCCATGGCCTGAGTCCACCTTGCACGGAGGCACTGTGTACCATCTCTCAACCGACTACGTCGAACTTTTCCGGTTGATCTGCGCTGGGCATGTCGCCGTTGGCTTCGTGGACTACCGTTTCAGCGATGGGGACGAGTCCCCAATGCGGGATGTCGTCCAGGTCCGGAGGCACCGGGAATACGACATCTTCATCGGCGCTCGCGGAATCGCCTACGGGTCCGTCCATACGTTCCAGAGCGAGGACGGTCCCGAAGCGGAGGTGTTCGCCTCCCATTGCCGCGCCTGCAACCTGTCCTACGTACCTGCCCAGGCCAAGGCCTGAATCTCTTGTCCAGCCTCACCCCACCCAAGGAGGGCACCGTGCCCATGACCGAATCCGAGTGCCTGGAAGCCATCGCCAAAGGGGAGACAGCCTATGGGCTGCTCCATGATGCCGACCCCAAACTGATCAAGAAGTTCTCTCGCCTGTGCCGGTCCATCGTCGCCTTCCGGGAGGAGGTCCAGGTCCACTTCCCCGATGCGGAGTATTACACCGCGTCCGGCGGGTTCAACCTTATGCTGGGCAAGCCCCACACGGAAGACCGTGCTCAGCGGTCCCAGGGCCAACTCCTCGCGCTCTCAGGTGAGCGTGTCCAAATTGGCGACGGTGACTTCTAACCGCACCTGTCCAGGAGCAACCTTAACCGCGGGACTCCTGGCCTCTGAGTTCCTTGATTTGAGCCCTAAGTTCCTCGTTCTCCCGCTCAAGGATCAGCGAACCAGCCTCCAATGCGGCCACCAGCGGCTCAATTTCCTGCAGGGTTTCCGCCTTCCTGATGTCTTCGAGCAAATCCTTCATCACGCTCATTTCGCACCCCCGGGAAGTATAAATCTCCAGCCTCCGCCGTGGATCCGCCGTTAACGGATCGATCGCTCACCCCAAACCAGGAACCCGCTCCCATGGCTGATCTACGAAAACCAACCTTTATCCTCTTGCTCAGAAAGTCGGGCAAGAGAAAGGGGAACAAGGTGGAAATGTTCCGGGCGAGCCTGTGGGATGAGCACTGGAACGACCCGGGGAACCCCAAGGGCAGATGGCGGCTCCGGGTGAATGGGAAGTGGTTTCCCAAGGGGGAAATGAAATTCTTTACGAAAACCCAGGTCAAAGAGCTGTTTTTCAGAGAACTCAAGTAGCACATCTCCACTCGGAGTCACTATGAGCGAAACCAAGGTGGTCCAGCTTTCCCCGGGGTGCCGGATCGAAGTCAACCTATGGGCTTGGGGGCCGGACGCATCGGTGATCTATGCCGAGCGCAGCCCGGACGCATGGTATAGCGACACCGAGACCGACTGCTCCATCAACGCGAACGAGGCCCAGGAAATCATCACCATCCTGCAAGCCTACCTCGACGCCATCAACCAGCCGAAGTGAGGCTGTCCAGGTGCAGCCCGCGCCTATCCATGGAGGGCACGATGCCCAAGAAGAAATTCAACTCCATCACCCTGCGCGGGTCCGCCGCCAATGACTTCCTGGCCGAGATGATGGTGGACATCTACGGCGAGAAAGCCAGGGAGAATTGCGAAGGCCCCGCCCTGGCCGCGATCAATCGGGTGCTGGCGCAGCGTGCGCCGGGCGCCGGGCCCGGGAGCGGTGCAGAGGCCTGAGGATCATCAAGAGCCGGATCCGTGCAGCCCACATCGAAGGTGCCCCTGGCAGAATGGACGAAACTCGGAAAGGTCCATTCATGGCAGCAAGTTCCCTCACCAGCGTCAAAACGAGGCTGCGGAAGTCCATCCGGGCCAACTCCGGCCGGCCAGGTTGGGCGATCGCGCTGGCTCACCTGGACAAGGTGGCAACCCCGGAAGAGGCGCAGCAGGTCTTCGACCAGTGGCGGGGCACCGTGGCCCCTGTCGTGAGGAAGCCCCGGGCGGCCAAGCCGGCTGCGGGCCGAGATCCGGAGGCTGCTCCGCCGGCGCCGACGCCGGCCAGCTCCTGGGTGCGGTTCACCGACGCCCCGCCGGAGCAGTCGGACTACTTTCACACGTGGCCCTGCGAATTCCCGGACGGCCGGGGGTGCTGGTACAACCACTCCACCAAGGAATGGATGCCCTACGATGCCGAGACGCCGGCGCCGAAGGTCGTCTTCTACCGGCCCATCATCCAGGGGCCGGCCCTGTAGCAGGAGCTCGCCGGCGGGC
>Ga0302140_10005009_pt1 | contig 16813 bp, 14 predicted proteins | sample I_Bog_E1_1_FD_202095 | JGI IMG/M metagenome (GOLD analysis project Ga0302140, IMG submission 202095) | Peat permafrost microbial communities from Stordalen Mire near Abisko, Sweden - I_Bog_E1_1 | ecosystem: Environmental > Terrestrial > Soil > Wetlands > Peat | place: Sweden: Abisko, Stordalen... | reverse complement strand
ATACGGGATGGCGCAGCTTGGTGCTATTGCCGTCTGGAAAAATTATAAGGAAAACCCCGAAAAAGGGTTACAGCAATACCTGGATGCACTAAAACTCGGTTATACCAAAACCATTAAGGAAATTTACGAAACCGCCGGTATCAAATTTGATTTCAGCGCAGGTTATGTAAAGGAACTGGCAGAGTTTGTAAAGAGAGAGATGGAGAAGTTGTAAGGACAATGGTTCAAACAGCGCCGTTAGGTGCTACAGGTAGGTAGAAAATTCAATATAAACAATTCAGCGTGCCGTCAGGTACGCAACTTCGCAAAGTTCCGCACCTACGGAGCGGTACTTATTTTGCTTTTTTTTTGCCGGCCTGCAACCCCGATGGGGTCGGTTATTGAATCTAATATCATCGCTAATCGCAACAATGTGATTATAATTTTATTGTAATTTATCATACAAAACCACGTCTTAATACCTTAAAATACAATAACTTCCGAAAGAAATAGCTTTATCATCACGTTATAACACGCCAATTTTTTTAAACTAAATCCATTTCCCGCAGTTATAATAATATGAAAAAGTTATTTTTAAGTATCATCCCCGTATTGTTAGCAGTATCGGGATTTTGCCAGGAATTGCAGCCCGTGAAACTGGATAATGATGTAACCGTTTCCTTATTTCCCGGCTATCAGAAAAAGGACACCTTAAACCAGTCGACATATTCAGCAAATGCACTGGATGGCTATATGATCGTTATCCGCCAGGCGAACGCAAAGGATAACACACCTTTAAAAAAGGCAAGTGACCTGAATAAAGCGCTGAAAACCTATGTTAAAGGCATACAGGCCGAATCAGAAAACAGTGTGGCCGAGAACGTGCGGGATACTATTGTCGGCCAGTTAAAGGCCAAGGTTTTTACATTAAAAACCGATAACGGCGGCGACGTTACGCTTCGCGATTTTCTTTTACTATACACACAGGACGTCACTTATACGTTTGAGTACGTTTACACAGACAATACTGCGGCTTATGCCAAAAAGGAAGGAAAGGCATTTTTTTCGTCCATCCGCTTAGGGCAGGACATGATATGGACAGATCAATACCAGTCGCGGGCTACCGGCCTGTCCTCTATAAACAAACTTGAAATATTTGGCGCAGGGGCATTGGTGCTTGTCCTGGTGATCGTTTTGGTTACACGGAAGAAAAAACCGGCGCTGGGTTAAATGTAGAGACGCAATATTTTGCGTCTCGAACCTTATGATCGGGCAATTTGCCTTAAATCCTTGCATTAGTTCCGGGACGCAAAATATTGCGTCTCTACTTCAACATTCCTCTGTTCCATCCGGCTGAATGGATAAACTTTTTATTTTCGATAAACCATATCCACAGTATGGTAAGCACAACCCCCATAATAGAACCGGCTATCACATCCTCAAAAAAATGCTCGCTTAAGTACATGCGCGAAAAACCGACCATTACCCCATAAAACATCAGCAACCAGGCCCAGTTTTTATTTTTTGCCAGGTAAGTTAACAAAACGCCTGTAGCAAATGCGGTTAAAGTATGGCCGGATGGGAAGCTGTTGTGACTCAGCATTTCAACCCCTTTGGCAAAATGCAGCTTGTTAATCTCTTTTGCGAAATGCAGCTTCGGCCTTGGCGCGTCAAAAAAGAACTTAGCAACTTGCACGCTCAGGGATGTGATAACGAATGTTGTAATGAGCAAAAAGGCAATCCGGTAGTTATATAAAGCAACAATGGCCGCCAGGATAACGATGGCCCAGCCGTTGCCCAGGTCGGTGATATAAGGCTCAACGGTATCTAAAAAATCATTGTAGCGGGTATTTACGGCAAAATAAATTTCATCCTTGGTATAAATTAGTTTGATTAGCAGGCAGGCCGCCAGCAGGATGAGATAAAGGATAAAAAACGGCCGTATTCTTTGTAAAACATCTTTTATGCCTATATTCATCGTGCAAAATAAGCATATAGTTATTCCCTGCAAAAAAATGGTTTAGGTTTACAATGGCTGATTAACTTATCAAATTGATGTCGAACAGTATATTCCGTAAAAAATCGATAAAAAAAATATTAGATGACTGTGCAAGCGGTTTAAGCGATGCCGAACATGCCGGCGGCTCGCACCTCAAAAAAGAGCTGAATGTAAAGGACCTTACGCTGATGGGGATAGCCGCCATAGTTGGCGCCGGTATATTTTCGACCATTGGTTTAGCGGCATTTAACGGAGGGCCCGGCGTAACCATCCTTTTTGTGCTCACTGCTGTTACCTGCGGGTTTTCGGCGCTTTGTTATGCTGAATTTGCCTCGCGTATCCCGGTTGCGGGCAGCGCTTATACCTATGCATACGCCTCTTTTGGTGAACTGATCGCCTGGATCATCGGCTGGGACTTGTTGATGGAGTATGCCATCGGTAATATCGCAGTGGCCGTATCCTGGAGTACCTATTTTGTCAACCTGCTGGAAGGTTTCCATATCCATGTACCTGCATATCTCACTATGGATTATTACTCCGCCTTCACAGCACATAGCCAGGTGAATGAGTTTACCCAAAGCCATAATCTGGCAGCTATAACCGATACCATAAAGCAAGGCGCCCTGGCGTGGAATACTGCCCCTGGCTTTGGGGGCTTCAGGTTGATCGCTAATATCCCGGCGTTGGCTATCGTAATCGGCATTACCTACCTGGTTTATATTGGCATACGCGAAACCAAAAAAGCCACCAATGCCATGGTGATATTGAAGATCGCCATCGTTATAGCGGTTATTGCCATCGGCTTTTTTTATGTTACCCCGGCTAACTGGCACCCCTTTTTGCCTAATGGCTTTGGCGGCGTAATGAAAGGCGTATCGGGTGTGTTCTTTGCGTACATAGGGTTTGATGCTATATCTACGACAGCCGAAGAATGCCGTGAACCCCAGCGCGACCTGCCCCGCGGGATGATCTATTCGCTCATCATTTGTACGGTACTTTACATTTTAATAGCCCTGGTGCTTACCGGTATGGTGAGTTATAAAAACCTTGCCGTTGGCGACCCACTGGCCTATGTGTTTAACCAGGTCCACCTGACCAAGATCAGCGGTATTATTTCCTTTAGCGCCGTGATCGCGACAGCCAGTGTTTTGCTTATCTTCCAGTTGGGGCAACCCCGCATTTGGATGAGCATGAGCCGGGACGGCTTGCTGCCAAAAATATTTTCACGTATACACCCCAAATACCATACGCCATCATTTGCCACTATCGTTACCGGCTTTGTAGTTGGCGTACCGGCGTTATTTCTTAACCTTACTATTGTTACCGACCTGACAAGCATTGGTACTTTATTTGCCTTTGTGCTGGTGTGCGGCGGGGTGTTGTTATTGCCAAAGGAGGCTGCCCTGGCAGGCAGGTTCAAGTTGCCCTATATCAATGCCAAATGGATAGTGCCCATCGGTTTTATCGCTTTTTCCATTTTCTTCAGACAAGACTTAATAGACCTGTTTTCCGGTAAAAGCAGCAAGGACGATCTTCCGTTTTTCCTGTTTATTTTCCTGTCGGCCGCTTTAACGGTGTTTTGTTTTATCAAAAATTTGTCATTGATACCCGTACTGGGTTTACTAAGCTGTTTTTATTTGATGACTGAACTCGGGTACACCAACTGGCTGCGTTTCTTAATATGGCTTGTTATCGGTTTAGTGATCTACTTTACTTATGGCTATAAAAACAGTGTTTTGGGCAAACAGCAGTCCGCTTAACTAATGCCAGGTTTTTGCGTTTGTTTAATGCCCTCAAACGCAAGTGCCTAAGTTAACACACGATTAATATGCGGTGTTATATTAATCTGCACATTTGCAAATGCACACGTTTTTAAAAAATTTATGATGAACCTGACCGCCATAATTGGTTACTTAGCCGCCTTTGGAACCACCATTTCCTTTTTGCCCCAGGCCATTAAAACCATTCAAACTAAAAATACGTCGGGTATTTCACTGCCCATGTACGCGCTTTTCACCTTCGGAACGTTGCTATGGCTAACCTACGGCATTATGAGCGGCAGTTTGCCTGTGGCTATAGCCAATGCCGTAACCCTTGTTTTCGCCAGTATTATTTTGGCTTATAAGGTGAGGTATCATTGAGTTGTAAGGGTTAAAACTAAACTAAAGCTGCATCGCAAACGACATTCCCGGCACGCCATCCTGGTAGGTGGGCATGAAAGATAACTTTTTACCATTTTTGTCGGTGTGGGTAAGTGCATTACGGATATAAGGATAAACCAGGTAGGCCGCTTTGGTTGACAGGATACCAAAACCGGCGCCGGCAACAACGTCGCTAAACCAGTGGTCGCGGTTGGCCAGGCGAAAGATGCCCGTAGTAAAAGCAAAAGAATAACCTATTACCGTATAAACTGGCGACTTATCACCATACTCCTGCGCCAAAAACTCGGCCGCCAGGAACGCCGCGCCGGTATGTCCAGAAGGGAAAGAATAATAATCCGCCCGGTTGGGCCGTAACCGGTGGGTAACATGCTTTAAACTCAATTCGGTGCCGCCCAATATCAGCGCCGAGAGGCCGAGTATCGCTGTACGGTCGACAAAACGGTTTTTACCCTCCACGCCGACAAGATCAAGGCCATAAACCATCGCCACAGGCGTAAACAGAAAATAGCTTTCGGCGGTCGAATTAAAATTTGGGGTTATTGCATTATATCTCCCCTGGATGTAATAATCCAGGTTACGGATCGGCTTGATCTCAAACGAAGCAAAACCATAGGCAACTAATATGGCCGGGGGTATCAGCGCTGCCGGTTTACTGTGCAACTGCCGTACCGTATCCGGTGCGGTCAGCAAGTCTTTCTTTATCGTGTCGCCAAGATTCTTTTTGGCGGTATCAGACACTTGTGCGCTGGCGTCAAGCGAAATAATGCAAAGGAGTATGAGTGTTATTTTTTTCAAGAGGTAAAATATTCACTGGTTAACAACAGGTCAAAACCTTTGTTTAGCCACACGGCAAATTTGTTAACGATGCCGTAATATTAACATAATTTTCTGTTGCAAATCTGAATTATTTCATTTAGCGCATATCGACCTCTTCCGGTGAAGCCGCCTGCAAGCAGCACTTTGGCCGTTAATTTTTGCAGATATTTACCCGGTGACACTGTTTTATTTCGTATATTTAACAATATTAAACTGAGCCCCGTAAATTCAATTAAATACCTTTTAAATCGCATCTATAAAATACTTGAAGGCGCATTTTGTTAAATTTTGTTAAAAACATCCAGTAAAACACCATGTTGCTTAAAGCGTGATGTGTTTATTTATATTTTTGTAAATAATATCCGGCATGAGGAAAAAATTTACTTACAGGTATTCATTAATTGCGCTGATCGTAGCAACGATATTGCTGAATTTTGCCCTGTTCAATAATTTTGCCTACTCGCAAACCGATACCACTTACGATCATCTTTTTAAACCAAAAACCGGCAAAAATATTTCGAAAAACCCACTGCACCTGGTGTTGCCGCCATTAAAGCCGGCTGTAATTTCAACACAAAAAGTAAGCGTTTATAAATCGGATGACAAGCTGCTCAACAATGTACAGGTTTATCCCAACCCGGTGACCGATGCCATCAATGTTAAATACGAACTGTCGCGCTATTCGCTGGTGACCATCAAAATTGTAGATGTTTTGGGCAACGATGTAAAAACCATCTTTAACCAGCGCCTTGATGCCGGCGAAAAGGTATTGAACTACGCCCTTAGCGACAAGCTCAACCACGGCTTTTATTTCGTGCGCATCATCGCCGGGAATGAATCGGTGATAAAACGCATTTCTGTTTTGTGATTTCGGATGTCGGAATTTCGATTTCGGATTTGTTTGCTCAATCTACACATCAAATCATGCATCTTTTAAGTCAATAAACCATTTGAATAAGTTGAATGATTTTTTAGTTAAGGGCTGGCTAATGGGGACTGCGCCGTTTTCTCTGTCGCCCGAATCAGATAAATATTCCATTGGAACGTGACCATAATTATTACCATCCGTCTTGCGAATTGATATATAAGATCGCGTAAGTCTCAAAAAGGCAGCCGGATCTTTTGCAATTCTTTCCAGAAAATGGTTAAAACTCTTAGCGATGGGCTTAAGTATATTAAAATGAGGCTGGGGCGCTACCAGGTAAACGCATCCCGCATTTTCGCCATCGAGGAAAGTTGCCAGACACGAAGGGCCATTACCTATTTGAGCAAAAGAAATCCACTTGTTGTTCCCACGATATAATCCTTTACTTTTATTTAGATCAATTGTCCACGCCCACCGACCTTTGTTAAGGTACTGATCAGTAAACTTTGATAAATCTTTGGAAGGAATGACCTTAAGTAGTGGGACTACACTGCTGATAGTAGCAAGGATAGGAGTACAAAACTCAAAGCCATCGTGGACAAGATAGAACTCAAGAAAATCTGACAAACGCGAATCCTTACAAATAGATTCTAAATATTGCCTGCCCTTTTTATCGCAAACATCGCCTAGCTTATTTCGAACCAATATTTTCCTTGACCGCTCTTCAGCCGACCTTGAAAAATTCACCATTAATGCGGGAGAGGGATCAGTAAAAAGGTCTAAAAACGATTTTTCTTTAATTGCCATATCGATAACTGGTTTCAAGATTTTCTATTTCGAATATGAGTGGGCCTTTACTCTCGAAAGTACGGAATTCAGTTTACGATTCGCGATTTTTTTGTGATATTGCCATCGCTGTAAAATCAGCGTCATCATCCTAATCAAAAAAATCAACGGTTCAGACACCCATGAAGATCATCGCCATAGGCCGTAACTACGCCGAACATGCCAAAGAGCTGAATAACCCCGTGCCGGGGGTGCCGGTTATATTTATGAAGCCGGATACCGCCTTGCTAAAGGAAAATAAACCTTTTTACCATCCCGATTTTTCGGAAGATATTCACCACGAGATCGAAATCGTTTTAAAGATTTGCAAAGAAGGCAAAAACATCAGCGAAAAGTTTGCCGCCAATTATTTTGAGGAAATTGCCCTTGGGGTTGACTTTACCGCCCGCGATATACAATCCCGCCATAAGGAAAAAGGCTTGCCCTGGGAACTGGCCAAAGCTTTTGATAACTCTGCGCCTGTAAGCGCTTTTTTACCCAAAACCCAATTTGCCGATTTGAAAAACCTCAACTTCCGGCTGGATGTTAACGGCCAAACGCGGCAGCAGGGCAATACCTCGTCCATGCTGTTCTCGTTCGGGTACATCATTGCTTTTGTATCCAAATACATTACGTTGAAAAAAGGCGACCTGATATTTACCGGTACGCCGCAGGGCGTGGGCAAGGTAAACATTGGCGACCGGCTGGAAGGTTATATTGAAGACAACAAAATGCTCGACTTTTGGGTTAAATAGGCATGGTTAAACATTTCTTCGGCATAGCCGCCTGTTTTATTTTTCTTTCCTTAAGCCTGCCTGCGCAAACTATTCAAAGCAGGCAATACCCCAAAAATTACTTTCGCTACCCGCTGGATTTGCCGCCCGTTACGGCCGGCACCTTTGGCGAGCTAAGGCCCAACCACTTTCACTCCGGCCTCGATTTTAAAACCAATCAAACCACCGGCTACCCGGTGCATGCCGCGCAGGATGGTTATGTATCACGCCTAAGGGTGGAGTTTGGTGGCTTTGGCAATGCCATTTACATTACCCACCCCTCCGGCTATACCACCGTTTACGGCCATATCGAACGTTTCGCACCGGCCCTTGAAAAAGCCGTGCGCCAAATGCAGTCTGCACAGCAAACGGATATGGTTGACTTTAAACTGGACCCCATGCAGATCGAAGTTTGCCAGGGCGACGTGATCGCCTGGTCGGGTAATGCAGGGGCATCTGCGGGGCCGCACCTGCACTTCGAGGTCAGGGATACTAAAACCGAGGAAACCATCAACCCGCAGCTCTTTGGGCTTACCATACCCGATAAAGTTCCGCCGGCCCTTTACGCCATAGGTATTTACAAACTTGGCGACAACCCGTTCAGTGAGTATACCCCGCGCCAGTTTATTGCCGTAACAGGCAAAAACGGCAGCTACCGCCTGCTAAAACCGCAGGTGATCAGCGTGAGCGGCGAAACCGGCTTCGGCATCATCGCCAACGACCAAACCAGCGCATCTCCCAACCATAACGGCATTTATTCGCTGGAGCTTAAAGTTGACGGAAAAACGGTTTACACCTACGCCGTGGAGCGTTTCGCCTTTGATGAGACCCATGCCATCAACGCCTATATCGACTACCCCGAATTTTTAAAGACGCACCGTTACATACAGAAATGCTTTATCCCGCCCGGCAGCAAAATCACCCTATACCCGCAATCCATCAACCATGGCGTTGTTAATTTTAATGACGATGCCGTGCACGCAGTGGAATACATTGTAAAAGATGTTGCGGGCAATACCTCAACGCTGGATATTAATGTGAAATCGTCCGCCAACGCCGCTGTACTACCGGCCACACCTGTAGGCGCGCTGTTTCATTACGAGCAACCCAATGTTTTCAGCAATGATAAGGTTAAAGTGATGATCGCAGCCGGCAATTTGTACGACGACCTGTATTTTACCTATTCCACCCTGCCCAAACGACCAGGAACCTACTCTGTTATTCATCACATTCATAACCGCTACACGCCCATTAACGACACCTTCGACCTTTGGATAAAGCCCGACAGCAGCATCGGAAAATACACCGGTAAAGCGGTCATTGTAAACAGCGAGGGAATTTGCGAAAACAGCATTTACGAAGACGGCTATGTAAAAACTAAAGCCCGTACCTTCGGCGACTATTTTATTAAGGTGGATACGGTGCCGCCTGTCATCGTCCCCGTCAACATAAAAAATGGCGCCATCCTTAAAAAGGCCAGCAGCATAGCCCTGCGCATCGGCGATGGGCTATCTGGTGTAAAAAGTTATAGCGGCAAAATCGATGGCAAATGGGTGCTGATGCAATGGGATTATAAAACACATATCCTGCACTACTATTTTACCAATGATATTGCCCCTGGCAAGCATAGTTTTGAGCTGACGGTAAGCGATGCAAAGGATAATGCGGCGCATTTCGGGGCAGAGTTTTTCAGGTAGTTGAGGCGTCTGTCCGATTTGGGGTGAAAACCACCCAAACAAAAAAACTTTGTCATTGCGAGCGCAGCGTGGCAATCGCGGACTGCGCATTACAGCTATACATTACTGCCAGCATAGTTCGCGATTGCTTCACTCGTACCTCGTTCGCAATGACATGGTGGGTTATGGTTCTTCCTCAAACAAACTTTCGTGCACCAGGTAAAAGCCCTCAACGCTGTAAGTGACGGGTGGTTTACCCACTTGCCACATCTTTACCGATGTATCCATTTGCGCTAAAATTTCATCGGCGTTTTTTTTATGCTGATAGGCGTTTGTCCGCTGCACATTGTGTGCGATCACCTGCTTGTTTTCACAAATAAAATACATCTTCCGGAAACGAAATTTTCGCATGGCAACAAAATTATGCTAAAAATATTAGTATTTAAAATTGGTGTGAAAATTTAATTAGGAAAATTTTGCTGTTAGGCGTTGCCTGGGGTGATTGGTGAACACATGAAAGAAGACGAAGCGCCAACTTATTCCAACCTTTACAACTTACTACAACCTTTAAAACTTTTTCCTACCTTCAAACCAGCAAACCAAAAACCCATGCTTCAAAACAAAAACGCCATCGTTTATGCTGCCGGCGGCTCACTGGGCAGTACCATTGCCAAAGCTTTTGCCGCTGCCGGCGCCCGCGTGTTCCTTTCCGGCCGGACACTTGCTGCTGTTCAAAAAGTAGCTGATGAAATAACAGCTGCCGGCGGCCGGGCCGAAGCTGCCCAGGTAGATGCTATGGACGAAAGCGCCGTAAACAGCTATGTAACCGCCATTGTACAACAAGCCGGCGTCATCGACATTTGCTTCAACCTCATCGATTTGCAGGTGGTGCAAAACCTGCCACTGGTGGATATTTCTACCGCCGATTTCGTGCGCCCCACGGCTATTGCCATGCAAAGCCATTTTATTACCGATACCGCCGCCGCAAGGGTGATGATGAAACAGGGTTCGGGTGTTATTTTATCGCTAACAGCTACGCCCGGCGGCATCGGCTACCCTTTTACCGCCGGTTTTGCCCCTGCCTGCGCGGCTATGGAAAGTTTTTCGCGCAACCTGGCGGGCGAGATTGGCAAATACGGCGTGCGGGTGGCAAATATCCGCGCCGGCGGCTCGCCTGATTCAAAAGTATTTGCAGATGCCATTGCCGCCCACCCTGACACAATGAAAGCAGTTTTGGAAACAATGGAAGACGACACAATGCTTAAAAGACTACCGCTTATGGCTGATGTAGCCAACACCGCAGTATTCCTCGCCTCCGATATGGCTGCGGCTATAACCGGCGTTACGATTGACGTGAGCTGTGGCACAACAGCCGGGTTGAATTATAGGGCGAAAGATAGGGGCAATAACGCTGGCCGGTTGTGAGCGCCCAAAATGGCTAACCCATTTGCCAGGTTTTTCAAAGCGGCAACCAGTATTGACTAATCAGCAAGCTTCCCCCTTACTCCACCTTAACCTCATCCACAAACACCCATCCGGCATTTCCCTCGCCCGGTTTGCCTTTTTCTATCGGGTTTACGCACTTTGCCGTAATCCTTAAATAGCGGGCGTTTACCGCCCACATAGCGAAGCTCAAAGCCTGTGCACCTTCCTTATCGTTTTGCAGGTCCGTCCGCCGGGCTACTTCCCTAAAATCGGTTCCGTTATCTGATACCGAGATGCTCACCCATTCCGGCATGTACACCCAATCGTTTGGTTTGTTAAAAAAGCGGGTGGTAACGGTATTGATAGGTTGTGAACTGCCCAGGTCGATGGTGCCTTCAAAATCCTGGCCGTTCCAGCCCAGCCATTCACCATCGTCGTACCGGGTATCACTGCCAAGGATGCCGTTGTTCCAGCCATGTTCCCCGCTTTTGTTATAATCCTTGCTGGGCGGGGTTTTTAAATAAGAAGGCTTGCCGGTAGCTTTATTTTGGGTGAAGTTTTTTTGTACCGCATCAACCAACTGGCCGTTATAAACCACTCCCAAATACAAGCGCTCGTTGCCCGTAATTTTTATCTCGTTGTCATATTTGATCGACTTTGCAGTAGGCCGCGTGCCATCGGTAGTATAATATACATCAAAGCCCGGCGGTACGCCCGCTACCCGCGCGGTAAGCTGGTGGGTTTCGGGATCGGCTTCGGTATTGATTTTAATATCAAACATATGGCGCGAATAGTTGACATTATGCAGGTCCAATCTTTTCAAATAGGTCAGCAACCGGTTGATAAACTCGTCATAAGGCTGCTTGGTGCCGGTCCAGGTGTCCTCGGCTAATGCCAGCGAACGCGGGTAGTACATGTATTCTGCGTGGGCTGGCGTGGGCACAAATTCCGTCCACAAATTCCCCTGCGCACCGGTGATCAGTTTTGCCTGTTCTTCCGTTAACCCGGCGGGTATTGGGTGGTAACCATACACGGTTGGCAGCGTCAGTAAGTCCCCAATCGCAAGCGGTTCCGCCGGGTCGGTGGATTGATAATGATCCAGGTAGCAGTAATCCCCCGGCGTCATGATCACCTTGTGGCCTTGTTTAGCGGCGTCAATGCCGCCCTGTTCGCCGGTCCAGCTCATTACGGTTGCATTTGGGGCCAGGCCACCTTGGAGGATCTCGTCCCAGCCGATAACATCCCGGCCTTTCGAATTGACAAATTTTTCAATCCTTTTGATAAAGTAGCTCTGCAGTTCATCCACCGACTTCAGGCCTTCATCTTTCATTCTTTTTTGGCAAATAGGGCATTTGGCCCAATTCACTTTGGTGGCCTCGTCGCCGCCTATGTGTATGTAGTGGGACGGGAACACCTCCATCACTTCGCTCAAAATATCAGTGAGAAAAATAAAGGTCGAATCCTTGGTACAATACTCATCCTGTATTTGCCGGGGATAGGGAAACGGCTTCCCGGCGCTATCCAGGCAGGCCAATTCCGGGTAAGCCGCCATTGCGGAGCGGGAATGGGCCGGCATTTCGATCTCGGGGATGATGGTAATAAATCGCGTCGCGGCATAAGCTACCAGTTTTTTCAATTGATCCTGCGTGTAGTAGCCGCCGTAAAGCGTATCCTTTGGCCTGGAAGCGTAATCGAAGGTAAAGTCAATCGCCGACCCTTTGCGGTAGGCTGCAATGGTGTTCAGTTTCGGATATTTTTTACTCTCGAACCGCCAGCCCTGGCTGTCGGTTAGGTGCAGGTGCAGGGTATTCATTTTCTGCATCGCCATCAAGTCGATCAGCTTCTCTAAAAAATCATACGGCATATAATGCCGTGCCACATCCAGCATCAAGCCGCGGTAGCCAAATGCAGGGGCGTCATCAATTAACATTGACGGGATCTTCAATGATATATTTTTTACCGGGACAGGACTCTCAATTTCGACGGGCAACAACTGCAATAAGGTCTGTACTGCATAAAACGCCCCAGCCGGCGTAGCCGCTGCTATTCGGATGCCTGCAGGACTAATATTTATATGATACGCTTCTAGTTGCCCAATCTCGCGGTTAAGGCCAATTTCTATAAAGTTCTTACGTTGTTTTCGGGCGGCCATTTTTAGCTTAATTCCGGCCGCCTCTTGCAGTTTTGACACCAAGGGCTCCAGCGCCACCGACCATTCCCTGTAATCCGTGTTATCGTATACAATTTTGGTGTTTGAGGTGATAGTAAAATTACCGCTGGTTTTTACAACGCTTTGCGGATAAGGAATAATATTTACCTGTTGCGAAAAAGCGTTCTGCACAAAACAGAAAAAAATCAAAGCCATTAAGGCTGCCAAACTGCGCTTGTACATAGGGATCATCATTTTTAATAAGCAGAAAAAAAGAGGTTCGTTAATAAATTTCTAACGTACTAAAAATTATGGAACGTTTGCGAATGTTATCAAAAAGGCGGCAGATATTTTAGTACAACAGCCAAATTGTCCCTATAGTTACGGATAAGTATGATTTGCACGCCAACATCGATTTTTAAAAACAAATTGGACAATTATACGCTCTTTATAAAAAGACCAAATGAGACCAACCGAAATCAACATTACAGAACCACGCGGCGGGAATTCTGTAGCTTTTGCCGGTGGCAGTTACCGCGTCCTGATTAGCGGTGAACAGACCAATAACGAATTTGCGGTGATCGACATGATCGTGCCACCCCAATCGGGACCTAACCCACACGCGCATGCCGCCATCCAGGAGTCTTTTTACATTATTGAAGGTGTGCTCACTTTCAGAACGGAGACACAGCATTACCTCGCCGGCAAAGGCGCATTTATTGAAATTCCGTTAGGCGGCGCGATACACAATTTTAAAAACGAAACCGATAATAACGCCCATGTGCTGTGTATGGTAGCCCCGTCGGGGATGGAAAAGATGTTTTTGGAACTGGGCGAACCAGTGGAAGCAGGAGAAATACGACCGATGACGCCACCTACGCCGGAAGCATTGGTCAGGATAAAAGCGGTCGCCGAAAAATACGGGCAGGAGTTATTCCCGCCGGATTATTTTGACAAATGATCTAAATTCTGCCTTTAAAACGGTGTTAAAGTGTTCACGTTTTGCACACAAACACCCCTCAAACGGCGACGAAAAGCACTGGTTTTTAGCAGGTTAAAATTTAAAATTGTCAAAATCCAGCCATTTTTCAGATTTTTCGTGAACACTTACAGCGGCTAACGCACCAAACAGCGCCCACCCCCGGTCGGATAACCTGCAAAATGCTTTAGAAACACCTTGAAACGCATTCTGAGTGCGTACGACTAGGGAACAAACCATATCGAAAAAAATTCATTTCCATCAGCAAGGGTTCATTTCGAACCCGCTGGTAAGCGCCGATCATTAATTTAAACCACAAAGGGCACTATGAACACAAAGACTGCACAAAGAAATAATGCATGCCCCTTCCTCTGTGAAACTGTAACAAAACCGTACACTTACCGTACGGAATTGCAACATCGACGCCGCGGTAAATCTATTTTAATTTGCAGTTAATCAGTTAGTTATCACATCGGCATGAATGTTAGCCTCAATTTTTAGTAAAAAGTGGAACGCCGGTGCAGATTTCCGCGTCATATTCAACTACTTAGCCCTGCCGAAATAGCCCGGCTACAGTACCAATGACTAATGACCACTGACTAATGACTACACTAACATGCTAAAAAATTATTTCAACATCGCCATGCGGCAATTCCGCAAACAAAAGATGTATGCGGCTATTAAAATCGGCGGCTTTGCGTTTAGCATTGCTGCCTGTTTGCTGATTGCCTTATATATCCGCAATGAGTTGAGTTACGACACGATGTACCCGGATGCCGGCAGGATTTACAGGGTAGTTGGCGTATACAATGACAACGGCAAAATAGAAAAAGGGACTTCCTGGCCCGCGCCTATGGGTAAAGTTTTAAAAGCAAACTTCCCGGAGATAGAATTGTCGGGCAGGATGATGCCGTTCTCCTCGATTGGGCACGCCGGGAACAACGAGTTGCGCCGGGCCGACCAGGTGCAAAATACCTACGAAAATGGATTTACTTATGCCGACCAGCAAATGCTGGATATTTTGAAGCTGCCGATGATTTATGGTAAGCGCGAAACTGCGCTTAAGGAGCCATACACTATGGTGATCTTGAAGAGTAAGGCTGATAAGTATTTCCCCGGGCAAAATCCTGTGGGCCAGGTGATGTATCTGGATAATGACAAAGCCCACCCCTACCGGATCGGCGGTGTGATGGCCGATATACCTGAAACATCGCATTTGCATCAATACAGTTTCCTGCTCAGCCTTACCGGTATGGAATTTTGGCAGGGCGAGCAGAACAACTGGGACGATACCAATTACCCCGACTATGTTTTAGTGCGCCCCGGGACAAATGTTGCGCAATTGGAAAAAAAGATCAGCACCAACATCCTGAATAATTATTACCTGCCGACGATGCTCAAAGACGGGACGAAGGATGCGGAGAAGTTGATCAGCAAATTTAAAATAGTATTGCAGCCCGTTACCGATATTAACCTGTACTCATATGATATTGACGATGGACTATCGCATGGCGATATCCGGTTTATTTGGTTATTCGGCGCGGTAGCTGGCTTTATATTGCTTATTGCCTGCATTAACTTTATTAACCTGGCTACGGCAAAATCGGCCAACCGGGCCAAGGAGGTGGGTTTGCGCAAGGTGGTAGGCTCGTACCGCAGCAGTTTGATCAAACAGTTTTTAACCGAATCCCTGCTATATAGCCTCCTTTCATTTGTTATCGGCCTGTTTTTGGCCTGGTTGCTGCTGCCCTGGTTCAATACACTTGCTTCCAAGTCCCTCACTATGCCCTGGGGCGAGTGGTGGTTGCTGCCGGCGATACTAGTTTCTGCATTTATTATCGGCATAATTGCCGGCTTATACCCGGCGTTTTACCTGTCGGGATTTAAACCGGTACAGGTACTAAAGGGCGCGCTGGCTACGGGCAGCAAAGGCTCGGTATTGCGCAACAGCCTGGTGGTATTCCAGTTTACGGTGTCTATCATGCTCATCATCGGTACCATGGTTATTTACAACCAGATGCACTATATTCTTAACCAAAAGGTTGGGTTCGACAAGGACCAGGTGGTTATTGTACAGGGCGCCAATACGCTTGGCGATAAAAATGTAAAAAACTTCAAAACCGAGCTATCTAAACTCGCCTCGGTAAAAAGCGTCTCCATCAGTGACTACCTGCCCATTGCCGACACCAAGCGCAACGGCGAAACTTTTTTTATTGATGGAAGGAACAGGCTGGATGCCGGCGTAAGCGGCCAGTACTGGCAGATTGATGATACCTATTTAAAAACGTTGGGGATAAAGCTGGTTGAAGGCCGCAACTTTTCGTACGATATGTCTGATGATACTGCGGGCAAAACCATTATCATCAACCAAACACTGGCTAAAAAGCTCAACCTGAAAAACCCCATTGGCGCCAGGATTACCAACGGCGGCATATTTACGGTCGTCGGCGTGGTGCAGGATTTCAATTTCGAGTCGATGCACCAGCAGATCGATCCGCTTGCGCTGCACTTTGGACTCAGTCCTTCAATGGTAAGTATTAAAGTACGGGGAGCTGATATGAAAAACACCCTGCAATCCATCACCGCTACCTGGAAACAATTTGCACCCGATCAGCCCATCCGCTACACCTTTATGGATGAAAGTTTTGCCAATATGTACGCCGATGTAACGCGCATGGGCAATATTTTCACCACGTTTGCCATACTGGCCATCATCATCGCCTGTTTGGGCTTGTTTGCCCTATCGGCCTTTATGGCCGAACAGCGCAGCAGGGAGATCGGTATCCGCAAGGTGCTGGGCGCCAGCGTAAGCGGCATTACTGCATTGCTGTCACTTGATTTTGTAAAGCTGGTGGCCCTTGCTATCCTCATCGCCTCGCCAATTGCCTGGTGGGCCATGAATAAGTGGCTTCAGGGATTTGCCTACGCTGTGCCCCTGCAATGGTGGATTTTTGCTGTAGCGGGCCTTGGGGCCTTATTGATCGCGCTGATGACGGTAAGTTTTCAATCGATAAAAGCAGCGTTGATGAACCCGGTAAGGAGCCTTAAAGCAGAGTAGGCAGTTGGCAGTGGCAGTTGGCAGTAAAGAAAAGTTAATCAGTGAAATCAAAATAGAATCGGTGAAATCATGATCAAAAACTATTTAAAAATCGCCTGGCGGAATTT
>Ga0302140_10005002_pt1 | contig 16826 bp, 10 predicted proteins | sample I_Bog_E1_1_FD_202095 | JGI IMG/M metagenome (GOLD analysis project Ga0302140, IMG submission 202095) | Peat permafrost microbial communities from Stordalen Mire near Abisko, Sweden - I_Bog_E1_1 | ecosystem: Environmental > Terrestrial > Soil > Wetlands > Peat | place: Sweden: Abisko, Stordalen... | reverse complement strand
ACCCGACGCGTGCGAGAAGGTCGGCCACACGCTCGCGCTTGGAAGACGGGTCGGACGGCTCCGGCGCCTGACCAGTGGACGCCCGGACGCAACGCTCGTATGGAACAGGAGCGCCGAGATCCAGAATCTCCATGGCGAGGTACCACATCGTCTCGAAACACAGGACCAGTCCGGCCAGGTATGCACCGCGCGACCCACCTATGCCTGCAGCCTCCACGCTTAAGGCCCGGATGAATGGAAGGATCTCGACGGCGGCCAGATACTCTTCAATCGCCTTGCGGTCGGGAGTCTTCGCCGACACCCCGCCCGAAGAGCGCACGCGCGCGGCGGCAGGATGAGTATAGGCCACCGGCAAGGGCTCGTCCGAGAACCAGGAATCGGCGATAAACCGCCCAGTACCAGAAGCGCAGAGAACGTCTCCGCCCCAGAGCGTATCCATGCCCAGAATGGCGTTGCCGACGAGTTCTTCAAAGCGCCCGCTCATCAATCAGTCTCCTTCTGACGCCGGTTCGAGCCCCACCATAAGTATGCGCAGAGGCCGCCGAAGAGAATGGTGGACACGAGTTGCGAAGCCATCTCATTGCCATAGAACGGCGTCCGGACCCAGTCTTCCGAGAAACCCGGAATCAGCCGGCAGCCTGCTCCGAAGACGCCGCCGAGCGCTCCTCCGGCCATCAGACCCGAAGCGATGATGACGCCGCGTTCGCGGATGGTGCTGCCTCTGGTCCCGCCCAGCCGCTCCGAGCGCCGCCCCACGAAATAGGAGATGAAGCCGCCGACCAGCGCCGGCGTGTTCAGCTCCAGCGGGAGATACATTCCAAGAGCGAATATCAGCGCCGGCACGCCGAGCATCTCCATGCTGACGGCGATGGCGGCTCCGGCTCCGAACAGAATGTAAGCGACCGGCTGCCGGCTCATGAAGCCTTCGACCAGCGCCTTCATGATGGAAGCCTGCGGCGAGGCCAGCACGACGCGTGTGTCGCCGGGCGCGGCCTCGCCGAACTGGAAGGCCGTCGCCAGAACCACGATGGTGAGTCCCACGGCGATCGACGCGGCAATGACGCCCAGAAACTTTACCTTCTCTTGAGCGGCAGGCGTCGAGCCGAGCCAGTAGCCCGTCTTGAAGTCGGTGATGGCCTGCCCTGAAACCGACAGCGCCGTGCAGACCATGCCCGCGATGGCCATCACAAAGAACATGCCCGTGGTCCCGGAGAGCCCGAAGCGCAGCAGCACGATGGAGGAGATGATGATGGTCAGCATCGTCATGCCCGAAACAGGGTTGCGCGCCGTCGTAGCGATGGCATTCGCAGCTACGGAAGCAAAGAAGAAGGAGAAGACGAGCGTCAGCGCGATGCCCGCCAGGATCACCGGCAGTGAGGGAGTGAGACTGCCCAGCAGAACGGCGACGCCGATGGCGCTGACGATGACGCCGATCAGGATCGACAGAACGGGGATATCGCGGTCGGTCCGCTCGCCCGACGTCGCTTCTCCCTTGCGGAAGGCATGCAATGCGACGCCGAAGGAACCAACCACAATCCGCATCGATTTGAGGATGCCGAAGATGCCCGCCGTGGCAATCGCCCCCACACCGACGTAGCGGACATAGCTGCGAAAGATCTGCGCAGCCGTCATTTTCGCAATCGGGATTACCGCCGGATAGACCGCCGCATCGGGCAAGTGGCTGCCGATCATCCAGATCAATGGAACCAACACGAGGTTTGCGAGCACGCCCCCAGCGCAGAGGATCATCGAACTGCGGATGCCCATCACATAGCCGAGCCCCAGGATGAAGCTGATGGCGTCGAAGCTCAGCGTCACCTTCGCACGCTCCGAGAGCGTCTGCATCGCCGGGACGAATTGAAAATCCAGGTACTCTTTCCAGACGTGAAACGTCGTTACGAAGTAATCGTAGACGCCGGAGATCGCCGTGGCCTGCAAGAGCAGCTTCGCTTGCGATCCGCCCTTCTCGCCGGTTACCAGCACTTCGGTGATCGCCGTGGCTTCCGGGTACGGCAGCTTGCCGTGCATGTCGCGCACGAAGTAGCGCCGCAGCGGAATCAGGAAGAGCACACCCAGGCAGCCGCCCGCCAGACAGATGAAGATGGTCTGCACCGGATGCGGGTCGAGCTTCAGGATGTAGAGCGCGGGCAGCGTGAAAATGGCGCCCGCGACGACGGAACCCGCCAGACCGCCGATGCCGGTGATGATGACATTCTCGAGCAAGCTCGAGCGGCGTCCGTAAACCCGCGCCAGGCCGATGGCGAGAATCGAGATGGGGATAGCCGCCTCCATCACCTGCCCGACTTTCAGGCCAGAGTAGGCGGAAGCGACGGTGAAGATCACGCACAGCAGTAGGCCCCATCCCACCGAACGAGCCGTCAACTCGGGTAGCAGCGTCTCCGCCGGCACCGCGGGCTGGTAAGTCTCGCCCTGTTGTAGCCGCGTGTAGGCGTTGTCCGGAAGCTTCAGGAATGGGGCGTCGGTCGGCATTTCGCGGGTCTCCTCGATCCGAGTAAACCCGTATCCTACTACGTTTCCATTGCATCGCCCCGATACTGCCGAAAGCGTCTCCGCCGTGAACAAAAAGGTGCAAGACCGCCGGGCACGAACTGCCTCCACGCCCCACAACTCAAGCCGAGTAGCGTAGCATCATGAGGTAGGTTTCTCCCGCAAAATTATGGCGACGCATTCTTTTCTTCAAGCGAAGGCCACAGCGCCGGATGGCCGGGTGCCCATCACCCAAAGGCTGGTATCGCTCGATGCGTTCCGCGGAGCCACCATGGCGCTCATGGTTCTAGTCAACAACTCGGGCGATGGGAGCCACACCTACGGACCGCTAAACCATTCGGACTGGAACGGCTGGACGATCACAGACGTGGTTTTCCCTTCGTTTCTTTGGATCGTCGGAGTGGCGATGACGTTTTCGCTCGGCGGACGGCTGGAGCGCGGCGTCGCTAAGTCGGCGTTGATGCTGCAGGCCTTCCGGCGCGCCGCGATCATCTATGCACTCGGCCTGCTGGTCTACCTCTTCCCGTTCTTCGACCTCAGGACCATGCGCGTGCTCGGCGTGCTGCAGCGCATCGGCATATGCTATTTCCTCGCCTCGGCCATCTATCTCTGGACGCCCAAGGTGAAGGCCCAGATTGCGTGGATTGTCGCGCTGCTCGGCGCGTATTGGCTTCTGATGGCTTTCGTCCCGGTGCCCGGCTTCGGCGCGGGCCGGTTGGACGTGGAAGGCAATCTCTCGCACTACGTCGACTGGAACGTGCTCGGCGTTCACAACTACGCGGGGACGCGGACCTGGGATCCGGAAGGGATTATCAGCACGCTGCCCGCAATTGCGACCGCACTGTTTGGCATCCTCGCCGGTCACGTTTTGAGGATGAAACGCACGCTGCCGGAGCGCACAACGATCATGTTCCTGGCTGGAAACGCACTGATCGCCCTCGGCCTGATCTGCGACATCTGGCTGCCGATCAACAAGAAGCTCTGGACGAGTTCCTTCTCGCTTTTCATGGCGGGACTCGACTTCGTTCTGCTCTCCTTCTTCGTCTACTTTGTGGATGGACAAGGCTACAAGCGGGTGGCGAAACCAGCAGTGATCATGGGCATGAACGCGATCACGATCTACATGCTCTCGGAGCTTTTGGCTGGCGGCATGGAGAGCATCCGCTGGGGCACGGGCGCGGCGGCAACCAACCTGCAGAAGTGGCTCTTTGCGACCTGCTTCGCGCCCGTGGCGTCGCCTTACAACGCAGCGCTGCTGTGGGCAGTCGTCTACACGCTCTTGATGTACGTGGCCGCATATGCCATGTACAAGAAACAGTGGTTCGTTCGAATCTGATGGTGAAGAGGCCGCGAGAAGCGGCCTGGACTTCGAGGTTAATACGTCTATGCCATTACAAACTCGTCGATCAGTTCTTCGCGCTGCCGTGCCTCTGGCTGTAGCGGCAATGAGCGGCGGCGCGCCCGCCTCCGCTGCCGCGAAAAAGCCTTTCCGGCTCGGTATCGTCATCACTCCGGATCAGGATCCCGAGCACGAGATCAAGAAGGTCCACGATCTCGGGCTCACCACCTGCTTCGTGTCCACCAACCGGTATGACACCCAGTACGGCGCACAGATCAAGCAGTTGCTGGAGCGCTACCAGGTCGAGCCGACCGCAGTTGAAACGCTGGGTCCGGGCGAGATGGTCTGGGACTTCATGCGTGGTCCGGCGACCATCGGATTAGTCCCGCGCAACACGCGGCGAGCGCGCATCGACGCCCTGAAGCGCGGCTCCGACCTCGGCAAACAGATTGGCGCTCCATTCCTGCAGACGCATTGCGGCTTCATTCCCGAGGACCCCAACGACGCGCTGTACCCCGAGCTCGTTGCGGCCGTGAAGGAGGTCGCCAGCCACTGCAAGGCCAACGGGCAGATGTTCCTCTTCGAGACGGGCCAGGAGACGCCCACCACGCTGATGCGCGCCATCGGAGACGTGGGCCTCGACAACGTGGGCGTCGGGCTCGACACAGCGAACGTGATTCTCTACGGCAAGGCCAACCCGGTCGACGCGGCCGAGATCTTAGGCAAGCACATCAAAGCCGTCCACGCCAAGGACGGGCTCTGGCCGACCAATCCGCGCAAGCTCGGCGAGGAAGTGGCCATCGGACAAGGCAAGGTCGATTTCAAGCGCGTCTTCCAGATCATGCACGGCAACGGGTACACCGGAGCCATCACGATCGAACGCGAGATCTCGGGACCGAATCAAATCGATGACGTGAAGCGTGGCATCGAGCACTTGAACAAGGCGATTGCCACTCTCGGAGTTTGAGCGCTCCTCAGTTCTTCGCGCCCGGACCCTGGAAGCCGCTCTCCGTGGCGGTGACCAGCGTTGCGAATCGAAAATCGCCCGGATCCAGCCCCTTCGAGAGAGCCAAAGCGCAGGCTGCCACTTGGACGGGCACGATCTCGACCAATGGTTGAAACGGCGCCGGCACGCCCGGCGCATCGCAGACGCGCACGATCGCGCCCATCGCCTCGAGATCGGACGCGAGAGCAAGGTCGAGTGTGCGCGTGGCAGGCTGCGATGCGAAGACAATCGCACGCAGCCTGCTGTCCACAATCTCCACGGGCCCATGCCGGAACTGTGCACCTGACATGGGCGCGGATGGAGTCCGAGCCGCTTCGTTGAACAGCAACGCTCCCTCGTGCACCGATGCGAGAGACGGTCCACGCCCCATCAGGTGTACGACTCGCGCTTCACGCAGGAATTCCACCCACGCCTCGCTTTGTGCGACAGCGGAAGGAAGGGCCGCTTCGAGCAAGCCGCAGGTCTCCTCGAGCGAGCCGCGAAACGAATCGAGGGACCGACGGAGCGCCGCTTCCGCGAGAAGCAGAAGCACGGCGAGGCTGGCGGAGTAACTCTGCACGGCCACCATTCTGTCGAGCAGACTGTTCAGGAAAATGGAACACGTGGACTCGTGTGCCAGCGCGCTGCCAGCCACGTTGGTGACGCCGATAACCTTGGCGCCACGCTTGAACAACTCTGGCAGCACCCGCATGGCTTCAACCGTTTCGCCCGAGCGGGAAACAAGCACCACGGCAGTACCTTCACGGACAGTCTCCAAGCCGAAGTGCAACAGTTCCGCGGTCTCCATTGCCTCGGCAACCACCCCATGTGCCGCGAGGTGATGCACCGCGGGCAAGGCCGCGAAAAACGAACTGCCCATCCCGGTGAAAATGATACGGCGAGCCTCGCTCAGGATGACGGCCGCAGTCCGCAAATCGCTCGCGCCCGCTCCGAACTGATGCGCGCATACCTGGCGCAGCGAGGCGGGCTGGCCTTGAATGTCAGAGAGCATCGCCACCGTTTTCATTTCGTTTGCGCACCCTTCCAACCATCGATTGGCCTGCGAACTCCCTTCGGACGGTAAGGCAAAGCAACCTTCGAGCCGAGACCGGCCGAGGCATAGCCCGCGCAGAGCACTTCGAGCACTGCGCGTCCGTCTTCTCCCGTAGTTTGAGGCGATTCCTTGCCCCGCACGCAGCGCGCAAAGTGGCGCATCTCCTGCGGGTAGCCGTAGTTCCAAAGCTCCTCGAAAACCGGGTAGCTCCAGCCAGCGGTGGAAGGCGCTTTTTCGACCGCGTAGCCGTAACCGTGCTCGCTGTAAGTTGGCAGCGCGTTGCCCATGTGCAGGTTGCCGTACGTGACGCCGTTGTCGCCATAAACTTCGATGCGATCGTCCATGCCGCCGCGCCGCGCCCAACTGTCTTCGACCAACCCCAGCGCGCCTCCGGCGAATTCAATGATGGCGATTACCTCGTCCTCGCCGATCGTCTTGTCGCCGTGAACATAGGTTCCCATCTGGCAATAGACCGACTCGATTTTCGGACGTCCGAGGAACCAATAGCAGAACGCGATGCCGTGGCAACCCATATCCATCCACACGCCGCCGCCCGAGCGTGAGACGTCCCAGAACCAGTCGCCGTGCGGTCCGAAGTGCTTTTCACTCTGCTTGACGAGGTGCACTTTTCCGAACGCTCCCTGGTCCGCCATTTCCTTGGCCTTGACGTATTTGGGCGTGAAGAAAAGCTCCTCGGCGTACATCAACAGCACGCCGGCTTCGCGGCAGACGCTGATCATCTCAGCGGCCTCTTCGAGCGTCATCGCGAACGGCTTCTCGCAGACGACGTGCTTGCCCGCGCGTGCGATGTCGCAGGTCATCTGGCAATGCAGCGCGTTCGGAGCGGCGATGGTCACCATCTCAATATCGGCTTCGCGCAGCATGTCGCGATAGTCGAGAAAAACGCGTGGAATTGCGTATTTTTTGGCCAATTCCGCGGCATTTCCCGGTGTGGGCGATGCGACGGCGACGACTTCGGCTTCTTCGGGCATGAGTTGGAACGACGCCGCGTGAATGTCGGCTTCGAACTTCGACCCGATGATGCCGACCTTTACCTTTCCGATTGTCATGTCTGGTCTCCCTGGGCTGCAATTAGCCGTTCATCACATGTCCCGTCGAATCCACAACGAAGATCTTGTTCTGCCGGTAAGAGCGCACCGAGAGATCGATACCCGTCATCACCTTGTGGCCGAGATCCGCATGGCAGTTCGGCTGCTGGCGCGACCGCACGCAGTCGAAGAAATTGTCCATGTGCTTCTGGTCGCCGTCGTTGCCAACGTTCTCGACGATGATCTCGTCCTTGCCCCACTTCTTCAGGAAGTCGTCGCGGAACGGCGTCTCGGGCACAATGCGCGCGACGCTTGTGTTCCGGCCCTGCGGGCCTTCCCATTCGTCTCCGAGATGCATGGTTGCGTGCGTACCGCGCAGGAGCATGAGCGGACCGATCTCATTCACCTGCGACGACTGAATGGTAATCGAATACTTGCCGGGATAATCCGCCGCCGTGAGGAACGTGTCGGGCGTCTCGCGACCGTCGTTGTACACCCAGAGCCCGCCCATGCCGGCGACCCGCGAGGGGTGTTCGTTCTCCAGCGCGATGTGGAACGGCGCGAGGATGTGATAGTGCAGGTCAGTCGCGATTCCGCCCGAGTAGTCCCAGTATTTGCGGAAGCGGAAGAAGCGATCGGCATCGAACGAACGCTGCGGCGCCGAGCCTAGCCACTGCTTCCAGTCGATGTGATTCTCCCCCAACGCGTCAGGACCCGCGGCGGGATTGATGGGCCAGTTCCAATCGCCATTCGGATCGTTGCGGCTATACGTTCCCTGACACGCCACAACCTTGCCGAGTGTGCCCGACTGCACGATCTCCCGGACCTTTTGCCAGCGGTTCCAACTCGTCGCCTGAACGCCAACTTGCATGATGCGATTCTTCTCGCGCACCTTGGCGACCACAACGGCGGCCTCGTCGAGCGTATGCGTCATCGGCTTTTCGCAATAGACGTCGCAACCGCGATCGAGGGCGGCAAGGGTGATGGGAGCGTGCCAGTGATCGGGCGTCGCGACCACGACGGCATCCAGGTCTTTGCGCTCCAGCAGTTCCTGATAGAGTGTGTACGTCTTTGCGCCCGGCACCTTCTTCGCGGCGGCTGACAGGCGAGCCTGGTAGACCTCGCACAAGGCAACGACCTGCGCGTCGTTCTTCTCCGCAATCCTCTGCTGGACCTTCGCGAGCAGCCAGTTGCCCCGGCCGCCGAGACCGACGATGGCCGTGTTCACGCGATCGTTCGCGCCGAGTATGCGCCCGTGGAGGGCGAGCGCAGCCGAAAGCCCGGCGGCGCCGCAGACGAACCCGCGGCGAGTGACGTTGTTCTGCATGGAAAGCCTCCTGCTTGGGCAAGACCGCAAGCGTCTGCCCAAGGCAGCATTCTACACGAGCCAAGGGCGCCCGAACGAGCGTCTGAAGAGAGCCGTCGAGCCGGGTCAGTCTCATCCCGATTGGCAAGAAGCGCCTTAGTGGAACGACAAGTCGGCCCAGTGGCCCCAGTCGAAGACCGCAGTCCCCTCCGAGTCGACAGTCAATTCGAGCAGGATCTTCCGCCCTTGGTAAGGACTGAGGTCGATGCTTTGGTTGAGCCATCCACTCAGGAGGACAGACTGTCCCCACACCTCAGCGCCGTTGATCGCCACGGAGAACCTCACGCCGGAATAGTCGACCTGCGGTGGAAATGGAGGCGGCGCGTCGGCCAGTCCATATGTGACGGCAAGACTGGAAGCGCCCGCCGGCACTTGCAGAGCCCAAGTCAACCTGGTGACACCGTCAGCCGGCGGCCGGGCTTGGATGGTCCTGTCGATCTTCACGCCATTGGAAGCAACGGCGACGATGCTTCCGCTTCCGTCGTAGGAGGATTGACTTGCGAGATCGGGCTGTGAGGCGCGAACGTCGGAGACAATTTGAAAGGTCGCTTTCCACACGCGGAACGGAAGGTCTATGAGACTCGATCCCAAGGCCGGTTGGGGCGGCGCCTGGCTGAAGACGACGAAGCTGCCGGGCAGGGCGGTCTGGACCGTCCACGCCGCAGGCCCGGCCGCTTGCAGGGTCGAACCGGAAGTGACGTCCGCGGGCGCCGCCGCCGCGGCGATCGGCAGCGAGGCGGCAGGCACGGACAGGTCCGCCGCCAGCGCGATGTTCGACCAGCCTACCCAGGTGACCGCCGCCAAAGCCGGGACCAGCGGGTACACGATGAAGCGCAACTGGATCTGAGTGCCGGCGTAAGGAGTCAAATCAATCGTGCCGGGCGTCCAAACACCGAACTTGATCGGAACCGTCTTGCTTCCCCACGCAAGCACGCCGTTGATCTTTACAACACAGATGGCGCCGTACACATTCTTCGAATTGTCGTCCAGGCCGACCTGAAAGCTGAGCGTGGATCTGCTATCAGCGGGGACCGTCACAGCGTACTCCGTGAAGACATCTCCATCGGGATACTTGGTCGGGGACGTCATAATCAGCGCCGCGTCTGTACGCACCGCGCCGACTGTGATAGGGCTCACGTACGCTTGGGCACCCATGACGACGCCACGGTCAACCGGCACTCCGTTGGAAAGCCAGCTTGTGCCTTTCAGCGCGGCGTCGAAATCGGCGGCAAAGTCGAACCACACCGTCGGGACGGAGAACAGCTCGAAGTAGCTGAATTCAGGACAGAGCATCGAGCCGGAACCAATCTGGTAGTTGACGGGCGCGCCGGTCAGGTGCGACTGGTCGCTGGGGCGCGCGACGTTATCGTCCAGCCAGTATTGACGAGTGGAGTCGAGGCCATAAAGATTGTTCGCATCAAAGGCAGGCCAGTTCAGAATGTAGCTCGGGGTCGTGATCTGGCTGACGTCGTGAGCGCGGTGGTAGAAGACATTCCCGTCGATCTTCAGCGAGATGGTTTGGGCATCGCTCTCAACGGTCGCTACCGATGAGCCGTCGGCACTGCGGTACTGAAAGATTCGGCCTTGCCAGTCGTTGCCCCAATCGGGCTGGTAGCCACGATCCTGCCAGAGCCGCATCTGATGAAGCAGTTGATTCATGCGAACCAGATCGGGGCCCAAATCGGCGACTGTGGAGACGGCCGCGGTTGGCATGATCCCCTGTCCTTCGTAGCGCGCGAGGAATACAGTGTAGTTCGTCTCATCGGGAGTGGGCTGGTCCAGAAAGCCATAGAACAGCACCTGGTCCCCGAACAGGTAGGTAGCGATGGGGTGAGGCAGCGTGGGTTCATTCCAGCGCTGGGCAAAGAAGGTGAAGGGAGCAATTGCTTCGTTGGTGCTTTCCGAGGCCAGCGCGACAGCCGGGAATGCCGCCAGGAGGTCCTTGTGCATTTGAATGATGCCCTGGGTTGTGTTCATGCCTTCGATGAGTCCGTTGCCGTCATTGATGATGGCCCCCCCAGCGTCGAGGTGAAGCGCATCGGGCTTGAGCGCGGCGACGGAGACCCGGAGCTGGTCGATAAACAGCTTCCGGTAGGCGGAGGAGCAAGGCGAGATGTAGGCGAATCGGTGGATGTCGCCATCTGGAAGGTCGTCCCACAACCAGCCTTGCGGGTGCAGAGTATCCGCATCCTTCAACTGGAATTGCTGCATGCTGGCAAAGGCGGGGTGGTTGGTCGACACGCCGAGCAAATTGGTGTGCAGCATTACGTGGTAGCCGAGTTGGTGAGCCTGGGTAATGAACGCCGCGGCGTCCGGACTGGGCGTATAGTCCGGGTAGTAAATGTCGAACGCCTGCTGCCGCCAGCTCACCAGCAGAAGGAGTGTCTTCGTCGGATCGAGGGTCGCCGACAACGCCGGCAGAAGGGTCGGGTCGAGGCTCTGCACGGTGACGACCGCGGCTATATTCTTGACCCAAGCCAGATCGCCCGTGGCGGGGACGTGAGGCTGCAGGCCGCGGATCCAGTCACGATACTGCTGCGCAGGTTGACGCCAGTCGCCCTGATAGGCATGCACCCGCCAGCTTGTGTCCGGAAGGGCGGTCGCCGTTGAAAAGGGTCCTTGAGCAAAGACCTCGACCCCCAGCACGAGAGTGCCCGAGGTGCGGGATCCGCGTATGCCTTTGAAGGCCCAGTTCTGGTCCAAGCCTTGCAGTGAGAAGCCGCCGCCAGGGCCCTGGTAGACCACCATCTGCGACTCCCAGTGGACGGGGTAATCGTCGCCGACGTCCGCGACCGGCGTGTCGAGACTGTAGTACATCCCGGCTTCTGAAGGCACGATGAGCTTCGATTGGTTCAGTTGGATGCCCTGGAATCCGAACGTGTAGCTGACGAGTCCGGGCGTCAGCGATTCGCCGTGGATGGTCAGTACGATGTCGTCCCCATCCACGGACATGGTCAAGCTCGCGGTGCGAGTCCCGTCGCTGCACTCCAGAATCGCCGTCTGCGACCCGTCTCCCGTCGTCGCAATGCGCCAGGGTTCATAGGCAGGTTCCACGATGCCGGTTGCCTGCTGCGCTACGCCGAGAATGAAACTCGAAGGCGTCTGAATATACTCCTCGCCCGTCAGAAGGTTCTTGATGGAAGAAACCGTCTGCGCCTGGAACGTGACACTCAGCGCACTCGTCGAAATAACCAGGGTGTTGTTGTTCAGACTCAGACCGGCGAACAGCGGCGAGGTCAGAATGAAGAGCAAAAAGAGAACAAACAAAAGCGCGCGCTGGTTTACCATCGATCTAAGCTGACTCAACCGCGAAGAGCGAGCGCGCTCAGGCGTCTGCGAAATAGAAACGCCAGTGCAATTTCGTCCGCGTTCGTGGATGCAAGCCACAACTGAAATTGGAGGAGACATGATCGGCATCCCAGTCTCAGCAACCCTTCGGAGAAGATGCGCACGCCTCACGGCTGCGCTGCCCCTTACCGTTATCGTGACCGCGCTCGCGATGCCCGTCTTGAGCGCGGAGGACGGCGCCAGAGACTACTTTCCACTGGCCCAGGGAAAAAAGTGGGTACTCAAAAACCCCAAGCAGAATCGTCCTATTGAACTTGAAGTCGTGGGCGAGGAAAACGGCGAATACCATCTGCGCTTTACGAGTCCGTGGAATTCCGCGGATTGGAAACTGACGCCGCGCGACGGAATTGTTGCGCTCACCGGGTACGGCGCGAATGGCCAGACGATGCCGCTGCCCGCCGATACAGTCTTCTTCGACTTTGTTTCGAAACAGGGCAAATCGTGGTCGAATCAAGCTGGCAAACTTGCGGTCGCCGCACGCGGGACGACCGTGCGCGGCGCCGGCAGGAGTTATCCGGATTGCGTCACTATCCGGCAAGAGGCGGGTGGTTCGAAATTCTTTTACACCTTCAGCGCAGGCGTTGGTTTCGTGCAGTTCGGCGAAGGCCCAAACGCCTTTGTGCTGGATGAGGGCGCATCGAGATTGAGCGCTCAGGCGTCGGCCGCTGAAGCAACCGCGACGACAACGACAGCAACGCGAAGCGGCGGAGGCGGATTCACCCGCGCGGTTCCCGACCGCCCCGTGCGATCCAGGGAACCGTACACGCAGAAGCCCCTGCTGGGCGTGACCGTGACGACCTTTGCCAACGAAGAGGACCGGCCAGAGAATCTGATGAAGCGCTTCGACCAAACCGTCCAAACGGGCGTGACCTACATCTCCGGCGCTGGAAAATGGACCGAACTCGAACCCAGCAAGGGCAAGTACAAGCTGGACTCCATCGAACTTCAATCGCACCTCGCGCAAAGCAATCGGGCAAAGATGTCGTATACCTTGCGGCTGATCGACACCGTGCACAAAGCTGTCCCGCAAGACCTCATGCACAGTGGATGGATGGATGCCGAAATGCAGAAGCGTGCGCTGCGCCTGATCGACGAACTGGCGCCCGCGCTGCGGGATCGCGTTCAGTGGTTTGTGTTCGGCAACGAGATCGACGGCTACTTCGACCGGCATCCCAATGAGGTCGGGGATTTCGTTCGCCTCTACGATCTTGTCGCGGCGCGCCTGCACGCGGCCGTCCCCGGAATCAAAGTGGCATCCTCGGTTCAGTTCGGAGGCATCGACAAACTCAATGGTCCGTTGCAGGCGCTTAACGGCCGGTTCGAGTTTCTGATGCTGACTTACTACCCGATGAACGGCGACTTCACGGTGCAGGACCCGGGCGCTCCGCTGCGCGACCTGCCTCGCATGAAGGCCGCGGCGAACGGGCGTCAGGTGGTTCTGCAGGAGATCGGCTACCCCACCGGTGCGGCGAACAAAAGCAACGAGGATCTGCAGGCCCAGTTCTTTCGCACGGTGTTTTCCGAGATGCGCAGGGACCCGCAGACGTTTGCCGCGGGCAATGTTTTCCTGATGGCCGATCTGCGCGACAAGTTCGCGCGCGATCTCGCGTTCTACTATGGCATCACCGGGCATGAGTCGTTCCGGATGTTCCTGCAGACGCTCGGCTTGTTCGACGGCAACGGACGGCCGAAGAAAAGCTGGTCCGTATTTCAATCCGAGCTCGCCAGGTAGTAAGCGGATCGTCAACCGACGCGGGGGAGGGATCCAGCGAGCGCGCCCCCTCCTCCGCGCAAGGCCGCAGAGCAAAGGGCCACATGCGCGACTACCAGCCCTGCCGGATTGTGTCCGCAATATAGTGCACATCCTCTTCAGTAATCCAGGGTCCGACGGGAAGGCTCACGTGCCTCGCGTCAAAGGAGTCCACACCTGGTAACGGACCAGCGTTGAACTGAGAAAACACGGTAAACGCGTCGTTGCGCAAGTGGACAGGGGAGGCCACGATTCCAGCCGCTGCGAGTTTCCTTACAAAGTCGTCGCGGCGTTCCACCAGCACAGAGGCCATCCAGAAGGCAGACCGTTCGTGCGGTTGCTCCTGGTAGACGCTGATTCCCGGAACGCCCCGCAACAGCCGCTCATACAGCAGCCCGTTGAGGCGCCGGAGCGAAAGGTAATTCTTGAAATGCCCTATGCCCGCGACTCCGAGCGCCGCCGCGATGTCGTTCATGTGGAATTTGTAGCCGAACTCCGTGATGTCATAACCTCCGACGTCAACACCGCGTGGGATTCCAAACCAGCGCAAGAGTTTGCCACGCTGGTAGTCAGCCTGAGAGCGGCAGAGGAGCGCACCGCCATCACCGGTGGTGATCATCTTGATGGCTTGGAAAGAGAAGCACACGTAATCGGAATGGCAACCGATCAAGCGGCCCCAGTACTCCGAGCCGAAAGCATGCGCGGCATCTTCGATAACAGCTATGGCGCGGTCCTTCGCGATTGCGTTCAGCGCATCCAGGTCACAGGGCACTCCGCCCCAATGGACGGCCATGATCGCCTTCGTACGCTCCGAGACTTTCGAGCGGACCGAAGCGGGATTGATGTTGCCGGTGACCGGATCGATATCCGCCCACACGATGCGAGCGCCGCTCTGCAGGATGGCGTGGCTCGTGGCGGTGCAGGTCATCGGGGTAGAGACGACCTCCGTGCCGGGGCCGGCTCCCGCCAGTCGCAGGGCCAGTACCAAAGCCGAAGTGCAACTGTTCACGGCGAGGACCTGTTGCTGACCGATCAGTCCCCCGATCAGTGATTCAAATTCCTTTACGCGCTCTCCCTCGCCAATCCAGCCGGACCGGAGAACTTCTGCCGCGGCGAGCACGGCGTCCTCTTCCACCGAGACGCGAAAAAGTAACAGCGGCTTTCTTGACGTAAATCCTCCTTTCCGGTTAGTGATGCAGACCGGCGGCCTGAGCCGCTATGGCATGTTGGCGGAGGTGTGAGCGAACGGCGGCGGAGATACACTCAATCACCTCGTCTTCACGAGGAGGTTCAATACCGAAGGCCTCCGTGGTTGCGCTGGAGTCGAGAACCGACCGCCATGCCTCTCCGGGCGCGGGATCATCCGTATAGTCGATGATCAGACGATATCCGTGCTCCGCGACAATGCGTTGAACAATCGCGGCCACTTCGCTGTTAGCGGTACCGCGGCACGTTCCAACGTTGAAAATGCGCGTCTCCTTGGACGGCCACGCATGGAATGCCGCTTCCGCCATGACTCGCGCCACGTGCGAAACGGGAACATAGTCCCGTGTGATTCGCCCTCCACCACGCAACTGGGCGTGGACTTTGCCGTCTTGGTGCGCAACCGCTTGCCGCACAAGATATGGGATCAGTCCACCGCAGCCAGGGCCAATGACATTGCCGATCCGCAACACGACATTCGATGCTCCCGTCTCTCGCGCCCACTGGGCCGCGATCATCTCCGCCGACTGCTTGGCAAGCCCGTAGAGACCAACCGGGCGCGGAGGCACGACTTCCGGCCGGGCTCCCATCGCATCGGTGTTTCCATAAACAGCGCACGTGGAAGCGACGACGACAACCCGGGGGGCAAATGACTGCACCACATTGAGCGTTCCCACGATTGCGGTCGCAAACATATCCGGGCAGATCGAGCTTGGAGCAACCACGCGCCCGGATGCGGCCAAGTGGATAGCCACGGAGACATCGGCCCCCACAGCTATTCGTTCCAGCGCCTGCCGGTCCAACATATCCGCCGGTTCCAGGCGCATCGGGGTCCCAGCGGAGCGGGTCTCCAACTCGCGGCAGAGATGGGCGCCGATGAATCCCGAAGAGCCCGAGACCAGGACGCCATCCTGAGATATTGAAATCGACTTCATCAACCTTCGCTCTAATCAGGCAGCCGCGACCTGAGCCTGCGAGGCCGGGACACACTCGCGGATCTGCCAGGCAACGTTGATACGCGTCACCATTTTTGTCAGCCCTTTCAACTCGATGGTCCACACTTTGAGAGCGGCATCGAGTTCCTGTGCGCTCTCATGGTTAAGCCGGAATTCGAACATCATTGGTTCTGGCAGCCGATACTCCGAGACGTTCTTGTAGTCTTCCCGGAGCAGCCAGGTCCCGATGTCGTAGAGCAGTTCGGCGCTCTTTGATTGCAGCAGTTCGTCGCGGGTTCTGCCGTCAGCGTGCTTGAACTCGACGTACTTGCTGAAGTCGCTCCAGAATTGGTCGAAATCGGGAATGAGAACGTCGATCCCTCGATCCACCACAATCTGGCGCGTGGCGCGCATCGCGGCGGCGCAGATCTCGGGCCAGATATGGAAGCTTGCGATCGCCCGATATTTGTACATCAAGTTGTCGCCGATTTCGCCATTCTTCAGCTTGTTGAAGTTCTCGTCGTGACTGTAGAACTCTATGCAGCTCTCGCGCGCCGGGAAGAGTTCATTGCGCGTCTCGCCAACGAAATCGTCCAGGAACTGCCGCACGTTTTCAGAGCCGTTTTCCATGGCCGGCAGCATGGCTTCCCACCATTCCGAGGCTTTGACACCGAAGGCGCGGACGAAGTTCACCGGCGCGTCAAACCACGAGTCGTTCCAAAAGACGCTGCTGGTCAGATGGTACTTGCGGGCCGTGATGTAGTCCTCGAACGGCAGCGTGTCGGAACCCACGACGATCTCTTCGACGTCGATGACCTTCTCGCCGTCATAGACGCCGAAGTTCTTCGGCAGCACGCGGAAGCGGGTGTTGAATTTGAAGGCTTCGCGGCACTGCGTCGTCTCCATCTCCGCGCCCTTCAGCATCATGGCCTGGAAATTATGGAGCTGGTTGATGTTGGTATCGAGCAGCTTCCGCAACGCCTTCATGTGCGTCTGCAGCGACTCGCCGGGCAGACCGAGAATGAGATCGGAGACAGAGCGCAAGCCGCGTCCCCGCATGTGCACCTGGAGTTGTTCGTAAGCCTCCAGCTTGATGGTCTGGCGCTTGATGTTGCGTAGCACGTCTTCGTCCAAAGACTGCACCGCCTGGTAAAGGACGAGCGCTCCGCTTACTTCCTCAACCGAGCGGATAATGCGGTCCGGACGGTTCTTGCCCGTGGTGGCGTCGATGAAGGTGGGCCAGCGGTACTCGCGCTGCATCTGGCCGATGTAGGCCGAGATCTCCACAT